>UMGV01012609.1_pt1 | contig 105030 bp, 84 predicted proteins | sample 1965361 | NCBI WGS metagenome assembly UMGV01 (sample SAMEA4836081, study PRJEB28245) | human gut metagenome | biome: gut microbiome; material: fecal sample | place: Denmark | collected 2008
AATCCCACTAAACCCTATAGGTTGCGGATTTGAGGATAATGAAACAAATTATAATGTTACTGTAACCAATTTATAAGGCTTCTGTCGAGTATTTTTAGTACTTTTGCAGCATAAAAACATAAACTCTAATAACAAGAAAGATGAAACATCCTGTTGAATCGCAAGAATCTAAAGGATTCTACAAGCTGAGTTGGCTGCAACGTATCGGATTCGGTTCGGGCGACTTGGCACAAAACCTGATTTATCAAACCATCTGTATGTATCTGTTGTTCTTCTATACAGATATCTACGGGCTCAACCCAGGTATGGCTGCCACCATGTTCTTGGTGGTACGTTTGGTAGATGTGCTTTGGGACCCTCTGGTGGGAACCTATGTCGATAAGCACAACCCCCGCTGGGGTAAATATCGTTCTTATCTGGTCCTTGCAGGATTGCCCCTCACGGTGTTGGCTATCCTCTGTTTCTGGAATGGACTGGAAGGACAGACCGATACCATCAAGCTCGTCTATGCTTATGTTACTTATGTAGGCTTGTCGATGCTCTATACATTAATTAATGTACCTTATGGAGCACTCAACTCTTCGCTCACCCGTGACACCGATGAGATAACCATTCTTACCTCCGTGCGTATGTTTATGGCCAACGTGGGAGGACTCTGTGTGTCGGCAGGTGTGCCCATCTTAGTAGCTGTGTTGGCAGCAGCCAAGGATCTACCCACCGAAATGGCGCTTTTTATGGGATTAGGATCGCTTCCCTCATTTATCTTTATGCCTTTGGTGCCCGCCATCAAGCGAAAGGTGGGCAAGAAGAATATGTTCTATATCTTCCTCACGGTAGCTATCATAGGCATGCTTATGCTTTATGTCATTAGCAAGATGGGACCGGTGAAGGATCACATCACCTTAGTATATATAGCTCAGTTTGTCAAATCTACAGGAGTCATCGTGGCAACAGGTTATATGTGGGCCTTGATACCAGAGGTTATTTCTTATGCCGAATACACCAGTGGTAAACGTATCGCAGGCATCGTGAATGCGCTCACGGGCATCTTCTATAAGGCGGGTATGGCTTTGGGAGGTGTCGTGCCAGGAGCTGTGCTGGCTTGGACAGGCTATCAGGCTGCTGCAGCACAACAGTCTAATGCTCTTCCTACCGACAGCAACGCTTGGTTTGTGGCGATGCTGATTTATGCCTTGGTGGGCTTTGGCTTGCTGGTGTTCTGTTTTACTCAGACCAAGGAACGTGTGGTGATGGGCGAGAATGAGACAAAGAATGTGAAGGTGAGCGACCTGTGGACAGAATTCTTCCATAACCGTCCATTGCGTATCGTGGCCCTGTTCTTCATTACGGCTTTTGCCATGATGTCGGTAGGCAATGCCGCAGGAGCTTACTTTATGAACGACTTAGAGCAACAGGCACCCTTGGCACAGGAAGGTATCAGATGGTTGGTTTGCATCATCCCAGCCATTTTGCTTCTCTTAGCTATGTTTATCATCTCGAAGTATGAGTTGAGCGATGAAGTCATCGACGATATCAACCAGCAGATAGAGGCACGCCAACAAGAAGCATAGGTTTGAAGAAAAAGTTAAAAAAAAAGACAACTAACAATATCTATACATTATAGTATGAAAAAAATGATGATATTAGCAGTAGGTGCCTTGATGGTAACCTCTGTATGGGCACAGAAATCTCCAAGTCAACCCACCCTGAAGGATGTGTTGGGAAAGTATTTCTTAGTGGGTGCGGCAGTAGACCGCAACCTGCCTGCTGGCGAAGATCCACAGGCAGAGGCACTGGTCAAGGCTCAGTTCAACCAAGTAGTAGCCGAGAATTGTATGAAGGGCGAGTTGATTCATCCTGAAGTGAATCGCTACGACTGGACTGATGCCGATAGATTGGTAGACTGGTCGCAACGTAATGGCATGACCCTTATTGGACATTGTTTGGTATGGCACTCGCAGCCACCCAAGTGGATGTTTACCGATGAAACCGGTAAAAATGTAAGCCGCGAAACCCTGATAGGTCGTATGTATAGCCATATCATGACCGTAGTGACTCGCTATCGTGGCAAGATAAAAGGCTGGGATGTGGTAAACGAGGCTTTCGAGGATGATGGTAGTTATCGCAAGACACCTTATTATAATATAATAGGTCCAGAGTATCTTGCCTTAGCTTTTCAGTTTGCTCATGAAGCCGATCCCGATGCCGAACTCTATTACAACGATTATTCCATGTCGAAGCCCGGCAAGCGCGAAGCTGTTTGCCAGCTGGTGCGCCAACTCAAGGCCAAGGGCATTCGTATCGATGCTGTAGGCATGCAGAGTCATAACGGCTACAACTATCCCGATTATTCCGACTATGAGAAGAGTTTAGAGGCATTTGCTGCTGAAGGGGTAAAAGTGATGCTTACCGAGCTTGACATGAATATGCTGCCCAATCCTAAAGACTTCAATGGAGCCGAAATCAGTCAGAACTTCAAACTCATGGAGCAATACAACCCTTATGTCAAGGGACTTGACAAGAAAGCGCAGAAATTGTTCAATCAGCGTTACCTTGACTTATTCCGTATCGTGGAGCGACATAAGGACGTGATTAGCCGTGTCACCTTCTGGGGTGTGAACGATGGTCATACTTGGCTTAATGACTGGCCTGTGAAGGGAAGAACCAATTATCCGATGCTCTTTGATCGTGACTATCAGGCTAAGCCCGTCGTTAAGGATATCCTGAAACTCTTCGAATAAGATTTTATATCATTTGGTTCTCTAACTTCTTTATCCAGCGAAGATGGAGTTTCATCATAAAAACAACAAAAACAAACAACAATGAAAGCAAGATATTTATTTCCTAAAGACTATATGGCAGACCCTTCTGTCCATGTGTTTAACGACAAACTCTACGTCTATCCCTCTCACGACTGGGACAGTGGTGAATGTTTCGATGATGATGGCGGACACTTCCAGATGAAAGACTATCATGTGCTGTCGCTCGATGATGTGATGGAGGGCGAGGTGACCGACCATGGTGTGATTCTTGATGTGAAGGACGTGCCATGGGCTGAAAAGCAGATGTGGGACAATGATGTGGTAGAAAAGGATGGCAAGTACTATCTTATCTTCTCTGCCAAGGACTACAATGGTGTGTTCCATTTGGGTGTAGCTGTAGCTGATAAGCCTGAGGGACCTTTCATTCCTAATGCTGACCCTATCCGCAAGTCATATAGTATCGACCCGTGTGTGTTCAAGGATGATGACGGCAAAATCTACTGCTACTTCGGTGGTATCTGGGGCGGTCAGCTTCAGTGGTACAAGGACAACAAGGCATTGAAGGATGAGCATCTTCCAGAAGGAAAGGAAAATCCATTGCCTTCTCGTGTGGCCTTGATGACTGATGATGTGCAGCAGTTTGCTGAGATGCCAAAGCCCGTAGTCATCGTTGATGAGGCAGGACAAGTGCTTCCTGCCGATGATCCTCATCGATTCTTCGAAGCCAGTTGGATGCACAAATACAAGGGCAAGTATTATTTCAGCTATTCTACAGGCGATACCCATCTGCTCTGTTATGCCGTGGGTGACAATCCCTATGGTCCGTTCACTTATAAAGGTGTGATTTTGGAACCAGTGGTAGGTTGGACCACCCATCACAGTATTGCAGAGTACAAGGGACAGTGGTATCTGTTCCATCACGACTGCGTGCCTTCTAATGATACCACTTGGCTTCGCAGTCTGAAGGTGGCATCTCTCTTCTATGACGAGGAGGACAATATCCTGCCCGTAGTATCAGAATAGTATCTTCTTTTCACCGTTCATTGCTCATCTTATGGTCTGAAACTCAGATGTGCAATGAACGGTTAATTTTAGGTTAAGTTTATCAATAAGTTCGTTTTTTGTCGTTTTTTATTTATCTTTGCACTCAAGAACTAAAAAACGATGAATTTATGTTACGAATGCTCTTTAGATTATGGTGGCTTCAGCAACGCCGTAATTTCACTTGGAAAGATGCTGTAGTGGGCGGTTATCTCGTCTTCTTATATATAATAATAGGTGTAAGCTTTTATTATGGCGCCACGATAGATGGCGAAGAACTCTTTGAAGACGGAGTGCCCGCAGTACTTTGTTCGGTATTGGTGTTGGTCATGCTCATACCTGATATCATCCTCAAACTTGTTATGAAGCGTGATACTACCGCTATGGATGACTATCTGAAGACACGCCCTGTGCCAGAAAAGATGTGGAACCGATTCCTGTTGCTCACCAACTTGGCGAGTTTTTGGAACTATGTGATGCCTGTGCTCATGTTGCCCATGCTCTTTTGGATGCTCACCATCCCGCAAGCTATAGCAGGTTTTCTGCTGATGCTTACTTTCTCTTTTATTAATGGTATTTATATCACTTGTTATCGCAAAACAACAGAGTGGATGCTACGTTGGCCCTTAATATTAGGGTGGATAGGTATGGGGGCAGTCCTAACAGCCTATCTCGTGTGCTTCTCTTGGATGCCAGGTGTCTTGCTCAACATAGGTATGTTCGTATGGGCCATTCTTATCGGTATGGGCCTGCTCTTCTATCTCTATCATCTGAAGATTTACAACGAGAATAAGCATAAGGTGTCTCATTTCAGAAGCTTTGGTAAAACAACGCTCTACAAGTTGCAGTACATCGGACTACTTCGTGCCAAGCGTGTGCGCAACATGGTGCTTCTCATGGTGATCATCTTCTTTTTAGACTCTCTGCTCATGGTGTTCTTGCCTTCCGAATCTGGTAGCTCCCAGCCATTGATACTATATGTCGTGGGAGATGTATTATTCCCTTCTATTGTGTTGTCGCAATGGACTTTTGGTATAGAGGCGAATTTCTTTCAGGGCTTATTGACCAAGCCCATCAAGGTAGAACAGCTTTTGCGTAATTGTTATTATTTCCATCTGAGTATCAGTACAATGATGACCTTACTATGCCTGTTTTTTGTCTTTCTGTCACCAGAAGTTTCTTTGCTCACACTGTTGGGTGCTTTGAGTATGGCTGTCTTTATCAATCTTAGCAATCTGCCCACCTGTTTGTTCTCGTCACGATTGGAACTCTTCTCTAACTCGATGTTCAACATGCAGGGTGCTAATATGAAAATCAATCTTTATAGTATCTTCTTCATTGTGCCTTTAGGACTGTTGGCTGCTATCTATTGTCTTTGGGGCGAGATGGCGTGGTGTCTATCGAGTGTTGTGATAGCCGTTGTGTGTCTGATGCTTCATCGCAAGGTAATTCTCAAGGTGGCAACCATGTACGAACGTCGAAGATATGAACGCATCGAAAAATATATGGAAAAGTAAGTTTCCTTCAATTTGGTAAAAAATAAGTAACGATTAAAGTTTTAAGAAAATGATTAAGATACAGAATCTCAAGAAAATATATAATGGCACAACGGTGCTGGATATAGAAAACCTCGATATTGCCCAGGGAGAGTTGGTAGGATTGGTAGGTAACAACGGAGCTGGAAAGACCACCTTGCTGCGTCTGGTCCTCGACCTGATAAAGGCTGACGATGGTTATGTGGAGAGCGATGGCAAGAAGGTCAACGAGTCGGAAGACTGGAAAACCTATACGGGCAGCTATATTGACGGACGCTTCTTGGTCGACTTCCTGACCCCGGAGGAGTATTTCTCGTTTATAGGTGATGTCTATGGTATTGACGAAGAGACGATGAAGGAACGTCTGGCTCCTTTTGAGACGTTTATGCACGATGAAATCATGGGAACCAAGAAGTATCTGCGTGATTTCTCGCAGGGCAACCGCCAGAAGATAGGTATCATTGGCGCAATGATCATTAACCCCAAGGTTCTCTTGCTCGACGAGCCTTTCAACTATCTCGACCCTTCTTCGCAGATGAACATTGCCCGACTGATTCATCAGGTATGCAAGGAGCATGGCACAACGGTCATCATCTCCAGCCACAACCTCAACTTTGTGGCAGATATCTCCTCCCGCATCCTCCTATTAGAGAAAGGTAAGCTCATCAAGGACTTGCTGAATACGGATGGTGCTGCTATCGCCGAACTCAACGAGTATTTCGGTATTCAGGCGGAGTAAACGTTCTGTTTTAAAGTTCGGTTAAGATTATAATCCTCAACTTTCGTATGTATGGAAGTTATAGAACTTCTGAACTTACGAAAGTTGAGGATTTTAATTATCTTGTTTTCAACTGTGCCTTTGCTTTGGTGATGAGTTTCTCCTTCTCAGCTCCCTCTTTCATTTTCGGTGCTCTCTGCAGGAAAATTCGAAGGTACAGGTGTGCCTTCAGTTCGTCACCATCGGCCATATACATTTGAGCTGCATTGTAGTAGTTGAGCGGGTTATCGCTATCGTCGTATTCGATGCATTGGGCGAAAGCATGTCCCGCATTTCCGAACTTTCCTTTATCGTAGTAAAGTTCTGCCAGTTGCTGGTTGATGTAGAGCGCACGTTCTCGTGGGTAGGCAACTTCTATAGAACGGTTCAGGTTCTGAATGGCTAACTCCTGATATTCTTCTTTTTTTGCTTTCTGATCAGTCTTGCAGGCATCAGCCAGCTTCTTGTAGTCCATTCCCAAGAAGTATAGGCTGTTCATAGGTGGATCGTCTTTCTGGTCTACAGCTCTTTTCAGATAAGGTAGTGCCAGTTGGTATTTCTCTGTGTTGTAGTAGCATAGTCCTAACACAAAGTTTGATTCATAATTGTCGAATCCATCGGCTATAAGCTTCTTGTAATAGGGTATTGCCTGTTCGTATCTGAATTGTAGAAACAGCGAGTAGGCAAGCTCTTTATTGATGAGGATGTTGGTGGAATCCTGTTTCTGTACATACGATAAGGCGAAGGCCGAAACGTTTTCGGGTTTGTTGGAGTTGTTCCAGTGTGAAAGGAGTGTGGTAAACACCTCGCTGTCGTTGGGATACATTAGCCTGATGCGAAGTCCCCAGTTATCTATTGCGGATTTATTGCCAAGGTTCAGATTAGTAAAGAAGAGCATTCTCATGTCCTCGTGGTTGAGGCTGTCTTTGGGTATACTGTCCATACAGGCGATGGCTTTCTTGTTGTCGCCGCGCATTCGGTAGCAAGAAGCCAACTTGCGTAATACAGGCAAGTCGCCAGGATGTGTGTTGAGATGTTGTTGATAAAACCCGATGGCATGCTGAGAGTCGTGCTCGGCCATGCAACTGTCGCCCTGGCTCACGAGTGCTGAACGTACAGGATTCTCGTTCTTGCCCTGCATTGTGAGGGCCAGAACGAGAATGTATGTTATTAATAATGTTTTTCTCATATTTTATTTATTAGCATTGGTTAGTGCTTCCTTCAGGGCTTCTATACCAGGGAAGCCAGTGTGCTGATAGATTTTGTGTCCCTGTTTGTCGATGATTACGTAGGTAGGAATGGCATCAAAATTGTACTGCTTGCCCAACTCGGTGCTCTGGGGATTACTGATACGAGTGTGAATGCCATGAATGTCGGGTATCATCTCGTTCCACTTATCGATAGGCGAGGTGGCATCGGCAATGTATATGTAAACTATGTCTTTCATTTCTTCTTTGATAGGCTTGATGGATTTCATGGCAGCACGGCATGGCATGCACCATGTGTTCCAGAAGTCGATGAGGATGGTCTTGCCCTTGTAGGGAGCGATGAGGGTTTCGATAATCTTTCCGGCGGCCATCTTCTCGGGTATGTCGACGATGGAGAATGTGCCCTTGGCGGCAGCTTCTTCCCTCAACTTCTTCGAGGCTTCGGCATCGGCTTTCGCTTTTTGAGCTACTTGTTCATTCTTGGCCAGCAACAATTGTAATACAGGCTGGCAGGTAATCTCGGTTTTGGCGGCCTGGAGTTCTTCCTCGCTGAGCGGTGTGTTGGGGGCCGGCATGAAGGGATTGCTGCTGGTAAGTTTCTTGCCGTACTTGTCGGCCTTGATCAGGTTGTCGCTCAGCTCGTCATTGATAATGTGTATGCCGAGAGGCTTATTGTCCAGTTCGCAGTAATAGGGATAGTAACGCTGATTGACTGAGCGAAGGATGGACATTTTGGACAGTCCCTTAAAATAGGACGCCGAGTCGATGGGTGTTTCTAAGTTCTTTTGGGCTGTGCTGTCTTTGCTTATCATATTGCTCATGCTAAGGTATGTCTTGTAGCTCAAGAGGTGGCCTATGTAGTTGATGTCGAGTTGCACACGGGCATAAGTTTTGCAGGCTTTGCTCACCGCAGCCTTGTCGATGGCCTTCTTGTTGGCTTGATAAGTATCGACGATGAACTGCTTGTATTGCAGGGGTGTCATGCCTCTTATGTCATCGAAGAATGTTCGACCACTCGTCTCCAGATTGTCTTTGACGGTTTGCAACTCCGTGCAGAGGGCGGCATAGTCGCCATCAAATTTCACATTTGTAGAGTCGAGAGTGATGGTCAGCTTTCCTTCTGGAACCATGATGATGGGGATTGCTCGCTTGCCTATCTTCAGGTCTGCCTGGGTAGGCAGCACCAGATTTTCTGTGATGGCGAAGCCCTGTGTGCCATCGGCGTTCTTTCGCAGTTTGGTGTCGTAGGGACCGCCACTAAACGCTCCGTTGTATAAAATTATGCGCACGCGTTCCCTGGATCCAGGAGTGTAGTGGTCGAAGATGACATTTATTTGCGATGGACCGAAGTGGGGTGAAGTCGGTGGTAAAGTAATGGAGTTGTCCTTGGCCTGTGCGGTGAAACCGAATGAAAGAGCCAAGACCAGAAACAAGAGATGGCGACAGAAGGTCGTCTTGCAGTAGTTGAATTGTGTCATACGAAATGTTGTTTTATGTAATAATTTGCAGCTACAAAAATAAGTGTAATCTTGCAAACTTGCAAACGAATATTACAACAATGAGTGTTGGTATATCTTGGTTATCAGGTGCTTAAACGTGATATATAACCATACAATTCTCTTTTTTGTAATCGACTTACACTTCACGGCTTATCACAGCCTCGAAGGAATATACCTCGCAGTCGGCCTTGATGCGCGACTTCCTAACCCTTATATTGGCCATCGAATATTGCAGTATCTGCATTACTTCCTCGTCGGTCTTTCCGATGTGGTAGAGTATGCAGAATAGACAATGTGAGGGATTCAGATCATAGCAGGCAAGCCGTTTGCTGTATTTTTCGTCTATCATCCTGTAGCTGGCAAGTAGCTGCAGGATTCCCTGTTTGCCGATTTGACTGATGTTCTTGTTCTGTACCGCTTGCGAGTAGTATACGAGTCCCTGACTTATATCGGTCAGTTCGCCGATTTGTGTCTTGTACAATTCTATATCCTTGTCGCGTCTTTTCAGCTTGCGTACTTGTGTGATGATGTCATGATTCAGTTGCTCGCATCGTTCTGCAAGTGTTGCGTTCTCTACGTCTTTTAGCTGATGTAGCGAATGGTGTAGAGCGGCAATGGTGCTTTGGGCTTTTCGTATTCGCGAAACAGAAAGGTATGTCATTGTCAGCAATATGGCAAGCACGATGATGCTGGCTACAAGAATCCAGTTCTTCGCTTGCGCATATCGGTAGCTACTGTAACCTTCTTCATACATTAGCTTCACCTTTTGTTCCTTGTTTGCATTGCCTTGTCTTTCAATGACGGGTTCTGACTGATGTATTAGTTTGACGATGTTGCCGGCAGTTGTTGTGTCACCCAGGTGTAAGTACACAAAGTAAAACGGTATGAGATGTTCATATGAACCCAGGTACATGTAATTGAATAATTCGTCTATTTCCGGTTTATAGGCATTGAGAAATTTCTCTCCTTTTTGTGTCTTGCCGTATCTCCATAGAAAACGATACAGGTCCACTGAAGTCTTGTAATTTATACCACCGTAGTTATCTGCCAGATTGATGTAATCCATGATGACGGAGTCGGGAGTGTTTCCTTGTTCTATCAGTTTTTGAAAATAATAGTTGTACATAGGCCCTAATGTACTGTCCTTGTTCTCGGAAATGGAGTATGCAATGTCGAAAGCTTCTTCTGCCAACTGGCGGTCTTGATTGTTCACGGCACGGTAGAGTGTCGCCCAGGCACGATGGGATATGTTGTGGCTTTGTCGTGCCTCGTCCTCGAGTTTTACGGTGTAGGAGTTGTCGTGAGTGATGCGGCACATTAGGTCGTAGAGGTCGAGCTTCTCCTTTTGACGCATGATGGAGCTATATCTGCAGGCTTGCTTCAGTATTTGCAGCGTTTGTGTTGTGTCGTGAGTTGTGTTGAAAGTCATGGCGCCCTTATAATATAATGCACGCGCAAGCATAGGCTCATTGTTTTCTTTGGTAAAGATCTGTATGGCATCCTCAATGTCGGAATCTCGGCGCAATATATATACGCCTAAGATTTGGTATCTTATCTTGCAAGCCAGTAGTTTGTAGTACCCTTTGTTGTCGTTGCTGTCTGTTCTTTCCAAAAATACCTTGGCTTGGGCGGGATAATAGTCAGCCATATCGTCTATTTCTTCGAACGAAAGACGATAGTGCGATGGAGTACAGCCGACAACGAAGGTCAGCAACAGGGAAAATAGAAATAATATGACCGTTTTCTTCATTCTGCATGCAAAGGTAAACATTCTTCCCGAAAATCATGTACAGATAGAGAAGAAACTTGTGCTGTGATTATCAGTTATATTCGCCCTCGGATACTTGATCTTGCAATGTAATCGCACGTGACATCAAACGAACCACTTCTTTCAGTTCATTGTAATTGTCTAAGCGCTTCTGGTTGATGGCATAACCCTTGATGATGTATTGTTTCAAGATAGAGGTTGCCCAACGGCGAAAAGAGGTCGCATTCTTGCTGTTTACTCTGTACCCTACCGAAATAATCATGTCAAGATTGTAATAAGGGATGTCACGAACGATTTGTCTCTTACCCTCAAAGCGAACTTGTGCATTTTTTGCACAAGTTGACTTTTCGTCTAATTCTTGACTCTTGTAAATGTTGCGAATGTGTCGTGTAACAGATGTTCTGTCAACAGCAAACAACTCTGCCATTTGGCTTTGTGTAAGCCAAACGGTATCATTCTCTAATTTTACATTCAGCTCTATGTTGCCCTCTGGGGAACGATAGATTTCAATGGAAGAATTTCTCTGCTCCATACCTTTCATTATTAAAATGTCCTAATTCTGGTATCCAATTTTTGGATAATTCAGCAAAGATATGATAATTACCTGATTCCTACAAGGTTTTCAAGTATTTTTCCTGCTTTTTTGATGAAACTTGTAAAAGATAGAAATGGTTTTGTCTTAATGAAAGCATTCGTTCTTGAGGCTTTTTCTACCTATACCTATATTTATAAATGAGATTGCTGCGTTTTTTGAAATTTATGGTATCTGCGTAACATCAGCTTTTCATAAAACGGCATGAAGGGATAGAAATCTCGTGTCCTGATACAGAACAATTTGTTAAGCAGATATGCTTCATCGGTTAAATAGAGCAGAAAAGATAGGAAAAGTACTTATAAAAAGCAAAAAAAGTCTTGTGCCTTTGTCTTGATTTTATTAATTTTGCAAGCGTAATATGCAGTAGTAAAGTTTATAAGCTAATAACTAAACAATATAACGTAAATGATAAAATACAAGAAAATGGTTCTTACGATGGCAGTAGGAGCGTTGACGGCAACGATGTCTGCACAGACAGCTCCTCAACTCAATGCCAACAACGTAGATGAAGTTATCAAGGCGATGACCTTGGAAGAGAAAGCCCAGCTCTTGGTGGGTGGTGGAAACGACGGCTTTGTAGGAAGCGGAGCGATGCTGGGACATCAGAAGAAGTTTGTGCCTGGTGCTGCAGGTACTACCGTTGCTATCCCACGCCTTGGCATTCCTTCTACGGTGCAGTGTGATGGTCCTGCTGGTGTGCATATCGATGCACATCGTACTGGCGATAGTCGCAACTATTATGCCACGGGTTTCCCTATTGGCACGTGCTTAGCTTCTACATGGAACACCGAATTGGTGCGTAAGGTGGGTGAAGCCATCGGTAATGAAACCTTGGAGTATGGCTGTGATGTTGTGCTTGGTCCTGGTATGAACCTGCACCGCAATCCTCTTTGCGGTCGTAACTTTGAGTATTACTCAGAAGACCCCATTGTGACAGGACTTATCGGTACAGCCTTTGTCTTAGGTGTGCAGAGTCAGGGCGTGGGTGTCAGTGCTAAGCACTACGCTGTCAACTCACAAGAGAGCGACCGTACCCGTGTGGACGAGCGTCTGAGCCAGCGTGCCTTGCGTGAGCTTTATCTCAAGGGCTTTGAGATGATGGTGCGTAAGAGTAATCCTTGGACCATCATGTCGGCGTATAATAAGGTGAACGGTGTCTATGCTCAAGGCAACAAAGATTTGCTGACAGACATCTTGCGTAATGACTGGGGATTCAAGGGAATCGTTGAGACCGACTGGATAGGTATTCGTGAAGATCTTCCTGTAGAACAGGAGGTAGCAGCAGGCAATGATCTGTTGATGCCAGGTTATCCTGCTCAGGTTAAAGCCATTGTAGATGCGGTGAAAACAGGTAAATTGGATATCAAGGATGTTGATCGTAATGTGCGCCGTATGCTCGAATACATCGTGAAGACTCCTCGATTCAAAGGTTATAAGTATAGTAGCGAGCCCGACCTTAAAGCCCATGCTGCCATTACCCGTCAGAGTAGTACCGAGGGTATGGTGCTCTTGAAGAACGATGGTGCTCTGCCTGTTCGCAACCTGAAGACAGTAGCCCTCTTCGGAGTCAACTCTTACGACTTTATGTCGGGCGGCCTTGGTAGTGGTGCTGTTAATGTAGGCTATTCTGTAGACATGGTTACAGGTTTGAAGAACATCGGTGTGGCTACCACTCCTCAGCTTACAGAAATCTATCAGAACTACGTGAAATATGCCAAGGCTAAGTTGAAGGCCGATAAGAATCCTATGATGTGGTTCTTGGATCAGGGACAGCCCAAACTCGATGAAATCGAGATAACCGAGCGCTGCGTAGCCGGTGAAGAGCCTAAGGCTGATGCTGCTATCATCACCATAGGTCGACAGGCTGGCGAGGGTATGGACCGCCAGATAGATGGTGAGTTCAACCTGAGTAAGATAGAACAAGACATGATATTCCGAGTATCTGATGCCTTCCATGCTAAGGGCAAGAAGGTGATTGTCATCATCAATTCGGGTTCTGTCATGGAAACAGCAAGCTGGCGCGATCGTGTGGATGCCATCCTCGTGGCATGGCAACCTGGTATTGAGGGTGGCAATTCTGTAGCCGATATTCTGACAGGTAAGGTGAATCCATCGGGCAAACTGACCATGACATGGCCTATTGCTGCTACTGATCATCCTTCTACAGCCAACTTTGCCAAGGAGTACGATATGTATACCTATAAGAATATGGAAGGCTGGGGCAAGGGTAATATCCCTGGCGTAGACTTCAGCAACCATGAAGAAGATATCTATGTGGGTTATCGCTATTTCGATACATTCAAGAAGAATGTGGCTTATCCTTTCGGCTTCGGTATGAGCTATACTACCTTTGAGATGGGCAAGCCCTCTGTGAAGGCAAAGGGTAACAACATCGAGGTAAGTGTAACTATCAAGAACACGGGTAAGGTAGCAGGCAAGCAAGTAGCACAGGTTTATGTCACTGCTCCAAAGGGTGCTTATGAGAAGCCTGCCAAGGAGCTGAAAGCCTTTGGTAAGACCCGTGAACTGAAACCAGGTGAGAGTCAGACATTGAAGATGACACTCGAGAAGCGCGATCTTGCCAGCTTCGATGAGGCCAACAGTCAGTGGAAGGTAGATGCAGGTAATTATCTCTTCCAGGTGGGAACCGATGTGGAGAGCATCAAGGGAACTGCTACATTAAAAGTAGCTGAATACACAGAGAAGACAAGCAATGCTTGTGCTCCTAATGTTCAGTTGAATTATCTGAAGCAGAAGTAATCTTTTATTGTATTCTTTATACTCTGCCCATCGTATAGGACAGTTCCACCCGTTGTGAAGGGGGAATTGTCCTATACGATGGGCAGTTTTTGTTTGTTCTTTTTATCTTTGTTTATAGGAAAAGTGTAGTTTTTCTTATAGTTATTTATAGGAAAAGTGTAGTTTTTGCTTGGTTGTTTCGTAGGAAAAGTGTATATTTGCACAGGAAAAATCATAGGAAAAGTGTAAATATGCTCTATAGAAAGATTGAAAAATATATTGTAAGTCACTTACAATCAGGGTCTGATAAGATTTTGATTATAGATGGTGCACGCCAAATAGGTAAGTCCTTTATCATTCGTGAAGTCGGAAAGAAGCTTTTTTCCAACTACATTGAGATAAATATGGAGACAGACAAGCTTGGAGACAGGACTTTTGCCGATGCTAAGACGGTGGATGATTTCTATTTGGCTTTGAGTGCGGTGGCAGGTGATAGGATGAAGGAAAAGAATAACACTTTGGTGTTTATTGATGAGATTCAGGCCTACGACCATCTGCTTACTTTACTCAAGTTCCTGCGCGAAGATAACAAGTTTACTTATATCGCCAGCGGCTCGTTACTGGGTGTTACACTCAAGACAACTTCCTCTGTTCCTTTGGGCAGTATCATCATCCGGCACATGTATCCATTGGACTTCGAGGAGTTTTTGACAGCCTATGGTGTAGGACAACTGGTGCTTGATACGATTCGCAAGAAGTTTGCTTCAAGGGAGTCGATGCCGGAAGCTATCCATAACAAACTGCTCGATTTGTTCAAGAAGTATCTCTTGGTAGGAGGCTTGCCTGATGCCGTCAACGAATTCTTGGCTACCAAGAATATCACAGTCATTCGTACCATTCAGAATGAAATTCATCACCTCTATGGTGTGGATGCGGCCCGTTATGAGGAAATGCACAATCGCTTGAAGATTCAGCGCATCTACAGTATGATTCCTTCTAACTTGGAAAACAAGAAGAAGCGAGTAGTGGTGAAGGATATTGAGGACAAGAAGGGAAAGCGAATGGGTGATTATGTCGAGGAGTTCGACTATCTGATTTCTTCGGGCATTGCGTTGGAAGTGAAGGCTATCAGCAAGCCAAGTTTCCCCTTGATAGAGAATAGTGGTAAAAATCTGCTCAAACTTTATATGAACGATGTGGGTATTCTGACCAGTATTTTCTTCGGCACCAACATCAAGGCGGTGATGGATGATGTGGCAAGCATCAATCTTGGTTCCGTTTATGAGACTGTGGTGGCGCAGGAACTGAAGGCGCATGGTTTCAACCTTTATTATTACGACAATAAGAAAACTGGAGAGGTGGATTATCTGATAGATGACATGGAGCATCTGTCAGTACTCCCGCTCGAAATCAAGTCGGGTAAGGATTATCAGGTACATAGTGCTTTGGATAAGTTCTTGCAAATCAAGGAATACAACATCCAGGACGCCTTCGTTCTCTCGAATGCTCAGCAGGTGGAGCAGAAGAATGGCATCACTTATCTGCCTATCTATTATATCATGTGTATAGAGCCAGAGTAGACGGGAATAGGAAGAATATTTATTGAGTAAAATCGTTTTCTTTGAAAGAAAAATATTTGTGTCTCATTAAAATCAGGATACGAATTTAGCCATTATACAAATAAATATAGTCTTATTATTGAATGCAAAAAGGCTTCTATAGATAAGAAAGGTGATGGGATCCGTAAGCAATGGGCTATGCCCATGCGTCATAACGACCAGTCTTGAGACGTTAGAATACCGCTTTTCGGCGGAAATCAAAGATAAACCAAAACTGTGCGTGGCCTTTGCCGTCAGCAAACAAACTGCTGATGGTAAAGGCCTTTCTTTTTTTGTGATTTTTTCATAAACCTTGCTTTGCTGTTTCGGTGAAATTGCTTAACTTTGCACGCAGAATTCGAATTTTTATATCTTTAATGTAATTATGGCAAAAAAAGCTCTTTTAATGATTCTCGATGGATGGGGAATCGGTAAGCAGGATAAGGGTGATGTTATCTTCAGGACTCCAACTCCTTATCTCGATTATTTGACAGCAGTTTCAGCACATTCTACTCTCCAGACTTGTGGAGAGGATGTAGGTCTTCCTAATGGTCAGATGGGTAACTCTGAGGTAGGTCACCTCAATATTGGTGCAGGTCGTGTGGTTTATCAGGACCTCGTTAAGATCAATAAGGCTTGTGAGAGCGGTGACATCTTGAAGAATCAGGAGATCATCAACGCTTACAGCTATGCACAGAAGACTGGCAAGAAGCTCCACTTGATGGGCTTGACTTCTACAGGTGGTGTTCACTCTTCTATGGATCACCTCTTCAAGTTGATAGAGATAGGTAAGGAATATGGTTTGAAAGAAACATACGTACACTGCTTCATGGATGGTCGTGATACCGACCCTAAGAGCGGTAAGGGCTTCATCGAGCAGGTACAGGCATGTTGCGAGAAGAACGATGCTCACATTGCCAGCATCGTGGGTCGTTTCTATGCTATGGACCGTGACAAGCGTTGGAACCGTGTGAAGGAAGCATACGACTTGCTCGTAGAGGGTAAGGGTAAGCAGGCCGACGACATGGTGAAGGCTATGCAGGAAAGCTACGATGAGGACGTAACCGACGAGTTCATCAAGCCTATCGTTAACTCTACTGTTGATGGTACTATCCAGGAGGGTGATGTTGTTATCTTTATCAACTATCGTAACGACCGCGCTAAGGAGTTGACACAGGTGCTGACTCAGCAGGATATGCCAGAGGAAGGCATGCACACCATCAAGGACTTGCAGTACTACTGCATGACTCCATACGATGCAAGCTTCCAGGGCGTTCATATCCTCTTCCCTAAGGAGAACGTCATGAATACCCTTGGCGAGTACTTGAGCGCACAGGGCAAGAAGCAGCTCCATACTGCAGAAACAGAGAAGTATGCTCACGTAACATTCTTCTTCAATGGTGGTCGTGAGACTCCATACGAGGGCGAGGATCGTATCTTGGTTCCTTCTCCAAAGGTTGCTACCTACGACTTGAAGCCAGAGATGAGCGCTTACGAGGTAAAGGATAAGTTGGTAGGTGCTATCAACACCCAGGAATATGACTTCATTGTTGTAAACTTCGCTAATGGTGACATGGTGGGCCATACTGGTATCTACAACGCAATCGCTAAGGCTGTTCATGCTGTTGACAACTGCGTAAAGGAAGTTATCGAGACTGCAAAGGCTAATGATTACGAGGCTATCATCATCGCTGACCATGGCAATGCAGATCATGCTATCAACGAGGATGGTACTCCTAACACTGCTCACTCTTTGAACCCAGTTCCATTCATCTACGTTACTGACAACAACTCAGCTACTGTAAAGGATGGTCGTCTTGCCGACGTAGCTCCTTCTATCCTTCATATCATGGGATTGGAGCAGCCTGCCGATATGACTGGCGAAAACTTGATTCAAGACTAATAGAATCATCGTAAGAATAGAATAAGTTGAGGAGTTAATGGAGTTAGGACTCATGTCGTGTTAGCTCATTTAGAGAGCACGAGCATCGTCCTCATTCCTTTAACTCCTTTCTTTTTTACCTAATCAAAGCAACATGGATGTAAAAATAGAAGATAGTTGGAAACAGCATATAGGAGATGAGTTTGAGAAGCCATACTTTGCCGAGCTGACCCACTTTGTGAAAGAGGAATATCAGCATACGCCTTGTTATCCCCCAGGAAGTTTGATATTCAATGCTTTCAATCTTTGTCCCTTTGACGATGTGAAGGTGGTGATTATCGGACAAGACCCCTATCATGAGCCAGGACAAGCGATGGGATTGAGCTTTTCTGTGCCAGAAGGTATTAACTTTCCTCCCTCGTTGATGAATATCTTCAAGGAAATACAGATGGATCTTGGCATCCCCATGCCAGCGACAGGCGACCTAACCCGCTGGGCCAAGCAGGGTGTGTTACTGCTCAATGCAACTCTCACCGTTCGTGCGCATCAGGCAGCGAGCCATCAGCGCAAGGGATGGGAGATGTTTACTGATGCTGCCATCAGTGCTCTCAGCAGGGACAAAGACCACTTGGTGTTCATTCTGTGGGGAGGTTATGCACGCAGCAAGGCGTCGCTCATCGATTCTTCTCGTCATCTCATCCTGCAGAGCGTGCATCCTTCACCTCTTTCGGCCAATCGTGGTGGATGGTTTGGCAATCATCATTTCTCTCGTTGCAATGATTACCTGAAGCAACAGGGCATAGAGCCTATACAATGGTAGAAAGTAAAGAAGTTAAAATCACTACATGACACAAGATATTTATGAATAAAGACGAACTGCGTATTCTCCAGGTGGGCGATATACTGGTCTCCCCCAATATAATAACCGAAAAATTTTGTTGTGATCTGGATGCCTGTAAGGGTGAATGTTGTATAGAAGGTGATGCGGGGGCTCCTGTCACCCTTGACGAAATCATGGAGATAGAGGATGCGCTCGACGTGGTTTGGGATGATTTGTCGGCTTCGGCTCAGGCTGTCATCGACAAGCAGGGTGTGGCTTATACAGATATAGAGGGTGACCTGGTGACAAGTATCGTCAATGGTAAGGACTGCGTGTTTACTTGCTATCAGGACCTAAAAGACATGCAGGATGGACATACGATCCAGAACTGTTGTCTCTGTGCCTTGGAGCGCGCTTATCGTGAAGGTAAGACGAAGTTTATGAAACCCATATCCTGTGCTCTGTATCCTATCCGTGCCAAGCACTTTGGTAATGGGGTGTATGGCTTGAACTACAACCAGTGGCGAATCTGTAAGGCTGCAGTAAAGAAAGGTGAGGAGTTAGATATTCCCGTATATAAGTTTCTTGAAGGTCCTCTTGTGCAGCGTTTTGGGCAAGCATGGTATAATGAGCTGTGCGAGGTAGCCCGAGAATTGGGTTACTAATAGATTTCCAGTCCTTCTACTTTCTGTATTTGGCTCTTATCGAAATATCTGTCGCCTTTTATTGTGATGGTCTTTTGCCGACTTGTAGTGAGTCGGCGGAAGGCTTGTTCGTCCATTTCTCCGCTGCAGATATAGAGAAGTCCGTTAATCTCCAGTCTTTCTCCTTTTTTGGCTCCGCGTAGGGTGATACGAGCTGAGCCTCGAAATGTACGTTCGAACTCGAAGTGTGTACCTAAAGAATCGCTGTATATGCTAATAGGTGAGAGTACGTTTTTCAGAAAGTTGCCCTTGTAGGGAAAAGCGGGAAGCGTGGTGTAGGTATGTTCTGCTTTCAACATGCCACTACGCATAGGCTTTTCTCCGTTTTTCATGGGTTGTTCTGTGGCTTTCCAACTATGGTCATATGAACGATTGTCAAACACCTCCATGGCATGACCTGTGCTGTCGGTGCTAATCCTACTACCTTCCAGTATGCTGCATGTCCACGAGTCATCGGCTTGATGATAGAAGGCTGTGCTGTCTGGTTTTGTTCCATAGTACTCTAATGACAACTGTTTGTTGATGGCTGTTGGGGTGTATGCCTGTGCCTGTGGACAGGGAGCATACCATACGGCTATGGTGTTAGAGTCAGGGCGTAGGTAACGCGTCACATCGAAGGTGTGAAGCAGAATGCCTTGTGCAGTCTTATTCTCGTAGAAAATCTCTCTGGATACATTTCTCTCATTGATATACACCTTGCAGTGTCCTATGCTGGCAAAGGTGATAAAAGCCTGCAGAGGACGCTGTAGAGTGGTGTAGGTGTGCCGAAACAGCACCTCGCTACTATCGTTGCGATTGGGGTGTGTTATCCAGTGGGTGCCGAACTCTTGGCTTTGTGAGTTCAGCACCCATAGGAGTGTGAATAGCATGCAGGTGATTCTGCGAATCATATTATTTGATAGTTTTTGTTTCTCCAGCCTTGAAATGTAGGCTTACGTTCTTTCCGTTGTAACACAAGGTGAGGTTGCCTGCCTGTTGGCTTGTTATCTTGGCCTTAGCTACACGAAGGTTTTTCCAACTGAGGTCTATAGTGTAGTTGCCACGTGCCTTGATGCCATTAATCTCGCCACTGTTCCATTCCTTTGGGAGTGATGGGAGTAGCTCCATAGTTTCGCCATCACACTGCATCAGCATTTCACAGATGCCTGCCGTACCGCCAAAGTTGCCATCAATCTGGAAAGGTGGATGAGCATCAAAGAGGTTGGGGTAGGTTCCGCCTGAATGATGGTTTTTGGTGCTTCCGTTCGTAGGACTGACATAGTTGAGCAGATTACGCAGGATGGTATATGACTTGTCTGGACGATGAAGGCGTGCCCATAGGCAGATGCGCCATCCTGTGCTCCAGCCAGTAGATTGGTCGCCTTTTATCTCTAATGACTTGCAAGCAGCTGCAGCCAATTCAGGAGTTTTAGCAAGGGAGATATGATTGAAAGGGTATAGCCCTAAGAGGTGAGACTGGTGGCGATGTTGCCAATCCAGATCGTTCCAGTCGTAGTACCACTCTTGCAGATTGCCTCTTTTGCCTATCTGATAGGGGTGCAGGCGATTGATGGCATCTTGCAGGGTTGTCTGATAGGCATGGTCGATGTTAAGAGCTTTAGCTCCCTTGATGGTGTTTCTGAAGAGTTCGTGAATGATAGCCAGATCGGCTGTTCCACCATAGAGGGAACTACCCTTATAGCCTTTATCTGTGATATACTGTGCCTCTGGAGAGGTGCAGGGGGCGGTGATGAGTTCGCCTGGTTTCAGAGGATTATCAATCAACCATTTCAGCATGAAGTCGGCAGCGCCTTTCATCAGTGGGTAGGCTGTCTGGCGCAGATATTCCAAGTCGCGAGTGTAGTCGTAATGTTCCCAAAGCGTCTGTACGAGCCATGCTCCACCCATATTCCAGTTGCTCCACTTAGGGCTTTCTTTCTTGGTGCCCACAGGGTTACTCATGGCCCATGCGTCGGTGTTGTGGCCTGCGCACCAGCCTTCATGGATGCCATAAAAATGCTGTGCGGTGTATTTTCCTGTTATCGAGAGTCCTCTTACCAGTCCTTCTACCGGCATGGTAAGTTCAGAAAGATTGGCTACCTCTGCTGGCCAATAGTTCTCTTCCAGATTGATGTTGGTGGTGTAGTTGCCGCGCCAGGGAGACTGGCGGGCAGGTGCCCAGAGTCCCTGTAGGTTGGCAGGGACACCTGGTGTGCGTGAACAGCTGATGAGTAGGTATCTGCCATATTGGAAGTAGAGCATTTCGAGATAAGGGTTGTGCTCGTTTAGCTCAGTATAGTCGATGAGCTGTTGCTCGGTATTGCGCAAAGTGTCATATCGTGCTCCTTTCAGCGAGAAGTATGTGCGGTCGAAGAACTGCTTGTAGTCGCTGATGTGTCGTTGGCGTAGTTCAGGATAGGTGTAGTTGACCAAATGCCAGGCATTGTCTGTCACTTTTTCTATGTAAGGAGCACCTTCGGTCACTGGATGCTTGTCGAAACCATTATAGCTGGTCTCGTTGACAAAGTAGATGATGGCTTCGCTCACGCCTCGCAGATGCAGGGTAGAGTCGGTAGGTGTGATACTACCATCGGTATTGCGTATGCTCAGTATAGAACAAAAATGGGTGCTATTTTCTGCTTCTCCCATGGCATGACCCGTCAGCGTGAGCTGGTTGCCCGATGCCTTTACCTGATGGGGAATGAGCGAGGAGAGTGTGATGTCACAGTTGATGGCTTGTTTCTGTGATGCCGTGAGCCTAATGGCTATCATCTTGTCGGGATGCGATGCAAAGTATTCCCTGTTATAACTGACTCCTCCACGGCTATAGCGTAGTGTGGCTATAGCACTGTCGAGGCTAAGCTGTCGATAGTAGTGTGTGGCTTGCCCGCTATTTTGGTCCTTGATGTTGATGATGGCAAGGGGCTGATAATACTCTGAGTTGTGGCCTTGTACATGCAGCTGTAGGGAATCGGCTGCCTTGTAGTCTTCCCTAAAGAGGGCTTCCCTTATCTTAGGAATCCATTTGTAAGCTTCGCCTCCTTCCTGTCGGTCGACAGGTTTTCCTGTCCACAGGGTGATGTCGTTGAGATAAATGGAATCGTTGTTGGCGCCTCCGTAGATGAGAGCTCCCAACTTGCCGTTGCCTATGGGCAAAGACTCTTCAAAGACTGTAGCAGGTTTGGTGTACCATAAGTTGAATGGTAGTTTGTTCTGTGCAAGTCCTGGTAAGCTGTTGGCTAAGAGTAGCGTTGAGATAAGAAGTTGTCTCATGGTTTTGGGGTTTAAGTAATAAAAGGGGCGGACATTCTAAATAGAAGTCCGCCCCGGTATAAATGTTTTTATTAAGCGTCGATATTGGCGTAGGTTGCGTTCTGCTCGATAAACTCACGGCGTGGCTCTACATCATCTCCCATCAGCATTGAGAAGATTTCATCTGCGTGAGCAGCATTCTCAATGGTAACTTGTTTGAGGAGTCGTGTCTTGGGGTCCATAGTGGTCTCCCAGAGCTGACCAGGGTTCATCTCACCCAAACCTTTGTATCGCTGTGTGTGGATATTCTTGTCTTCCACACCCTCGCCATACTTATCGATGAAGGCTTGTCGCTGCTGTTCTGTGTAGCAATATTCGCTCACCTTGTTCTTGAAAGAACACTTGTAAAGAGGAGGAGTAGCGATATAGAGATGGCCTTCCTCGATAACTTTAGGCATGAAGCGATAGAACAATGTCATGATCAGTGTGTCGATGTGTGAGCCATCGACGTCGGCATCGGTCATGATGATGATCTTGTCGTAGCGCAACTTGTCGGTGTTGGCTTCCTTGCTGTCTTCGCCGTCCACACCAAAGCGGACACCGATACTCTGTATGATGTTCATAACAGATTCAGCCTCGAAAACCTTGTGCCATTGTACCTTCTCTACGTTAAGAATCTTACCGCGTAAAGGAAGGATGGCCTGGTGGAAGCGGTCGCGACCCTGCTTGGCAGAACCACCTGCCGAATCACCCTCGACGAGGAAGATCTCGGTCTCCTTAGGATCCTTGATGGAGCAGTCGGCCAACTTACCAGGTAAACCGCCACCCGACATGAAGTTCTTGCGCTGTACGCTCTCGCGCGCCTTGCGTGCAGCAATACGTGCTGTGGCAGCCAAGACTACCTTCTCGCAGATTCTCTTTGCCTCGTCGGGATGCTCTTCCAGATAGTCGGCAAGGGCTTCGTTAACAGCCTGTTGTACGGCACCTTGCACCTCGTTATTACCAAGCTTGGTCTTTGTCTGACCCTCAAACTGTGGCTCTGCTACCTTGATGGAGATGACCGCAGTAAGACCTTCGCGGAAATCCTCAGGTGCTATCTCTATCTTGGCTTTCTCTATCTGTTTTGATATGGTAGGCTCTGCCTCAGCGTATGCTTTCAGGGTGCGAGTTAGCGCCATGCGGAAGCCCGTGAGGTGAGTACCACCCTCAATGGTGTTGATATTGTTGACATACGAATGTATGTTCTCTGTGTAATCCGTGTTATACATGATGGCAATCTCGATAGGAATGCCTTGCTTCTCGGTCTTCAGATAGATGACGTCATCGAAGAGGTGAGTGCGGTGACGATCTACGTAGCGCACAAATTCCTTCAAACCATCTTTAGCGTGGAAGACGGCTTGTTTGGTCTTACCTTCTTCATCGGGACGAAGGTCGGTCAGCGTTATCTTGATGCCGGCATTAAGGAATGCCAACTCGCGCATACGGCTTGCGATGATGTCCCACTTGTATACTGTTGTGGTAAAGATGGTTGGGTCTGGCCAAAATTGCTGGCGTGTACCTTGCTTCTCGGTGTCACCGATGACTTTTACGGGATAGAGTGGCTTGCCCTTTTCGTATTCCTGCTGGTAGATTTTGCCTCCACGGAATACTTGTGACATCATGTGAGTGGACAGGGCGTTCACGCAACTAACACCTACACCATGCAGACCTCCGGAAACTTTATAAGAACCCTTGTCGAACTTACCACCCGCGTGAAGAACGGTCATCACGACCTCGAGGGCAGACTTGTGCAGTTTCTTATGCTCGTCTACAGGGATACCGCGTCCGTTGTCTTCTACTGTGATTGAGTTGTCCTCGTTGATGGTTACCTCAATGTCTGTACAGTAACCAGCCATGGCTTCATCGATAGAGTTGTCTACAGTCTCATTAACCAAGTGGTGCAGACCTTTCTCAGAGATGTCGCCGATGTACATCGCAGGACGTTTGCGAACAGCCTCAAGTCCTTCGAGAACTTGGATGTTGCTCGCTGAATAATTATTTGCGTTGTTTTGATTTTCTGCCATTTCTTTGTTTCGTATAATTTCCGTGCAAAGATAGTAAAAAAAAGTGAGAATAAGGATGATTGGTTGCTAAAAAACCACAAAAAGCGATGCTTATTTTTGGTATTTTCTGATTTGTGTCTTATTGGGTTGTTTCCTTAAAAAGTATTGTGCTTTTTGGCTCTTCGCTTTCTGATAATCTCTTCCTGATTTGGGGTGAAGAAGAGTGGTGTGAAGGTGTGGCTTGGGCTCCAGTTTTTTTTGAAGAAAAATCGGTGAAAAAATGAACTGGGCTTCGATGGCTGATGAAAGTACTTGCGATGGGCAACGCAAGTACTTTCATCGACCATCGCAAGTACTTGCGTTTTTGAGGGATATTATTAAAACAATAAAGGCTGCAATCCTTGCGGAATGCAGCCTTATGTATTTTGTTCTCCTAATTTGAAATTAGCCCAACTTAGCGATGTGCTGAGCGAGACCAGACTTCAAGTTAGCAGCCTTGTTGTTGTGGATAATGTTGATCTTAGCCAACTTGTCTAAAAGCTTCTGAACAGTAGGATAAAGCTTTGTAGCCTCTTCCTTATCTGTCATGTTGCGCAACTTGCGAACAGCGTTACGCATGGTCTTTGCATAATACTTATTGTGCAAAGCCTTCTTTTTGTCCTGACGGATTCTCTTGATTGATGATTTATGATTTGCCATCTCTGTTTTATTATTATATATTCTACTGTAGTCCCTAGCAGAGTCGAACTGCTCTTTAGAGAATGAAAATCTCTCGTCCTAACCGATAGACGAAGGGACCATTTGTTGTTTTGCGGGTGCAAAGTTACTACAATTTTTTTATTCTTGCAAATTTTTTATGTGGAATTTTTCTCTAAATGCATATTTTTTCGTATTTTTGCCATAGTTTTGGTAAAAAAGGCACATCAATGGTGGTAAAAACGAAAGCTTTGGTACTTCATGTGGTAAAGTTCGGTGATAATCAACTTATTGTTGATTTTCTTACCGAAGCCTTAGGTCGTTTGGCTTTTATGATTCGTTTGCCAAAGTCATCAAAGTCTCGTTTGAAGCGTCAGTACTTTCACCCCATGTCGGTTCTGACATTAGAATTTGACTATCGTGCCAATGCCCGTCTGCAGCGACTGAAGGATGCAGCTATCGCTTTACCTTTTATAGATATACCTGTTTCACCCTATAAAATGTCGATGGTTATGTTTCTGTCCGAGTTTTTGTATCATACGACCAGGAATGAGCAGCAGAATGTACCTTTGTTCAATTTTGTGGTAAGCAGTTTGCAATGGTTGGATTTAGCGCAAACTGGATTTGCCAATTTTCATATTGTCTTTATGATTCGGCTTACTCTATTTCTTGGAATAGCCCCCAATGTAGAAGATGCTGAGCTTGGCGAATACTTTGACTTGATGGAGGGAAGACACGTTCGCTTAGTCCCTGCCCACTCATGGTTTCTGAATCAACAAGATTCTATCAGAATGCGCGACCTGTTGAGGCTACGTTATCAAACAATGCACCTCTACACAATGTCGCGCCAAGAGCGTAACCAATGTGTAGAGGTGATTATGAAGTACTATCGGCTGCATATGCCCGATTTCCCCGAAATGAAAACACTTCCTATCTTGCAGGAATTGTTTGTCTAAGCGAAACTGATGACTCCCTTAACAGATTCGTCGTCGTCGTCTTTCTTGTCGTTGTCTTGTTGACCAGAGGCGATGCGACGAATGTCTTCGAGAGTTTGGCGGGTGCGCTTGTAGGTAGGTGTATCTTCTACTTGCAAGATGACATCCTCGTTGTCCAAGTCTTCTGGGCGGAAAAGGAAGATGTGAGGATGACGCTTGTACTGTGGTGTGTTGCCGTCTGAACCATAATAGTGCTTTCTGCGGTCTTCGCGCTCAACACGTTTCTCCTCCATTTCGGCGATTCTTCTTGTTTCCTCTTCGGTATGTTTTCTAAGATGTATGTTCATACCGTCAACATCCTCAATACCAAAACCAGTTGCAAGAACAGTTACCTTCACCTTGTTGCCCAACTCTGGGTCGATGGCCAATCCCCATTTGAGTTCAAAGTCATCTCCAAAGTTGCCCATAAAGTCGTTGACATCGTTCATCTCGTCCATGGTAAGACCAGAGTTGCCTTTCTTCTCGCTGGAGAAGGCGATGCTGAGAAGTATCTTCTTAGCGTTGAAGACATCATTGTCGTTGAGCAGTGGAGAGCAGAGTGCATCTTCAATGGCTTTCTTTACTCTTCCTTCTCCCTCTCCGTAGCCTGTACTCATGATGGCAACGCCACCATCCTTTAATACAGTTTTCACATCGTTGAAGTCAAGGTTGATGAGTCCGTGTACGGTGATGATTTCAGCAATACTCTTAGCAGCGATGCTCAGTGTATCGTCAGCTTTGCCAAAAGCATCGAGAACGGCTAAGTCTGGATAGATTTGGCGCAAACGTTCATTGTTGATTACCAGTAAGGCATCTACATGCTTTGACATTTCTTCCACGCCATCAAGGGCCTGGTCGATTTTTTTTGTACCTTCGAAACGGAAGGGGATCGTAACGATACCTACTGTCAAGATGCCCAATTCTTTGCTGACTCTGGCAATGACAGGAGCTGCACCAGTACCTGTTCCGCCACCCATACCTGCAGTGATGAAGGTCATCTTGGTGCCATCGTTGAGCATATTCTTGATGTCGTCTAATGTCTCTTCAGCAGCAGCGCGAGCTTTCTCGGGTTTGTTGCCAGCACCAAGTCCTTCCTTGCCCAACTGGAGATGTACGGGCACGGGTGAGTCGTTGAGTGCTTGATTGTCGGTATTGCAAAGTACGAAACTCACGTCATGGATGCCTTCCTTGTACATGTGATTAACGGCATTGCCACCACCGCCACCTACACCAATTACCTTGATGATGCTGTTCTCTTTCTCTGGTTCTCCAAAATCCAGAATATGTGGAGTGTTATCTTGCATGATGAATATCTATATTAATTGTTTTTATCTTATATATTATAAAAGAGGTGGAATTATTCTTCTTCGGAAATGCTGTCTTCAACAAATTTCTTCAAGAATCTGAAGCCTTTATGGAAAATACTCTTTTCTTTCTTTTCTTTTTTGATTCTTTCGGCTTCTTCCTCTTCAGCTTTTCTTGCTGCTGCTTCTTCCTCTTCTAACTTTTTACGAGCTTCCTCTTCTGCCTTTTGTTTCTCGGCAGCAGTGAGTACAACACCAGTTCCTACAGTCTCGTTAGGATTTCTTGCAACCTTGTGCACCTCGTTGTTGGTGGTGTGGTTCTCTTGATTGTTGAAAAGGTCTGTGCTGATTTCGTCGCCAGCGCAGTTCATATTGCCCTTAGCCAACAATCCCAATACGGTGTTCATTGTTCCATCGTGGTTGGTATATCTTGGATCTTTCGAGTTGACGGTCTGGTTGATGAACTTGGCAATGCGTATTTTGTCGATGTGTGTATGCAGTTTGAATGCCTTGCCCATTTCAGGCATGTTGCTTCCACCACCTGTGAGGATGATGCCTCCCAAGAGTTTGTCGGCATATTCGGCAGGAACCTGGAACCATACATTTTCGATAATTTCCTCAACACGCGCTTCTACAATCTCGATAAACTTCTTGCTCTCCACAACGCGATCTTTATCTATGGAGTAGTTGAGTGTAGGGTCAATGCTGCTATTTTCTGTATATGCTTTGGCGTATTTCAACTTCATCTTCTCTGCGTCCTGTTCTTCGATTTGCAGAGAGGTGATGTCTTTAGTGATGTTGTTGCTTCCGAGAGGGATCACAGACAGGTGTCTTAATATGCCTTTGCTATAGACAGAAACGGTAGTGGTGTCTGCACCTAAGTCTACGAGCATACAACCAGCTCTCTTTTCCGAGTCGGTAAGAATATGGTCGGCAAGAGCCAAAGGTGCGAGATACATTTCTGCGATAGAGATGTGAGCATTCTCGAAACAAGTGTTGATGTTGTTGTAAAATGTCTTACGCCACAGAATGTTCAAGAAGATGCCCTCAAGGTGAGAACATTGAATGCCAACAGGTTCGAGCTGATGCTGACTGTCTATCTTGTATTCTTGGGTGATGGCATCTAAAATCTCCTGGTCAGGATAGGTCATGTTACGATTGATGTCCATCAGCTCGTTGATCATATCTTGTGAGATGATGGTGTGCTCAGGAAGGTCTTTTACGATTACATTCTTGATGCTACGGATAGAACGACCTCCTACACCTACATATACTTGTCGGATATCTTGTTTCAGTGTTACCTTTAACTTCTTGATGATGTTTGTCAGGCAAACACATGTTTGGTTGATGTTGTATATCACACCTTTTCTGATGCAAGAAGATGAATCTTCCTCCACGGTGGCAAGGACCGTGATGCTCCCATCAAGGTTCTTTTGACCTGCTATACCTGTCATCTTAGATGACCCAAGTTCTATTGCTACGATAAATTCCTTTGGCATAGTTGTATATTATTTATCAATCTATTTTTAATTTGCTGTTTTGGTAATATTCCTCTTCTTACAGATTATCTGATTGTCAAATTCGATATTGACATAAGAGTATTTGTTCCAGCCTGCCTGGGAGAGTCCATATTTGTAGAATTTCTCCAATCTGTCCATTTTCTTGTTGACAAACTGGTTGATGAGTTGCTCTCTTTTTGTCTTCGAATGATTCTCGGGTAGGTTACCTATATATATAATGTGATTTCCTACTCTGGGGACCAGTTCAATACTTTTGTCGGGCAAAACGTTAATCTGTTCGATTTGGTTTCTCCACAATTCGTTTACCATGAGCGCTTTGCTGAGGAGAGAAATGTAGTTTTGTGCATACCATTTATTGATATGTCCTGTTGCCACAATGAGGTCGCTTGTATATTTAGTGTTGGGCATTACTTGATAGTGATCATCGATATAGTAATCCTCATTGTTGATACTCTTTATTCTCACAATCGGCATACGCTGGGTAAGATGAATATCTACAAGCCCATTTTCTGTCTTATAGCATTCTGCTGTCTTAACGAAAGGGCTGGTCTTCAGTGTCTCCTCTATCTTTCGTGCACTGATGTCGTTCATCTTCTTTCTCAGAGGGTATAGTTGCTTTGTCTCTAACCTTTTCTTGATTTCTTGAGCGTTCAGGAAGCCATTTGTTATCTCGTCTTGTATCTGGATGTTTACCTTGGTGCAAACCTTTTTGCTTTCATCAGGCTTATTGAACTTGGTGATAGCAAAGGTCAGGTAAACTCCGAGCACGAGGTCGAGCATGATAATGATGGTCTTCTTCCAATTGATGCGCATTATAATTTTTCCTTTAGAATTTTTTCTATTTGTGGAACATAGTTGTCCAAGTCGCCAGCTCCCAGTATGACGAGAACATCGAAGTCTCTGTTCTTTACCAGTTCAAGCACGTCTTCTTTGTGAATCATGCTCTTTTCTACTCCAGGCTTTAGGTTGTCGTAGATGAGCTTAGAGGTAACACCAGGAATGGGTTGTTCTCTTGCTGGGTAAATGTCGCAAAGGATAACTTCGTCGAGCAAGCTCAGACTGTCAGCAAAGTCCTTATAGAAATCTCTCGTTCGGGTGTACAGATGAGGTTGGAAGATGGCTGTAATCTTGCGATCTTTGTATAGTTCGCTCAGACTTTTTGCACTTTGATAGATTTCCTTAGGATGGTGAGCATAGTCAGAAAGCAAAACCAGTTTGTCGGTCTTAATCTTAAAGTCAAATCGGCGTACCACACCTTCGTATGTCTTTATGCCCTGTCGCAACTCTTCGGCTGTGCAACCATTAAGTTGAGCCATGGCCATGGCAGCGACACTATTCTCGATGTTGATAGGAATGGGTTGTCCCAATTCGATGTGGTTGACATTCTCTATGGGAGAAATGAAGTCGAATGTGATTTCACCATTCTCTATCTTGATGTTCTCGGCATGGAAGTCACCTTCGTTGAGACTATATTCATACACGCGAACACCCTCTTGTACATGTTGCTTCATCTCCAAGTTTTTGTGGATGATGAGAGCACCTCCTGGCTGTATGAGTTCTGTATAGTGGCGGAAACTCTCCAGATAAGCTTCTTTCGTTCCATAGATGTCCAAGTGGTCAGGGTCAGTAGAAGTGATGACACTCATCCATGGGCGGAGCCAGTGGAAGCTACGGTCGAACTCGTCAGCTTCTATGACTACATAGTCGCTCTTGTCGGACAAAATGTAGTTGGTGCCATAATTTTTAGAGATACCACCAAGGAATGCGTTGCAGTCGATATGGCTTTCGTGCATGATGTGTGCACACATCGTTGAGGTACTTGTCTTTCCGTGAGTGCCAGCCACACAGAGGCCCTTGTGGGTGCGTGTGAGGGTTCCTAACACTTGAGCACGTTTCTCTATGGTGAATCCGTTCTGCTGGAAGTAAACCAACTCTTTATGTGTTGCAGGGATGGCTGGAGTATAGATGATGAGTGTCGTGGCAGCATCCTTACAAGCAGCAGGGATCTGCTCTACATCCTCTTCGTAGTGAATGAGCATGCCTTCCTTCTCCAATTCGTGTGTGAGGACAGAAGGCGTCTTGTCGTATCCTGCTACTACCAATCCTTTCTTGATGAAATATCTGGCGATGGCACTCATACCGATGCCGCCAGCTCCAACGAAATATACTGATTTGATATCTTTGATTTCCATTATCTTGTTGCTAATTTGATGACTTCGTCGGCGATAACGTCGGCAGAGTTCTTAAGTCCTAATTTCTTGATGTTTTCACTCATAGAGGCCATTTTGCTTGCGTCTCCTACGATTTCTACCGCCTTTTGGATGAGTACTTTTGGCGCATCAGCGTCTTTGACATAGATGGCTGCATCCTTGTTGACCAGTGCCATAGCATTCTTTGTTTGGTGGTCTTCTGCTACATTGGGGCTTGGTACCAAGATAACGGGTTTCCCAATGAGGCAGAACTCACTGATGCTGCTGGCGCCAGCACGACTGATAACGAGGTCGGCAGCTTTGTAGGCAGCACCCATGTCGCTGATGAAGTCAGTAACATGCAGCATGGGTAGGTCTTTATCCTTGAGTTGGTTGACGATGTCTTCGTGATAGAATTTACCTGTCTGCCAAATAAATTGTACACCACTTTTCTCTATGAGGTCTAAGTTTTGTAAGACGCTTTCATTGATGGTTCTTGCGCCTAAGCTACCTCCTACGAGTAAGATGGTCTTCTTCTCTGGTGCGAGGTTGAACATAGAGCGAGCCTCCTCAACAGATAGTGTTGTGTCAAGAACATTCTGTCTTACAGGGTTGCCTGTCATGATGATCTTGTCTGCTGGGAAGAAACGTTCCATTCCTTCATACGCCACGCATATCTTTTGAGCTTTTTTAGCCAGCAACTTGTTGGTGACGCCAGCATATGAGTTTTGTTCTTGGATAAGGCATGGTATGCCCTTCTTGGAACATACATTAAGGGTAGGACCGCTTGCGTAGCCTCCCACGCCGACAGCAGCCATTGGCTTAAAATCTTTAATGATTTTCTTAGCCATTCTTTGGCTTTTCCAGATTCTGAAAAGTACAGCGAAGTTCTTGAGCAAGTGTTTGCGGTCGAAGCCGCAAATGGGCAAGCCTTTGATCTCGTATCCAGCTGCAGGGACACGTTGCATTTCCATTCTGCCTTTAGCCCCAACGAATAGTATTTTTGCGTCAGGACGTTTTGCCTTGATGGCATTGGCTATTGATACGGCGGGGAAGATATGTCCACCTGTTCCGCCACCGCTAATGATAATTCTTAGCTCGTTATTCATAATTTTTTCAGTTTCTATCGCAAAGGTAAGTAAAAAAATCCATTTTGTGGCATTTTTTTATTTAAAAAGTAATTCTTTTTTATGCTGCTACCATTTTAGGGTCTTTGGCATCGTCTTCTGTGGTTTCTTTCTTCTTAGCCGTTCTGCTAATACTGAGGATGATACCCACATACATACAGTTGATGACGGAGGAAGTTCCGCCTCGGCTGATGAGCGGGAGAGGCTGACCTGTCACGGGAGCGAGTCCTACAGCAACAGCCATATTGAAGAGGGCCTGTGTTACGAGCAAAATGGCTAATCCCATGGCAAAGAACGCAGGGAAGTTGTTCTCACATCGGTTGGCGATTCTTCCTGTTCTGAAGAGCAAGATGATGTAGAGTAGTGCAACGAAGAATCCTCCAATGACTCCCATCTCCTCAATGATGATGGCGTAGATGAAGTCGGAGAAAGCTTGAGACAGAAAGTCTCGTTCCACAGAGTTGCCCGGTCCTTTTCCCATCAGGTTGGAGGAAGCTATTGCAATGTTGGCATGAGCCACCTGTGCGTCTTTGTTGAGGTCGACATCTTCGGGTGCTACAGGTGTTGTGTCAAAGAAGTGGTCAATACGAGCTTTCCAAGTGTCCATACGGTGGAACATCTTTTGCACCGTGCTCTTCTTTTCAGGTTGTGTCGTTACTTGCTCGGTGAAGGTCTCGCTGGCTTGTTTCTCTTTACTCTCGTCTTTTCCGACCAATAGGACCATAGATATAAAGAATACGACCACGAGCATAGCCACTCCCAAGAGTTTGCCTATGAGTTTGCCAGGCACTCTTCCTATGAACATCATAAAGAGGATGGTAATTCCCAATAGAATAGCTGTAGACATATTCTCGAGCATGATGGGGAAAATCATGATACCACTGATAGTGAGCGTGTATTTGAAAGCTCGCTTGTCGGCTCCGTTCTCGCTCTGCATAGCACTAAGAATCTGTGCTACAGCCAGTACCAATGTGCCTTTGGCAATCTCTGATGGCTGGAACTGGATACCAATGAAGTTGATCCATCTGGAGGCTCCATTCGTAGATTGTCCTGCCAAGATGACCCATCCCAGCATCGCCAAAGAGAATAAAATCATGAAAGGTGTTACAATCTTAAAATACTTACATTTGACTTTCAGCATGCAAATCATGACGAAAACACCAAATGCCAAGATGAGAATATGTCTGATGACTGGTGCCATGAAGTTTCCGCTCTTGTATGATAGCGTACTTGAGGCAGAGTATACCTCAATGATGCTAATCATGCAAAGAAAGAAAAACACCATCCAGATGACTTTGTCTCCCTTGAATATGTTACCGATTGTCTTATTGCTCATTTCTCTATTTCTCTTTTTTGTCTTCTTGTCTTCTTTTTTTCTTCTTCTTGACTTTTAGCCTCTTGTCTTTTCTTATAGTTGTCTTGCGAGAGTTTTGAATTGTTCACCTCTGTCTTCCATGTTCTTGAAAAGATCGAAGCTTGCACAGCAAGGACTTAGCAGAACGGTATCGCCTTCTTTTGCCATTTTGTGGCAAGCTGCAATACAGTCTTTCATGCTGTGGGTGTCGCATACTGGAATGCCGAGATGGTCGAAAGAGTCGTGCAACTTTTGGTTGTCAGCTCCTAAGTATACCAGGCCTACGCACTTTTCTTTTACCAATTCGGTGATGTGGCTATAGTCATTGCCCTTGTCTTTACCTCCTAATATCAAGATAGTAGGAGTCTTCATACTCTCAAGTGCATACCAGCAAGCGTCTACATTGGTGGCCTTAGAGTCGTTGATATATTGCACACCATTCACCTTGCACACTTTCTCCAGGCGATGCTCCACACCGGGGAAGTCGCCCAAGCTCTTGCGAATTGTAGCTTTGTCTATTCCTGCAATATGGCATGCGAGCCCAGCAGCCAGACTGTTGTAGATGTTGTGTTTGCCTGTCAGACTCAATTCGTCTTCGCGCATGGTGAAAGATGAAGGGTAATCGAGCTGGTAGTTGCCATTTTCGATGTATCCTACGCAGCCGTCTTCTTTGTTTTCGGCGAAGGGGCATACTTTCGACTTCAGATTGTATTTTCCAATCTCTTTCTTGATGATAGGATCGTCATTCCAGTAGATAAAGCAGTCCTCTTCTGTCTGATTCTGCGTGATGCGCATCTTGGCATCTGTATAGTTCTGCATACAGAAGTCATATCGGTCGAGGTGGTCGGGAGTGATGTTGAGCAGAATGGCGATGTTGGCTCGGAACTTGTACATATTATCGAGTTGGAAGCTACTCAACTCAATGATGTAATACTTGTGGGGTTCTTCTGCAACCTGTAAAGCCAAACTGTTTCCGATGTTGCCTGCCAAGCCTGCATCTATTCCGGCAGCCTTGAAGATGTGATATATGAGCGACGTTGTCGTTGTCTTGCCATTGCTACCAGTGATGCATACCATCTTTGCATCGGTGTATCGTGCTGCAAACTCTATCTCGCTGATGATAGGAGTGCCTTGTGCCATGAGTTTCTGAATCATGGGAGCCTCCTTGGGAATGCCAGGACTCTTGATGATTTCGTTGGCATTCAGAATCTTTTCTTCAGTGTGATGTCCTTCTTCCCATTCTATCTGGTGCTCATCGAGCAGTTTCTTGTATTTGTCTTTGATTTTTGACATGTCGGATACAAAAACGTCGAAACCCTCTTTCTTGGCGAGTACTGCGGCTCCTGCACCGCTCTCGCCAGCACCTAAAATTACAATTCTACTCATTTGGTTTTATTTTTATCTAATCTTCAATGTTATAATTGTCATGGCTGCAAGTATGATGGTGATGATCCAGAAACGGATGGTTATTTTCGATTCGTGGATGGCGCCATGTGGCTTTTTGATAAGATACTTGCATTCTGGATCGAGCTGGCAATCCTGCGTTCTGAAATTGTCGTGTATAGGAGTACGCTTAAAGATACGCTGCTTGATACCTTTGCGTTTGCCCAGTTTGTAATAGTACACCTGTACGATGACGCTGAGGCTCTCTACAAAGAAAATGCCGCAGAGGATGGGCAACATCAACTCTTTGTGGATGATGATGGCGCCCACTGCAATGATACCTCCGATAGTCAGCGAACCTGTGTCGCCCATGAATACCTGAGCGGGGTAAGCATTGTACCACAGGAAGCCGATGAGTGCACCTATAAACGCACAGAAGAAGACTACAAGCTCTTCTGAACCAGGGATGTACATGATATTGAGATAAGCTGCGTATTGAATGTGCGAGGAGACGTAGGCAAAAATACCTAAGGCAACACCAATGATGGCAGAGTTGCCAGCACACATACCATCCATACCATCGTTGAGGTTGGCACCATTGGAGACAGCTGTTACCACAAAGATGGTCATGAGAACAAAGAGAATCCATCCTGCGGCAGTCTTATATTTCCCGCAGAATCCCATGATACGCGAATAGTCCAGGTTGTGTCCTTTGATAAACGGAATGGTTGTCTTAAGCGACTTGGTAGATTCGGCTCGGTGTTTTACCACCATTTCTTGACCTTGGCGCTCGATGGCTAAGTTTTCGTTCATCTTGACATCGGGAGAGGCCCAGAGTACCAACCCCACGATGAGTCCGATACCCAATTGTCCTACGATTTTATATTTCCCTTTAAGACCCTCCTTGTCGCGCTTGAAGATCTTGATGAAGTCATCCATTCCTCCTAAGAATCCCAACCAAACGGTTGTGATGAGCATTAGGATCAAGTAAATGTTGCGAAGTCTACCCAGTAGGAGAACGGGTATTAATATAGCCATGATGATAATGATGCCACCCATCGAAGGAACGCCAATCTTCTTAACACCGAAGGGGTCGATGGAAGCATCACGTTGAGTCTCAGTTATCTGCTTGCTCTTGAGATATTTGATGAATTTTTCACCAAACCATGCAGAGATAACTAAAGATAAAATAAGGGCTAAGAGGGCTCGGAAAGAAATGTAGCCCCACATATGGGAACCAGAGATGCCCCATTGCTCTAAAAATCTAAAGAGATAGTATAACATTTTCTTTTTTTGTTTTTGTCAAGAGTGATAGAATGAATCCTCTATTTGTTTAGAAACTTACTCTTGCTGATTTTTTATTTGTTCTCTATACCGAAGATGTTGCGAATCACCTCCTTGTCATCAAAGTGATGCTTCACGCCCTTGATTTCTTGATAATCCTCGTGACCTTTACCTGCAACAAGGATTACGTCACCTTTTTGAGCCATCATACATGCTGTGCGTATTGCTTCCTTACGATCAACGATGCTGATGACCTTCTTCATCTGTTGTGCGTTGAGACCAGCCAGCATGTCGTTGATGATTTCTTGTGGCTCCTCGAAACGGGGGTTGTCGCTGGTGATGATAACCTTGTCGCTCTGTTTTACAGCTTCTTGTGCCATAAGAGGACGCTTGCCTTTGTCGCGATTTCCACCAGCACCACAAACGGTGATGACTTCTCCCTTGCCATTGAGAACCTCATGGATGGCGTTGAGCACGTTTTCGAGAGCATCGGGGGTGTGGGCGTAGTCAACGATGGCAGTATAACCCTCGGGTGACTGGATGGGCTCCAGACGTCCGTTCACGCTGTGTAGCGTGCTTAATACCACAAGTACGTCTTCTGGTTTCTTGCCCAACATGATGGCTGCACCATATACAGCGAGCAAGTTGGATACATTGAATTTGCCAATAAATTGTACACCTACCTCACGGCCATCAATATCTAAGTACATTCCACCGAAATGGCACTCTAAGATTTTGGCTTTGAAGTCGGCCATACTGCGTGTAGAGTATGTTTTAATGGTAGCCTTGGTGTTTTGCACCATGACCATGCCGTTCTTGTCGTCAGCATTTGTGATGGCAAAGGCTGTCTTAGGGAGCTCGTCGAAGAATGCTTTCTTGGCATTGCGATAGTTCTCGAATGTCTTGTGATAGTCGAGATGGTCGCGTGTCAGATTGGTAAAGATACCGCCAACGAAAGTAAGACCGCCAATACGTTTTTGAGCTATGGCATGTGATGAACATTCCATGAAAGCATATTCGCATCCTGCCTCTACCATCTTACTCAACAGAAGGTTGAGTTCTATAGGGTCGGGAGTAGTATGGTCTGCAGGGATAGCTTCGCCCTCGATGTAGTTGCATACTGTTGATAGCAAACCGCATTTGTGACCAAACTTGCGGAACATATTATATAATAAGGTGGCAATGGTAGTCTTACCATTTGTTCCTGTTACGCCGACCAGCTTTAACTTTTTGGAAGGCTCACCATAAAACAGAGTGGCGACTTTGCCTACAGCGTCTTCTGTAGATACAACTTTCACATAGGTAACGCCCTCTGCCTTTTCTTCGGGTAACTCTTCGCAAAGAATAGATTTGGCGCCTAACTCAATCGCTTTGGGTATGAATTTGTGTCCATCTACCTGCGTTCCCTTCATGGCAACGAACAAATGGCTATCTTTGATTTTTCGAGAGTCAATGTTCACTCCTGTAACCTCGGTCTCAACATGGCCTACAATCTCGATAGGCTGAATGTTCTTGAGTAAATCTTGTAGTTTCATATTCTGTTTCTTTGAATTTGCTATACATTATTATATATTATAGGTCGAGCATGAGTGTGCAGACCTGTCCCTTTTGGATGCGAGTGCCAGGCACTAAGCTCTGCTTTACCACTTTTCCACGACCATAAATCTTGGTCTTTATACCTCTGCTTTCCATCATAAAGATGGCGTCTCTTGCTCCCATACCTGAGACATCAGGAATAGCATTCTTACTATACTGTTTCTCCTTGATGAGCCTTACCTTCTTTTGACCTTCCTTTTCTGCCTTTCCCCATATCGGGTTGCCGTTCATGTAGCTGCCCGACCAGGATGTTGATGTTGGGATGCCTAAGTGTGTCAAGACATAGTCGGCAGCCATCACGTTACCCGTTTTTACATCGGGAAGGAAGATAGACGTGGAGTCGCAAGCATCTTTCACGTCGAGTTTCAGGCTCTGAGCCATGATGCCTTCTGCTATCTCGTGGAAGACTTTTCCACTCATCATGCCACCTGATGCAGGAAGTCCTGACTTTTGGATGCAGACGATGCAGCTATATTGAGGAGCATCGGCAGGGAAAAAGCCTGCAAAGCTGACAAGATAGTTGGTGCCACCACTTTTGTATCCTCCTGCACCCTTAGATATTTGGGCAGTACCGGTCTTGCCTGCTACTTTGAAGTTGGGCGAGCCTGCTGTACGTCCCAGGCCTACACTGACCACTTGCTCCAGAATAGCCTGCATCTCTTTGATGCTTTTCTCTTTAGCTATCTGTGGACGGATGACTTCTACAGGGAACTCTTTGATGGTCTCGCCATTCTTTACTACTTTGGTGACAAAGCGAGGCCGAACCATCTTACCATTGTTGGCAACAGCGTTGTAGAAGGTAAGTGTACTGATAGGTGGTACCTGGGTTTCGTAGCCGATACTCATCCAGGGTAGGGCAGTCTTACTCCAATTGACATATTGCCCACGGCTATTCTTGCGGGGCATGCGGATGATAGCTGGTGTAGAACCCACCAAAGGAATCTTTAGGTTATCTCTTAGTCCGAGACGCTCTATACCCTTGATAAACTTTTCTGGATTCTTGCGGTAATGGTCGTCTATGATGCGACTAACACCAATGTTGGAACTGTACCATAGCGTCTGCGGCAGTGTGAGCATTCCATAGCCGCCTTTGCGCCAGTTGTGGTCCTTCATGTCTCTACCATACATATTCCAAACGCCATTGCCTGTTTCTACTCTGCACAAGGTGTCGACTACACCATCGTCCAGAGCTACCAACAGAGATGCGGGCTTGAATACCGAGCCAGGTTCCAGCAAATCGCTTACTGCGTGGTTTCTTACTTCTCTATATTGCCCGTCTTCACATTTCTCTAAGTTGACAATGGCTTTAATGTCTCCCGTCTGAACTTCCATGACGATGGCTACACCCACGTTACCATTGATGTCTCTTAACTCTTGCTCTAACGAACGTTCTGCCAAGTCTTGCATACTCACGTTGATGGTGGTAACAATGTCGGCACCATCAATAGGCGGTGTATCGGTGATGCTAAGGTATTTGTTGAGTACCTTTTTGCGTTGTACGAGACCATTGGTGCCTCTCAAGATAGAGTCGTATGACAACTCCAGTCCGAAGCGGGCAGTGTCTTTTGCACCAAACATAGCACCGATGGTGCGGCCTGCCAGTTCTCCAAATCCACGTGTGCGGGCATTGTATTCATCCCAATGAAAGCCACTCTTGTATTTTTCCAAGTTGAAAATAGGTAAGGCCTTCACTTCGGTGAACGTATTGTAGTTGATGCGATATGGGTATATAGACCAGTGACGGCTTTGCTTCTTGCGTCCCTCGTCAAGATGTCGTTTGAATTCTGTGAATGTCTGACTTGGGAATATCTTATGAAGTCCCATACAGATAGAGTCTTCTTTGACATCCCATAGCGAGTCGTTGCCTGCCTCTTTGAGGGCCTTGAAGTCCATGAAGAGTTTATATTCTGGTAATGAACTTGCCATGAGTTGGCCGTCGCAACTCAAGATGTTGCCTCGAGTGGGTTTTACCGTTACTGAGTCTTTCTTCTGACGTTGAGCCACCTTCATCCAATAGTCACGCTTAGCTGTTGCTATGTATATGGATTTTCCAACAATACAGAGGGATAGCAGCGTCATTCCGATGGCGATGGCGCTGTATCGTGGTATAACTTTCTTGTTGTCAAATTTACTCATTTTCTGGTACGTTTATGATGTATGGAGGCTGGGTGGCGATGTGCAGAATGCTGTCTTTGTTGTTTTGCAACATCTTGAGCACATTGCTTTCTCGGCTTCTTTCTGTTATTTGACTACTACTTGATAGGGCCTTGTATTTAGCATTCTGCAGTTCTTTCTGCAATTTGTCGAGTTCTATAAGGTCCTGTTGTATGCTATATCGGTTGGAGATGTATATGATGATAAAGAACACAACCAGCACAATGAGCCATATCTGACGACGTATGACTTGTGCCGTCAAGATGTCTCCACCTAAGATTTTTCTTAGTGTGAAGCTTGACGAGAGTGGTGCTTCGTCTTCGATGGCTTGTTTGGCGATAGCTTCCTTCAGCGACTCCTCATGCACATCTTCCGTTTGGGGGGCTTTCTGCTCCTGAACTTTGGGGGGCTCTTGGGGCGTAGGCATCTCGGTGGGCTTATTGTCGGCTTTAGCTTCCAAGTCTTCGTTTATGGCTTTTTCTTTCATTTCTTTTCTGCAATTCTTAGTTTGGCGCTACGGCTTCTTGGATTTCTTTCTTGTTCCTCAGAATCGGGTATGATAACCTTGTTGTTGATGAGTCTGAAAGGAGATTCGATTCTTCCAAAGAAGTCTTGCACAACTTTTCCTTCGGGGTTTCCTGTTTTCATCACGTTTTTCACGATTCTGTCTTCCAGAGAGTGGTAGGTAATCACCGAAAGCCTTCCGCCTGGCTTCAGAAGTTCTGTTGCAGCTTTGAGCATTTCTCTCAAGGCATCCATCTCGTGATTCACTTCTATGCGAAGCGCCTGAAATAGTTTTGCCATATCTTTTTTCTCGCGCTCTCGTTTGAAGAAAGGCTCCACTACCTGTATGAAGTCGGTGGTGGTTTCTATTTTTTTGCTGGCTCTTGCCTTGATGATGGCTCCTGCTATGCGTCTGGCGTTGCGCATTTCTCCATATAGGTAGAAGATGTCGGCAAGTGCTTCCTCTTCGTATTCATTAACGATATCGGCAGCTGTCTTGCCTGCTCTCTTGTTCATTCTCATGTCGAGCGGTGAATCGAAACGGAATGAGAAACCACGGCTCTCGTCGTCGAAGTGATGGCTGGATACTCCTAAGTCGGCAAGCAGACCATCAATGCCTTCTACTCCATAGTAGCGCATCCAGTTCTTTAGGTATCTAAAGTTAGAGCAAACAAAGGTAAAGTGGTCGTTGGGGATGACATTCTGCTCCGCATCGGCGTCTTGGTCGAAGCTATATAAGTGCCCGTTGCCGGTGATGCGTGAAAGTATCTCCTTGGAGTGTCCTCCTCCTCCGAAAGTTACGTCTACGTAAATGCCTCCTGTTTGTATAGACAGACCATCTACGCTTTCTTTCAGCAGTACGGGAACGTGGTATGTGTTGTTGTCGTTAAATCGCATGTGTACCTATTTAAATAAGAATTCGGGTTCAAAGATACATAAAAATCCTCAGAACTGTTTACTTTTCCTTGCAAAATTTTAAAAACTTAATAAAATGAGGGTTCTTTTCTTTTTGCTGTGTTCGTTTGATGTCTATGCTACTGATATGGCTAAAGGATACTTATTGCTTAAAATGATAAGCCAAAAGGTATGCAAACTTCTTTTTTTTCATCAAAAAACATCATATTTTTATATTTTTTCATCAAAAAAGGCACGTATTTAAAAAAGATGAGTTATTTTTGCACTTACTTTAGGTGTTTTAACAACAAACATGAGCGAATCAGTAGAGAAAACGATTGATATTAGCAAGATTTTAAAGAGCAAGATGGGTGCAAAAGAGAAGTTTGTGCCTTCTTTTCTTGTGTCTTGGCTTAAGAAGACGATTCACGAGGATGAGGTGAATCGTTTCTTGTGGGAAAGCCGACATCTTGAGGGTACCGAGTGGCTTACCGAATGTGTGAAATATCTCAAGATGAATATCCGATTGGAAGGCGTGGAGAATCTGCCTGATAAGAATGATGGAAAGTTTTACACATTTGTATCCAATCATCCTTTGGGAGGACAAGATGGTGTGGCACTGGGCTCTATCATAGGTACCCATTATGATGGGCGTTTTCGTTATCTTGTCAATGATCTGTTGCTCAATCTGCCCGGTCTTAAGCCTGTCAGCATTGGTATCAATAAGACGGGGCGTCAGAGTCGTGATTTCCCTCGCATGGTAGAGGCGGGTTTTCAGAGTGATAATCACATGTTGATGTTCCCTGCAGGACTCAATAGTCGTAAGCAGGCTGATGGTACTATTCGCGACCTGCCTTGGAAGAAGACTTTTATTTCAAAGAGTGTGGAATATCAACGCGATGTTGTGCCGATTCATTTTAGTGGACAGAATTCAGAACGTTTCTATCGTATTGCACGTTTTAGTGACAAGTTCTTGCCTTTCAATTTGGCCATGCTTTTCTTGGTAGATGAAATGTATCGGAATGTAGGTAAAGACTTCCGTATCGCTTTCGGTAAGCCGATACCTTGGCAGACATTCGATAAGAGCAAAACTCCCACTGAATGGGCACAATATGTAAAAGACAAAGTTTACGAATTATAGAAAGTTACTATCATAGATTATGGAAGAAGAGATAATCCAGCCAATAGACAGGGACTTATTGAAGAGTGAACTCACTCCCGATAAGCAACTTCGTATGACAAACAAGAGCCACAACGAGATTTATATCGTAACGGCTAACGATTCTCCCAATGTACTAAAGGAGATTGGGCGACTTCGTGAAATTGCATTCCGTACTGCAGGAGGTGGTTCGGGTAAGTCGATGGATTTGGATGAGTTCGATTATGGCGACAACTGTTATAAGCAACTGATTGTTTGGAATCCTGAGGCTGATGAGATTATTGGTGGTTACCGCTACCTTTTAGGTAAAGATTGGAAACTTGATGCCAATGGGCAGCCTATATTGGCTACCAGTCATATGTTTCATTTCTCAGATAAGTTTCTTCAGGAATACATGCCTTACACGGTTGAGTTAGGGCGTTCTTTTGTGTCGTTGGAGTATCAGAATGTGCGCATGAATAGCAAGAGTATCTTTGCTCTTGACAATCTATGGGATGGTTTGGGTGCTCTTACCGTACTTTATCCCGAACTCAAGTACTTCTTTGGCAAGATGACGATGTATCCTTCTTATATCCGCCGTGGTAGAGATATGATTCTCTATTTCCTTAAGAAGCATTTCGATGATAAGGAGAATCTTGTTATTCCGATGAAACCACTGAAAATAGAAACTTCAGAGAAGGAATTAGAGGCTCTCTTTACTGAAGATGACTTTAGAGCAGACTATCGAATCCTTAATCGTGAGATACGAGAGTTGGGTTATAATATTCCTCCATTGGTGAATGCTTATATGAATCTTAGTCCAACGATGAAACTCTTTGGTACTGCTATTAATTATGGTTTTGGCGATGTCGAGGAAACTGGTATCTTGATAGCGGTAGATGAAATCTTGGAAGACAAACGTGTGCGTCACATCAATAGTTTTATTGAAGAACACCCAGAAGCTCTCAAGATAACAAGCGGAGCTAACAATATTATATATAAAGAAAAGGACAAAGCGTAGTGTTTTTCTTCATGTCCTTGCTGATGTATATGATACGCTGTTGCAGAGGATGTGATGTATATAGACTATGTATTTATAAAACGTCCCGACGTAAGTGTAAATCTTGCGTCGGGACGTTTGGCTTTCTACCTATACTATCGGCAGGCTGATTCCGTTTATCTTCTGGTAGATGTCAAGAGCATATACATCGGTCATACCGCTGATATAATCGATTACCGCCATGATGCGCTCTTCTATATCCTCGTTGTTAATGTCGTATTGGCTACTTACCCTTCGCAATAGTTGTTGAGAGTCAAAACGTTCGGGTGTGATGGCAGCATTGACAAACACCTCCATGAGTGTTGCCATGATTTTGTAACCAGATAACTCGATGTCAAGTACAGGCTTGCTGTGATAAATCTTGGCAAAAGATGTCTTCTCGCATTCTTTATAAGCATTGCGCTGTTGCTCAGCGATGTGATCGATGAGGCAACCAACGAAGGTTCCATTTAGTATTTCTTCTTCATGTCGGATGAAGGCGGCTGCACATTCGTTCTCCAGTTTGCCTATAGCACTTGCTCGCATATAGACAACTTTCTCGTTTTCATCGGTCAACCCTTCCTCTTCAATGCGTCTCTTTATCTTCATGCGGGTCTCCTCGTCAAAGAAGCCCAACAGCAGTCGCTCTGTCTCTTCATAAGAAAGAATCTTCAGCTTGTGGGAGTCTTCGATGTCCATGATTTCATAGCAGATGTCATCGGCAGCTTCCACAATATATACCAATGGATGACGGGCATATTGTAGGGGCTCTCCAGGTCTGGAATGGCAAATAATGCCCATTTCATCGGCAATCTTTTGGTATGAATCCTTTTCTGATGTAAAGAAACCAAATTTGCCGTGGCTGCCAGCCAGCTTACTTGCGAATGGATATTTTACGATAGCAGCAAGCATAGAGTAAGTCATGACGAAGCCTCCTTTGCGTCTGCCTTTGAACTGGTGAGTCAGGATGCGAAAGGCGTTAGCATTACCTTCAAAGTGGATAATGTCTTGCCAAAACTCCGGTGAAACCAGCTCTTTTACTACCTTACCAGCTCCCTCGCTAAAGAATGTCTGTATGGCTTTTTCTCCAGAATGGCCGAAAGGAGGGTTGCCTAAATCGTGTGCCAGGCAGGCTGCGCTCACGATAGTTCCTATTTCTTCGAATAGGGTGTCCTTTAGCTCTGGGCGTTTGGCAATAATGCTTTTTGCAATGTCATTGCCTAATGACATGCCTACGCTTGATACTTCCAGACTGTGGGTCAGTCGGTTGTGGACAAAGATAGAACCTGGTAGCGGAAATACCTGTGTCTTGTTTTGAAGTCGTCTGAAGGCAGACGAAAAAATCAGTCTGTCGTAGTCGCGTTTGAACTCCGAACGGTCGTCGTGGCGTTCGGCATGCTTGTGCTCTTGTCCAAAGCGCTTGTTAGATATGAGTTTAGTCCATTCCATATCGCAAAAATACACCAATCTTGACATAATACAAAATAAAAAAGCATTTATTTTTTATAAAATCTATCATTTTCAAAGATAAAATGCCTAAATGTGCTCAAAAAACCTTATTTTTGCATCTTAAAAGATTTATCATGATGAAAGTACAAATTATCAATCGCGGGCATCATCCGTTGCCAGAGTATGCAACCACCCAGAGCGCAGGCATGGATCTGCGTGCTAATATCGACGAATCCATCGTTCTTCACCCCATGGAGCGACGTCTTGTTCCTACAGGGCTCTTTATGGCTTTGCCTGTAGGCTATGAGGCTCAGATACGTCCTCGAAGCGGTTTGGCATTGAAGCATGGTATCACCGTATTGAATACCCCAGGTACGATAGATGCAGATTATCGTGGCGAGATTATGGTGTTGCTCATCAACTTTTCGCAGAATGACTTTGTTATCAACGATGGCGAGCGTATAGCTCAAATGGTAATAGCAAAGCATGAAAATGCCGAATTTATCGAAGTTGAAACCCTCGATGATACCGAACGTGGTACTGGTGGCTATGGTCATACAGGTGTGAAATAAGATATATATATCGAAACCGTTGTAAATAACAAATATATTTTGAGACAAGTATTATTAGGGCTTTTGTGGCTTGTAACGTATATGTCTTCATTGCCGATGTTGGCGTCGGATGATTTGTCGATGAATGACTCAAAGCGTTACAGCTATTTCTTTCAGGAGGCTGCCCGTCTCCAAGCTTTAGGCCGTTATGGCGATGCTTTCGAGCTTTTCGAACACGCTCGTAAGATCAATCCACGTTCTGCTGAGGTATACTTCTATCAGTCTATCTACTATCTGCAGATGAAGCAAGATTCTTTGGCTCAAGATTATTTAGCTCGAGCCATCTCGCTGGCTCCAACCAATCTTACCTTTCGTGAGCGTATGGCACAATATTATGTGTCCAATCAGCAATACGATAAAGCGATAGATGCCTACGAAGGTATTTTTGCTCAGAATCATGATAATACCGATGCGCTCTATATGCTCTTGCGTCTTTACCAGCAGCAGAAGGAATATCCACAGATGTTGAAAGTTCTTAACAGGCTGGAGACAGAAGAGGGAGAAAACGAGAAGTTTACACTCGAAAAGATGCATATCTATGAGTTAATGGATGATCCGAAGTCTGCCTATAAGGAACTCAAGTCGCTTACTGAGGCGCATCCTCTTGATATGATCTACAAAACCATGTTGGGTAATTGGCTCATGGAGCATCAGCGTCAGAAAGAGGCTTATAAGTTGTTTACCCATGTACTTGACGAAGAACCCGACAACTCTTATGCTCAAATGTCGCTCTACGACTATTATAATGCCACAGGTCAGAAAGAACAGGCTCACGCCATGCTCGATCGTATTCTTTTGGGCAAGAAGACCGACCTCGACACTAAGTTGATGATGATTCGCTCGTTCATACAGGACAATGAGAGCCATGGTGCAGATTCTACCCAAGTCATCACTCTTTTTAATAGAATGTTGGCACAGCCCAAGCCATCGGCAGACATAGCTGAGTTTAGAGCAGCCTATATGAGTATCAAGAAAATGCCGATGGATACGGTCAATGCCGCTTATCGTAAGGTGCTTGCTATCGCTCCAGACCGTAGTGAGTCGCGAATACAACTCATACAGAACTTGTGGGAGCAAAAGGATTATGATGAGGTTGTCCGCCTTTCTAAAGCTGCTCATGATTATAATCCCGAGGAAATGGTATTCTATTACTTTGGTGGTATGGCGCACTACATGAAGCACGAAGAAGACGCTACACTCGAGGAGTTTCGACGTGGAGTGGGGCAAATCAATAGCAAGAGTTCACCCGACTTAGTGTCCGATCTTTATATGATTATGGGCGATATCCTGCATGGCAAGAATCGTCAGCAAGAAGCATTTGCTGCTTACGACTCCTGTCTGCATTGGAAATCTGACAATATTCCTGGTCTCAACAATTATGCCTATTACATCAGTCAGACGGGCAAGAATCTTCAGAAGGCTGAGTTGATGAGCTATAAGACCATTAAGGCTGAGCCCAAGAACTCAACCTATCTCGATACCTATGCATGGATTCTCTTCATGGAGGAGCGCTATGCCGAGGCCAAAACCTATATCGACCAAACCTTGGCTTATAGTGATACGACGGCAGACAATAGTACTGTTATTGAGCATGCTGGTGATATTTATGCCATGAATGGTCTTATCGACCAGGCTGTGGCTTACTGGGAAAAGGCACAAAAGGGTAGTCAAGACCCTGATGCCTTGAAGGTGAAAATAGAGTGCAGAAAATATATGACAGAAAGCGAAATCGTTAAATACAAGCGAAAATGGAAAAAAACAAAATAATGAAATTGGCAACATTCTGCTTGCCCTTGATGTTGCTGGCGTCGTGTGGCACCAAGAGACAAGTTATCTCTGATGGCGTAAATCATAAAAATGTGTCCCGACAAGAGGTAAAAAGCATACAGACCGAACAAGTGCGGAAACTCGCTTTCGTGCAGAAGGTGTCCGACAATCAGGTGTATACTAAGAACATTACGGGCAGCATGAACTTCACTATCCGTTTGGGAGAGAAGAAGATTTCAGTCGATGGCGCTCTCCGTATGCGTAAGGACGAAGTGATACGTTTGCAGCTATATGCTCCTATCTTAGGTTTTGAGATAGGCCGTTTGGAGTTTACGCCCGACTATGTGCTTATCATCGACCGCTATCACAAGCAATATATCAAGGCCGACTACAATCAGGTAGACTTCTTGCAAAAGCAAGGTATTACCTTCTACTCTTTGCAGGCGCTCTTTTGGAATCAGCTGCTCCTTCCAGGAGCCAAGCAGGTGAAGGAGTCTGATTTGAAGAAGTTTGATGCCAGTTTGGATGTTGCAGGTGATAACGTGCCTGTTGTGTTGAAGAATGGCAATATGACATACGTATGGACAGCTCAGCGCGCTACAGGACGTATCGAAAAGGCTGATGTAGAATATGTTAGCTCGCAGACAAGAACGTCGGGAGTTCATATCCGTTATGCCGACTTCCGTTCTGTAGGAGTCAAGCAGTTCCCCGCTTTACTTGATATGACGCTTGTTACCAACGCCACTCGTGTCAAGCAGGAGGCCAATATCGTTATCAAGATGAATGAGGTGAAGACCGACAGTAACTGGGAGTCTCGTTCTGAAGTTTCGAGCAAGTACAAGCAAGTATCTGTAGAAGACGTGCTGAATAAAATAATGAGTTTGTAAATGAAACGTATATTATTGATTGTTCTCGCCTTGTCGTTTGTCTTGATTCCTTATGCTCAGACAGCACAGAGGAAGAAAACTACCACTACCGCAAAAACGGCAAGAACAGTAAGAACCCCAAAGAATACCGCTAAGAAGAAGCCTGTGGCAAGGCGCCATTCTAAGGCTTCCACTCGGGCAGAAAAGAAAACAGCCACTTATAGCAATGCTTCCATACGAGGATTGCAGGGACAGCGTGCCAATATACAAAAGAAGATTAAGGAGCAAGAAAGAGCGCTCCGGCGTAATCAGGCAGATGTGAAGAAGCGTCTGCAAGATCTTATGGTGCTTAATGGTGAGATAGACCAACGGCAGAAAAACATAGAAGGCATCCAGCAAGATATTGATCATATAGAGGGTAATATCGGATTGCTCAATGCACAGCTCAAGACTCTTCAGCAGCAGTTGCGCGATAGAAAGAATAAGTATATTCGTTCTATGCGCTATATGACACGTCATCACTCTGTGCAAGACAAACTCATGTTTATCTTTAGTGCCAAGAATTTGATGCAGATGTATCGTCGTCTGTCGTTCATCAAGCAATATGCTGCTTATCAGAAGGCGCAGGGTGAGGCGGTGAAAGCCAAGCAGAAACAAGTAAACGAAAAGCATCAGCAGTTGCAAGCAGCAAAGGGACATAAGAGTAACCTCTTATATAAAGGACAGCAAGAAAAAACTGCTCTTGAAGGTAAACAAACAGAGCAACAGCAAGTTGTACAAGGCTTACAGAAGCAACAGAAAACCATCCAAGCAGTGATTGCTGAGCAGCGTAAGAAGAATGAAGCTATCAATGCACAGATAGACAAACTGATTGCCATAGAGGTGGAGAAAGCTCGTCAGCGTGCTGCTGCTGAGGCTAAGCGAAAGGCCGAGGCTCAGGCTGCAGCTCAACGTAGACGTGAGGAATTGGCACGCCGTAGGGCTCAGGCGGAGGCGGAGGCACGCGAGAACGCTCGCCGCATAGAGGAAGCTCGTCGTAAGGCACGTGAAGCAGAATTGGCTCGCCAGCGTGCTGCAGAGGAGGCTCGTAAAGCTCAGGAAATAGCTCGTAAGGCTCAAGAGGAAGCTCGTCAGCAGGAGGAAAACCGTGCCAAGGATAAAGCTCGCGAAAAAGCTCGTGCCCGTGCTGAGAAGGCAGCTCGTGAGGCAGCCGAACAGACCAGCCGTCAAGCTCGTGCCGAACAGGAAGCTCGTCAGGCAGAGGCCGATCGTCAGGCAGCCGAGTTGAAGGCAAAAACCGATGAGGCTCGCAGTCGTAAAGAATTGGCCAGTGCGCGCCAGGAGGCTCATGAAGCAGCCACCCTCAGTACGGCAGATCGCATGTTGAGTGGTGGTTTTGAGGCGAATCGTGGTCGTTTGCCAATGCCTATCACGGGTACTTATAAGATTGTTAGTCATTTCGGCCAATACAATGTGCAGGGCCTTTCCGGTGTTACTCTTGATAATAAGGGTATTAATCTTTTGGGCAAACCTGGTTGTGTGGCTCGTAGTATCTACGATGGTGAGGTAAGTGCTGTGTTTGGTTATGGAGGCATGTGGAATGTTTTGGTACGTCATGGCGCCTATATCTCAGTTTATTGTAACCTGAAATCAGTGAGTGTACACAAGGGACAGAAAGTAAGTACCCGCCAGGCTTTAGGCGCTGTAGGCTCTGATAATATTCTTCAGTTCCAGTTGCGCAAGGAAACAGCCAAGCTCAATCCTGAGGCATGGCTTGCCCGATAGTGTTTGTCGGGTTTAAGTTAGTAATTGATATAATCCACCAACAGGCAAAAAACATATTTCCAACAAGGAGGTGTGTTTTTTGCCTGTTTTTTATAATCAGTCTTTTTACCTATTTTGTGCAAACGATTGCTCATGAAATTATCACATTTCTTGCTTTAAACTAAGTAGTTTGTTAAAAGTTCTTCCTACTTTTGTCGACGTTAAAACTTATAATTCACTAACTTAACCATATTATTTTATGCAAAGAATTTCTACGATGCTTTGTACTATAGTAATGCTATTCGGCATGATGATGATGGCTCCGGGAACCGTTCTCGCTGCCGTTACAGCCGATGTCTATGTGCCAGTAGTTACAGAGAATGAAGTAAGTGTTTTCTTGGAAACAAAGAATGACGCGGCAGCGGTGTATGTGTGGAATGGAAACGTGAATCCAGTGATAGAGCATGCTGGAAAATGGAACGAAGCCACTGCGAAACAACTGCCTCTTGTAGGTAAATCAGCATCGGGTAAGAACATTTTCAAATGGACTTACACGGGTCCCGAATCGCAACTTCCTACCCATCTTATTTTCTTGGATGGTAAGGGAAGCAATGATGGAAACAAGATTACAGGCAATGTGGAGTATGTAAACCACGGCTACTATATAGAAGGTAAATATGAAAAGACGATTACCCCTGGCCCTGAAGACAAGGTAATGGTCTTCTTCGACAATTCTACAGCCAACCTCGCAGATGTATATTGCTATATCTACGATGGTACAAAGGCGGCACAGGTATGGCCTGGACTGAAGATGAGTTTTGACGATGAGACTGTGTATAATGGCAAAAAAGGCTATTATACAGTAGAAGTCCCCACAGCTTTTGTTACAGGCTATTTCGTTATCAACAATGGTAAGGATGGCTCTACCCTTACAGGCGAGACTGTTTATATTAGCGGACAGGCTTCCTCTATTGAGAATACCACTCTCCAGGAGGTAAAGAAGACAGAGGATAATGCTTGGTACACCTTGACAGGTATGCGTATCAGCAAGCCAACTCAGCCTGGTCTTTATATTCATAATGGTAAGAAAGTAATCATCAGAAAATAATAGCAGAATATGAAAAAGACAATCAATTATGGTCTTCTGATGTTGGTGATGCTGTTCACCATGGCATCCAACATTTTCGCAGACAACAAATATGGTCTTAAAGACAATATTCAGGATGGTGTCATCCTTCATTGTTTCGACTGGACGTTGGCAGATATCCAGGAAGAAATTCCTAATATCGCCAAGGCAGGCTTTACTGCAGTTCAGACTTCTCCTGTTCATGAGAGAGCAGGTAAAGGATCCGTTTGGTATGATGTTTATCGTCCATACGACTATAAAATAGGTAATGGTCTTGGCTCTGAAGCTGACCTGAAGGCTCTCTGTGCTGAGGCTCATGAGTATGGTGTCAAGGTAATTGTGGATGTTGTTGCCAACCATACTGACTATTCTAATGTGGCAGACCGTTTGAAGGATCAAAGTCTTTACCATGAGCCTTTCGATGTGGGTAATTGGAATGATCGTTATCAGGTGACACATGGCAAGATAGGTATGTGGGATCTTGATACCAACAATTCAACAGTGCAAAGTGTCATCAGGCAATTCATTCAGGACTTGAAGGCCTGTGGCGTGGATGGTATCCGTTGGGATGCTATCAAGCACATCGGTTTGCCTTCTGAAGGTGATTCTTTTATGCAGAATGTGGTAGACCAGGAGATGTACAACTATGGTGAAATCCTTGATGGTACTGGTGGTAATGATAATATTCTTTTCCCAGAGTATCAAACCTACATGAGCATTACCGATAATGGTTATGGTAACGGCTTTGCCAATTCTTTCGCTGGTGGTTCTATCAACGAGTCTGTTGGTAATTTCAATCAGAGAAAAGCAAAGACAGAAAAGTTGGTTTATTGGGGTGAGAGTCATGATACTTATGCCAACGATGGTGGTGAGTCAAAGAATAAAAGCCAGAATGTTATCGACCGTGCTTATGCAGTTGTAGCAGGAAACAATGGAGCTACCGCTCTCTATTTCTCCCGTCCTTTCCAGAAGAATAAGGGAGCTATCAGATTTGGTGATAAGGGAAGCGTTCACTTCAAAGATGCTGAAGTAGCTCAGGTAAACCACATGCACAACGTTTGTGCTGGCGAGCCAAACTATTATGTAAAAGGTAATGGTGTTTGTGCTCAGGTTCGTAAGAGTGGCGCTATTATCGTGTTGGGAAGTGGTTCTAACCGTGACGTGACTGTAGCCAATGGTGCTGGCGACGGCAAGTGGCTCAAGTCTGGTACTTATAAGGATATGGTAGGCGGTGGCGTTTTCACCGTCAATGCTTCTACAATCTCAGGTCATGTTGGTGAGTCGGGTATTGCTGTCATCTACCAGTCTGGTCCTATCGTGCTGACTCCTGAGGTAATTTTCAATCCAGCTGATGGTACAGCATTCTCAGATGAGACTCTCACTGTGACTGCTACTCCTTTGAATGCTGTTTCTGCCTGGATTCAGGTGAATGGTGGTGCTAAGCAGACTTTTACTGCAGCCAAGCAGTTTGTTGTTGGTGCTGATGTTGCCTATGGTAAGAATGTTACTATCACTTGGGGTGCTACCGACAAGGATGGCAAGACCGAAAGTGGTTCGGTAACTTACAAGAAAGTGAAGGCTTATGTTCCTGAATTGGGCAAGGCTGATGAAATCTCCTGTTTCTTGGAGACATCTAATGCGGCAGCAGCCGTATATGTGTGGAATAATAAGGTTAGCCCTAAAATTGAGCATGCTGGTGCATGGAATGAGGCTATCAATAAAAAGTTGCCTCTTGTAGGTAAAAGTGTTTCTGGAAAGAATGTCTTCAAGTGGACTTATGATGGCGATGAGACAAGTGCTCCTTCTCAACTCATCTTCTTGGATGGTAATGGAAATAAGGTAACAGCAGAAGTGGACTTTGTCAACCATGGCTATTATATTGATGGAACTTATAGTACAACCATCACCAAGGTTCATGACGATGAGATCGTTAATCCTGAGTATGTTTATTATGACAATGCTTCCAACTGGGAGAATGTGTATTGCTACTTCTATAATGGTACCACCTTTTCTACCGTATGGCCAGGAGTCAAGATGGTTTACGATGAGACCGTGACCCATAACAACAAGACAGGTTGGTATAAAGCAACGATTCCATCGGCATATCTCAAGGCAAAGTTCTTTATCAACGATGGTACTCTTGGTACTGCTATTAAGGGCGCTAATGCTTCTACTATTCAGGTGGTAAATTAAGGCTTGAGTGTATATCCTGATCCCGACCCTATGCCCAATCCCGATCAGCCTTATTAAAAGGATACTTCTACTACAGGCGAGAAGGAAGATGCCGACAATATCACCGTTCCTTTCGCTTATATTGGCAAGACCTTGTAATGTTATGTATCAATACTCTGTTATCTCAAATTTTAACGAACTTTTATATATTGTATAGTAAATAGATGAATTGAACTTAGCTCTTAGATGGCAGCGCCATCTAAGAGCTCTTTGTATTTGGTGATAGCATCAGCTATTTCGCTTATTCTGATAAACTCATCTGCGGAATGGGAGCGGGAAGACTCTCCTGGTCCCAACTTGAAGGAAGGAAATGACATCAACGCCTGGTCGCTAAGGGTAGGACTGCCGAAAGGTTTCATTCCCATGGCTACACATTTCTTAATAAGTGGATGCTCAAGATCAATACGGGATGATTTCAAACGGAAACTGTGAGCTTTCACTTCGCTCTTCAAGTGTTGGCAGATAAAATGATAGACCTCCTCATTATCATAAAATTCATTGGTACGGATATCTACGAGCATCGTGCAGGTATCAGGTATCACATTGTGTTGAGTTCCTGCGTTGACCACGGTAAGCGTCATCTTGGTGGGTCCCAAGAAAGGACTTATCTTCTCAAACTGATAATCTCTAATCCATTTCATATCATCCAGTGCCTCGTAGATAGCATTCACACCTTCGTTGCGTGCAGCATGACCACTCTTTCCGTGTGCTATCACGTCTAATACCATCAGTCCCTTTTCTGCCACAGCAGGCTGCATACCCGTAGGCTCGCCCACGATGGCGAGGTCTATCTTAGGCAATAGCGGTAGAGCACGGCTGATACCGTCTTTGCCCGATACTTCCTCTTCTGCAGAAGCCAGATAAATAAGGTTATAGCTCTGTGGCTTCTCTGTAAGCATTCTGAATATCTGTAGCAGTGAGCATAGTCCGCCTCCGCAGTCGTTGCTGCCCAAACCATAAAGAAGATCGCCTTCTTTGGTAGGTGCATAGGGGTGGCGCTGCCATGAGTCTACAGGTTTCACAGTGTCGATATGTGCGTTAAGCAGTAGGGTGGGTTTGTCTGGGTTGTAGTGAGGGTCGATGGCCCACACATTGTTGACTTCGCGTTGTGGCAAGAAACCATATTCTCGGATGGTTTCTTCCATGATGTCGGCAGCCTTTTTTTCGTTTCGGCTTGTCGACGGAGTAGCTATCAGCCGGGTGAGTAGCGCCACGGCATCCTTTACGTATTTTTCTTGTGTCATCATTTTGTCTCTCTTACTCTTGATTCACTTGATTCATCTGCAAAGTTACGCTAAAACAGGATAAGGTCAAAATAAAATTCCGATTTATTTTGTTTTCTTAATGATTTCTATTATCTTTGCATCCAATATAAAACATTATGCTTATGCAAATCAATAGTCATCTTTCGGTACTGATTCACGATTTGGCCAAGAAATATGGCGATAAAACTGCCCTTACTTTTAAGAAGTTTGGTAGCGATAAGTGGCAGTCTGTGTCTTGGAATCAGTTTTCGTTGAGAGTGAAACAAGTGAGCAATGCTCTGCTTAACATTGGTGCAAAACCGTACGACAAGATAGCTGTTTTCTCCCAGAATTGTGTGCATTATCTTTATACTGATTTTGGTGCTTATGGTGTTAAGTTGTGCTCGATACCTTTCTATGCTACAAGCAGCGAGCAGCAGATACAATATATGATTAACGATGGTCAGGTGCGCTTTCTTTTTGTAGGCGAGCAAGATCAGTATGACAAGGCACATCGTGTCTTTGCTCTCTGTCCTTCGTTGGAGCGTATTATCATCTTTGATTCCAGTGTACGTATCAGCACCCACGATCCTGCTGCCCTTTACTTCAAGGATTTTATCAAGTTGGGTGAAAATCTTCCTCGACAGACTGAGGTGGAAGCGTTGTATAAGAGTGCGAGCATGGACGATTTGGCTAACATCCTTTATACCAGTGGTACTACTGGCGATAGTAAGGGTGTAATGCTTACTTACGGACAGTATAAGGCTGCCTTGAAAGCCAATGATGAGGTGGTGCCTATTTCAGAGAAGGACCGCGTTATCAACTTCTTACCTTTCACACATATTTTTGAGCGTGGCTGGGCTTACCTCTCTTTGAGTGAGGGCGCACAGTTGTTTATCAACACCTATCCTCACGAAATCCAGGAGAGTATGCGTCAGGTTCATCCTACGTGTATGAGTAGCGTACCTCGTTTTTGGGAGAAAGTGTATATCGCAGTAAAGGCGAAGATGGATGAGGCAGGTCCTGTACAGAGGAAACTATTTAATCATGCCCTGGCTGTAGGCCGCAAACGTAACATCGAGTATTTAGCCAATGGTAAGCGTCCACCTCTTACGCTTGAGTTGGAATACAAGATTATCAACAAGACCATCTTGAGCATGGTGCGTAAGCAGTTGGGACTGGAACATCCTAATATCTTCCCTACTGCAGGTGCTTACGTGAGTCCTGAGGTTGAAGAGTTTATCTTGTCTATAGGTATCGGTATGGTAGTAGGCTATGGCTTGACAGAGAGCTTGGCCACAGTGTCGTGCGTACAACTCGACAAGAAGTTCACCATAGGCTCTGTAGGTCGTCCTATATCGAGCATTCTGATCAAGATAGGTGAGGACAATGAAGTGTTGCTCAAGGGTCCTACCATTACGAAGGGTTACTATCATCGTGATACAACCAATGCCAAGGCGTTCGACGAGGAAGGCTACTTCCGTACTGGCGATGCTGGATACATGAAGGATGGAGAATTGTTCCTTACCGAGCGCATAAAGGATTTATTTAAAACTTCTAATGGCAAATACATTGCTCCTCAGCAGGTAGAGTCGCTCCTTCTTGTAGATAAGTTTATCGACCAAGTGGCTGTCATTGCTGACCAGCGCAAGTTCGTGTCTGCGCTCATCGTTCCCGAGTTCCGACTTGTAGAGGATTGGGCTCGCGAACATCACATTGCCTTTATCTGTCGTGAAGACCTTTGTGCTAATGAGAAGGTGAAGAAGATGTTGCAAGAGCGTATCAATACCTTGCAACAGCAGTTGGCTTACTATGAACAGATTAAGCGCATTACGCTCTTGCCTCACCATTTCTCTATGGAGTCGGGCGAACTTACTAATACGTTGAAGATTCGTCGTCCTATTATCAACAAGAACTATAAGGCAGAAATTGACGCCATGTATGCTGAATAACATGGGTGCTTTGGAGGTATGTCTCCAAGTAAGAAGTTCAATGAACAAACAAGTAAAATGATAACAGCTGACCAATTGAAAGATGTGATGGAGCGTGCTGAAGCCCTCCATCGCTATCTCAATATCGACCAGAAACAGGTGGAGTTCGAAGAAGAGCAACTCCGCACACAGGCTCCCGATTTCTGGGAGGACCCTGCGTATGCCCAGGAACAGATGAAGAAGGTGAAAGGCATACAGAAGTGGATTGACGGCTACAAGGCCGTGCGCCAGTATGCCGACGAACTCCAGTTGGCCTTCGACTTCTATAAAGACGAGATGGTGACGGAGGAAGAGGTTGATGCCGATTATGATAAGGCCATCAAGGCCATCGAAGACCTGGAGCTTAAAAACATGTTGCGCCAGACAGAAGACCCTATGGACTGTGTGCTCAAAATCAATTCTGGCGCTGGTGGCACCGAGAGCCAAGACTGGGCCTCCATGCTCATGCGTATGTATATGCGTTGGGCTGAAGCTCATGGTTACAAGGTTACCATCTCTGATATTCAGGATGGTGATGAGGCAGGCATTAAGAGTGTCACCATGACCATTGAGGGCAATGAGTATGCTTATGGCTATCTCAAGAGCGAGAATGGCGTACATCGCTTGGTGCGCGTGTCGCCTTTCAATGCACAGGGCAAGCGTATGACCAGTTTTGCAAGTGTCTTCGTTACGCCGTTGGTTGATGAGACCATCGAGGTGTATGTAGATCCAGCCAAGTTGTCGTGGGATACTTTCCGCTCCAGTGGTGCTGGTGGACAGAATGTCAACAAGGTGGAGTCGGGTGTGCGTTTGCGCTATTGGTATACTGACCCCGATACGGGTGAGGAAGAAGAGATTCTGATTGAGAATACCGAGACGCGCGATCAGCCTAAAAACCGTGCCAAGGCATTGCTTCTCTTGAAGAGCCAACTCTACGACCGTGCTATGAAGAAGCGTCTGGAGGCTAAGGCTAAGATAGAGGCAGGCAAGAAGAAGATAGAGTGGGGTAGTCAGATACGTAGCTATGTGTTTGATGACCGTCGTGTGAAAGACCATCGTACTAACTATCAAACCTCTGATGTGGATGGTGTGATGGATGGTAAGATTGATGGCTTCATTAAGGCTTATCTCATGGAGTTCCCTACCACTGACGGTGATGAATAACGTGCGTAGCGCCCTGCGGTGCGTCATACTGTCGCAGTAAGATTTTGAAACGATCAAATTTTAACATCAATAACAATCAACTAATAATCAACGACTATGAGTGTTAACAAAGATTTAAGAAAAGCAAAGCATGCTGCTTATGAGAAGAAGCAAGCAGAAAAGGGTGAGAAAGTGATTAAGTGGATTTTAGCTATTTTGATAGCATTGGCCCTTTGTTTCGCCGTTTATTCTGCTTCTATTGTATAAAGAAATTAGGGAGGCGAACGGTAGTTACGCTTCCCTTTATCTTTTTATCTTTTAAAGTAATTCGTATATAAACTATGAGTGGACTGGAAATAGAGAGAAAATTCCTTGTCAAGAAAGGCGACGCATATAAGAGCGCCGCCTTTTCTGATAGCCACATTCAGCAGGGTTATATTCCTGCTCATGGAGCTACGGTAAGGGTGCGTACACGTGATGACAAGGCTTATCTCACCATCAAGGGTAAGTCGGTGAATGGCGGTATGACCCGCTATGAATTTGAGAAAGAAATAACGCTCGATGAGGCACGTCATCTGTTGCAGTTGTGCCAGGGCGGAGTTATCGACAAGCGCCGTTATTTGGTTAAGAGTGGCAATCATGTCTTTGAGGTTGATGAGTTCTACGGTGATAACGAAGGCCTTGTCATGGCAGAGGTAGAGCTGGGTAGTGAAGATGAGGCTTACGAGAAACCCGATTTCATCGGTCGTGAAGTGACAGGTGATAAGCGTTTTTATAACTCCCATCTTTTGGTTAATCCCTTTTCTTTGTGGCGTGATACCCTCCCTGAAGAATAGGTTTTTTACTAATTTTGCATTTTTACTTTCGATTTATACGTTTAAGTGTGGAATTTTTTATAATTTTGCAGCCGTATAATAGAGAAAGGAATAAAAATGACACAATTAGATAGAGGTAGTTTCGGTAGCAAGATAGGACTTGTGCTTGCTACTGCTGGTGGAGCTGTCGGACTGGGCAATGTCTGGCGCTTCCCTTATATGGCAGGACAAGAGGGGGGTGCAGCCTTCATTTTGGTATATATAGGCTGTGTGCTACTCTTGGGCATCCCCTGTATGATTTCAGAGTTTATTATTGGTCGTCATGGAGCATCGAATACAGCACGTGCCTATACCAAGCTCTCTCGAGGCAATAGTTGGAAGTGGGTAGGTTATTTAGAGGTACTTACTGGCTTTCTCATCACGGGCTATTATGCCGTTGTATCAGGATGGTGCTTGCAGTATGTCTATGCCAGTATTATGGGCGAACTGCATGGTGACCCCACCTTTGTGGCTGAGTATTTCAAGGAGTTTTCTGCCGACCCCATTCGTCCTGTTATGTGGACGGTAGCCATATTTTTGATTTGTCATTTTGTCATCATCCATGGCGTCAGAGGCGGCATCGAGAAGGCATCTAAGATTATGATGCCTGTCTTGTTTGTACTCTTGCTCATCATCGTTGTGGCATCTTGTCTGTTGCCCAATGCTGGTAAGGGCGTAGAGTTCTTGTTGCACCCCGATTTCAGTAAGGTCGATAATGGTGTGTTCTTAGGAGCTTTGGGGCAGTCGTTCTATTCGCTTAGTATCGGTATGGGTTGTATCTGTACCTATGCGTCTTATTTCAGCCGACAAACCAATCTTTTTAAGACCGCCTTGCAGATTTCGGTTATCGATTTCTTGGTAGCCATTTTGGCAGGACTCATGATCTTCCCAGCAGCCTTCTCTGTTGGCGTTTCTCCTGATAGTGGTCCTTCGCTCATCTTTATCACCCTCCCCAACGTGTTTAACGAGGCCTTTGCCTCGGTGCCTGTTTTAGGATGGATCATTTCATTATTGTTCTATGTGCTTCTGTCGTTGGCTGCTCTTACGTCGCTCATGTCGCTTCACGAGGTCAACACGTCTTTCTTTTATGAAGAACTGAAGATAGACCGCAAGAAGGGTGCGCTCATCGTTACCGTGTCGTGCGCTGTCATCGGTGCTTTTTGTTCGCTTTCGTTGGGTGCTACAGATGCACTCACCTTTGCGGGTAAGTCGTTGTTCGACTGGTTTGACTTCGTTACAGGTCAGATCTTCTTGCCTGCGGCAGGTTTCCTTACTTGTTTATTCATCGGATGGTATGTGCCCAAGAAGTTAGTGAAAGACGAGTTCACCAACTGGGGTACTTTGAAGGGACATCTTTTCTTCATCTATCTTTTCTTGGTGCGTTTCGTATGCCCTGTCCTCATTCTGTTGGTCTTCCTCAATCAGTTGGGAGTTCTTTAGGTCTTCTTGTCGCCAGCGTATCAGCTGGTCACAACATAGTTATCGCACGTAGGTCATCGTGCGTATAGTCAGTCGTTCATTGTAAAAGAGAGAATTCATGGAAAAAAATAGAGGTAGCTTTGGTAGCAAGTTGGGCGTTATTCTTGCCACAGCAGGTTCTGCTGTAGGCTTGGGCAATATATGGCGTTTCCCTTATATGACAGGTCAGAATGGCGGTGCAGCCTTCATTTTGATATATTTAGTGTGTATCTTTATGTTGGGCATCCCTGGTATGGTGGCTGAGTTTATCATCGGACGTCATTCGGCTGCCAATGCTGCACGCTCTTATAAGAATCTCTCTAATGGCAAGCCCTGGGGGATTATTGGTTATATGGGTGTCTTCACCTCAATGATTATTTTAGGCTTCTATGCAGTAGTGGCAGGATGGTGTCTGCAGTATCTCTATGCCAGTTTTATGGCAGAGGTGAGGGGAGATGCCGACTTTGTTAAGACCTACTTTGTTTCATTTTCTTCTGACGGCATTCGTCCCACACTTTGGACGATAGCCTTCATTCTGCTTACTCATGTAGTCGTGGTCAAGGGTGTGCGCAATGGCATAGAGCGTGCATCCAAGATTTTGATGCCAATGCTCTTCGTGCTATTGGTGATATTGGTGGTGGCTTCGTGTTCTTTGCCAGGGGCATGGCGGGGAGTGGAGTTCCTGTTGAAGCCCGACTTCTCTAAGGTCGACCAGGGGGTACTGATAGAAGCTCTTGGTCAGGCTTTCTTCTCACTGAGCTTAGGTACAGCCTGTCTCTGTACTTATGCCTCTTACTTCAGTCGACAGACCAATCTTTTCAAGACCGCCTCTCAGATAGCTTTCCTTGATACGGTGATAGCCATCTTGGCAGGACTGATGATTTTCCCTGCTGCTTTCTCTGTAGGTGTTCAGCCCGATAGTGGTCCTTCTCTTATCTTCATCACCTTGCCCAATGTGTTTAATGAGGCCTTTGCTTCTATGCCTGCGGTGGGGTATGTCATCTCTGTGCTCTTTTATGCTTTGTTGGTCTTGGCAGCTCTTACCTCTACCATCTCCATGCACGAGATAGGTACGGCTTTCTTCTATGAGGAGATGCATATCTCCCGTCGTAGCGGAGCCTGGATAGAGACGGTGGCTTGTTGTGTGATAGGTATCTTCTGTGCCTTGTCGTGTGGCGCCGTTCCCGAACTAACCTTCTTTGGTAAGTCGTTTCTCAACTGTTGCGACAGTTTTACAGCACAATGGCTCATGCCCATGGCTTCTTTCTTTACCTGTCTTTTTGTGGGTTGGTATATTCCTAAAAAGGTGGTCAGCGATGAGTTTACCAATTGGTCAACTCTTCGAGGTTCGTTTTTTGGTATCTATCTTTTCATGGTTCGCTTTGTCTGTCCGCTCTGCATCCTCGTTATCTTCTTGCATCAGCTGGGGGTGTTCTGATGTTTAAACTTTATTCATAACATACGTAGGGGGTCAGGCGTTCTATCTCTGCAGGTGGAAAGGTCTTCAGTAGCGATAAGGCTTCCAGACTCTTGATAGGACCATGCAGGCGTCGGTAGTCGCAGATATCGCGAGCCTGATAGAAGTTGAGGTAGGGGTGACGGCGCAGTTTGCTCATCGATAGTTTGTTGATGTTCATCTTCTTCACTTTCCCTGCTTCTACTTGGATAAAGGGAAGTGCTTTCTCGGGAAAACCTTCTATCTCCAGTAGTTGGCGTGGACTTACATATCCGCCCAACTGTTCTCTGTATCTCACGATAGCTCGTGCGTAAGCACTACCGATGCCAGGAATCTTCTTCAGTTCTGTGGTGTCGGCAGCGTTGATGGCTATGTGTTCGCCTGTTTTCAACTTCTGTGGATAACAGTATATTCTTTCTTCGTCTTTCTCTTCTTTTCCTCCGTTTTCTCTTTTCTCATCTTGTCCTATTGACTTATTATAGGGACGCGCATAGTTGCTTTGCTGGCCATAATAGTCGGAAGCTGGGCGATAGTCTTCTCCTATTCTTATATAAGGGCGCAAGGTTTCATACTGTTTTTTGGTAAGTCCATAGAGACGAGCAAAGTCTTCTGGACGTCGATAAACGCCACCCTTGGCACGATAATGGTAGATACTTTTTACTTGCCATGTCTGTAGGCCCAAACGTAACAGAGCTGTACTATCGGCTGTGTTGGGGTCGAAAACGAAAAGTTCGTGTATCTGTTCATTCTCCTTGTAATAGAGTGGATGCTCCTTGTCTGCTCGTGTGGAGCGTAGGCTGTCGGAAGAGTTATTGCCTCTCTCTTGAGAACCATCATCCTTGCCCCCTATAAGGAAAAAAAGCGAGCAAATTATTACTATTATCATCAGAACGATGATAATAGCTGTGCGATCATTGCGCTGTAAATAAAAGATTTTATTTGCCATAAAATAGTCGGGATTAGGCGACTCGAACGCCCGACCCCTACGTCCCGAACGTAGTGCGCTACCAACTGCGCTAAATCCCGATTGGTTTGTTCTTTAACCTCTTGCAAAGGTAATATAATAGGATGAAAAGACAAAGTAAAGCGACTTTTTTTTTGTTTTTTGAAAGAAAATAGCCAAAATATTTGCAAGTTTCAAAATAAAGTGCTACCTTTGCACCCGCAAATGAGACGTCAAGTTTTATGTTGCTTGTTAAAATGGTGCCATAGCTCAGTTGGTAGAGCAAAGGACTGAAAATCCTTGTGTCCCCGGTTCGATTCCTGGTGGTACCACTTTCTTGAGAGTTGCTCTTACGAAGAGTGACTCTTTTTTTGTTTTTATTGGTGCCATAGCTCAGTTGGTAGAGCAAAGGACTGGGCGTGTCTAAATTTGGCAATAAAAAAGTGTCATATTTTTGTTGATTTTCCCTATTATGATGCTATTTTATTTTTTATTTTGTTGTATTGCTGATAAAATGTAAAAATGACATTTATGTAAACGTTTGCGTTTTATTTTTCGCGAAAACGTTTCCGTACTTTGCCATTTTATTTTACTTTTGCACACGAAACTCAAAACAACTAAATCTACTAAAATGCTAAAAATAATGAAAAAAGTGTACTTCATGTTGTTAGGAGTGCTTTTGTCTACTGCTGTGATGGCAGACAATAAGCAAACCGTAACAATCGACGGCTCGCAGGTAAGCAAGACCGTCAAAGAAATCACCTTCGATGGTGACAATGTCAATCTTACTTACGACGATGAGACTACTGAGACTCAGGACATGTCGCTTGTGAAACTTTCTTTTGCTTATATCACCACAGGTATCAGCAACATTGAGACAAGCAACAAGGTTCTCGCAGGCAAGGTGTTCAATCTTAATGGTCAGCTTGTGGGTACTTCTACCCAGAACCTGAACAAGGGCATCTACATCGTGAATGGTAAGAAAGTAATCATCAAGTAAAAAAGGAGGAACGTAAAATGAAGAAAATGGTATTTACTTTGGCACTCCTCTTGATGAGCTTGAGTGCAGCCATGGCACAGACATGGAACTTTGCTGATCGTGATCCATTTATTACTGAGTCAGATGTAGCTTTGATAAATGCTGATGCAACTAATTGGTATAATGATGCTGCTAAGGGTCGTTACAATTTCCTTTCTGCTTTGGATAATGCAGCATTGACAGCTAATGGTACAGAGCTTGATTTTGTCAAAGGTTTGCTCTTTAAGTGCGGTGTAGCTGTTGATTCAAGTGATGGCAAAACTCCAGCTAATCAGAGTGGTAAAATCCGCTTGAATTATAATGGTGAGTATTTAGAGTTGAATGGTAAAAACCTTGTTCTTACTATTCCTAATGTTCAGAAAGATTGGGTTGTAACTGTTGTTTGTAAGACGGCAAGTAGCAAAACTGCTCGTGGACTTTATGTAAGCAGTAATGTTGGCAGTACTACTAATTTTGGTACAAAGTCTACAAGCCAGATGACTTGCACAGGTACTGTTTCTGAAGCTGGCGATGTGACACTGACAACTACTGATGGTGGTATGTTGATTTACAGTATTTCTGTAAAGGATCCTAATTCTATTGTTCCAGACCCTGTAGATCCCGATAATTCTAATAAGGTTAACAATGCTGTAAGTCGTGATACTTATAAGAACCAGATGTTTGTGACAACCAATAGTGGTGCAGTAAACTATTACAATACAGAAGACTTGAGCAAGGTTACTTTCGAGGGTGATAAGACTATCGTAGTTCCTGTTAAGTCGGGTGCAGAAAATGATGAGTTCAATGCTACTGTTAAGGAGTTGAGTTTTGCAAAGGCTGCAGAGCGCGGCGAAAGTGGTGAGGTAACCGAGAATGGTATCACTATCACTGAGAGCAAGGGTTGGCAGGAAAGTGCTTACGCTAAGTGGAATCTGCTTTCTGATGCCAAGAGCTATAACGTATATGTAAAAGGTGGTCAGTATGCTGACTATACCAAGGTAGATCAGCAACTCGTTCGCAACTACGGCTCTTATGGTCGTGTGGATGTTGTTGGTTTGAAGGCTGGCAACTATTCTTTGAAGGTTGTTGCTGTAGGTGCTGATGGCGCTGAAATGTCAGCCCATGGTATTGCTGACAACTTGAAGGTTGTTAACTACGACCGCCAGGGTTTTGCTCATAAGGGTATCAGCGATGGTGTAGGTGCTTACAACAATGATGGTACATTGAAGGCTGGCGCTAAGGTACTCTATATAACAAAGAATACTTTCAAGACTATCAAGGCTTCTTTGAGCGATGGTAAGAATGATGTAGAATATACTGGTATTGGTAATATTCTTCTTGCAAAGCAGAAAGGTAAGGACAATACTCCTATCGCAGTACGTATTATTGGTGAGATTAAGACTGCAGATGCTGGCGACCAGCTTAAGACAGATCAGAAGGGTCTTTTGCTGAAAGGTAATAGCACAAGTACCGAAATGAATGTTACCATCGAGGGTATCGGTGATGATGCTTGCTTCAACGGTTTCGGCTTGGGACTCGTTAATGGTACCAACGTAGAGGTTCGCAATATGGCATTCTTCTATCAAGGTTCAAGCAACGACAACATGGAAATTAAGGGTACAAACCATATATGGGTTCACAACAACGACTATTTCTATGGTGAGAAAGGTAGCGGTGACCATGGTAAGGGCGATGGCTCTTTGGATTCTAAGGATGGTGCTTCTTTCTGCACATTCTCTTATAACCACTTCCACGATACAGGTAAGTCAAACCTTTGTGGTATGAAGAGCGAGACAGTTGACAACTTGATCTGCTACCACCACAATTGGTTCGACCATTCAGATTCTCGTCACCCACGCGTACGTACTTCTTCTGTTCACGTATGGAACAACTACTATGATGGCGTAGCAAAGTATGGTGTAGGTGTTACAATGGGCGCAAGTGTATTTGTTGAGTCAAACTACTTCCGTAACGCCAAGTATCCAATGATGATTTCTCTTCAGGGTACAGATGCTAAGGGTGATGGTACATTCTCTGGTGAGAAAGGTGGCGTAGTGAAGGCTTATGGCAATATCTTTGCAGAGAAGGGAAGCCACTTCAGCTATATCACTTGGAAACAATCAAATACTGACTTCGACGCTTATGAGGTTGAGTCTCCTTCAGAGAAAGTTCCTGCTACAGTAGTTGCTAAGGTTGGTGGCACTTCATACAACAACTTTGATACTGACGCTTCAAAGATGTATGTATATACTCCAGATGCTACTGTTGATATTCCTGCTAAGGTAACTGGCTTCTATGGTGCTGGTCGTTTGAATCAGGGCGATATTCACTATACATTCAATAATGCTACTGATGATGCTGACTATGGTCGCTGTGCAGGTCTTGACGCTATCCTTTCTTCTTACAAGACTAACCTCGTAGGTATCTTTGGTGATGAGAATGCATCAAGTGGTGAGACTGGTGGTACAGTAACTCCTACTCCTACTCCTGGTCCAACCCCAGACCCAACTCCTGACACTCCTTCTGTTGATGGTACTGTATTGGTGACATTTACAGGCAACACTCCTTCAAGCAGCATTGTTACTGTAACTGGTAAATACTCTGACAGTAAGGGTACAGCTACTATCGATGGTACAGCTTATACCAATTGTGTGAAGATGGAAACATCAACTTCTATCAAACTCGCTTTAGACAAGAAGGTTTCTGCAACATTCTATTTCGGTGATTCGGAGATTGCTTCGATGAAGGTTGATGGAGTAAAGATTACTGCTACTGGTAGCACATATACTACTACTTTGGATGCTGGAACTCATGAGATTACTAAAGATAAGAGCGTTTATCTCTATGGTATCAAGCTCGTGCCAGTAGCAGAATAATGAAAACTCTTCTCACTATATGAGAATAGGGTATTTAAAATGTAAATAATACAAAGGGCTGTCTTTTCGTGATGAGGACAGCCCTTTTTTCTCAAAGGAACAAATTAAACAAAAACTAATCCTATAATGAAACAAATTAACTCTACCGTTTCTGCACAGCTTAAGGCTGTTTGTCGTAAAACTCTCTTGGCTTCTGCTTTGCTCTGTGGCTTCTCTATGATGGCAAATGCACAGACCCAGGATGGTCGTGACTTCTCTTTGGATGGCTTCGCTGCCTATGAAGGTACTCCTGGTACCAACTGGTATCGTGCCGGAGGAACTACCGGTGGTGCTGGTGGCAAAGTGGTGAAGGCTGACAACTTCTCTCAACTGCAGGCCTATCTCCAGGCAACTGATCCATATATTGTTATCGTAGATCATGATATTACTACAGGCATCAAGTGCTATGTGGATGATCTGAGTACAGGTCGTTTGCTTGATGACCAGAGTGGAAAATCTGGCGTGGAGTCTGTCTATGGTGAGCGTATTATGGTTGCTCCTAACAAGACTTTGATTGGTGTGGTGGATCCAGCAACAGGCGAAGCTCCTCTCTTTTCCCATATCACCTTCGTGATGCAGTCTGTTGATAACATCATTATCCGTAACTGTCGTTTCACCATGAAGGGTGTACCTGTGCTCAAAACAGGTGAGAATAAGATAGTGGCTTGGCGTAATGGTGCACAAGTAGAAGTGGGCGACCCTGACTGCATCGGAATCCAGGCTGATAAGGTAAGTGCCAAGACCAACTGGGGTGGACATATCTGGGTTGACCACTGTGAGTTCTTCAATGGTGGTGCTGCCAATAAAGACCGCTATGATGGTTTGCTCGACTGCAAGAACAATGTGCAGTGGATGACTTTCAGTTATAACTATTTCCACGACCATGACAAGAGCTGTCTTTTTGGTAAAGGTAATAGCGACATTTATGATGGTTGTCGTACTATTTCTTTCCACCACAATTTCTTCTACAACATCCAAGGTTCTCGTCTTCCTCAACAGCGAGGTGGTCATATGCATTATTATAATAATTATATGAAAGGGTGTCAGGATGGTTATCGCCTTAATGACCAGGCAACAGGTTACATAGAGGCTTGTTATTTTGAAGATACTAAGTCTCCTATCATGTCAAAGGGTGAAAAGGGTCTCCATGTCAACAAGACAGATGGCTATGATGTGATATTCAAGGGATGCTCCAACTTGTTGACTGGATATGACAATATTGATGGAGCAAAGATTAGTGGTCATGTTACTTTGGCATCTTCCGATTGGGTGCCTACTCAAACCACATCCTCTTACATCCAGCATTATCTCGACAAGACAGTTGATGTTCCTGCCATCTGCGAGAAGTATTCTGGCGCGGGCAAGGTAGAAATATGGAAGGCTTATACCAATGTACTTCCTACAGCAGATATAGCCGAGTTCGATCATGCCATCAAGAACTACAGCACTGCCAAGACCTATGATGCAGAAGGAAAGGAGATGTCGGGTGCCTCTACTACTGGCATCGAAATGTTCGATTATGCTGCTGCTCAGACAGCCAAGGCCGAGTACTTCGACCTCTCTGGCAAGCGCCTCTCTGCTCCTGGTCATGGTGTTACCATCGTCAAGGCTACAGACGCTCAGGGTCATGTATCTGTCAAGAAGGTTGTGAATTTGTAACCATATAAAATGTCTTTATATTAAAAAAGGCTTGTAATTATTTTACGAGCCTTTTTTGCATGAAAAAATGAAGATACTTGCGATGCCCGATGAAAGTACTTTCAACAGCCATCGAAAGTACTTTCATTGGCACTTGAAAGTACTTTCGTTTTTTGGGTCACTTTTGTGCCTTTGTGGTTTAACGATTTTAGTTGTGTGGTTTAACGATTTTAGTTGACCACTTTACGCTTTATTGATAATACGAGTTGACTCAGTTATTACTTATTTATAATTCACGTTGACTCTCTTAATTTTTAGTCATATTTATAGTTGACAGAAGCATAGTACTTGGTATGCCAACCAAAATTTTTCGGGAATAGTCCAAAGAGGACATAAAATTAGCAGTATTTAACACGTTTGATGCTAAATACTGCTAAAATCTATTGTTTTGTCTGATATTTCAGTATGTACCAAAGGTCTCTGATGCGAGCTTCAGGGTCCCACTTGCCATCAAAGGTCCAGCGAGCGGTAAGTGCATGGAAGGCTGGACTGCCTGGAGCTAGGTCCAGGTTGTTGCGTAGCCATCCGCTGTTGCCTCCTTCGCGTTCACATCCATAGTAATAGACACGTAGTCCCCAAGGACATGGGTCGAGCACCTTGTCGCTGTAAGCATAGCTGATGTTGCTGTCGAGGATGTTTTTCGACATACGACAATGGGTAATGTAGAACTGATGGTCGTGATGATAGCGGCCCAACTTGGTGGGGGATAGGGCATCGAAGGAAGAGTTGGTAACCACAAACTTGTTGTTGATGTCGCCTCTACCATCGTGCCAAAGGATGGCTCGGCTGTCACCTACAAACTGGCAACGGGTGGCGTAACAACGGCCTCGTGGACACATGAAGTCGACACCTGGGCAGCGCAGGTATAGGTCAGCATGATAGTACATGCCACCATTCTGGCACCAGAGCGAGATGGCGTCGTTGCCATCTGCCAAGATGTTGCTATTGATGACGATGGTGCGGGTGGCCTTGCCATAGATAGCCATCTGGTGGGTGGTAGTCTTCTCGATGGTGCTACCATAATTATTATATACGGTGATGCCGCTGATGATACAGTCGTTGGCATTGTCCTGCAGCACGATAACCCCCATGTGTACGGGTTTACCCTTATACTCCTTGATTGTTTGCGATGCTGTGGTCTCGGCATATTGGATGATGACGCTGTCACGGTTCTCGCCCACGAGTACGATGTTGGGTCGGTCGATAATCACTTTCTCATGATACAAACCATTACGGATGAGTATCTTGAAAGGTTCTGCTGGGGTTTCGGGAGCTTTCTCTATGGCGTCCTGTATGCGTTCGCCAGCATGGACAATGACATCGAAGTCGTTGGCATCGGGTTTTGAAAAGCGATTGAGGTCTACCAAGCCACGCTCGTTGGCTCCAGGTGAGTTGAGGCGAAGATTTAGTTTGTGGGCAGCATCATACTTGTCGGCCCACTTCTCATACAAAGGATAGATGAAGGCAGAACGATCGCTGTACCAGGAGTAACCGTTGCGACGTTCTGTTCCTATCTCCCAGAGATGTCGGCGAGGCACACCATCGCGGTCGCATACGAAAGGTTCGCAGTGTTCCAGGTCGTAATATCTTGCCCAAATGGGAGTGGTGGCATCAGGATCTTTCACGAGTTCGGTGGTGCGGAATGGCGAGCCTGGCTCACCCCTGCGTACCACCTTCAGCCCCGTAAGCTTGTAGGTGTCAAACCACTGCATGGCTCCACGTATGGCGCGTTTGATATGCTCGTTAGGGTTTGGGATTTCCATTAGCATAGCCACGATGCGAGCACTCTCGTAAGAGCTGTAGGACGATAGCTCGAAGGCACGTGCAGGACGTGGTTCAAAGGTTTCGCGGTCGTGTTGTTGGCACCAGACGGTGGGTTGCCCATCCTTGACAATCTGGCATTTCAGAATACATTCTACCCCCTTGTCGAAAGCTTTAATAGCTTTAGTGCGTAGAGCCTTGTCGGTGAGTTTGCCATCAAAGGGCGCTTTCTGTAGATAGACGTCGCGCAGGAGTTCCATCGTGTTGACCATAGCGTCGTCGTTGAAGGTGATGTGGATTTGATAGCTACGCATCTCGGGCCAGAACTGGGGCCATCCGCCATTGGCATATTGTCCGCTAAGCAGATATTCCACGCCACGGCAGAAGGCATCGCGATACTTCTGGCTCTTGGTGGCTTGGTATAGCCGTGCCAGGTACTTCATCTGCATATTGGTGGCATCGTTGTCGGTGGTGGAGTCATCGCGTCGGTTTTTGTCTCTGAGTACTTGTTGGCGTTCCTCGTCGGTCATGGGCTTTGCCATGTCGATGTTCTTTGGCCATCCACCTGTCACCCGTTGGTAGTCTACTATTTGGTCTCCTATCAGTCGTGCCTGTTCTGTCTTAAAGAACTCTTTCTTGGTTTCTCTCATCGCATTATATTTGCGTTGAGCGTAGGCAGGTAACAGGGCCAGTGCCATCAAGATAGATAAATAGAATGTTTTCATAAAATAAAAAGTTTTGTTTAGTTTTTAAGTTTGGTGCAAATATACAAATATAATTTTGATAATATCCTATTTTTTTTGTATTTTTGCCGCTGTATGAAAGTCTTTCATCCCATATTAACGATTACAGGTTCCGACAGTACGGGCGGTTCAGGTGTCCAAGCCGACATCAAGACCATTTCAGAGCTGGGTGGTTATGCAGTTTCGGCCATTACCTCTATCACCGTTCAGAATACGTTGGGTATTCAGGAATTCTTTGATGTGCCGGCAGAGATAGTGTCGGGACAGATAGAAGCTATCATGAATGATATTCAGCCCACCATCGTCAAGGTGGGTATGATAAGACGTGTGGAAACCCTTGGTGTGGTGATAGATGTCCTTACCAAGTATCGCCCAGACTATATCATCTATACTCCTTCCATCTGGTCGAGTCAGGGTGATGCGCTGATGACCGAAGATGTGGTGAGCCAGATTAAATATCGCTTGTTGCCGCTCTGTTCGGTAGTCGTGGCGAGAAAGAAGGAGAGCGACATCATCCTTCAGAACTCCCGACTTCTGGAACTTGCCGAGAAGCAGGGACTTCGTGTTTATCGTCTTGACAATGCCAATTCGCATGGTCTCATCAACCGTTTCTCTTCAGCCCTTGCCATCTATCTGAACCAGGGCAAGAAGATGGAGGAGGCATTGGCGATGGCACAGGATTTCATCAATATAGAACTGGCAAGAGAGAGCAATCTGCAGGGCAGGAGCTCAGAACTTTACAACCAGTTTATCTCGCAGGTGAACAACTTCTGCCGCACCTATAGCGATGTGCATTTCTATGCCGACCAACTGAATGTGAGTGGCCGTTATCTGGCGCAGGTTACCCGTCGCATCTCCGGCAAGACGCCGAAGGCAATCATCGATGAATACATCGTGAAGGAGATAGAGCGCGAGCTTTCTACCACCACGCATACGGTGCAGGAGATAGCCAACACTTTCGGCTTCTCCTCGCAGGCCCATCTCACCAAGTTCTTTAAGAAGATGAAAGGGGTGACGCCTTCTGCTTTCAGGCAACCCAAGCCTGTTAGATAAAAATGAAATCCTGCCTACCGAGGAAATGAAATCCAATCAACTGAGGAAATAGCGAAAAAAGATAGTGGCTGAACCGATGACAAATGATGAAATGAAATGATGCTTTGTATATTTCGGAATATGGCTTATACTTTTGCGAATTAACCTTTATACAAAATGACTCAATGTTTATAGAATTTGGAACATTTTTCTGCTGTTTTCTTGAAAAATGTTTCCTTTGCAGCCATAAATTGATAAAATTAAAAGAATTATGGCAGAAAATAGACAAGAATTGAACCGCAACTTGGCTCAGATGCTCAAGGGTGGTGTGATTATGGACGTAACAACTCCAGAACAGGCAAAGATAGCAGAGGCTGCAGGTGCATGCGCAGTAATGGCTTTGGAACGTATTCCAGCCGACATCCGTGCAGCAGGTGGCGTTTCTCGTATGAGCGACCCTAAGATGATAAAGGGTATCCAGGAGGCTGTTTCTATCCCTGTGATGGCAAAATGTCGTATTGGTCACTTCGCTGAGGCTCAGATTCTTCAGGCTATCGAGATCGACTATATCGACGAGAGCGAGGTGCTCTCTCCAGCAGATAATGTTTATCACATTGACAAGACTCAGTTTGACGTACCATTCGTTTGCGGTGCCAAGAACTTGGGCGAGGCGCTTCGCCGTATCGCTGAGGGTGCTACCATGATCCGTACCAAGGGTGAGCCAGGTACAGGTGATGTGGTTCAGGCTGTTACCCACATGCGTATGATGCAGAGTGAAATTCGTCGCTTGGTTTCTATGAGCGAGGACGAACTCTTTGAGGCTGCCAAGCAGTTGCAGGCTCCTTACGACTTGGTGAAGTATGTTCACGAGAATGGTAAGTTGCCAGTGGTAAACTTCGCTGCTGGTGGTGTGGCTACTCCTGCCGATGCTGCGCTGATGATGCAGCTTGGTGCAGAGGGTGTATTCGTTGGCTCTGGTATCTTCAAGAGTGGTAATCCAGCTAAGCGTGCCCAGGCTATCGTGAAGGCTGTAACCAACTACAACGATGCTAAGATGTTGGCAGAGTTGAGCGAGGACCTCGGCGAGGCAATGGTAGGTATCAATGAGCAGGAGATTGCTCTCTTGATGGCTGAAAGAGGTAAGTAATGAGAATAGCAGTATTAGCTTTACAAGGCGCTTTTGCTGAGCATAGACAGAAGTTGGCTCAGTTGGGCGTAGATAGTTTTGAGGTTCGCCAGTTGAAGGATTGGGACCAGCCCAAGGATGGCTTGATCATTCCAGGTGGTGAGAGTACCACCCAGGCAAAACTCTTGAATGAACTCGGATTGATGGAACCCGTGAAAGAGGCGATAGCTGCTGGCTTGCCAGTCTATGGCACCTGTGCCGGTTTGATACTTCTTGCCAAGAAGATAGAGGGTGAGCCAAGCCATCGCATTGCTTCGATGGATATCACAGCTTTGAGAAATGCCTATGGTCGCCAGTTGGGTAGTTTCTACATCGAGGCTTCTATGAAAGGCATTGAGGGAAATATCCCTATGACATTTATCCGTGCACCTTATATCAAAGAGGTATGGGGCGATGCCGAGGTGTTGGCAGAGGTAGATGGTAAGATCGTGGCAGCCCGCCAGGGCAAGCAGCTGGTTACCGCTTTCCATCCCGAATTGAATGAGAACTTAGAGATACATAAGTATTTCTTGGATATGTGCAAGAAGTAAAATTCAGGATTCTATTTGCAGAATCCATATCATAAAGCAAAAAGCCTTACGGAATCCCGTAAGGCTTTTTGCTTTTATATATTTATTCATTTTGAAAGTTTTTCTTATAACAGCTCAGGAAGCTGGAAGAGCTTCACGCTGTTGCTGCCCTTGATGAGGATGTAATGGTCGTGAGGGTGGTTCGCCTTGAGCACTTCCTTCACTTCCTCTACATCATGGAACTTGCGATAGTCGCAGACGATGTCTTTGAATTCATCACCTACCAACCACACATTCTCCAAACCTGCAGCCTGCAGTTGGTCAACCACCTTCTGGTGCTCCTCGTGACTAACCTCTCCGAGTTCGCCCATCTGACCTAAGATGGCCATCTTGTGAGGAACCTCCATCACGCGGAAGTTCTCGATGGCAGCAGCCATGCTGGAAGGGTTGGCATTATAGGCATCTACCACCAATTTGTTGTGAGCAGTCTCTTCGAGTTGTGAGCGGTTGTTGCTGGGTATATAGTTTTCTAAGGCATGGTCTATGTGCTGAGGCTTCACGTCGAAATGAAGACCGATGGTGATGGCTGCCAGCATGTTGTCGATGTTGTATGAACCAATGAGGTGAGTCTGTACCTCATGCCAGTCGAAGTTCTCTGTGCGCCAGCGGAACTTCAGGAAAGGAGCGCATGAGATGACCTCTCCCCAGATGTCACAGCTGTCTTCCTGACCATAGGTGATGAGACGATTGATGTTGCGCTGGTCTGCCATCTGCATCAAGTGTTCGTTATCGGCATTGATGAAGACGAGGGCATTGTGGGCAGCGAGGTAGTCGTATAGTTCACCCTTGGTTTTCTTTACTCCCTCAAAACTGCCGAAGCCTTGTAGGTGGGCACGGCCCACATTGGTGATCATGCCACAGGTAGGTTCTACATATTCTACCAGTTTGCGGATATCATCGGGATGGGAAGCTCCCATCTCTACAACAGCTATCTCGTGCTCGGCAGATAGGCGGAAGAGCGTCTTGGGTACACCCACGTCGTTATTGAAGTTGCCCTGGGTGAACATCACGTTGAACTTCTCGCCGAGAACGGCAGAGACGAGTTCCTTGGTAGTGGTCTTGCCGTTGGTTCCGGTGATTCCTACTACAGGAATATCGAAGTGGCGGCGATGCTCACGGGCTAATTCCTTGAAGGTGGTGAGGCAATCCTCAACCAAGATGTATCGGTTGTCGCCTTCCTGGGCATACTCTTTCTCGTCTATGATGACATAGGCGCAGCCTTTCTCCAAGGCCGTGTTGGCAAACTTATTGCCATCAAACGAAGCACCTTTTAACGCCAAGAAGATGCTGCCCTCAGGACAGTCGCGGCTGTCGGTGGTTATCACCGGGTGCTTTTGGTAAATCTGATAGAGTTCTGAAATATCCATAGTGAGTAACTATTTTTGTGCAAAAGTAATGTAAAAGGGAGACATATCAAACAATTTCTTTGAAAAAATGATGGCAATATCGAATATTCTTCCTAATTTTGCAAGAAATAGTGGTTTCATGGAATATACAATCAATATAAAAGGGTGCTTGATGGATTTGAGTACCCCACAGGTGATGGGCATCCTAAATGTCACTCCCGACAGCTTCTATTCGGGCAGCCGTAAACAGACAGAGGCGGAGATAGCCAATAGAGCCCATCAGATAGTGGAAGAAGGAGGGAGTATTATAGATGTAGGAGCTTTCTCTACTCGTCCTGGAGCCGATGAGGTTTCGGAGGAGGAAGAAGGTCGTCGCTTGAAGTTTGCCCTCGATATTGTGCGCCGTGAGCAACCTGATGTGGCAGTCTCTGTAGATACTTATCGTCCCCTCTTGGCACGTAAGTGTATAGAGGAATGGGGTGCCGATATCATCAATGATGTGTCGGAAGGTGGAATTACGGGTATTGCTAATGTGCCGCTTGAACAGCGAGATGAGGAAATGCCGGAGATGTTTCGAGTGGTGGGGCAACTCAAGGTACCTTATATATTAATGTCGGTACAGCCCACGCTTGCTACGATGATGAAGGGCTTTGCTCGTGAAGTACAGCAACTTCGTGACCTTGGTGCCAAGGATATCATCTTGGATCCAGGGTTTGGCTTCGGCAAGGACCTCATTCAGAATTATCAAATCTATCATGAGATGGAGAAACTTCAAGTGATGGAACTCCCCGTTCTGGTAGGAGTCTCTCGTAAGAGTATGATTTACAAGTTGCTTGGAGGCGATGCTACGACTTCTCTCAATGGTACATCTGTTCTCGATACTATAGCTCTGATGAAGGGCGCCAGCATTCTGCGTGTTCACGATGTGAAGGAAGCAGTAGAGGCTGTGCGGATAGTAGAGACGATGAGAAAATAACGATCAGGTATTGGGCTTTTTCTCTTCTATGACTTCTTAAATCTCTCAAAAGAAATGATACAATTTGGAATAAAAGATGCACTTGACATATTCTTAGTAGCCTCGTTGCTCTTCTATGTCTATCGCCTGATGAAGGAGTCGCGCTCCCTCAATATCTTTGTGGGCATTATGCTCTTTGTGCTTATCTGGCTTTTCGTGAGTCAGGTGTTGGAAATGCGCTTGTTAGGTTCTATTCTCGACAAGTTGGTGAGTGTGGGAGTTATTGCGCTCATTGTGATCTTCCAAGAGGATATTCGTAGATTTCTTTATGAGATAGGCTCGCAGAAAGGTATGCGCAGATTTGTGCGCTTTTTCCGTTCCAATAAAGATAGTCAGCGAGAGGTGGACAAGGAGACGATTATGCCTATCGTCATGGCTTGCATGAGTATGTCGAAAAAATATGTAGGTGCGTTGCTGGTCATCGAACGAGGCGTGCCTTTGAAGGATATTATGGATACGGGTGAGGAAATCGATGCTAAAATCAACCAAAGACTCATAGAGAATATATTCTTTAAGAATTCACCCTTGCACGATGGTGCAATGGTGGTAGCTAATAAGCGCATCATGTCGGCAGGTTGTATTCTTCCCGTCAGTCATAATCTGGATATTCCTAAGGAACTCGGATTGCGACATAGGGCAGCACTGGGAATTTCGCAGAGTAGTGATGCCATTGCAGTCATCGTGTCGGAAGAAACGGGACGAATCAGTGTGGCTATCAAGGGCGAGTTTCGCTTGCGCCTCTCCGCAGAAGAATTGGAGAGTATTTTGACGCAAGAAATGATTTAAAGGAAGTGTGAAGCGTGAACGTAAACCTTTACGCTACAGAATATCCTTGCTTTTAGCTTTTTTTACACAATTTAATAAGGTTAATTCAAAAGAAAATATGTACTTTTGCAAAGTCGATGTGGCAAAAGACGATTTATTACTCCGAATTAAAGAGCCTGGCCTAACATACAGACAGATCTACTAATGACAACAAATATATAAACTATAAAATAAAATGGATTTATTACAGCAAATTGTAGCTCGCGCTAAAGCTGACAAGCAGCGCATCGTGCTCCCTGAAGCAGAAGAGGAGCGTACACTGAAAGCAGCCGATAAAGTTCTGGCTGATGACATCGCAGACATCATCCTCATCGGTAACCCTGCCAACATTAAGAACCTTGCAGCACAGTGGGGTCTTAACAACATCGACAAGGCTACTATCGTTGATCCAGAAAACAACCCTAAGGCTGAGGAATACGCAGAGAAACTTGCTGAACTTCGCAAGAAGAAGGGTATGACTGTAGAACAGGCTCGTGAACTCGTTACTAAGAACAACCTCTACTTGGGTTGTATGATTATCAAGACTGAGGGTGCTGATGGTCAGATCTCAGGTGCATTGAGCACAACTGGTGATACGCTCCGTCCTGCTCTTCAGATTATCAAGTGTACTCCAGGTATCACTTGCGTAAGTGGTGCTATGTTGCTCATCTCTGATCAGAAGCAGTACGGTCAGGATGGCGTAGTGGTAATGGGTGACGTTGCTGTAACTCCAAACCCTACAGCAGACCAGCTTGCTCAGATTGCCTATACTACAGCTCATACAGCTCAGTCAGTAGCAGGTATTACCGATCCTCAGATTGCTATGTTGAGCTTCTCTACCAAGGGTAGTGCTAAGGATGCCATCAACAAGGAGACTGGCAAGAGCGTATATATCATCGACAAGGTGACAGACGCAGTAGCAATCGCTAAGGAGAAGTTCCCAGAGCTTCATCTCGATGGTGAGCTTCAGGCCGATGCAGCTCTCGTTCCTGAGGTAGCTGCCAAGAAGGCTCCAGGTTCTGATGTAGCTGGTAAGGCTAATGTATTGGTAGTTCCTAACCTTGAGGTGGGTAACATCGGTTACAAGCTCGTTCAGCGTTTGGGTGGTGCCATCGCTATCGGCCCTATCCTTCAGGGTATCGCTCGTCCTGTAAACGACCTCTCTCGTGGTTGCTCTGTAGATGATATCTACTATATGGTAGCTATCACCGCTTGCCAGGCACAGGATGCGAAGAAGGCGTAATTGAGTGAAGAGTGAAGAACGAAGAGTGAAGAATCCGATACCCTTCGTACTTTAAGAAAACATTAAACAATTAATATTTAACATTATTATGAAAGTATTGGTTCTGAACTGTGGTAGTTCATCTATCAAGTACAAGTTATACAATATGGATGATGAGTCTGTATTGGCTCAGGGTGGTGTAGAGCGTATCGGTCTCGACAACGCATTCATCAAGGTGACATTGCCTAATGGTGAGAAAAAGCAGATTATGCACGATATGCCCGACCACAAAGAGGGTGTTAACTTCGTGTTTAAGTGCCTTCTCGATCCAGAGATTGGTGCCATCAAGGACCTGAAGGAGATCGACGCTGTAGGACATCGTGTTGTGCAGGGTGGTGATAAGTACAAGGAGAGTGTCATCGTAGACAAGAGCGTAGAGGATGGTATCGAGGAGCTTTGCGACCTCGCTCCTGTTCATAACGCAGGACACTTAAAGGGTATTCGTGCCGTTGACTCTTTGATGCCAGGCACTCCTCAGGTTTGCGTATTCGACAACGCATTCCACAGTACAATGCCAGACTACGCTTACCTCTATGCAATTCCTTATGAGTTGTACGAGAAGTATCATGTTCGTCGCTATGGTTTCCACGGTACATCTCACCGCTATGTTTCTAAGCGTGTATGCGAAATCCTCGGCCTCGACCAGAACAATTCTAAGATCATCACTTGTCACATTGGTAACGGTGGTTCTATCGCAGCTGTATTGAACGGTAAGGTAATGGATACCTCTATGGGCTTGACTCCATTGGCTGGTTTGATGATGGGCTCACGTTGTGGTGATATCGATGCTTCTGCTGTTACCTACCTGATGGACAAGTTGAACATGAAACCACAGGAGATGGCCGACTTCCTGAACAAGAAGAGTGGTGTGCTCGGTATCACAGGCATTTCTTCGGATATGCGTGATATAGAGAAGGCTGCCAACGAGGGCAACGAGAAAGCACTTCTGGCACTCCGCATGTACGAGTATCGCATCAAGAAGTATATTGGTGCTTACGCTGCTGCTATGGGTGGTGTTGATGCCATCGTCTTCACTGCAGGTGTAGGTGAGAACCAGACCGACCTTCGTGAAGATTCTTGCAAGGGCCTTGAGTTCTTAGGTGTTAAGATCAACAAGGAGGTGAATGATACCATTCACGGCAAGGAAGCTATCATCTCTACCGATGATAGTAAGGTGAAGGTTGTGGTAGTTCCTACTGATGAGGAAATTGTTATCGCTCGCGATACAATGGAATTGGTTACTAAGTAATTTTTAATATACGAGAAAAGGGTACGGTGCTGTCAAGATACCGTGCCCTTTCATTCTTCATAAAAAACACAACACGAAAATGAGTACAAAGATTGTTACGTTCGGAGAAATCATGATCAGGCTTTCTAAGCCCGGTTATCAACGTCTTTTTCAAGGACACCGTTTTGAAGGAAACTATGGTGGTAGCGAAGCTAATGCTGCCGTGTCTTTGGCCTTTATGGGCGACCGCGTGGAGTATGTGACACGTGTGCCTTACGGACCGATGGGTGATGCTGCTCTGATGCACCTCCGTGAATACAATCTCAATGTTTCTCATGTTGTGAAAGGTGGCGAAAGGTTGGGTACCTACTATTTTGAGGAAGCCGTAGCCATGCGTAACTCTCGTGTTGTGTACGATCGTAAGGACTCTTCTTTTTATACCCTCAAGCGAGGTATGATTAAATGGGAAAAGATTCTTGACGATGCTGGTGTTTTTCACAGCTCTGGTATTACGTGTGCCATCAGCCGTGATGCCATGGAAACAACGATGGATGCTCTTGAACTGGCAGTGAAGAAGGGGCTCACCGTCTCTTGCGATATAAACTATCGTAAAAATCTATGGGGGTACGGACTCCAACCACACGATGTGCTCTATCGCATGATGCAATATAGCGATATCATCTTTGGCGACCAGAATGAGTGGGAGGTGGCAAGTGGTGAAAAGCATATCCCCTTCGAGGCATTGGATGCTGATTACGAGATGGACAGAGAGGCTTATCTTGCTTATTTTCGCCGTATGCACCAGCTCTTCCCTAAGTGCAAGAAGATGGTGATGGCTGTAAGAAACCAGATAGCAAGTAGTCATCACACCCTTACAGGTGTGCTCTACGATGCTGTGGCAGATGCTCTCTATACGACAAAGATCTATGACATACAGCCTATTGTCGACCCTATGGGTGTGGGTGATGCTTTCATAGCCGCTTATCTGCATGCCAACCTCAAGTGGGCTGACGATAATCAGAAATGTCTTGATTTCTCTCTCTCGGCAAGTGCGCTGAAGAATACGGTGCCAGGTGATCAGAACTTGGTAACAGAAGAAGAGATTATAACCAATATGACATCATCGGGCGGGCGCATACAGCGATAAGCCGTCCTCGGATGTATATGCCATGAGTATCACACAAAACAATCTATAGTATATTCAATTAAGAACTAATCAACATAAAGTAAATTGATGATATCAAAAAAAATATCTGCCGCATTCCATTGTAGCGACCCAATAATTAATGATATTTGGGAGGATTGCATGCGTGCCATTCGCCAATTTGCCGACAAGGAATCTGTAACGGCACAAGTTAGTGTCGTTGCTGATCGCACCTTTTGTTGGTTTCTTAATATATATGATAGCTATATGTATACGGGCGATAAAATGTTTGTGCAGAAAGTCTATCCACGTATGCGCTCGTTTATTAGCTTTTGTCTTTCGCGTACTGATGCTCAGGGAATGATACAAGTACATAAAGGCGACCAAGTCTACGTAGACTGGTCACCCAAGGCTTCTGAACGTAAGGGTGTCTTGTCTTTTGAGCAGATTCTCTATTGTAAATGTTTGGAAACGATGGCTCTCTGTGCTCACTTGTTGGAAAAGAAAGCCGATGAAGAGCGTTATTTCCGACTCTTTACTCAGCTCCGCAGGCAGCTTCTTCCTACCTTTTGGGACGAGAAGCGACATGCGTTGGTGCATAGTGTCGTAGATGGAAAGCGTAGTAGGCGAATCACTCGACATTCTAATCTGTTTGCTATCTTTTTCGACTATCTCACGGAATCGCAGAAGCAGGAGGTTGCTAAGAGTGTCATCTATAGTCAGTCAGTCAAGCCTTTTACTACTCCCTTTATGCAGTTCTATGAACTCGTAGCTATGAGCTTGTTGGGCAATCTAACATCTGTTCTTGAACGCATCAAGGAGTTGTATAATAGCTCTATTTATTCTCAGTCGATGTCTTCATACCCTTATGGCATGAGCTTGAGTCACACATGGTTTGTAAGCCCCGTCTATCTCTTAACCAAATATTTCTTGGGTGTAAACCCAGTGAAACCAGGCTACGAGGAGTTTGAAATACGTCCAGCGTTGGGAGGTTTGCAGTTTGTAGAGGGTAGAATTCCTGTACCACAAGGTGAAATCTCTGTTTATATGGATACCAATGAGATACGGGTGTTGGCAACGGCAAGTTGTGGTTATCTATATTTCTCCACTTCTCGTCCTCCTAAGACTAATGTAGGCGAGATAGAGAAGTATGTGGGTAAAGACCATTATCGCTTATGGATACAAGCTGGTGAGGAGGTGGTTGTAACCTTCCGTTCTACAGAAACCGATATATGATAGCCTCGCTTTGAAGTCTTATCGTTACAATTGAAAATATGGATGTGGTTTTTCTGCTTTATGATGGATTCATGGAGCAGGAGAACCTTTTTTATATGGGATTTGAATGGTTGTTAGCTTCAGAAGTAGGTGAAGTGTTTTTTTCTTTCATGTTGTTAGTTTCTCCTCCTCTTTATACCTTTATTTAATGAGAAACTTGTGGCGTTCTGCATACCATAAAAAGAGAAGAAACATAAAAGTTGAATATTTTTTTATTTTTTAAGGGACCATACCTTTTACCTCATCGTTATATTCATGATTAGTTAATTATTTAAAAATAAATCTATTCATCTATTAACATGAGTGTAATGAAGAAACAACTTCGGCCAAGGTTATTAGTAATGATGATACCTTTGACCCTGTTATTTGTCTTCGTAGTACAGTCTGCCTATGGTGCTAACCCTACGAAGAAGTTGCTAACTCTTAGCTTTAACAAGACTCCACTGGCTACAGCCTTGAAGACTGTGGAGAAAGAATCTGGTTGTAAGGTGCTCTTTACCTACGATGAGGTTCAGGCTTATCGTGTGACGGCAACTGTTAAAAAAGAGCCTTTGACACATGCCATGACAGCTATTCTCAAGGGTTTGCCATTTCAGTATAAGTTGAATGGCAACTTTGTTATTGTAAGCAAGAATGCTCAGGCTGCATTTCAGCCAGCGAAGAAGGCAGCAGGCAACAAAGTCTTCGGTGTTATTGTCGATGAGGAAGGTGAGCCATTGATTGGTGTAACCGTTCGTATCAAGGGTACCGGTAAGGGTACTATCACCAACTTTGATGGTGAGTTTACCTTGGAAGATGACAATCGCAAGACTCCTTTGCTCTTCTCCTATATCGGTAAGGAGGATATCGAGAAATTGCCTGTCTATGGTCAGAGTATGAAGCTCGTGATGAAAGACTCACAGGTAGGTAAGAAACTCGACGAGGTGATCGTCGTAGGTTATGGTACTATGAAGAAGCGTGATGTAACTGGTTCTATCTCCTCTATCAGTTCTAAGGAGATTGAGAACAAGATGGCTACCAACGTATATGAGGCTTTGCAGGGTAGTACTGCCGGTGTTCAGGTAGTATCTGGTTCTGGTCAGCCAGGTGAGTCTTCTACCATCAAGGTGCGTGGTACCTCTACCTTCTCTTCTGAAGGTGTTTCACCTCTTTATATCGTAGATGGTGCTCCAATGGAGAGTATCGATGACATCAACCCAAGTGATATTGTTTCTGTGGAAGTGCTCAAGGATGCTGCCTCTGCTGCTATCTATGGTTCACGTTCTGCCAATGGTGTGATCATCGTGACTACTCGTGGTGGTCAGGAAGGTAAGCCAGAGATCAATGTTAAGTATTACCATTCTTGGGGAAAGCTTTCTCACAAGATCCCTCAGGCTAACAGAGCAGACCGCCTGTTTTATGATCAGGCACGCAGAAACTACTTCCTGACTTATGGTGGTGGTAATCCAGATCAGAGTATGGACATCTTGCAGGATCCATATAACTACTTCTTTAATGTAGATAACGACTATCTTGATATGATTACCCAGGTGGGTAACAAGGATGAGGTAGACGTAAGTATCGGTGGTGGTTCTAAGGCGTTGAAGTATTTCGTTAATACAGCTTACTATAATGAGCGTGGTATTATTGATAATACAGGCTATCAGCGTTTCAGCACCCGTGTTAATGCAGACTATTCGCCAAGCAAGTGGTTGAGCATGGGTAGCCGTATGTCTTTGTCTTATTCTAAGAAGGAAGGTGTCAATGAGGGGCAGTTGCTTAGCTCTGTGCTCAGTCGTCGTCCTTACTTTAATACCACCTATTCGGATGGTTCTATTGTAGGTGTATTCAACGGACAGAAGAATCCATTGGCTCTTATCAACTATACTACAGACTTTACTAATTCGTATAAAGCTAACTTCTATCAATATTTCAACTTTAAGTTCAACAAGCATCTGTCGTTCCGTACCAACATCAATGCTAACTTCTATCTTGACAAACGTAAGAAATTGATTCCAAGTTTGATTACAGATGAGTGGCAGAAGAGCAACAACGGTTACTCTTACAATTACTTGAACTGGAACTGGATGAATGAGAACTACTTTACTTACACACGTAATTGGGGTGCTCATCACTTCACGGGTATGGCAGGTATGAGCGTTCAGAAATGGTATTATGAAAATGAGAATATCGCCGGTATGAATGCTTCTACCGACTATATCTATACCCTGAACGCTTTTGCCGCCAACCTCGACCTTTCTGCAACAGGCAGTGTGGAAACTCGCCACTCTTTGGCTTCTTTCTACACCCGTATTACATACGACTATCTGCGTCGTTACTTGTTGACATTGAACGTTCGTCGAGATGGTTCTTCACGTTTTGCTAAGAACAATAAGTGGGGTAACTTCCCTTCTGCATCATTCGGATGGCGTTTCTCTGATGAGCCTTTTCTCAAGGGCGCACGCAAGGTGATGACCGATGGTAAGCTCCGTGTATCATATGGTGTTACCGGTAATCAGAGTATTGGAAACTACGAGTATGTTTATTCTTATACACCAAGCAATATCTATGACGGTGTGGGCGGTGTGAGACCAGCCCGTATCGGTTCTTCAGATTTGAAGTGGGAGGAGACACGTCAGTTTGACTTGGGTCTCGACCTCAACTTCTTTAACAACCGCCTGGTTGTAACAGCAGACTACTATTATAAATATACAGACGGATTGTTGGCTAACTATCAGTTGCCAAAGGAGACTGGTTTCTCTTATATCCGCAAAAACATTGGTGAGATTAGCAACCGTGGTTTCGAGCTCTCTATCTCCGGTGACATTATCCGTAAGAAGGACCTGACATGGAATGCTTCTTTCAATATCTCTGGCAACAGCAATACAGTGGAGAAACTTGCTGAAGGCAAGGCTTATATGGAAGGTGACATCTGGTGGATGCAGGAAGGTGGTCACATCGGCGACTTCTATGGCTTTAAGTGCTTGGGCGTGTTCCCATACGATGAGAGCAATGCCTTTACTTCAGACTGGAAGCAGCTGACTCCTGTATTCGAGAATGGTGTGTTCCAGTATAAGTATCTCTTGAATGGTCAGGAGTATACCGGTGAGGTACACAAGAAGAGATTGCCTAACGGACAGGCTTTCCGCGGTGGTGACTACAACTGGGAGGAGCCTAAGGGAACTGAGAATGGTATTATCGATGATAATGACCGTATGGTTATAGGTAACGCTATGCCTGACGTAACAGGTGGTTTCAATACCAACGTGAAGTGGAAGAACTTCAATCTCTATTTGGGCTTCTACTACTCAATTGGTGGCAAGATCTACAATGCGGCAGAGAACAATCGTAACATGTTCAAGTATGATGGTACTACCCCTTCACCTTATACTATCTACAATATGTGGCTAAAGCCAGGCGACAATGCTATTTATCCTCGTCCTTTCAATGATGAGTATAATAATGGACGCATGGGTAACTCTTTCTACTTGGAAGATGCATCCTTCATTCGTCTGTCTAATGTACGTCTCTCTTACGACTTCCCTCAGACAATCGCAAAGAAGCTCTTTATGAAGAGACTCAATGTGTATTTCTTTGCAAACAATGTGTTGACTTGGACTAACTATTCTGGATTCGACCCAGAGTTCTCTACTTCTAACCCATTGCAGATTGGTAAGGACTCTTATCGCTACCCAAGAAAGCGCGAGTTCGGTGTTGGATTTAATGCAAACTTTTAATAGATACAACTATGTTTAAGATAAACAGAATCATATATTTGCTTTTCGCCATGAGTATGCTCTGCAGCTGTAATAGTTTCTTGGAGGAAGATACTATCAGCGAGGTGCCAGCAGATAAGATGTGGCAGACAGCGCGTGATGCGAAAGCCGGTGTGAACGAAATCTATGGTCTCTTCCGTCAGACCATGCGCGAGAATTATTTTTATTGGGGTGAGTTCCGTTCGGACAACGTAGCTCCAGGTGCACCTGTTATGGCAGACCAGGCTCGTGTTATCAACAACCTGATGTCTACCGATGAGAGATGTGCCAAGTGGACCAACCTCTATGCTATGATCAACCAGGCTAACCTCTGCATCAAGTATGTGCCTCAGATTGATATGCCCGACGTTAGCGACCGCAACGACTACTTGGGTCAGGCTTATGCTATGCGTGCCTTGGGTTATTTCTATGCTTTGCGTGTTTGGGGCGATGTGCCACTGTTCACCGAGCCAATAGAGAAAGAGGAACAAGACCTTTATCGTCCTCGTACTGATGCTCAGTATATCTTGGAGAACGTCATTGTCCCAGACCTGAAGCAGGCAGAAAAGCTCATCAACCGTAATAAGAACTATGAGCGCAAGCGCATTTCTATTATTGGTGTTTGGGCTATTCTTGCCGATGTGTATATGTGGATGGGTAACTACTCGGATGCCGATCAGACCATCGAAAAGATGAAGTCTATCGATTATAAGGGCGCTAAGTTTATGCAGCTTGCTCCTAATATCCAGTCATGGCGCTCTATGCTGACTGAGGAGTTGAACCGCAAGCCATCTGACAACACTCCTGATAACGATGAGTACACCACAAAGGAGTTGATCTTCTTGATTCACTTCGATATGGACGAGGTAGGTGCCAATGGCTATAGCTATATGTATCAGTGGTTCTCTGGTTCTGGTAATCGTGCTGCTGTCTTGTCTGATAAGTTTATGGATATCTTCAATCAGGAGGATATGCAGGGCGACTTGCGCAAGGATTTGGTTTCTAAATACTATCAGAATGGTTACGAGTTGAGAAAGTTTATGGCTGGCGACATCAGTAACTCGCTTAACAAGACTTGTGAGATTGCTTATCCTATCTATCGTTACTCTGATATGATCCTACTCCAGGCTGAAGCTAAGGCTCGCCTGGGTAAGTGGGACGAGGCTCTTGAACTCGTGAAGCAGATAAGAGACCGTGCTGGCTTGCAGACTCCTCTGTCTACAGAGTTCTCTTCTGAAGACGAGATCGTAGAGTTCATCCTCCGTGAGCGTCAGGTTGAGTTGGTTGGCGAGGGCCGCCGCTGGTTCGATTTGCTGCGTACGGGTAAGTGGAAGGCTGTGATGGGTCCTATCAATGGCCTTAAGGATGATGGAAACGAAGTGTTCCCTATTCACTTCTCTCACATTATCGAGAATCCAAAACTTAAACAGAATACCTATTACGGTGAATAAAAAACAAGCAGACGTATGAAAAAGATATTATATAACATCTCATTGGTCGGCATCTTCATGATGTTGCTGTCCTCTTGTGATCTGGACTTGCAGACCGACTATGATTATAGCCAAAAGGTGGATGATCCACATATCAATATGACAGCATGGGAGTATGTAGCCTCTAATGAGGATAACTTCTCCCTACTGAAGGAGGCCTTAGAGTACACAGGTGTAGACGAGTACTACAAGCAGACTGAACACCAGTACACTTTCTTGTTGCTCAACAATACAGCGATGAAGGCTTTCATGGAGAGCAAGGGTGTTACTGAAATTAGTAGCTGTGATATGCAGGAATTAAAGAATCTGTTGCTCTATCACATCGTCTCTGGTCGCTACAGTTCTTATGGTGAGTTGGATGTTGAACCTCGATTTGTTATCACCATGCTTAGTGGTGAGGAGGGCTTGATGACAATGAATGTATGGAAGAACCCATGGCAGGCTGCCGTAGGTAAGATTGTTATCAACCAGACTGGTAGCAACAGCAAGGCTCATCAGTGTAAGTCGGTTACTACCAACATTATGCCTACCAACGGCGTGATGCACATCTTCGAGGATTATAGTTATTACAAAAAATAAGCAGTCTTATGAAACATAGCATATTATATATGATGGCATTCCTGTTCATGGCAGTTTGCTCTTGCAGCAGTGATGATGCAGTGGATGCTGAAGCGCCAGTGGTACAGTTCCCCTTGGAGCAACTGAATGTAGACCTGAATACCGTAGACAACTTGCCTATTATTGCTGTTATACAATCAAAGGCTGGTTTGGCACAGGTGAATATTGATATCAATACAGCAGAGGATGGCGTGATACATTATAAGACCATCACTGATTTTTATAATGCTCACAACTATAGTTTGGCTGAAAGCCCTGAGTATAAGGTGGGTTACACATCTGTTACGGTGGAGGCTATCGACAGACAGGGACAGAAGGTGACAGCTGAGATGCCTATCACCGTGAAGGGTATCATGGCTCGTCCTGTCATTACATTCAATCCGGGTGAGATTGTTTACGACGAGATGGAGGAGAATCCAGTGATTCCTCGTACTACTTTCACCGTGGAGTCGGAGGCTGGTCTTAAATCAGTAGAGGCTATCTTGGTGTCAAAGGACAACCAGGAAACTCTGAAGAAGGATGAAGAATTGAATGGTGTAGATTCTTACGCTTTCGACGAGATGATCGAGTACAAAGAAGGTGATAAGGGTGTTAAGGTGATTGCCATTGATACTTATGGCAATGCTACGATTGCTACATTGCCTGTTACTTACAAGATCGTTCCCGTTCCTGTGGTAACACTTGATGCCAAAGGCTTATCTGCAGAGTCGGGCAAGGATGTTAACTTCCCAGTTTCGGTAACTTCTATCCGTGGCTTGAAGTATATTGATCTCTTCTTAGTAGAGGGCGAAAAGACTACACTTGCCAAGCGTGTAACACTTTCTGGTGAGAAAGAATACAACAAATCGGTTGCTATCAAGCTTACACAGGCTACATCGCATGTTCAGGTAGTTGCTTCTGATGGTCGTGAGGGTAAGGAAAGTTCAGCTATGCGCCCTGTATTTGTAGATATGAGAGTTGCTACTGCTAATATTGGTAGCTGTCCACTCGCTAACCAGGGACATAAGGATTATGAGAATGCTTTTGGTATGTTCTCATTCAAGGATATGAGGTCTTATACTGTAGATTATGCCCTTGAGAGTGCCGACAATGCCAAGAATATTGACTTCAAGTTCTATAGCTATAGTGGTAAAGCTATTCCCCGTCTTTACTCTATGGATAACCAAGAGAAAGATAGTGAGTTTAAGGGTACTAATGGTAATTTGAAGTCTATAGCTGTCAAGAACCAGACTCGCTTCAAGATTGTGAATGATGAATTCGACTACGACCATGCTACTGTGGCTTCTATCAAGAAGATTAATGCTGGCTCTATCTCAATAAGCAAGTTGAATCCATTCAAGGTAGGAGATATCATTGCCTTCCGTACAGGAAGTACATCTGCTGCAGGTGCAGCCAAGGTGGGTGTGATGAAGGTGGTTAACATCATTGATGGTAAGACTCTTGGTTCTTCAAATGCCACAGCTAATATCTTGGTAGTGGAAATTAAAATGCCAACCAAATAACTAAACAATTATGAAAAAACTCAATAAGAAAATCATGACATTGATGGCAGGGGCTTTTGTAGCCCTTGGCATCAGTAGTTGCTCACAATACGATGATGTAGGTCCTGTACAGGAGGCACCTAAGGCAGAGTTTATCATGCCTGAGAATGCTGTGGTTTTGGCAGAGCAGTCACGTACTGCCATTCTCGTGATGGATATGAACACCAAGAAGGTGGTTTGGGAATGGGAACCTTTGACAGGTGGTATTCCTTCGGCAAAGCGAAGCTTGTTTAAGAACCCCAGCGAGTGTAAGCCTGTACTCAACAACGAGTATGTGCTGATGACAGCCAGTGGTGGTGCCGTGGCTTTGATTCGTTTTGCAGACAAGAAAGTGATGTGCTATGCCGAATGTGGTGTCAATCCTCACTCTGCAGAGATTTTGCCTGATGGCAACATCGTCACAGCAGAATCTAAGCAAGGAGAAATCAATCTCTTCGCTGTAGATATGGAGAAGGGTACTATGGTGAAGAAGTCAACCAAGAAGATTGGTAATGCCCATAACTTGGTATGGGATGCCAAGCGTCAGTGTATCTACACTACGGGTACCATCAATAACGCTGGCAAGAGCGTTACAGCCTTGTTCAGATTCAAGTATAATAATGATAAGGAGAATCCTGCATTGACTAACCAAGCTCGTATCTATACTTTTGACAACGAGAAAGGTGGTCATGACCTCTTCCCTGTATATGGTGAGACTGATAAGCTTTGGCTTACTGCTGAGCATGGTGTTTATCAGTTTGATATGTCGGCAGCACAGCTCGCTGCTACAACCATCTACGAAGTGGCAGATGTGAAGGCTGTAGGCAAAGATGCTCAGGGCAATGACTATTTGCTGAAGCCAACAGAGTCTTGGTGGGCTCCATGCGTCGTTGACGGTGCTGGAAACGAGTATTTTAATCTCGCAAACTCTAAGATTTATAAGTTCAGACTTGTACAAGACAACCAATTCAGCTATCAATGATTCGGAATCTTTTAGTTATACTTTTAGTAAACCTTTTATCGTTATCGGCAGCCTATGCCGGTAATGGTAAAAAGGTTTACGCCGATTATCATGGTGTGCGTTATACGCGCCAACATGATGGTCAGATAGGTAGATGGGGAATGTTCGCCACCATGCCTAAGACGAGTACGGACATCAAGTATATCTGTCGCAATGCAGATATCATTGGTGATGATGGACGCCACGAGATTGCTGCTAAGCATTATCCTATGGTAGGCATGCAGTCAAACTTGGATCCAGACTTCATCGAGTATCAGATCTTGACTGCTAAGGCTGCTGGTATTGATGGCTTCTTTATCGAGTGGGGATTTATGCCTCATGAAAATGACAATCTGTTAAAGGCCATGCAACCTATTGCAGCTAAATATGGCTTCGAGATTGGTGTAAACTGGTGCGATGGATGGTTGTACTATGACTGGATTACCAGAATATATCCAAATATAAAGACACGCGCTGACAAGACTAAGTATATGGAGAAGTGCTTCAAATATTTAGCCGACAGCGTATTTACTGGAAAGACTGCTCCTATCGTCAACGGACGTCCAGTATTCTATCATTTCGGCGGCGGTGCGACTCCCGAGGAGTTTGCACAGGTGCTTGAGGCAAACAAGGACTTTGTGAGTAAGACAAATCCTGTGATGTTGCGCAGATGGGCTGACTGGGGCAAGTTGGAGAATAACATTTATAAGCCTGTTACTTACAGTGCTAAAATGGAGGAGTGGAAGAAGCTAAAAGAAGTTCCCACAGCCTGGATCCCTGCACGTGTACGAGAAAGAGACGCAGAGCATCTGGGCTGTGACTTCTGGGCTTCTAAAGAAGATGTGCTCAGATTTATGGAGCCTTTCCGCGATCAGGTGTGGTTGAGTAACAATCCTGATTATACCGTGAAGTGTGGTTTTGTGATTCCGGGAATGGATAACCACGGCTGCGGTGGCTGGGGTCACTCTAAGTTTTATGAGATAGATCGTTATAAGGGTAAACTCTACGATGCCATGTGGCAGTATAATATGCAGTATCGCGATAGCCTCGATATGATGTTTATTGCTTCTTGGAGCGACTATACCGAGGGTCATGAGATAGAGCCTACTATCGAGAATGGCTATCGTGAGTTGGAGACAACGCTTCGCTATGCCTCTGTATTCAAGGAGTTTGAACCCAATATCAGCGCTCTGCGCTTGCCTCAACAGTTGTTCCAGATGCGTAAGGCAGTGGAGCTGCTCAACCTCATTGGTTTGAAGGAAGACCTCTTGACCCAACTACTCGATAATGCCGCTTTGCAGATGGCGGAGGGTAGTTATCAACAGGCTGCTGACCTGATGATCCAGGCTTCTGAGATGATTGGTCAGGAAAATGAGAAGGTGACCAACAATGAGTTTACCCTCACTACTTCTGCCTTGACGATAAAGGGTGGTGAGAGTACAAAGGGATGCTGGGATGCTACAGAGGGCTTTTCTGTAACGCTGCCTACACAGGCAAGTGTTAATCTGAATGCTTTGTACAATCGTGGCATCATCGACTTCTGGTATCTCGATAAGGGTACAGAGACTCTCTTTGTGCGTTCTACTACCAATCGCCAGCCTAAGTCTTATTTTGCCGTTGTTGGCAAGGTGGCAACCTGTGATACAGGTGAGTGGAAGCATGCTCGTATTGAGCTTTATGGAGAGAATATCACTTATTCTTTCGGTAAACCTACATTCTTCTTTAAAGGAAATGTGAAGGTGCGCGACATCAGTTTGAAGTTTAATAGTTTTTCAATTCAATAATAATGAGAAAACGAATCTTATCGTTGATGCTGATCAGCTTGTTTTGCATCACATTTTGCCAGGCTAACGTCAGAGTCTCTCTCAATGAGAGCTGGATGTTCAGCAGAAGCGATTCTATGGGTAACTATGCTCAATGGCAGAAGGTGGATATCCCACATACATGGAATGCCGAGGATACCGATGATGAAACTCCTGGCTACTTCCGTGATAAGTGTGTGTACAAGAAGTCAGTAGTGATTCCTGCTTCTAAGAGCAAGGAGAGAGTGTTCCTTTATTTTGAAGGCGCCAATCAGGAGACTACACTCTGGGTTAATGGCCGCCAGGTGGGTAATCATCGTGGTGGATATGCTGGCTTTGGATTTGATATCACTGACTGTGTGAAGTTTGGTAAGGCCAATCAGCTGGAAATCATGGTGACTAATGCCTATGACAAAACGATAGCACCTTTGTCTGCTGACTTTACCTTCTATGGTGGCATCTATCGTGATGTATGGCTCTCTTACCTCCCACAGGTACATTTCTCTACTCGTTACTATGGCTCTTCTGGCATAGTTGTTACTACTCCTCACAAGGATGGTAACTTCAAACAGGTAGATGTGCTCTGCCGCCTGCAGAATCATGAGAAGAAGTCGAAGATGGTGACCGTTAAGAGTACCCTCGTTGATGCCGAAGGTAAGGCTGTGGCCAGTGTTAGCAAGAAAATGAAAATGGCTGTAGGTGAGGCCGACCAGGTATGTCGTCTCTCTATTCCTGTTACAAAACCTCATTTATGGTCGGATGTAGATCCTTATCTATATAAGGTAAATACAGAGGTCGTGGATAACGCTACCCGTCAGGTGTGCGATGAAAACCAGGCTACAGTAGGTTTCCGTTGGTATAGTTTTGATCCTCAGAAGGGATTCTTCCTTAATGGTAAGCACGTGAAACTCATCGGCACTTCTCGCCATCAGGATTTCTTGAAGAAGGGTAATGCTCTCTCTGATAATATCCATATGGCTGATGTGTACAAGTTGAAAGATATGGGAGGTAACTTCCTCCGTGTGGCTCATTATCCACAAGATCCCACCATACTTGAGGTATGCGACCGACTGGGTATCTTGACCAGTGTCGAGATTCCAGTAGTGAATGCCGTTGATGGTAGCGACGAGTTCTTGGAGAATTGTAAGTACATGCAGATGGAGATGATTTATCAGAATCGCAACCATCCTTCTGTAGTAATGTGGGGATGGATGAATGAAATCTTGCTCCGTATTCCTGCTCAGTATGACAAGGACCGTGCCACTTATTACCCTATGGTTCGCAGAGTGGCTACCGAACTCGATCAACTATCAAGACGTGAAGATCCTGAGCGTTACACCATGATGGCTGTCCACAATGCTTTTGAGCGTTATCAGGAAGCAGGCTTGGTGAACATTCCTCAGATTTTTGCTCTCAACCTTTATCAGGGTTGGTATGAGCCAGATATCCATGAGTTTGAGCAGATATTGGATAAGGTACATGCTGCTTTACCTAATCAGTCGCTGATGGTTACTGAGTATGGTGCTGGTATCGACCCACGTCTACATTCTTTCCAGTCAGAGCGTTTCGACTTCTCTGAGGAATATGGTTTGAAGTATCATGTACACTATCTTCGTGAAATGAAGAAGCGTGACTTCGTTGCTGGTTCCAGTGTATGGAATCTCGCGGACTTCTATTCAGAGGTACGTGGTGATGCAGTTCCTCATGTCAACAGCAAGGGAATCTTGGGACTTGACCGCTCAGAGAAAGACGCCTATCTTTATTATAAAGCTATGTTGGCTGAGAAACCTGCTTTATATATCGGTGGCAAGAACTGGAAATATCGTTCATGTGTGAGTGCGACTGCTGAAGGTCGTATGGATGTTCCTGTATTTGCTAAGGCAGAAAAGGTAAGTGTTTACTGCAACCAGAAACTGGTAGGTACTTTTGATACTGTTGATGGCGTGGCTATGGTTTCTGTTCCTTTCGTGGATGGAGAGAATAGAGTAGAGGCTTTCGCAGAAATCAATGGTCAGAAGGTAACCGATGCCATCGTTGTGGATATGCGTATCATTCCTGTTTCCTTCGCCAAGGGTTTCCCCATCAAGGGTCTTCATGTCACCTGTGGTTCTCTTCGTTATATGGAAGACAAGGAGGAATCTTTGTGCTGGATGCCTGAGAAGGCTTATGAGCCAGGTAGCTGGGGATATGTAGGAGGTACGGTTTATCGTCGTTCTGGTAATCTGTTGGGTACCGATGCCGACATCTTGGGTACAGACAAGGATCCTATCTATCAGACCCAGCGTCAAGACATTGAGGCTTTCAAGGCTGATGTACCTGATGGGGAGTATATCATTACTCTGCATTTTGCCAGTCTGAAGGAAGCTGCGGCCTTGGTTTACAACCTTTCAGCAAAAGGTGACGCCAAGGATGTAGATGCAGCATCAACTTTTGATGTAGTTGTCAACGGTCAGAAAGTACTGGAGAAATTTGATCCTTCCAGCTGCGGTATGTCTCGTGCCATTGCTAAGAGAATACACGTCCAGGTGAAGAATGGGCATGGATTGGATATTCGCTTTATGCCAATCAAGGGTAAGACAATATTGAACGCAATAGAAATATATAAACGATAAACTTGCGTATTTCAGTAAAATTGCGTATCTTTGCCCAAGCAAAAAAGAAACATCATCAATAATGGGCATAAAAAAGTCGGAGGAGAAAGAAAGAGCATTCCAAGAATTGTTTCAAGAAAACTATTCTCGACTTTTTTATGCCTCTTTTTATATAATCAACAACGAGTCTGATGCACGTGACATCGTGCATGATTACTTTGCTGATTTATGGGAAGATTTTTCACCTGTAACGCAGTCATACACTAAGGCTTATCTGTATAATGGTGTGAGGCGTAAGAGTTTAGACTACCTGAAGCATCAAATGGTCAAGAACAAATATGCGAAATTGTATTTGGCTCTCCACGAAGATGTGAACTCAGATTATGACGAGGAAGAAGACAGAATGGTAAAGGTAGAACAGGTAATGTCAGAAATGCCTGCGCGCACACGCTTTATCTTCGACCAATGTTATTTTGAGAATAAGAAATATGAAGAAGTTGCTGAGATTTTGGGCTTGAGTAGGGATGGCATTCGTAAAAATATAATTAAGGGTCTTGCCATGTTGAGAGCCGCTTTTGATGTTTCATATAAAAAAGGGCAAAAGGTATAAGCCCGTCTGCATATTGCTAAGTAAAATGTAAGGATATAAAGATTTATGATTGACAGCAAAGATATAAGAGATAAGAAGTCAAACTCGTTGATTGATGAGTTTGATCGGCTGGATAGTGCGAGTTCTGCAGAGGTAGAGACCTTGCTGCAGGATGAGGAAAATGCCGATTTTGCCAAAGCAATACTGAGCTATCGCCAAGCGCGTATGAAGCAGCGTTTGGCTCAGCCAGATTTGAAGCGTGAGTGGCTAGACTTCTGTGCCGAACAGACTATTCATGAGCCTTCTCATTCGCATACGGTGCTTTTCCGAAATATCTTTTATACGATATCTTCCGTAGCTGCGGTAATACTGATAGTTTTCCTTGTAGCTCATTGGGGCGGTGATCAAGCAGACCAGATGTTAGCTTTTGAAGCCAATAATGCGCCCAAAACAATCATGATAGGTAATCAGGATGATGATTTGGAACCCATTAAGGACGAACAGTCTGCTACAGGTATCTTGCTGTCTCAGAGCAAGGCCGACTTCTCTAAGGTGCGTATCATCAATGGCAAGAATGCCATGAAAACGATAACAACCCCTCGTGGTAAGGACTATGAGGTGGTTCTTTCTGATGGCACAGAGGTACTTCTCAATGCTGATAGTAAACTGACATTCCCTGTTCACTTCTCAGGTGAGAACAGAACAGTCAAGTTGACGGGTGAGGCTTACTTCAAGGTTACAAAGAATAAGCATTGTCCCTTTATTGTGCAGACCGACAAGGTGGCAACCAAGGTGTATGGAACCGAGTTCAATCTGAAGGCTTATCCTCATTCTGGTGTCAACGTAACGCTTATTAGTGGTTCGGTGGCAGTCCATAGCGAGGGTCAGGAAGTGATGCTGAAACCTGGTCAGAATGCTGAGCTAAATAGTAATCATGAGTTTGATGTGACTACCGTGGATACCGAGTGCTACACTCAGTGGAAGGATGGATATTTCTATTTTGACAATGTCCCATTGATAGAAGTAGTGCGTGATTTAGGTCGATGGTATAACATCAATATCGAGATACGTGACAACTCTCTGATGAGCTACCGCTTGCATTTTATTGCTTCTCGCAAGTCGAGCGTAAAGGAGTTTGTCGATAATCTGAATGTATTCAACTATCTTTCTGTGGTTCAGAAAGGCAATAGGTTGATTATAGAAAAAAAGGAGAAGTAAGCCTTACGGCTGACTTTCTCCTTCTACATATTCTTCCAAAAACATGTGTTCACCATCGAAAACGGCATAGGTGAACTGCCATATCCAATCGCCTAATATCATGAGGCGTGTTTTCTTACTCAGCATGAGGTCGAGTTCTATGTGTCGATGCCCGAACATGAAGTAGTCGATATTGGTGTGATGTTGCATGTATTGCTTGGCATATTTTACCAAGTATTCTTTGTTTTCACCAAGATAGGGTACCTCTTTTCCGTCCTTTCTCTTTAGTCTACTGTGTTTTGCCCAGTTCAGACCAAGTGCCATGCCCCATCGCGGATGTATTGCGTTGAGTAGGATTTGACAGGTCCTATTGTGGAATATCTTGCGCAGCAGTTTAAACTTATTGTCAGGATCGCCCAGCCCATCTCCATGAGCCAAGAAGAACACCTTACCATAGATTTCTGTCGTTGTTGACTTACGATGCAAGGTAACACCACACTCTTCTTCCAGATATCCGTATGTCCATAGGTCGTGGTTACCTGTAAAGAAGTGTACCTCTACGCCCATATCGGTGAGCTCAGATATCTTTCCTAAGAAGCGTGTGTAGCCTTTGGGAACGACATACTTGTATTCGTTCCAGAAGTCGAACATGTCTCCTAAGAGATATACTGCTGCTGCCTTGTTTTTGATGCTGTCGAGAAAGCGTACCAGACGTCTTTCTTGCATGCGCCCATGTTCTATGGCGAGTGAGCCAAGGTGGGCATCGGAGAGGAAATATACATTCTTCATAAGCCGTTCTATTTAAGGGAAGAGTGAAGATGGTATTACGTGAGAAGTGATAAGTGATATGCGTGGAGTGACAAGTTCTTACCCTCTTTTATATTATTCAAAGCCTAACTCTACGCGGGCTTCCTCGCTCATCATACTTTGGTCCCAAGCAGGTTCAAAGACCAGGTTTACATTGGTGCCATTGACACCCTCTACGCTGTCCACCTTTGTGCGTACGTCTTCCAGAATGAAGTCGGCTGCAGGGCATGAGGGTGCAGTGAAGGTCATGTCGAGGTCGACACTTCCATCGTCTTTTACATCTATCTTGTATATCATACCTAAGTCCCAAATGTTGACGGGTATCTCTGGGTCGTATACGGTCTTGAGCACATCTACGATTCTTTCTTCTATCTTTGTTTTTTCTTCTTGAGTCATATTTTTGTATTTTATTTATATTATATCTTTTTGCATAGATGCCGCAAATCGAATGCCATATAAGACGTGTTTACTTGTCTTTATTGCTGAGATGCAGTCTATCTTCTGCAAAGATACTACAAATTGAAGATAAAACAAAATAAATCGATTTATTTTTCATAATGCGAGTTTGCCATATCATGGTATAGAGGTGTTGTAGGTAATAGAAAGGTGAGTAGAGGCACGAAACGTTGCGTTAGAGGCGTCCTTTATCATGATATGAATAGTAATGCCCATCAGTGACGATGATGTGGTCCATGAAGAAAATGCGCATTACTTCGCATGCTTTCTTTACATTGAAGGTGAGTTGATCATCTTGTTTGCTGGGTGTGGGGTTGTTGCTCGGATGGTTGTGGCATAACGCAATGATGGTGGCATTGTTGAGCAATGCCTTTTTCATGATGAGTCTCACATCAACAGCAGTTTCTGTGATTCCTCCATGCGACAGCTGTTCAGCCTTGATGAGTTTGAAGTTTTGATTCAATAGCAATACCCATGCTTCTTCCACATCGAGGTCTTGCATACGTGGTAGCATATAGTTGTATACCGCAATAGATGAGCCGAGGTCAGGGCGTAGACCTATCTTGTCGAGTGAACGTCGCTTGCCTAATTCGCAAGCTGCCAAAATGGTGATAGCTTTTGCAGGTCCCATCCCTTTGTAGAGGGTTAGCTCATGGATGTTTTTCTTGCCCAGTGTGTTGAGGTTGTTGTCGCAGTCGGCCATGATGTGTTTCATAAGGTCTACGGCGCTTTCCTCTCTTGATCCCGAGCCTATAAGGATGGCAAGAAGTTCGGCATTAGAAAGAGCTGCTGCTCCCAGTCGTTCCAGTTTTTCACGTGGCTTGTCTTCTTCTGCCCATTGTGATATTGAAAGCTTCTCACTCATAAATCGTGTTTTAAGGTTTTTAGATTTGAGAAGAAATATAGGAAAACTTCACCTCTTCAGTGTTAGGCCATTTTCTGTATTTCAACTTCTTGCTTCTCTTCTTATTTATAGAAAGTCTTGTTGTAGGCGCTAAACTCGTTTTTCCCGCATACACATCTCTTCCACCATGCCGAGAGGAATCCGCATCCATAGCCCAATAGTTGTGTGAAGGCGGCTCTGATACTGAGTAGTCCTATCTTGAGGCTTTTGTTTTGCTGTGTACTATCGATGCATAGCGCCACCGAATAAAGTAATATGCAGAACAGACCGATGATGCCCAAGATGGAAACGATTTGACCTACTAAGGGGAAGATATGCTCTGTGCCGAGCATTTGTGGCAGAAAACCGAAGAATAACAAGAGGCATGTACCTATTACGCCCAAGGTAAATACCATGGGTAGCAAGTGTACCAGTTTCAGACTTTCTGGATATTTCTTATAGAGGTTGATGCGAGCGATACCACTGTTGTATACTTGTCGCCAAAATTTGCGGAAGTCAGTGCGTCGCTTGTGCCATACCCATGCTTCAGGAAACAGGCGGCATTTGCAGCCAGCCTTGAAGATGCGAATGGAGAAGTCGATGTCTTCGCCAAAGCGCATATTGGAAAATCCGCCCAGCTTCAGGTATACGTCTTTGCGTATACCCATGTTGAAAGAACGTGGGTAGAACTTGTCCATCTTCTTCTTTCCGCCGCGAATGCCGCCAGTGGTAAAGAAGGATGTCATAGAGTAAGATATGGCTTTTTGAGTGTCTGTAAATGATGAATGTGCCTTGTCGGGGCCGCCAAAGGCATCAGCAGGCTCGCGGCTCAACTCATCACTTACAGCCTTGAGGTATCCTTCAGGCAAAACCACGTCGCTGTCGAGTATCAAGAGATATTCGCCTGATGCTCTTTCAGCTCCATAATTGCGACTTTGCCCAGGACCAGAGTTTTGTTTATAATAATAATGTATATCCATCTTGTCCTCGTAATGCTTGCATATATCCTCGCAAGATATTTGCGAACCATCTTCAACGATGACAACCTCGAAGTCTTTTTCTTGTTGCGAGGTGAGACTTTTCAGGAGTTCGTCAACTTCGTCGGGACGATTGAATACGGGGACAATGATGGAATACTTCATAATCGTCTATTATTATATATAATAGGTGTATGTGTGGGATTATTCGCTTACACGACCGAGGTAGCTACCATCGCGTGTGTCGATCTGTACAGTCTCGCCCTCGTTGATGAACAAAGGAACACGAATCTCTGCACCCGTCTCAAGTGTAGCAGGCTTAGTAGCGTTGGTGGCAGTGTTGCCCTTGATGCCTGGCTCAGAGTGAGTAATCTTCAGAGTAGTCTTAACAGGCATCTCTGCCAAGAGGATAGTGCCATCTGTAGTATCGGTAACAACTTCTACAACGTCACCTTCCTTCATGTACTGACCGCCAGTAACATTCTCCTTAGCGATTGGCACCTGCTCGAAAGTCTCCTGATTCATGAAGATACAACCAGTAGCATCCTCGTAGAGATACTGGTAAGGACGACGCTCTACGCGTACATCTTCCAATTTGAAACCAACCTGGAAAGTGCGCTCGAGTACACGACCGTCAGCAACATTCTTCAACTTGGTGTTCATAACTGTATTACCCTTACCTGGCTTTCTGTGCTGAAAGTCGATGCAAACCCATACTTTGCCATCCATACGGATGCAAGTACCAATCTTAATTTCCTGTGAATTAATCATTTTGTTATGTTTGAATTTTTATGTTATAATCTCAAAAACGACTGCAAAGTTACTGCAAAAACACGAAAAAGCAAAGTAAAAATCGAAAAAAACATAAATATTTAAGCTAAATTTGGAGGATTTCTTTGTTATTTCAGAAATATTGCGTAATTTTGCAGCCCAAAAGGGCGCATTCTGCTCTCTTTGCAGTGAATATTAATTAGAAAATAAATAAGAAAAATGAAAAGAACATTTCAGCCTCACAATCGTCGTCGCGTGAACAAGCATGGTTTCCGCGAGCGTATGGCAACAAAGAATGGTCGTCGCGTATTGGCTTCTCGCCGTGCTCATGGCCGTAAGAAGTTAACTGTTTCTGACGAGCACCACGGAAAGTAAATTCCTGCTGAGTCGCAGAAAGACGATGACATTAAAAGCAGCAAAGATGCAATCTTTGCTGCTTTTTGTTTGTTTTTTACTTTATTTTTTTCTTGTTTCGTATGAAATCATTATCTTTGTACAAAATTTTTAGTACATGACTTCATCCGAGTTTATAAATAAGTTCAAGAGTAAATACCTGTGGGGCAACCTCGCAGCCATGGTGCTGGTGGTAGTCTTGCTGTGTGTGGGTGTTAGGTATGGCATCGACTTGTATACACATCATGGAGAAGCCATCTCCATTCCTGATGTTCGTCATAAGAGTTTTGCCGATGCCGAGCGCATCCTGAAGGATGCTGGTTTGCCTGTTGTCGTTTCAGACACGGGGTATGTCAAGTCCTTATCTCCTGACTGTGTACTGGAACAGACCCCTGCTCCTGGCGAGAAAGTGAAGTCGGGTCATGTCATCTATGTCACTATCAACTCGGCTCATTCTCCCGTTATTACGATTCCTGATGTCATCGACAACAGTTCGTTGCGTGAAGCTATGGCCAAGTTGACGGCTATGGGCTTCAGACTTGGCACGCCTCAGTATGTGCCTGGTGAGGAAGATTGGGTGTATGGCATCTTGGTAAAAGGCAAGCATGTAGTGGCTGGTGACAAGGTTTCGATAGACGACGTGCTCATCGTACAAGTGGGTAGTGGTCGTCGTGATGCTGGCGACTCTGTAGAGATGGTCGACCCAATGGGCGGTAGTCATGAACTGCTCGAAGGAAGTGGTGAAGTCGAAGGTGAAGAGGTTGACAATTTTGAGGTGGTTCCAGGCAGTGAGTCGGTAGAACCTTCATCACCCTCTCGTCCTCATAGTCATAAACAAACCGAAGTGGTGGAGTAACAACCCTAAAAAGCAAAAAAGGAGTAAAAAAGTCTTATGATAGAAGAAAATTACAACGATGATATAGAATTGTTAGAGGAATCGAGTTCTGGCGATGGCACACTCTATGAACATTGGAAGATAGAGGTAGACCCAGGTCAGGCGCCCGTACGTATTGATAAATACCTATCCGAAAAGAATCCTTATCAGAGCCGTAATCGTATACAGAATGCTGCAGATGCTGGCTTTATACATGTCAATGGTAATCCGGTGAAGAGTAATTATAAGGTGCGCCCCAACGATGTGATAACCTTAATGCTCGACCGTCCGAAGCACGACACAAGTATTGTGGCAGAAGATATACCACTACGTATCGTTTACGAGGATGACCAACTGATGGTTGTCAACAAGGAAGCGGGCATGGTGGTTCATCCTGGTGCAGGCAACTTTACCGGAACGCTCATCAATGCCGTAGCTTGGTATATGAAGGATGTGAAAGACTTTGACCCTAACGATCCAGAAGTGGGCTTGGTGCATCGCATCGACAAAGATACATCGGGATTGCTCGTCGTGGCTAAGACGCCCGAAGCTAAAACCGCTTTGGGTAAACAGTTCTTCAATAAAACGACCCATCGTAGTTATCATGCTTTGGTGTGGGGCAACATCGTAGAGGATGAAGGACGTATAGAGGGCAACATCGGGCGCGACCCCAAGAATCGTCTACGCATGAAGGTCTTCGAGCCGGACAGTGGCATTGGCAAGAGTGCAGTGACTCATTATAGAGTATTGGAACGCTTCGGTTATACCACCCTGGTACAATGCATTCTGGAGACAGGACGTACCCATCAGATACGAGCTCACATGAAGCACATTGGTCATCCACTCTTCATGGATGCTACCTATGGCGGCGAGGAGATACTGAGAGGCCAACGTAGTAGCAGCTACAAGGCATTCATACAGAACTGTTTTAAACTCTGTCCGCGACAGGCACTGCATGCCAAGACATTAGGTTTTGTGCACCCTACTACAGGACAGCAGATGGACTTCGATAGCGAGTGGCCTGATGACTTCCGAATGTTGATAGAGAAGTGGAGAAACTTCATAGCAAGTTCTACACGAGATACTTTTCAAACAAGATAACGATATTTACAAGATAAAAAAATGATGGACAACAACAAGAGAACGATAGCCATCGTCTGCGGTGGTGATTCTTCTGAGCACGACGTATCATTGCGCTCAGGTCAGGGACTGTATTCTTTCTTCGACAAAGAGCGTTACAATATCTACATTGTAGACGTTAAGGGTATCGACTGGCATGTGGCATTCGAGGATGGCACTACAGCCGAAATCGATAAGAACGACTTCTCATTTGTGAAGGATGGTAAGCGTATGTTCTTTGATTATGCTTATATCACCATTCATGGACAGCCAGGTGAGAACGGTGTGATGCAAGGATACTTCGACTTGATACACATGCCATATTCTACAAGTGGCGTGTTGGTAGAAGCTATGACCTTTGATAAATATGTACTCAACAATTATTTGCGTGGTTTTGGTATACAGGTAGCTGATAGCATCCTGCTTCGTCGTGACGAGGCATACGATGAGGAGGCCATAGCCGAGCGCATCGGTATGCCATGCTTTGTGAAACCTGCTGCTGATGGCAGTAGTTTCGGCGTGTCCAAGGTGAAGGAGAGCGACCAGCTGGCTCCTGCTCTTCGACTGGCCTTTATGGAGTCTGACGAGGCTATGGTGGAGAGCTATATGCAGGGTGTAGAAATCTCGCAAGGTGTCTATAAAACCAAGGATAAGTGCGTGGTACTTCCTGCTACCGAGGTCGTGACAAGCAACGAGTTCTTCGATTATGATGCTAAGTACAATGGACAGGTGCAGGAGATTACACCAGCCCGTCTCTCACCTGAGACAGCAGAGGAAGTGGCTAAGACGACCTCTCGCATCTACGACATTCTGCATGCCAATGGCATCATTCGCATCGACTACATCATCACCAAGGATCAAGATGGCAAGGATGTTATCAATATGCTCGAGATTAACACCACTCCTGGTATGACAGTGACAAGCTTTATCCCTCAGCAGGTGCGTGCTGCTGGTCTCGATATCAAGGATGTATTGAGCGACATCGTGGAGAATCAATTTTAATAATTAATGAGGAGTTAAGGAGTTAAAGAAGTTAAGGAGTTAAGACAACGGAAGAATTTATGGTATGTAAAGATATCGTTTTAGAACATTTGTCTTAACTCCTATAACTCCTTAACTCCAATAAAATCATAAAGTTATGAAGATACCTCAAGAATTTGATGCCATTCGTCCTTGGGAGCCAGAAGACTTACCCGAGGTGTTCGACCGCCTGTTGGCCAACGAACAGTTTAAGCAGGTGCTTGCCTATCTCTATCCGCAGGTGCCTTTTGAAATGATAGCCCAGAAACTCAAGTCTTGCAAGACCAATATGGAATTTCAGTTGGCTTTCGCCTACGACTTTGTTAAAGGTCTACTTGCAAAGGTTGCTAAAGGCTACGAGATGGACTGCTCTTCCATCGACCACACCCAGCGCTATACCTTTATCAGTAATCATCGCGATATCGTGCTCGACTCTGCTATCCTCGATGTACTACTTGTTGACAACAAGTTTACTACTACGTGCGAGATCGCCATTGGCGATAACCTCTTGTCACTGCCATGGGTGAAAGACTTGGTGCGTGTCAACAAGGCGTTTATCGTGGAGCGTGCTCTCTCTATGCGCCAGATGCTGATGTCGAGCAAACGACTTTCCGACTACATGCACTTTGCTGTCAAGGAGAAGAATGAGAATATCTGGATAGCACAGCGTGAAGGTCGTGCCAAAGATAGCAACGATCGCACTCAGAAGTCTATTCTGCAGATGATGGCGATGGGAGGTGAAGGTAGCATTATAGATCGTCTGAAACAGTTGCACCTTGTCCCACTGGCTATCAGCTATGAGTACGATCCATGCGATTACTTGAAGGCAAAGGAATTTCAGCAAAAGCGAGATAATGCCGAATGGAAGAAGGGACCTACCGACGACTTGGTAAGCATGCAGACAGGTATCTTTGGCTACAAGGGGCATGTGCACTATCATGCAGCACCTTGCCTTGATGCTTATCTTGCAGAAATGGATCCTGAGATGCCTAAACAGGATTTGTTTAACCAAGTGGCTGCATATATCGACAAGCAGATTCATGCCAACTATATGCTCTATCCAGGCAACTATGTGGCACTCGACCTCTTGGAAGGTTCTGTTGCTCATGCAGACAAATATACTGAGGCAGACAAGATTACCTTTGAACAATATATTACGGGTCAGTTGCAGAAGATTGATCTACCTGATAAGGATGAGTCCTTCTTGCGTGAGCGTATGCTCACCATGTATGCTAACCCTGTTCGTAACTACGAAGCGGCTATTTCTTGTTGAAGGTGACTTCTGGAGAAAGGGGATTTGCCAAAAATATGCCTAAAAAAATGAAAGTACTTGCGTTGCCCATCGCAAGTACTTTCAACAGCCATCGCAAGTATCTTCGTTGCCCATCGCAAGTACTTTCATTTTTTAGGCTGTTTTTTTGTGCTGATTATGACTGAATGCATATCTCAAAAGAATAACTCTATAAAACACAATAGGCGCACTCCCATCGTGTGGAGTCGCCTATTGTGTTTTATAGTTTTTGTATTTCTTCTATGCTTAACCCTGTTGCTTGCGCAATTATTTCTGCAGGTACTTTTTGTGAAAGCAGACTTTGAGCTATGGTCTTTTTCTCTTCGGCTCTTCCCTCAGCTTTTCCTTCGAGTTTGGCATTGCTAAGCACGTCATTTTGTATCATGATGGCATTGAGATGTTCGTCGTATGCGTGACGTTCTTCGTCAGACATCTCGTAATATTTTAGTTTCTTACGAGCTTCTTGCAGTCCTGGAGCCTTTGTATCAGCATCGATAACACCATTTTTGAGGTAGTTTACCCATTCCTCCAATGGAGACTAAGCAACGTTGTTAAACTCATTGACACGTACAAGAATACAGGTAGGGAATATCTCTATCTCTAAGTCCTGCCATAATGATAACTTCCGTACATGCGAAACTTCAGTTAAGAGCCCACTTTAA
>UMGV01028564.1_pt1 | contig 103352 bp, 93 predicted proteins | sample 1965361 | NCBI WGS metagenome assembly UMGV01 (sample SAMEA4836081, study PRJEB28245) | human gut metagenome | biome: gut microbiome; material: fecal sample | place: Denmark | collected 2008
GTGAGCCTCGTCATCCGACAAGACTTGATTATTATATTATATCGAAAGCGATTTGTCAATATATTTTTTGCAAAGTAGGACAAGATTTTCAAATTTTTCTTGAAATTTATTTCCCGGCTCACCGAAAATGGCGGCAAACCGGGAATTTATCATTCAAGAAACTCGTGTGTGCCCACTCCGACTTCGTGCTTTTCTCCGCCGATAATGACCGAAGCGCCGCAGCCCTCGGGGACGGTGAAAATATATTTTATCCTGCCGTTCTCGCGTCTCCACTCGCTCGCAACGGTGCCGCGGCGCGTGTCAATCGAAGCCTTGACGAAGTCGAGCCGCCTGTCTGTCACGGGGCGGAAGATAATATGCTCGAAACCCGGGCGGTCGGGGTCGGAGTTTATTCCCGCCGCCGCGCCATACATCCAGTCTGCGACCGCACCGTAGGCATAGTGATTGAACGAGTTCATGTCGGTGCTCCACATCGTGCCGTCGGGCTTTATACCGTCCCAGTGCTCCCAGACGGTCGTCGCGCCCTTTGATATAGGATAAAGCCACGAGGGATATTCGCGACGAAGCAGAATGTCATATGCCGTCTCGGCGTAACCGTTGTCGCTGAGTGCATGGAGAAGATACGGCGTGCCGACGAAGCCGGTTTCAAGATGCCCGGCGCGCTTCACAAGCTCGTTTAATTGAGTTGCTGTCGCCGCCCTGTCGTCTGTGATATCAAAATACAGCGCGAGCACACAGCCGGTCTGCGTGGCGTTTTTCACTCTGCCGTTTTCCATATATTCGCGCCTGAACGCTGCCGCCGCTTCTGCGGGGATATTCTCATATTCCGAAACATCTCTACCGAGCGCGTGTGCCGCCTTTATAAATAATTCGGTCGAATATTTGTAATACGCCGTGGCGATGAGCTCCTCGGGCGTTGAGCCTTTGTAGCTGCCCTCCGGGGAGTCGAGCCCGAGCCAGTCGCCGAATTGGAATCCGCCGGAGCGTTTTCCGTTTTCGCTGCGCTCACGCATCCAGTCTATCCACGCTTTCATCGAGTCGAACTGGTCTTCGAGTATTTTTTTGTCACCGTAGGTTCTGTATATCTCCCACGGGCAGATGACCGCCGCGTCGCTCCACGCGCTAGAGCCGCCCATATCGTCGAATATATTCGGTATAACATGCGGCACACAGCCGTCACGTCCCTGGTCGGCGGCGAGATCGTGAAGCCACTTTTTGAAGAAGCGCTCAACATCGAAATTGAGGCTCGCCGTGCGGACAAACACCTGCGCGTCGCCCGTCCAACCGAGGCGTTCGTTTCTCTGCGGGCAGTCGGTCGGGACATCGAGGAAATTGCTCTTCTGACCCCAGATTATATTTTTGAAAAGCTTGTTCACCGTCTCGTCCGAGCACTCGAAATAACCCGTGCGGCAGATATCCGAATGGACGACGATCGCCGTGAAATTCTCTTTTTTTACTTCGTCCGGCCAGTTTTCAAGGCGGATATATCTAAAGCCGAAAAAGGTGAGCGCGCTTTTATATGTGTGCTCCTCGCCGTCGCAGGTGAACTTTATCTGCGCGTCCGCCGAGCGGTAGTTGGCGTTGTAGAAGTTGCCGTCGCGGTCAAGCGTCTCGCCGTGGGAGATTGTCGCCTGCACACCGGGAGTGCCTTTTATCCTGAACTCGACATAGCCCGTCATATTCTGCCCGAAGTCAATGACCGTCTCGCCCGCCGGGGTTTTTATTACTTGCAGAGCAGGCATCCGCTCTTGCTCGACTATTTTTTCGCCCTCCTGCGGGATAAGCATATCCTTTTCGAGATCGACGCAGATGCAGTGCCTCGCGCTCCCCGCTTTGAAAGTCGCGTCGTAGATATCGCCGTCATATATATTTGTATATCTCAGCTTGCTCTCGCGCGCAGTCCACGAACTGTCGGTGACGATGCTCTCCGCCGTGCCGTCGGCATAGACAATAGTCAGCTCGGCGATGAGCGCCGTGTCGCGGTAGCCTAAAAAGTCGCTGCCGTCACGTTTATTGGCGATGGCGCGCCAGCCCTGACCGACCGTCACCTCGAGCGAATTCTCGGTCTTCAGCAGATTTGTCACATCGTAGCTCTGCACCTGAAGCCTGTTTAAATAAGAAGTCCAGCCCGGAGCGAGGATAAAGTCGCCTACCCGCTCGCCGTTTAATTTTACCTCATATACGCCGAGCGCAGTTATTTTCAATATTGCTTTTTCCGCTTTGGCGGCGCACCGAAAGTTTTTCAGATACACCGTACCGCCGCGCAAATTCTTTTCGCACCCTTTTATCCATTCACTTCTCTCAAGCATATTTTTATCAAATTCCTTTCGCCCTGCGGCTCATACTTTTTTAAATCTCTGCATACATTTTATATGTGCTTATACCCGAAAGTCAAGTTATTTCCAGCCGTATGTTACAAAATTGTTATAATTTACAGCGTTGTTTTTCTTGACTTTTTGGTTGTTTTAGAGTAAACTGAAAATACTGTGAAACAATTTATTCACAAAATCAAGAAAAAATGTTAAAAGGAGCACAACCAAATGAAGAGAATTCTTGCACTCATCATGGTTCTCGCTATGGTCTTCGCTTTTGCAGCTTGCAAGAGCAAGGATGACGGCGCGACCACAACCGATCCCTCCTCCGCAGGCGGAGAGGTCATCGACAACGGCGAAGGCTCTACTCCCGTAGACGCTTCCGCAGCCGACAGCACCGAGGCCGGCAGCAACGACGCTTCCGAAGTTTCCACCGACGCTTCCGGCAAGCCCGTCGAGGCTCCCTCGCAGGCAGCAGGCAGCCAGGGCGGCTCTCATGGCGGCAAAACCCCCGCAGCCGCTAAGACTGTTGCTGAGATAGTCGCTGACTATGTCAAGGCCCGCAAGGCTACCAAGCCCGCACCCGCAGGCAAGCAGACCATGGCTCTCGGCAACAACGGCAAGATCACCGGTGACGGCGGTTTAGGCGGACTCCTCAAAGTCGCTTCCCCCATCATCAACAACGTTCTTAAGAAAAACTCCACCGACACAGACTATGTTCCCGCTTCCAGCCACGCCGATCTCAAGGCGAGCGACGTCAAGTCCGCTAAGGCTATAGTCTCTGCAGACGGTAAGTACACCGACTACATCATCTATGTCAAGGATCAGACTGACGGCCCCAACGGCGACTCCCACAACGGCGGTCCTGTTGCTCGCGGCGTCGGAACCCTCGGCAGCATCGATGAGGCTCTCAACCAGCTCGGCGCAGAGTTCAAGAGCGGCAAAGAAAATGTTAAGCTCACCTACACCAACGCTTACATCTTCGCTCGCGTAGACAACAGCACCGGCAAGATCATCAACGGTACTTATCACTATCTCGTTAAGATCAACATAAGCGAGGCTGAGCTCAAGCTCGGTATCTCCGCTAAGGTCAAGAACATGTACGGCGAGGTTGACTACTTCGTTAGGATCGGCAACAACAAGCAGGGATACAACGGCGCTAAGGGCTAAGCTCTAACAACCGAATAAAAATAAAGGCTCTCACCCAAACGGGCGGGAGCCTTTTTCATATGCAATGCAAAGAGCCGCGCCCGTTCGGGACGCGGCTGCCGTTATTCTGTTTTCATCAGGTCTTTTACGGTTATGCTGTCGAAGTATTCGTTCGTTATCTCTTCGAATCTGCGCCACATCCCGATGGTGCGGCAGCTGTCCGCGCGCTCGCACGGCTCTTCGCAGGAGAGACACGCCACCGGCGCAAGGCTGCCCTCCGTAAGGCGCAGGATATCGCCGACAACGCACTGCTCCGGCGGTCTGCCGAGCCTGTAGCCGCCGCCCTTGCCGTGGACGCCCTCAACGTAGCCGTCCCTGACGAGCAGCGCCATTATCTGCTCCATATATTTTTTCGAGATGCCCTGGCGCGCCGCGACATCCTTCATCGGGACGAGACCGCCACTGTGCTCCGCAAGGTCAACAAGCACCCTCAGAGCGTAGCGTCCACGCGTTGATATCATCATAAATATTCCTCCGTTTCGCACTCAGCAGATCTCTCCGCCGCCGATAACCACATCTCCGTCATAGACGACGACCGCCTGACCTTTTGTTATTGCCCGCTGCGGCTCGTCGAATGTTATATGCACTGTGTCTTCGCCCGTGACGCGCACGGTCGCGGGCTGTTCCGCCTGCCTGTATCTGACCCTCGCGCTCGCGCGGAACTCCGCAGGCGGGGTATCAAAGGCAATAAAGTTGAAATTCTTCGCGTCGAGTTCGCGGCTCATCAGATCTTCATTGCTGCCGAGCACGACGCGGTTTTCTTTTGGCATCAGTGCGGTCACATATCTCGGCTCGCCCAGCGCTATTCCGAGTCCCTTGCGCTGACCGACGGTATAGCCTATAAGTCCCCTGTGCTCGCCGAGCACATTGCCGCTTTTGTCAACGAACTCGCCGCGCGGATAATCCCTGCCCGTAAACGAGCGGATAAATGAGGCGTAATCGCCGTCCGGCACGAAGCAGATATCCTGGCTGTCCGGTTTGTCGGCGTTATAGAAGCCGAGCTTGCGCGCAAGCTCCCGCGTATGCGTTTTCGTCATGCCGCCCAATGGAAACAGCGTATGCCGCAGCTCGTCCTGCGTCATTGAATAGAGCACATAGCTCTGGTCTTTCGTAGAGTCAACTGCCTTTTTCAGCAGGAATCTGCCGTTTTCTTCTTCGATTCGCGCATAGTGACCCGTGACAACATATTCGCAGCCGAGCTCTTTCGCGCGGCGATAGAGGCGGTCGAATTTCAGATATCTGTTGCAGTCTATGCAAGGGTTCGGGGTCGCACCGCGCTCATAGGCTTCAACAAAGCGGCGCATGACCTGCTCTTTGAAATCTGCGGTGAAATTAAAGACATAATACGGCATCCCGAGCCTGTAGGCGACGCCGCGCGCATACTCCGTATCTTCGAGCGAGCAGCAGCTCTTTTCGCGGCTGATCCCTGCATCCTCGTTATTAAAAAGCTTCATCGTCACGCCGATGCAGTCAAGCCCGCTTTCAATCGCGAGATAGGCGGCGACGGACGAATCCACTCCGCCGCTCATCGCGATGAGTGCCTTGCGGTGCGGGTTATCGGGGTTAAAGCTCATATTCTTCCTCTCAAAAAAGCCCGAAAGCCCCGGCAAAAGAGCCGGAGCCTATGGGAAAATTATTTATCAGTCCTGAAAAAGCGGAGTCGACAGATAGCGGTCGCCTGTGTCGGGCAGGAGCACGACTATCGTCTTGCCCTCGTTCTCCGGGCGCTTTGCAAGCTCTATCGCGGCATAAGCGGCGGCGCCGGAGGATATGCCGACCAACACGCCCTCGCTCTTGCCGATAAGCTTGCCGGTCTCGAATGCCGCCTCGTTGCTGACGGGGATTATCTCGTCATAGACCTTTGTGTCGAGCACATCGGGCACGAAGCCTGCGCCGATGCCCTGTATCTTATGCGCGCCCGCAACACCTGTCGAGAGCACTGCCGAAGTCTCGGGTTCAACTGCAACGATTTTTACGCCGGGCTTCTTGTCTTTCAGATACTCGCCGACGCCCGTGATGGTGCCGCCGGTGCCGACTCCTGCGACGAAGATATCAACCTCGCCATCGGTGTCTTCAAAAATCTCGGGACCCGTGGTCTCATAGTGAGCCTTGGGGTTCGAGGGGTTGACAAACTGACCGGGCACGAAGCTGTTCGGTATCTCTTTTGCGAGCTCGTCAGCCTTGGCTATCGCGCCCTTCATGCCCTTTGCGCCCTCGGTGAGCACAAGCTCGGCGCCGTATGCTTTCATCAGCTGGCGGCGCTCGACGGACATTGTCTCGGGCATAACGATAATTATGCGATATCCGCGCGCAGCGGCGACGGATGCGAGACCGATGCCGGTGTTGCCGGAGGTCGGCTCAATAATAACAGAATCGGGGGTGAGTTTGCCCGCCGCCTCTGCGTCGTCGAGCATCTTTCTGGCGATTCTATCTTTGACGGAGCCTGCGGGATTGAAATACTCGAGCTTTGCGAGCACCTTCGCCTTGAGTCCGTATTTCTTTTCAATGTGGGTCAGTTCGAGAAGAGGGGTCTTTCCTATAAGCTGGTCTGCTGAGGTATAAATCTTTGACATAATAAATTGCTCCTTTAAAGTTAGTTAATTAAGATTCTGAGTTCCGCGGCGAAATAAAAAAAGCCGGGGAACTCCGATGAGTGTCCCCGGTCAAAAGCCGTTTTATCGGATCAGTTCAACGACCCGCATTTGGAGGACATATCGGAAAAAGACATGACGAAACACGCGCACTGACAACATGCGCAGCTACAGCGGTTCATTCGGTTCATGGCGATCTTTTTCATAACATTCTCTCCTTTCAAACGCCTACCTCGGCGGTATGTTGGATACAATATAGCACATATTGCCTACCCTGTCAATAGGCAAATCAAAAATTTTTCAAAATCTCAAAGCCACTTCTTCCGGCGGAAGAACAGTATCAGCGCAACGAGCACAACGATACTCACGACAATTATCACAAGATATCCATATTCCCAGTTGAGCTCCGGCATGCCCGAAAAGTTCATGCCGTACCAGCCCGTGAGCAGTGTCAGCGGCAGGAAGATAACAGTCACAACCGTGAAAAGCTTCATCAGATCGTTCTGCTGGATAGACAGCTGCGCCTGATATTCCTCCTGAAGATGCTCGATAACATCGCGCAGATTCTGCACCGTCTGGAGATAGCGGTCGGTGCGGTTCTTGAGAATGGCGAAGCGTTTCGCCGCAGAGTTCGAAAATACGGAATTGTCGTTCGCAGAAGCTTCGTCAAAAATCAAAGTCAGCTGCTCATAGTAGCGCTTTATTCTCAGCAGCTCGCGCCGCCAGGCGGACAGCTTTTCGAAAACATCCTTGCCGGACTCACTCTTGAAAAGATAGACATTTTCGTATTCGTCTATTTCATTCTCGAGCCTCGAGAGGCAATCCATATCGCCGTTTAAAAGCCGGACAAAGAATCTGTAGAGCAGCTGCTCGGATCTGAACTCCGGATTCTCCGCCGCGAGCCCGTCCATTATCTTCTTTGCCGTGTCGCCCGCCGCGCCATCTGTGAAAATTATCAGATTCTCGCGGCTGACATAGGCGAGCATTTTATAGTCCTCGGTGCGCTCGCTGTGGACATCGTACCAGTCAAAGGCAAGGAAATCGAACTTTTCAAAGCTCTCGAAACTCTCTATCTCACCCTCGCGGACATATTCAAAAACCGACGGCTCCATATACTGCGCCGCCTTTGCCATATGTTCAAACGGAAGAACAAGCTGCATAATATAACCTCTTTCAATGTGTATTGATTATTTTTTGGAGTATGTCTTTATCCGCCGGGCAGAAGGCATAGTTTTTTATCTCCTGCGGCGTTATCCATTCGAGTCCGCAATGTTCGAGCAGCTGAGGCGTGCCCTCGGCTATTTTCGCATTGAACACGACGAGATGGACATATATATCGGGATACTGATGGTAGACGTCGCAGAATTCGTCGCCGACCTCCACTGTTATACCGAGCTCCTCGCGGCATTCGCGAATGAGTGCCTGCTGATGCGTCTCGCCCGGTTCTAGCTTTCCGCCGACGAACTCCCATAAAAGGGCGTTGCCCTTGTTCGCAGGGCGGCGGCATATCATGAATCTGTCGCCCTGCCAGATGAGGGCGGCGGCAACCTGAGTCGTTTTCATATTTTTCTCCTTTTTATTTATCTGCCGGTCTGCGTATGAAAAACGCAGTCGATATCATCATCACCGCATACATCGCGAGTGCCGCATATGTCGCCGCCATTGGCAGCCTGAACATAATCAGCAGTATCGCCGCGAGGGTCACGCACTGGCCTATGACCATGACTTTTTTGCCCGATAGCTTTATGCTCAGCAGCCCGGATAAGAATCTGGTATTCCGAGCCCGATATAGGCTATGAATATCACAGCCAAAAGCACAGTTGCCATAAACGCTCTCCGTTTCCCGGGAAATTGATATGAATAAATTATATCACACAAACGCCTATTGTAAAAGAGCGTTTTCTTTGTGTTTATTGTCATTGACACCGGAAGATTAAATCGGTATAATTTAATCATAACACACAAGGAGCTGTAAATATTATGGAAAAGAAGTACGCAATTCTTGTCGTTGATATGCTCAACGACTTCGTCACCGGCGCACTCAAGTGCGACAGAGGTCTTGCAATAGTCCCCAAGACCGCAGAACTGCTCAACGGCGCAAGAGAGAAGAACATACCGGTCATCTTCTGCAACGACGCTCATCTCAAGGGCATCGACCACGAGCTCAAGCTCTGGGGCGACCACGCGATAGCTGGCACCGAGGGCGCGAAAGTCATTCCCGAGCTCGGACTCTGCGAGAGCGACTATGTCGTTCCCAAGAGACGCTACAGCGGTTTCTTCCACACCGACCTTGACCTCCTGCTCCAGGAGCTCGGAGTCAACACCGTTGTTGTTACCGGACTGCACACCCACATGTGCGTTCGCCACACCTCCGCCGACGCCTATCAGCTCGGCTACGACATTGTTGTTATCAAAGACGCAACGAACTCCTTCACCGCCGAGGACTATGAGTACGGTCTGAAGTACCTCAAGGACACCTACGGCGCAGAGATCACCGACACCGACTCTTTCCTCGCATCGGTCTGATCTGTTAAATAAAATATTGACCCTCCGCCGGGATTGCCTGACGGAGGGTTTTGTTGTTGAAAATATTTATCTGAGTATTCTGCCGACTGCGTCTATCTCGTCCGAAGTAAGACCTGCGGAGAGGAAATAGTCCTCGACCGAGCCGTAACGGCGCGAGAGGTATTCAAACACGGCGGTTATATTCTCCGACGGGGAGCCGAGATGCGCCATGTCGCTCTCATGGACAAGCCCCGTTTTTCTCTCCATCTCGCGGCGGTAAAACGGTTCGAGATAGGTCGAGGAGATGCGGTAATCCGCAACGATATCCTCAAAATATACGCCTGTTAAATGCAGTATCAGCGCGGCGGTTATGCCGGTTCTGTCCTTGCCGAGGAAGCAGTGGAACATCGACGGGGCGTCTACGCGCGACAGCGCGGAGAACAGGCGTGCATAGTTGCCCTTACACTCGTTGAGGCTCGTGACATACACCTCCGGCATCGACATCTCCATATGCGGCGAAGCGGGGTTTATTTCGAGCAGGGAGAAATGATAGTAATTCACTACCGGATAATCGGCAAACTCCGACGGCATGGATATCGCCTCGGAATCGCCGCGCAGGTCGAAAACATTCTTTATCCCGTATTCGCGGAAGAACTCCATATCATTCGGCGTGGACGCGCGCGGTCTGCCGCAGCGCAGCAGCCTGCCGTATTTCGTGAAGCCGCCGCCCTTTATCGGATATCCTCCGAGGTCGCGGCAGTTCTGTATGTTTTCAAGAGGCATATGTCTGAAGCTTTCCATAGTCAGTCCTCCTCATAGATTCTATATCTATTTTAATGCATTTTCACATAATTTTCAACTGTGAAAACGCAGAAACGGACCGAAAAGCCTCAATTATTTTTCCCATTATATATTATTGTGGAAATAATACAGCGTTGTCGTCTGCGAATCAAAGAAGTAGACGTTGTAATAATCGTATTTTGAATAGGCTCCGTCGCCTATCGGCTTGCCTTCGCGGTCGTAAATATAGAGATAATCGCTCTCGTCGATATCGGCGCGCGAAAAATGATAGTTCACAACAAGCGCGTTGTCGTCATCGTCCTCGCGCGTGACATTGACCCAGTTCTCGAAATTGTCGATATATCCGAGCAGTTCATTCTTGCTCTCGGCGGTCACAGGCTTGAAATATTCGCTATCTTCGGGCTTCGCGCCGGGGAAAGTATAGATTCCGTAGTCAGTCGAATCACCGAAGCCGCTGACGCTGTATCTCTGCACCGATATCGCCCTGCCGAGCGAGATTATGACCGTCTTCCACTGCGCCGCCATCTCTTTTCGGCTTATAAGCGTGCCGAGATGGGTGACGAGCAGACCGCAGGCGACTTTGAACAGCGCATCTGACACGCCGGCGTCGTCTATAATGGTCTTCGGGAAAATCCCGGTCGAAAAGCCGACGAGCATAAGTATCATGATGACAAGCACTGACGGGACCCAGCCCTTTGTCACCTTTGCCAGTATCTCCTAAATGGCGAAAACCAGCAGCAGCGCGGTGAACGCGCCGAAAGTTGAAACGATTATCGGACTCATTTTACATCTATCCACTCATTAAAACGGTATTAAAGGAACTTATCAAGCTCGCGCTCAACGTTCTCATATTTCTTGACCTTGGGCTCGCTGATAAGGTGTCCCCTCGCCATGACCATCTTCACGTTGCGAAGAGTCTTGAGATCGTCGATCGGGTTCGCGTCGGTGACGATAAGATCGGCGCACTTGCCGGGCTCGACGGTGCCGGTGATATTATCAATATGCGCTATCTCCGCGTTTCTTTTCGTTGCGGTGTAGAGTGCGAATTTATTTGACACGCCGCAGTACTTGTGGAAATAGACAAGCTCTCTCCACATATCGTAGTGAGTGATGAACGGGCAGCCGGTATCGGTTCCGAGACCGACGGGGATACCGTTTGCAAGGCACTTCTTGGAGCAGTCGATTATGCCCTCAAAGACGACCTCGCCGTTGAACTGCGAAAGCTCGGTTGCGTGGCTGACGGAGCGATCGAACAGAGCATAGGGAAGCGCAGGAGAAAGGGTCGTTATGAGCGCCGCGTGCTTCTCTTTGAAGAGCGAGATTATCTCGTCATCCGCCTTTGCGCCGTGCTCGATGGTGTCGACGCCGTTTTCAAGCGCAACGCGTACGCCCTCGGGACTCTCAACATGGGCGGCGACCATAAGTCCGCGCTTGTGTGCCTCGTCGCAAGCCGCCTTGACATACTCGGGGGGCATCTTCAGCACGCCGGGCTCACCCTTGACCTTTGCATCAAGCACGCCGCCGGTTATCATGAGCTTTATCAGATCCGGCTTATCCTCGGCAATCTTCGCAACAAAATCTCTCGCCTGCTCCGGGCTCTCGGCTATATATGCGAGTGAACCCGCCATGTGTCCGTCAGGGACGGAGACAGCCATGTTAGCCGCGAGTATTCTCGGACCGACGGTTTTTCCGGCGTTTATATCGTCGCGGATGCTCGAATCGGCGTTTTCAACTCCGCCGACGGTTCTGATGGTTGTAACGCCGCTGTTGAGCTGCATCTGAGCCGCGCTGCGGCAGACAGCCTTGATTATCTTGCGGAAAAGATTGTTGCTCGTCATGATTTTGACAAGCTTCTTCGGGTCGAATTCCTTCTTCTTCGGCTTTCCGCTCGAGGGAAGATGGATATGCATATTGATAAGGCCGGGCATTATGTACTTTCCGCCGAGGTCTATCTTCTCATATCCGGAGATATCCGCGCCCGCGTCGACTATGGCGGTTATCTTCTCGCCGTCGACAAGAATTATCTTACCGGACTGGGGCTCCATATCCTGAGTGCCGTCGAGAATAACGCCGTTTACGAATGCGTATTTCATTTCCATTTCCTCCTTGAAATTACCTGCATTTTCTCCCCCCTGTCAGCGATTCGCCGAGGCGGATATTCATGCGGGAGTTATGCTTAGATTATAAAGCCTGCGCTTTGATTTTGCAAGTTTTTTCCGTTTAAATCGCTGATAGTTTTCAATTTTTGTCACCAGTGAACGGAGAATGGGATATTTTAGCAAAATATTATGTTATCGTCATATAAAAAACCGCCGCATCCGAAGACACGGCGGAATTTTGTTATGTTTTCTCTTACTGGATGAATCCGGCGACGGTGAGCATATACTCGCCGATCTGAGCGCCGAACTCGGGTGCGCCTTCCATGATAAGCTTGCCCTTCTTCGCGGAGTCAAGCATATCGTCAAGACCGAGCAGGATGCCCAGCGCGCTGTCGAGAGAATCGAAGCGGAGGGTGAAGAAAGGCATAGCTCTCTTGTAAACGCCTCTGCCGGCTCTCGATTTGCCCGCCTTTATGCGCAGATAAGCCGAAAGCTCATCGTGGCCGTTGACAGCCCACGCATAGACACGGTCGGGGCTCTTGAGCGCCCAATCGTGAACATCGGGATGGCCGAGCTTGTTGAGCTGGCTGATTCCGCTCGAAAGCAGATAGAAGTAGCACTTGACGAGCAGAGCCTTGGTGTCCTCGCTCTCCGGGATGCCCTTTGCCGTAAGCAGCGAGGACATCTTCAGAAGCACTGCCATGAACGAGGCGAACAGGCCGGGATGCTTCGCAATACCCTTCATCTTGGGCAGGGTCGCGAGGCTCATCTTGCCCTTGAAGAATGCGTTCATCGCCTCGATGCTCTTGAACTCAAGCTCGATGTGGGGAGCGGTGTCCACCTTGTCGTTGTGAACGAGCCACTCGCCGCAGTTGACTACGAAATGGGTAGCCACCTTGCCGTCCGGGCTGTCGGGGTCGAGAGCACTGACCTGCATAACGCCGTGCGCGTGCTCAAACTTCTTTGCGAGCGAGGGAACGTCGCTTGCAATTACCTTGATGAGCGGAAGGACAGCGTTGAGAAAAAGTTTATTAGTAAAAATCTCATCTCTTGATGCCATATAATCATTCCTTTCCTTATCGGGATACGGGCGAAGCTATTACACCTCGTCGTCCCAATCGTCATCAAGCTCGAAGTCCTTGCCCATGACCTCACGGACAGCCTCAACGATACCGTTCGAGTCGATACCGAGCATGGACATGATGTCCTCATGCAGTCCGATGGGAGCAAACTTATCCTGGATACCGAGCTGCTTGAATGCGCAGCCCTTACCGGATTCAACAACAACCTCTGCAACAGCACTGCCGAGACCGCCGATGACGTTGTGATCCTCAACGGTGATTATGCGGCGGGTGTCCATAACGGCCTTGAGGATAGCCTCGCGGTCGATGGGCTTGATGGTGTGCATATCGAGAACTCTGACTTTAAGACCGTCCGAATTCTCAAGGAAGTTAGCCGCCTGGAGAGCCTGGAATGCGCAGGAGCCGCAAGCGATAACGGTGATGTCGGTGCCCTCTTTAAGAGTGACTGCCTTGCCGAGCTCGAAGCCGTAATCGGTGTCCTTATAGAGGACGCGGTCGAAGCCTCTGTTGATTCTGATATAGAACGGGCCGGGGGTCTCATATGCCGCACGGACTGCGTTGACAGTCTCCATACCGTCTGCGGGGCAGATAACGGTGAGGTTGGGCATAGCACGGGTAACTGCGAGATCGCAGATAGCGTGATGGGTCGAGCCTGCCTGACCGAACGAAGTACCCGAATGGGTAGCGATTATCTTAGCGTTGACATTCTGATAGCAGATGTCGGTGTGGAGCTGGTCGGCGCTTCTCAGAGAAGCGAAGACCGAGAAGGTCGAAAGGAAAGGAACGAGTCCTGCTCTCGCCATACCTGCGGCGACGCCGAACATGTTCTGCTCTGCGATACCGACATTGAAGAATCTGTCCGGATAAGCCTCACCGAACATACCGATCTTTGTTGATTTGCCGAGGTCAGCGGTCAGCGCGACAACTTCGGGATGCTCTGCGCCGAGCTCAACAAGGGTCTTGCCGTAATATTCCGCGGTGGAAAGAGCGGTTGATTCAACGGCTGTATAGGTCATTCCGCCTGCCATATTATTCGCCCTCCTTTTCAGCTCTTGCCTTGCGTGCCTCATAGTAGGCGTCAAGGCTGTCTATAGCTTTCTTATACTTCTCTTCGTCAATAGCGCCGTAGTGCCACTGATAGTTATCCTCCATGAAGTTGATGCCGGCGCCCTTTATCGTGTCGGCAATTATCATGACGGGAGAATCGGTCTTGTTCTCAAGAGCGAAGTCGATAGCGTCGCACAGCTCCTTGAAGTTGTGTCCGTCGACTTCCTTGACGATGAAGCCGAAGGAACGCCACTTGTCGGCGAAGGGCTCGAGCTTCATGACATCCTCTGTTCTGCCGTCGATCATGCACTTGTTGCGGTCGACGAAGGAGATCATATTGGTGACTTTGAAGGTGGAAGCAGACATAGCGGCTTCCCAGTTTGAACCCTCGTCGCACTCGCCGTCGCCGAGGATGCAGTATGTTTTGTAATCCTTGCCGAGAACTCTTGCGGCAAGAGCGGTGCCGACAGCTATCGGAAGTCCGTGGCCGAGAGAACCGGTGGAGGCGTCAACGCCGACGACCTTGTTCGAATCGAGGTGGATGCCCATCTTCGAGTTCGTGTGGTTGAAGGTCTTGAGCTGCTCGGGATCGTTCCAGCCGAAATCGACGAGCACGGGAGCGTAAGCTATACCCGCGTGACCCTTACTGAGGATAAAACGGTCTCTGTCCTCCCACTTGGGGTTCTTGACGTCGAGTCTCATGTACTTGTGATAGAGAACGGTAAGCATATCCATGACGCTCATGCCGCCGCCGATATGACCGCTGCCCGCCCAGTAAGTGGTGTCGAGGCAAAGTCTGCGCAGCTCGTGAGCCTTCTTTTCGAGCGCTAACCATTCCTGCTTTGATAATGGCATTTACATTTCCTCCTTACAGAAAACATTTTTATCGTCTGAGTGAATGAACGGGTGCCCCCGCAAATCACAAAGCTTCCGTTTTTTGTCCGGTAATATCCGCCGGATGAAATATATGTCCCGCGCACGGCAAAAATTACTCAAAAGGGCAAAATATCCAAACCCATGAGCGCGCGCGAAACTATTTTTATATATGATAACATAAAAAACCCCGTCTTGTAAAGACAGGACGGGATTTTTTTTCATAATTTTATCAGGCAAGCTCGGGGTGATTCTTGCGCAGGGTGTTGAACGCATCCTCCGCAACATCAACGGTGTGAGCTATATCCTCGTCGGTCAGGGACGCATTGAGGAAATGGTTGTGGTGGCTCGTGATGAATATGCCGCGCTTGACCATCTCTGCGACCCACTCCTGATGGAGCATGAGGGAATCGTCATCCGCAAGGCGCAGATAGAACAGGGACGGCTCGCCGGAGACGACAAGATGGAAGCCGTTGTTTGCGGCAGCAGCCTTGAGACCCTCGCCGACCTTGAGACCCTTCTCGCGGAAGAGGGCGGGAGTATTGAGCTTCTTCATCTTGTTGATGCAGGCGATACCCGCTGCGAACGGGATTGCGCTGAGCCAGTAGCTGCCGGTATAGGACAGGCTGCTGATGGAGCTCTTGAGGAACTCTTTACCGCAGAGAGCGGAGACGTTCCAGCCGTTTGCAAGAGCCTTGCAGAAGCAGATGAGGTCTGCCTCGAAGCCGTAGAAGTGGTCACTGCCGGCGATATCAAGACGGAAGCCTGCGCGGACATCGTCGACGATGAGGACAATGCCGTTCTTTGTGCAGAGCTCGCGAACCTTCTGCCAATAACCGTCTGCGGGAAGCTGGTTGTCGAAGAAGTTGCCGTGGAGATAGGGAGTTGAGATAAACGCAGCTATCTCGCCCTCGTTCTCGGTGATAACTCTCTCGAGAGCCGGGATATCGTTCCAATCGATATAGATATTGTTCGCAACGTCCTCTTCAAGAACACCGGGATAGTCGACCTTCTGGGTCCAGGGCGAAATACCGTGATAGAAGCCGTTGATGAAGATTATCTTCTTGCGGTGGGTGTGGGCTCTTGCGGTCATGATAGCGGCGGTGGTGACATCGTTGCCGTTCTTTGCGAAGAAAGCCCAGTCTGCGCAGTTGACGGTGTCAACAAGCAGCTCTGCGAACTCAACCGCCTTGTAGGACGGAGAGGTGGTGCAGTTGCACTTCTTTGCCTGCTCGAGAGCGGCGGCGTCAACGTCGGGGTCATTGTAACCGAGGACATTGGGGCCGTAAGCGCACATATAGTCGATGAATTTGTTTCCGTCAACATCCCAGAAATAGGAGCCCTGCGCTCTGTCGCCGAAAAGCGGGAACGCGCTGACGGGGATGAAGCAGCCTTCTGCCGGGCCGAGGTGGCCGTAAACGCCGGAAGGAATAACCTTTTCGGCTCTTTCGAACATCTCTCTGCTCTTTGTGTAATCGTTAATCTTGAAGCTCATTAAAGTTCCCCTCCCTTATGCCAAGTACAGAGCAACTCTGTCGAGCAGTCTGTTCATATTGTCGATCATCGAGATCATGCCCTTCATGGTGATAGCGCCCATGCCGATGCAGGCAACGGCGTTTATCTTTCCGTCGAAGAGGTCTCTTGCAAGATCCATTGAAGCGAACTCCATCTCGGCGCGCGGATTCTCGCAGCGCTTCTTGATGGTAACGAGTCGGCCGTTCTTCGCGCGGATAGTGACCGCGGGGCCGTCCTTTATACCGAAGCCTATCTCGCCGTCAACGATATGGGATGCCGAGAACTGACCTATCTTGTCGTTATTGGCTATCTGGGAGATAGCGACGGCAATGGTATAGAGCATGAGCGTGGTGCTCTGCTCGAAGAAGGTTCTGTCCTGAAGATCCTCGGGCGAGGGACGCATATATTTCGCAAGCAGGTCGGTCAGAGGGGTAAAGGTCTTGAGGAGGAACTTGATGTGCTGGAATCCCTTCGAGGGGATGGGGGTTACGGTTCCGTCAATAAGACCGTTGAATTTTTCGCAGGAAGAGAAAGGCAGCTTGACGTCGCACTTATTGACGCCCTGCTCCATCCTGCATCTGCCGTTTTTGAAGGTTATTGTGGCGCTCGGGCCGTCCTTCACTTCAAAGCCGATGGAGATGGGTTTGGTGTTGGTGAGCATTGCGCTCGCCTCCGGAACTATCTCGCAGAGATTCTCCAAAGTTCCCAAGACAGCATAAAGGTTAATGTACGCCATTGTTTTCTGATCAGTCAACCTTCATTCCTCCTTTTTAATATTGATAAAAATATTCAGAGCCGGTGTCCCGCACCGGTTATCCTCTTGCACTGTATTCTACCACATTCTATGCCGCAAAGTCAATTGCATACCGGAGATACGGCGAAAAATTCACAAAATCGGCTGATTTTTTCGGGCTTTTATACTTATTTTTTCGGCGTTTTTCGATAAATCCGTAAATTTTTCTCCGTGCTACTGCCGACCCTCCGAATACTTCTTTTTCGGAAAGTAATAATAAAACAATATTTCAGCTCTTATAAACGCAAAACCGCCGGCCGGCAGATAACTGCCGGCTGACGGTAGATTTCAGATTCTTCTGTCGTTGCGCGATTCGTGCTTTATCAGGCTTATAACTATGACATACATCAGCGCCACGAACGCGATGAATATCACGGTCGAGAGGGTGTTGCCTATCATGGCGCAGGAGTCATAGAACCCGTGCAGGAACACTGCAGAGAGATAAGAGGCGAGGAGATTCATCACCTTTTTGCCCTTGCAGCCGAGGTCGGAGAAGAGCTTGGCGCGCCCGTAGAACAGACCCATAAAGACCGCGAATCCCATATGACCGGGAACGGCGAGCACCGCGCGCGGGAGCGCAACGGACAGACCGAAGTTCATGACATACTTTATATTTTCGAACGCGGCGAAGCCCAGCGAGACGGAGACGGCGTAAACTATCCCGTCAAAGCTGTAGTTGAAATTCGGATTCTTCCATGTCTTGAGCTTCATCAGCAGGAACTTTGTTCCCTCTTCGACGACCGCAACGACTGCGAACGCAAGAATGATTTTATAATATTTGTCATCCTGGCTTATCTGATCGTTGAGTATCTTCTCGCCGATTATTTCGAGCACTATCGACATCAGCGCCGCAACGATACCCATGAGAATCAGCGACAACAGCAGCCCGGGCGGCTCCTTGTCGACCGTGTCGTGCTTATAGATATAGCGCAGCAGGAATATCGCGGGCAGAACTGCTGCGAGGATATATATGGCGAATATCGCCGCTGTCGGTAAGACAAAAAACATTTAATCAGCTCCTGTGTTTCAGAGTGTGGCGAACCGCGCGGTCAGAGCGTCGCTGCGCGTGCGCCAAAAGCTGTTTGCAACTATTTTTATTGTATACTCCGTGCCGGCTTTCAGTCCGCCTATGTGCTCGGTAAGAGCCGCGGGCATATCAGAGAGATAGTAGCGCGAAGTAATATTCATATGCTTTTTTATCAGTCCGTCAGAATCTAAAATGTAGATATCATAACTGTCCGGGCGTTCTTTTCCGGTCGCCTGAGTGAAGGTTATATCGCAGCCGTCCGCCGTTATGTTTTCGACGGATATCCCGGCATTTTCAAAATACGGCTTCTCCGCCGTGACATAGCGTGCGTCGGTATATTTGAACGAATCTATGTTCCACGGCTCGTCTATCTCCCATGTGTACGGGAAGAAGCGGCTGCCGAGCACATCGTAGGGATATACCCTCACCCTGCCCTGCGCGTCCGCCTCAACTATAAGGAACTGAGCGGCACTGCTGTCCTCGGGCGGAATAGTCCCGTGGGTCTTGTCGAACTCGTCGAGCTCGAAATAGCTCAGCGTACCGGTGCCGAATGCGCTGAAGTGGCGCTGATGCGCCGAGCGCGGATCGTTTATCGGCGCGTGGGAGTGGCCGGAGAAATCGACTATCTGCGGGTAGTTTATAAGAATATCCGTTATCTCGTCCTCGCCCCAGTTGATGCTGCCGTAGACGGTGTCTGTAATATGCGGATGCTGGAAGAAGAATATCGGCTTTTTGCCGTCCCGCTCCGCCGCTTTTTCAAGCTCCGCGGAGACAAACCCGCGCTTTTTTTCGTCGAAGTGGCAGCCCCTCGTCGTTGTGACGGCGATGAAATCAAAGCCGTTTATCACCGCGTGGGTGTCGGGAGTAAGACCGAATATCTCATTGAAGCGGCGCAGGGCATTCTCCTCGCCGTCGGTCATATATTCGTGGCTCGCCATGGTCATTATCAGCCTGACATCGGCGGGCAGACCTGCGTCGAGAATCTTCTTGACCTTGCGCATCTGAATCTCCGACCCGCGCGAAGCGAAGTCGCCGACGATGACGAGCGCGTCAAAGCCGCTGTATCTCTCATCGGACGAGCACAGATTTTTGAGGTCGTCAAGCGCTTTTGCAAACCGCTGTTCCTCGATGCAGTCCTCGTCGTCGATATGTATGTCGCTCATGACTGCGAAGCGCAGCGCGGGAACAAAGTTTTTATCAAAAGGCATTATTTTTCTCTCTTTCATCAAAGTGTCTTGTCGAACGCTTCAAGCCAGTAGCGGGCTATCAGAGCCGCGCCGTCGGGTGAGGGATGGACTCCGTCGGGCGCCCACTGCTCGGGGCAGGTGTCGATAGCGGCGGCGTTGAGCAGACCGTCAAGCGGGATAAACGCATCGGCGTAATCTTTTGCCACTCTGCGCACCGCCTGAATCCTCGGGTCGAGATCCTCGCGCCAGCTCGCGCGCTCTTCGGAAACATGGAGCACAAAGGGTTCCATGATAATTATTTTGATATCCGGGTTTTCGCGTCTTGCGTCTTCGAGCAATGAACGGTAGATGTTCTCGAACTCGCCGAATTCTGAAGGCAGGTTGCTGTCATATTTGCGCCATGTGTCGTTTATTCCGATAAGCACGGAGAGCACATCGGGATGGAGATCGAGGCAGTCGGTCTGCCAGCGGTCGCGCAGGTCGCTGACCCTGTTTCCGCTGATGCCGAGATCGAAAAAGTCGATATCAAACTTCGGATTATCCGCGCGGAAATTCGACGCAACGAACAGCGGATAGCCGTTGCCCATGTTGCGGATATTCGAGCGGTCCCTGTCCATATCGGTTATGCTGTCGCCCTGAAAGAGCACTCTGAGTTTTTCCATTATATATTCCTCCGCCGGCGCAGAGCCGTAAATGATTCTTTAGATAATTATATATTTATTTCTCTTCTCTTGCAACAGTTTGGGACAAATTTCGGCGATGTGTGTATATACAAAATTTCATGCCCGTTTTTGTGATATAATACAAATCGAGGTGTTTATATGGAAACTAAAATCTATAATCAGCTCCCGGACGAGGCGAAAGCGATAAGACTCGAGGTGTTCGTAAAAGAACAGGGCTTCGAGGAGGAGTTCGACGATATCGACGAGACGGCTGCGCATATCGTGCTGTTTGACGGCAGTCACCCCGTCGGAGTCTGCCGCATTTTCACAGACCCCGGAAGCGGCAGGGTCATGATAGGCAGAGTCGCAGTCAGAAAGGCTTTTCGCGGCAGAGGGCTCGGCGCGGACATAATAAAAGCCGCCGAAAAGTACGCCGCAGAAAGCGGGATCAATAAAATATGGATACATTCGCAGGAACAGGCAGCCGGATTTTATTCAACGCTCGGCTACAAGGACATCGGGATCCACGATGTTGAAGAGGGCTGTCCGCATATATTAATGAAAAAGGTATTATAAATTATCCACAAAGAGCATATGCTAACTCGCTTGACTTTTGTGCGAATCGGATGTAGAATAACTATACCAAAAGTTTGGGAGGAATATGCGATGAACAAAAAACTGATGAGGATAATCAGCGCGGTCATGGCAATCTGCCTGCTCGCTTGCATGATAGTCCCCGCCGCCTCCGCCATGCCTCAGGAGAGCGCAGACGGATCGATAAAGCGCATCAGCGTTGTTATCAACGGCGACGCCAAAACAAGACGCGGCATCTGCTGGTACACGACCGAGAAATGCGGCAGCGATGTTGAAGTAATGCCCCTTGCAAAATACAACGGCAGCTTCGACGGCGCGCTCAAATTTTCCGGCACCTGCACGAAGTGGAAAGAGAACTACTGCCACAAGGTGCTCGCCGAAAATCTTGAGCCCGACACAAAGTATGTTTACAGAGTCGGCGACGCTTCGACCGGCATCTGGAGCAACAACGGCACATTTGAGACAGCCTGCGACGGCGAAGAGCCGTTTTCGTTCATAGCCCTTGCCGATGTTCAGGCGGGCAACGAAATAAACTTCACGAAGAGCGGCGCCGTTCAGCGCACCGCGATGCAAGTCTGCCCCGACGCGAAGTTTCTCATGAACGCGGGCGACTTCGTCAACGACTGCAACGATCAGGAGTGGGACTGGTTCTATGAGAAGAGCTGCGACACACTCATGAACATCACCATGGCGCCGACCGCCGGCAACCACGAGGGCAACCTTCGTTGGGGCTGGTTCGACAATATGTTCAACCTCGACAAGAGCGCAGGCTGGAATCATATCACCGGCGTCTACTATTCGTTCGACTACTCGAACGCACATATCGCCGTGCTCAACACAAACGATATGTATCCCATCAGCGAGGAGCAGATAAACTGGCTTCAGAACGACATGAACTCTTCTGACGCGCAGTGGAAGATAATCCTCATGCACCGCGCCTGCTATTCCGCGGGCAAGAACATAAACAAGCCCGACACCGTCATCATGCGCAAGCGCCTGCTGCCCATAATAGACAGCCTTGATATCGACGTTGTCATCAACGGTCACGACCACATGTATCTTCGTACATATCAGGTCAAGGACGACAAGATTCAGCCGACCGAGTACATCACCGAGAACTACAAGGGCGAAGAGATAACCTACGCGCTCAATCCCGAGGGCACGGTACACATCCTGCCCAACACCGCCGGCACGAAACGCTACAGCGTTCACGAGGACGCCATGGAGCCTATCCTCAAGAATTCCGCCGTTGCCGCGCAGCCCTACAAGTCGATGTTCAGCACCTTTACCATCGACGGCGACAGACTTATCTACCGCGCATACACCGTTGATGTTGACGATGAGACCTGCGAGGCAACCGGCTACGAGAAGTTCGACGAATACGCGATAAAGAAGACCACCAAGGGCGAAGCCAAGGAGCATGAAGAGCTGCCCACCGACTTCCTTTCAAACTTCACGAAGAATGTCGTGAATGTCCCGGTCGCAATAGTCTATATGCTCGTCAAATATATTCTCATCCTGCCCCATATCATAAAGAACAGATAAATTAAATTCCGCCCGTGCTGATTTTCGGCACGGGCAGTTTTCATGCAGCGAACAAAATTTATAAAAACAGCCGCCGCAAAGTTTATTCTCTGCGGCGGTTAGTTTATTTTATCATCTTATCGTTTTATAATGACTCGGATCGCGCGGCTTCTGCTCCGGCACTTCATCCGGCACGCCTATCGCAACGCCTATCATATACTGAAGATCAACGGGAATGTCGATCTCCCCGCGCCAATAAGCACCCTTGTCGGCGTCATCAAACAGCGCGCCCGCGCTGCCGACTATACATGTACCGAGTCCGAGTCCCTTTGCGGCGATGCATATGTTCTCGACCATGATTCCGGCATCCATCTGACTGCCGGGCTTTGCGAATATTGCGGCGAACACCGGCGCATTGTGATAGAACGGGTTCTTGTCGCTTCGCGTGTGAACGGGAGTGTCCCAGCCGACGATATTCTTGAAATCTATCTGCATCTGGCGCAGCATAGCGTCGTTGCATATGAATCTGACATGGCAGGGCTGGCAGTTGCGCCCGCTCGGAGCCATCATCGCCGCCGCAGTCAGCGTATCGAGCTGAGCGTCGGTGAGCATTATTGGCTTATACTCTCTTATTGTCTGGCGTGTGAGTACGGCATCGATGACCTCATTTCTGATTATATCAGCCATCTTTGAGAACCTCCTTGACAGCCTTGTTTATGACCCTGTCGTTGCGCTTGACCGAAAGCTCGGAGGCGTAGCCCTCGACTATTGTCTTGAACTCGTCCCCGCGCAGGCTCTTGAGGCAGTCGTCGCGGTAGCGGTCGTAGTATTGCTTCGCCTCGTCCTCCGAGGGATTCTCTCTGAGAATAAGGAAAATATAGTTGTCCATGATAAGCACGGTGTTCGATCCGACGGAGAGCTGTTGAACCTTTTCAAAGAAGCCCTCGGGATAGGAATCCGTGCCTTTTTTTATAAACTGGAGCTGATCCGAAACTGTGGAATCCGGATGCTTCTTGGAATAGAGCTCAACTATCTCGTTCATCGTCTGCCCGTTGCCCAGGCGCGTCGAGAGCTCCATGAACTCCTTGTTCATTGCCGCTTTCTGATCCGCAGTCATAACTACGGTGTCGCCGTTCGCATCGGTAGTCGTAAGATAGCCGGTTATGGCGCGGAAGGAGATATAATTCTCGTTATAGTATTTCTTTATATCGTCCTCGCTGACCTCCTTTTCGCCGCCCTCATCATAGATATAATAGAAAAGTCTGTTGCGCGAGGTGTCGGCGGTCTCTATCTTCATAAGCGTCTGCTTCGACACGCCGAGCTTCTCATAGTAGCCCGAGAAAACGTGCCACAGGTCTTCAAGATTATTCGAAGCCGAGCGCTTTTCGGAGGCGGAGAGAGTCAGCCCGTATTCGGAGAGCTTCGTGTTGACCGCGACATATTCGCAGCACAGCTCAATCGCGGCGTCGATCATCTGCTCGTTTGTCGCATCGGCGGCAAGCTCATATTTTTCGGGGAACGCGTGAACCTGGTCGAAATAATATAAAAACGTCTCATAGTCTATCTGCGCGCCCGAGATATTCAGCGCGCTCTTTTTTGATGCCGAACAGCCCGCAGTGCAGAATACGGCGGCAAGGCAGAGCAGAACGGCGATAAAGCTTTTGAACTTCTTCATTTTCGTTTATCCTTTCATCAGAGATCGAGCCATGCGGAGGCATCCGCGTCGGAGGGCATACGCCAGTCGCCGCGAGGCGAGAGGCTGACAGATCCGACCTTCGGACCGTCCGGTATGCAGGAGCGTTTGAACTGCTGGGAGAAGAATCTCTTCATAAAGAGCCTGAGCCATTTTTCAATCTGCTCGCGGCTGTATACTCCGTCAAACGCGCGGCACGCCATGAACATGAGCTTGTCGGGTGAAGCGCCGAAGCGCTGGAAGTGATAGAGGAAGAAATCGTGAACCTCATAGGGACCGAGTGTGTCCTCGGTCTTTTGCGCTATTTTGCCGTTTTTGTCGGGCGGGAGCAATTCGGGGCTGACCGGAGTCGCGAGTATCTCGCGGAGCACCTCGCCGAGCTTGCCTCCCCTCTCGTCCGCAACGAAATCGACTAGATATCGCACGAGCGTCTTGGGCACGGAGCAGTTGACGCCGTACATGCTCATGTGGTCGGCGTTATATGTGCACCAGCCGAGCGCAAGCTCGGACAAATCGCCCGTGCCGACGAGCAGCGCGCCCTCTTTGTTTGCGGTGTCCATGAGTATCTGCGTGCGCTCGCGCGCCTGAACATTTTCATAAGTCACGTCGAGTATGCTCATATCGTGACCTATGTCCCGCATATGCTGAGTACACGCGGGGACGATATCTATATCCCTGAGCTGAGCTCCGATGCACTCGGTGAGCGTGACGGCGCTCGACTTCGTGCGCTTCGTCGTGCCGAAGCCCGGCATCGTGATGCAGATTATATTTTCTTTCGGCAGGGCGAGAAGATCAAACGCCTTGTCCGCAACAAGCAGAGCAAGAGCCGAATCGAGTCCGCCCGAGATGCCGATGACCGCTTTCTTGAGCCCGATATGCTCGATTCTCTTCGCTAGTCCCGCCGCCTGGATATTGAATATCTCGGCGCAGCGCGCGCGTCTGACTTTTTCATCCGAGGGCACGAACGGGTGCGCATCAAAAGTCCTGTCAATATCGCTCTCTTTGAGCTCCGGCAGGGTTATATCAACGCGCCTTATATCGCGGTCGGCATAGCGAGCCGCGTTGTCATAAAATTCGCTGTTTCGGCGCAGAGCTTCGAGCTTTTTGATATCGATGCAGGCGTAAACCGCCGCGCCGTTTCGCTCAAAGCGCTCGTTTCTCGCGAGTATGCCGCCGTTTTCGGCTATCGTACACGCGCCGGAGAACACAAGGTCTGTCGTGCTCTCGCCGATGCCGGCGGATGAATAGACATAGCCGCAGTAGCACCGCGCGCTCGTCTGTTCAATGAGACTCAGCCTGAAATCGTTCTTTGTGACCATCTCGTCGGAGGCGGAGATATTCACTATTATATCCGCGCCGCTGAGCGCAAGGACTGTTCCGGGCGACACGGGCACCCACATATCCTCGCACAGCTCAATTCCGACTGCGGCGCCGTTGTCCGCGCAGAAGAGCATATTGCCGAACGGCACCTCCTGCCCACAGAGCGTGACGGTATCACACGGGGTATCAAGTCCCGAGACAAAGTGGCGCTTTTCATAGAACTCGTTGTAATTCGGCAGATAGCTCTTCGGGACAACGCCCACGAGCCTGCCGTTCTGGAATGCGGCGGCGCAGTTGAAGAGCCTGCCGCGCACACGCACCGGGAGTCCGACTATCACGAGCGCGCCGATATCGGCACATTCAAGAACGAGCCTGCCGAGCGCAGCCTCCGCGCTTTCGATGAGCCTGTCCTGCGAAAAAAGATCGGAGCAGGTATAGCCTGTTATGCACAGCTCCGGCAGGGCGATTATCTGCGCGCCGGACGAAGCCGCCCCTTTTATCAGCGGCAGCATATTATCAACATTTTTATCAGCCGCGCCGACCGTCACCCTCGGGCAGACCGCCGCGGTCTTGACAAATCCGAAATCCTTCAAGATATCACGTTCCCTTTCGCGAATCTTATTATACAGATTATAGTATATACTAATCCGCGCTTTAAATCAATCCTTTTCATTTTTCGGGGGTGATCTCACGGACTCGTTTTGTTCGCTCGTTTCTTCGATAAATTCGGCGGTCTGGGGAGTCCCGCTGCTCGTCGCTTTCACTGGCACGGGGCTTCTGCTGAGCGTGCGGTCGGGATTTTTCCAGATAACGCACGTCGGCACATGGATGAAAACGACGCTCGGCAGTATATTCAGCAAAAAGAGCCGGGAATCCGGCAAAGGCTCGATATCGCAGACGCAGGCGCTCTCCGCCGCGCTCGCCGCGTGCATGGGCACGGGCAACATAGTCGGCGTGGCGGCGGCGATAGCCTCCGGCGGCGCGGGCGCGGTTTTCTGGATGGTGATAAGCGCGATAATCGGCATGATGAGCGCGTGCTGCGAAAATATACTCGGCATAAAATACAGATACCGCGACGAAAACGGCGAATGGATGGGCGGCGCGTTCGTCTATATGGAGCGCGGACTGGGATTTAAGCACATGGCAAAAATTTTCTGCGTTCTGTTGGTCATAGCCTCGCTTGGCATCGGCAATATGACCCAGGCGAACGCCGCCGCGCTCTCGCTCTTGGGCTCATTCGGGCTGAGTCCCGCGATAACAGGACTGATTCTCGCCGCAGGCGTATTCGCAATAACCTGCGGCGGGCTCAAGAGAATCGCCTCGGCGGCGGAGAAGATAATCCCCGCCATGACGGCGATATTCATTCTCGCGAGCTTTGCGGTCATAATAAAGAACTTCCGCGCCGTGCCGTCGGCGTTTTCGCGCATAATATCCGAGGCTTTTTCTCTGCGTGCAGCGGCAGGAGGAGCGGCGGGCTACGGGATAAAAAAAGCTCTGCGCTACGGGGTGGCGCGCGGAGTTTTTTCAAACGAAGCAGGGCTCGGCAGCAACGCGATAATCCACGCGGCGGCGCAGACGGATTCACCCGCCGAGCAGGGCTGCTGGGGCATACTTGAGGTTTTTCTCGACACAGTTGTCATGTGCACCGTGACTGCAATAACTCTCTTGGTCTCCGGCGCGCCGACGGACGGCGACGGCTCACTCGCCTGCGCCGCGGCATTCGGCAGCGTATTCGGAAAAGCCGGGAGCATTTTCGTCTGCGTGAGTATCTGCATTTTTGCCTTTGCAACGCTCATCGGCTGGTCATATTACGGGCGGCGCGGGCTCGAATATCTGCTGGGCGCAAAGAGCGCGAAGATATACAACATAATTTACGCCGCGGCAGTATTCGTCGGGTGCGTCGCCGACCTCAAGCTCGTATGGGAGCTCTCAGACCTCGCGAACGCGCTCATGGCGGTGCCGAATCTCATCTCGCTCTGCCTGCTCAGCGGCGAAGCGACAAAAGAGCTGAAAAAGACATATCATAATTGATATATATGTATTGATTTATTGATATAACCATGTATAATATAAGAAGTATAAATATGCTGTATTGTGGGGATTTGTGCGGAAGAGGCAAAAAATCAGTCGGTTCTGTACCGCAATCCCTCAGTCTCGGCTTACGCCGAGCCAGCTCCCTTTACACAAGGGAGCCAAAATAAAATTCCACAGTGTTATAAAATTTGTTTTCAAAAGTTGGCTATGATAAGCCTTTCCCACCGCTTGCGCGGCAACGGTGCGTCGAATACAAACTGCGAGTCAATAAACTTGTGCTAAACCGCGGGCGACATCCGCCCATACCATATACATTTTACTTATTACTTCAAACGAAGCCAGCAAAAATATTCGGAGTCGAATTATGCCGGGATTTTTATGTGATCTGCATATCCACTCGTGTCTGTCGCCCTGCGGCGACGAGGAGATGACTCCCTATAACCTTGTCAACATGGCAAAGGTCATGGGGCTGGATATCCTTGCGCTGACCGACCACAACTCTTCGCTCAACTGCCCCGCCGCGGCGCGTGCGGCAGAAGAGGCGGGAATCGCTTTCGTGCCCGGCATGGAGCTGACAACTTCAGAGGAAGTCCACGTCGTGTGCCTGTTTCCGGATGTCGATTCCGCGCTCGCGTTTTCGAGCTACGTTGCCGAGCGCCTGCCGAAGATTAAAAATCGGCTCGATATTTTCGGCGAACAGCTGATAATGGACGACAGGGACGGTATTCTCGGGCGCGAGGAGAATCTGCTGAGCACGGCGAGCTTTATTTCAATCGGCGAGGTTTTCCCGCTCGTCTCCGGCTTCGGCGGGGTCTGCTATCCCGCTCATGTTGACCGCCCGTCGTTCAGCGTGGTCGCAAACCTCGGCTCGTTCGACGAAAGCTGGGGATTCGCAAACGCCGAGATGTCCGCTTTTGCTCAGGCAGACAGGCTCGTTGAAGAGCATCCGCTGCTTCGAAAAATGAGGCTTCTGCGCGCATCCGACGCGCACTGCCTCGAAAATGTCGGCTCGGCGAGCACCGAGCTCGAACTCCCCTGCGCATCGCCGCAGGCGGTCATTGATCTGTTGAAAGGTAATTACTACCTGCAGGGTATGTAATTGGTATATAGCTTATCGATATTTTTTTCCTTAAACTGTAGCAATTTTCAGACCCGCATGATATAATTACTCTTAATGTGAAAAGGAACCCCCTTTTTGCCTATCTGTTATTTTTCTCAAACCTAAGGAGGGAAAGGCTACAAATGCTCAAAAAAATCAGTAAGATACCTTTTTCCGGCACCCCGGAACAGGAAGAGAAGCTCAATGCCGTTATCGCAGAATGCAACGGCGACAAGAGCCTGCTGATGCACGTCATGCAGGAGGCTCAGCTCATCTACGGTTATCTTCCGTTCGAGGTACAGGCTATGATAGCCGAGGGAATGGATGTTCCGCTCGAGAAGGTATACGGCGTATCGACTTTCTACGCCCAGTTCGCTCTGAGCCCCAAGGGCAGATACAACATCTCCGTATGTCTCGGAACCGCCTGCTATGTCAAAGGCTCGCAGGCTATCCTCGACAAGATAAGCGAGAGACTCGGCATCGGCCCCGGCGAGTGCAGTGACGACGCGTGCTTCTCCATCGAAGCCTGCCGCTGCATCGGCGCGTGCGGACTTGCCCCCGTCATGACGATCAACGACGATGTCTACGGCAGACTCACCCCCGATCAGATAGACGGCATTCTCGACAAATACCTGGACGCTTAACGCCATGCGCGAGCTGTCACTCAACATTCTCGATATAGCCCAGAACTCCATATCAGCCGGGGCGTCGCTGATAACAATAGATGTCAGCGAAAGCAGAGAAGAGCATCTTCTCACGCTCACGGTTTCCGACAACGGCTGCGGCATGGACGAAGAACAGCTTCAAAATGTCTGCGATCCGTTTTTCACCACGCGCACAACGCGCAAGGTCGGCATGGGCATACCGCTGTTCCGCCTCGCGGCAGAGCAGACCGGCGGCAGTTTTGAGATAACCTCAAAAAAGGGCGTCGGCACCTCCACAAAAGCCGTATTTCATTCGGACAGCATAGACTTCACTCCCCTCGGGGACATGACCTCGACGGTAACGGTGCTCATATCAATGAACACCGACAGGGATTTTATCTACCGCCGCTCGGTCGACGAAAAAGAATTCGTGCTCGACACGCGGGAAATAAAAAATATCCTCGACGGCGTGCCGCTCGACAATCCGGATGTTGTGCAGTGGATGAAAGAATATATCGACGAGAACACAGCGCTACTTTAAAAAACCATATGACGGCGCCCGGCGCCGGGAAAGGAATAACCATGAAATCACTTGCTGAACTTAACGCAATAAGAGATAAGGCAAAGGCCAATATGAATATCCGCGAAGACAACGAATACACAACCCGCGTGCTCGTCGGCATGGCTACCTGCGGCATCGCGGCAGGCGCAAAGCCCGTGCTCACCGCACTCGTTGACGAGATTGCACGCCGCAATCTCAGCCATGTCACCGTCTCGCAGACCGGCTGCATCGGCATGTGCCAGTATGAGCCGATAGTCGAGGTTCTCGAACCCGGCAAAGAAAAGGTCACCTATGTCAAGGTAACGCCCGAAATGGTCGCGCGCATCGTCAGCGATCATCTCGTCAACGGCAACCCCGTCGGCGAATTCACGGTCGGCGCTATCGCCAAATAACAAGGAGGAAAATCAATGTATCGTTCACACGTTCTTGTCTGCGGCGGTACCGGCTGTACTTCTTCTCACAGTGCAGAAATAATTGCCGAGTTTGAAAAGGAGATCGCCGAAAAAGGTCTCGCAGACGAAATCAAGGTCATCAGGACAGGCTGCTTCGGTCTGTGCGCCCTGGGTCCGATAGTCGTTGTTTATCCCGAAGGCGCGTTCTACAGCCAGATAAAGGTCGAGGACGTTCCGGAGATAGTTGACGAGCACCTCATCAAGGGCAGAATAGTCAAGCATCTGCTCTACGATGATACCGTCGCCGGCGACACCGTCAAGAGCCTCAACGAGACTCAGTTCTATAAAAAGCAGAAGAGAGTCGCGCTGCGCAACTGCGGCGTTATCGACCCCGAAAATATCAACGAATACATAGCCATGGACGGCTATCAGGCTCTTGCGAAGTGTCTGACCGAATACACCCCGGATGAGGTCATCCAGATAGTCAAGGATTCCGGTCTGCGCGGCAGAGGCGGCGGCGGATTCCCGACGGGTCTGAAATGGAGCTTCACCCGCAAAAATCAGGCGGATCAGAAATATGTCGTCTGCAACGCCGACGAGGGCGACCCGGGCGCGTTCATGGATCGCTCCGTGCTCGAGGGCGACCCGCACTGCATCGTCGAGGCTATGGCAATATGCGGCTACGCCACCGGCGCGACCGAGGGCTATATCTATGTCCGCGCGGAGTACCCGATAGCGGTCAAGAGACTTCAGATAGCAATAGACGAAGCGCGCGAGCTCGGACTGCTCGGCAAGAACATCTTCGACAGCGGCTTCGACTTCGACCTTCATATAAGACTCGGTGCAGGCGCATTCGTCTGCGGCGAGGAGACCGCGCTCATGACCTCCATCGAGGGCAACCGCGGCGAGCCCCGTCCGAGACCTCCGTTCCCGGCGGAAAAGGGTCTTTTCGGAAAGCCCACTACCGAGAACAACGTCGAAACATTTGCAAACATCCCGCAGATAATCCTGCACGGCGCGGAGAGCTTCGCCTCCATGGGCACCGAGCGCTCCAAGGGCACCAAGGTCTTTGCACTCGGCGGCAACATCAAGCACACCGGCCTCGTTGAGATCCCCATGGGCACGACCCTGCGCGAAATTGTCGAGGACATCGGCGGCGGCATCCCCAACGGCAGAAAGTTCAAGGCGGCTCAGACCGGCGGACCTTCCGGCGGATGCATCCCCGCGAGCCTCATGGACACCGAGATAGACTACGACAACCTCACCGCCATCGGCTGCATGATGGGTTCGGGCGGACTTATCGTCATGGACGACAGCAACTGCATGGTCGATATAGCCAAGTTCTTCCTTGACTTTACCGTTGACGAGTCCTGCGGAAAGTGCTCCCCCTGCCGTATCGGCACGAGAAGAATGCAGGAGATACTCGAAAAGATCATCGCCGGCAAGGCGACGCTCGAGGATCTGGACAAGCTCGAAGAGCTCGCCCATTACATCAAAGAAAACTCCCTTTGCGGACTCGGTCAGACGGCTCCCAACCCCGTCCTTGCGACCCTCAAGTTCTTCCGCGATGAGTATATAGCGCATATAGTCGACAAGAAGTGTCCCGCAGGCGTATGTAAGGCGCTGCTGAGCTTCAAAATTGACAAGGATCTGTGCATCGGCTGCGGTCTCTGCGCCAGAAACTGCCCCGTCTCGGCTATCGGCAAGACCGACTATGTCGCAGAGGGTCACAAGCTGCCGTCGTACACTATCGACACGGCGAAGTGCATCAAGTGCGGCGTCTGCATGGAAAACTGCAAGCGCGCCAAGGCAATCAGCAAAGGTTAAGGAAGGAGGGTCAACACAGCATGGAAATGGTAAACATAAAAATAAACAACATGCCCCTGAGTGTACCCAAGGGCATATCCATACTTGAGGCGGCGCGTATGGCCGGCATTGAAATCCCGACCCTCTGCTACCTCAAGAAGATAAACGAAATCGGCGCATGCCGCATCTGCATGGTCGAGGTCAAGGGCGCGCGTTCGCTCGTGACCGCCTGCGTGTACCCCGTTAACGAGGGTATGGAGATATTCACAAACACCGAGCGCGTCCGCAAGAGCCGCAAGATGACCCTTGAGCTCATTCTTTCGACGCATGACAGAAAGTGTCTCTCGTGCGTCCGCAGCGGAACCTGCGAGCTCCAGCAGCTCTGCAAGGAGTTCGGCGTTGACGACGAGTCCCGTTTCGACGGCGCAAATCCCGTTCACGAATACGACGATTCCGCTATTCATATGATAAGAGACAACGGGAAGTGCATCCTCTGCCGCCGCTGCGTCGCAGCATGTCAGGCTCAGCACATCTCCGTTATCGGCGCAAACGCCCGCGGATTTGACACCCACATCGGCTCGGCGTTTGAGAGACCGCTCGATTCCGTGGCGTGCGTCTCCTGCGGCCAGTGCATTGTCAACTGCCCGACCGGCGCTATATATGAGAAGGACGACACCGCAAAGGTTCTCGAGGCTATCAACGATCCCGAGAAGTTCGTCGTTGTTCACACCGCGCCTTCTATCCGCGTCACCCTCGGCGAGTGCTTCGGAATGCACATCGGCACCAATGTTCAGGGCAAGATGGTCGCGGCACTCAGACGTCTCGGCTTCGACAAGGTCTTTGACACCGATTTCGGCGCAGACCTCACGATTGTCGAAGAGGCAAACGAGTTTCTCGGCAGAGTCCAGAACGGCGGCGTGCTCCCGATGATAACCTCCTGCTCGCCCGGATGGATAAAATACTGCGAGCATTACTACCCCGATATGCTCGATCACCTCTCGACCTGCAAATCGCCCCAGCAGATGTCCGGCGCGATAATCAAGACCTGGTATGCCGAGAAGATGGGCATCGACCCGAAGGATATCGTCGTTGTCGGCATCATGCCCTGCACGGCGAAGAAGTTCGAGACAAAGCGCGACGATCAGGCGGCGTCCGGCTATCCGGATGTTGACTACTCGCTGACCACGAGAGAGCTCGGCAGAATGATCGAGAGCGCGGGAATATACTTCAAGCACCTGCCCGACGAGGAGTTTGACAATCCTCTGGGCGACTCCACCGGCGCGGCTGTTATCTTCGGCGCAACAGGCGGCGTTATGGAAGCGGCGCTGAGAACCGCCGTTGAGAAGCTCTCCGGCGAGGAGCTCAAGAGCCTCGACTTCACCGAGGTTCGCGGCACCGACGGAATAAAGGAAGCTTCCTACACCGTCAACGGCATGGAAGTCAAGGTCTGCGTAGTCAGCGGACTTGCAAACGCCAACACGATTATGGAGAAGGTCAAGAACGGCACTGCCGACTATCACTTCATCGAGATCATGGGCTGCCCCGGCGGCTGCGTCAACGGCGGCGGTCAGCCGATCCAGCACGCTGTCGTGCGCAACTTCGTCGACCTCAGAGCGCGCAGAGCCGCCGCTCTCTACGAGGCGGACAAAGATATGCCCCTGCGCAAGTCGCATGAGAGCGAGGCAGTCAAGCGTCTCTATGACGAGTTCCTCGGCGAGCCCGGCAGCCACAAGGCTCACGAAGTGCTCCACACCTCGTATGTTGCGAGACCGAAATATAAATAATTTCAGGAAAAGATTCCGCTTGCTCAAGCGGGATCTTTTCTTTTGCAAAAAAAGCAAAAGGTTCTTGACTTTTTGAGTTCTTTGAAATATAATATATTTGCAGTATAAAAATAACGCCCCTTACCCCCCTTGAAAGGTAAAAAGAGTATGGAGCATCTTTACACTTGCAAAACAAATCATTTCACTCGAAACTTGATTTTCGGTTTCCGCTATGTCGGAGGGCGAATCGAGTTGAGCAATTTTGCGCATGGACTGAGTCTTTAGAAGATTGCGGTCTATGCGTTTCTGTTTTTGCAGCAATAAAAATGAAACCCTATATTAAATAGAGAAAGGTCTTTTATGAAAAAATTCGTTTCGGCAATATTATCAGTTGTTTTTATTTTTCTTCTTGTTTCAGAAAAATCATTTGCCATCTCCGGAAACCATCAGGGATATAACAAGCCCTCACAAAATCCAACCGAAAAGTTAGATTTATCTCAATATACCCTTGATGATATTCTAAAGATGTCCGCAGACGAGTATATGTCTCTTGTCAAGGAATTTGAAAAAACATATGATCCGTTTAATTCATATGATTCCACCGAAGAAACGCAGGAAAACAAGAGCGATGATATGGTTTCACCTCTTTGGACATCCGGAAAGATTGAGGATGATAAGTGGATTGAAGAAGGCTGTCACGAATACATTACATCCGTCGCTTGCGTCATTCTCGCCAATGATAAAGGGTTCTTTTCCAATAACGACTGGGATAGGTTGTATATCGTTTTATCAATATCCGTTGCCTCCCTTCTTCCCGATCGAGACGAGGTCGGAACTCCGTTATTTGAAGGGCACTTTTACGATCCTGACACAGGAAAGAGCTATTCAAACTCAATCTCAAATACGGCAAAAGTAAATGCCACTGCACAGTACAACATGGCTGTTGCTGCCGCTAACAGGGGCGATATGGACGCGGCATACGAGCACATCGGACGTTGTCTGCACTATGTGCAGGATGTTAATGTTCCGCACCACTCCGCAAATATAACCGCGCTGAACCCCGCGCATAGATCTTTTGAACAATTTGCATTTAACAATCAAGAGAGTTATTTAAGTGAATATGAATCGATTTCCAGCGGAAATTATTCAAACGCCACAACTATGAGCGTTGGCGAAATAACACATCTCGCTGCTTCGAATTCAAAGCCAATGAGTTCGCAGGTCAATAATATTTTAAACAAATCAATGTGGAACCATGTGGCAGGCGCCTGTATGAGAAATTCCGCGAGATACAGCGCAATAGTGCTGTATAAATTTTCCAGAGTTTCATCTGTCCCGTTTTATTCAAACTAAGGAGGAACTGCAATGAAAAAAAAGCAAAAAGCTTTTGTCGTGATTTTCGAGGTGCTTCTTTGGCCGCTGTTCCTGCAGGCGATAATATACTGCGTCTGCAAGCTTTTCCGCCCTGTATTTAACTTCTTTTTTACACATATGCACGATTTCTATTATGACTGCATAAGGATTTCAGAGTATGGAATGTTTTACTTTTACTCGTTTCGCTTCATATGGGCGGTCGCCTTTGTCAGCCTGTTCTTCTTCTATCTTTCAAGGAGAGCTCAAATTCGTAAATTCCGTTCTTTCTTCACCGTCTTTGTCTTGTCGGCGATACCGATGATTTTGATGCGAATCACCATGCAATATGATTGGGTAATACACCCTGTATTCACTTCTCCTCATCAGGATTTACTGCCGTTTTTAACCTTCTTGTTCCGTTTTCTGTATGTTATAATTCCGCTTTGGTCATTAGCAAACATCATTTTCTCCGTAAGGAGAATAACGGCAAAGATTCAACCGTAAACACTGTAAAAACTATAGCAAAACCCGCCTCAGACTTATATCTGCGGCGGGTTTGCTTTGGTGGGTTTGATTTATATATTCTTTATCTCGTCAAAAATCTCTTTCGTGATTCGTCTGTCTTTGTAATAGAACTCGCGGTCGTGCTCGTTTATCTCCCTCGCGACGCGGCAGGGATTGCCGTAAGCCACGACATTCGCCGGAATGTCTTTCGTAACGACGCTGCCCGCGCCGATAACGCTGTTGTCCCCTATCGTCACTCCGGGCATTATCAGAGCCCTCGCACCTATCCAGCAGTTTCTGCCGATATGCACGGGCATATTGAACTGATACGCCTTTTCGCGCAGCTCGGGCAGGATAGGATGCCCCGCGGTCGCGACGGTGACATTCGGGCCTATCATCGTATAAGAGCCGATATAGATATGCGAGTCGTCCACGGCGGTGAAATTGAAATTAGCGTATACACTGTCGCCCAGATGCATATGCGCCCCGCCCCAGTTCGCGTGAAACGGCGGTTCGAGATAGCAGTTCTCGCCGACCTCGGCGAACGTCTCTTTCATCAGCGCCTGCCGTCTCTTCTGCTCAGTCGGGCGCGTGGAATTGAACTCGTAGAGCAAATCGAGCTTTTTGAGCTGCTCGTCAAATATCGACTCCTCGTTCGGATAATAGAGCTCGCCAGTGTGCATTCTTTCATTCCCATGGTCTTTCTCCTTTTCTGTTTTTCTCCGCTTTGATTATACTTTATGCGCCCGCTTTTTCAGCCTTTTTTGAGCAAATGCGCGCATGTTCTGCGACATTCGGGCTTTTTTGTTGACTTTGTGTGCTTCAAATATTATACTTTATAATAGACTTATATAGGAGATTTTTGTTTTAAGTCGGAAGGTGAAGAAAAAATGGATAAATTCATGCCAAAGACCATCGAACAGCTCAACGCCGAATTTGAGGCGCGCATGGAAAAGGTCAAGCAGGATGAGCTGAACGCGGCGGCGGAAAAGGCGGCGGCAGAGATAAAAGCCGCCGAAGAAGCACGAAAAGCCGAGGAAGCCCGCGCAGCAGCCGAAGCAAAGGCAGCAGCTGAAGCAAGAGCAGCAGCCGAAGCAAAAGCGGCTGAGGAAGCGAGACGCGTTGAAGAGCGCAGCTATGACAGCGTGATAGACAACTCGGTTATCTCCGCAAACGAGCTTGAACCGGTAGAGGACGACTTTGAAGAGACTTATTCCGGCGAGGAAGAGGTTTCTGTCGAAGAGTCAGAGCCCGAAGTTAAAGAAGTGCCTGTTGAAAAGCAGAAGAATGAATACGGCGAACCCGATCCCCACGGATATTTCGGCGTGCCGATAGACAAGAGCAGACCGCGCAAGAACCTCTCCGAGGAGACAGCTTCCAAGGTCGAGCCGAAGTTCGACTTCGAGCGCACCTCGGACTATTCGGGTGCGATGCTCCAAAACGGATTCAAGCCGCAGAAAGACAAATTCAAGGGCGCGAGGATATTCACGACCGTTCTCATCGTCATAATAGCCGTTGTGTCGCTCGTCACCGCGCTTCTCTGCGTTGCAGCGGCGCACCCCGACAAATTCCTGCTCGACCGAGGACTCGCCGTGTGCAGCGAAAATGTCGCAGGCTCAAATATAAAGAGTGGCTCGCTGTGCCTCACACGCAGGGCATCCGCCGCATCCGCGGATGAAGTTGCGCTGTACAAGCTCGGCGGCAAATACGAATTTGCGTTCGGTTCGTCTTTGCCCGAGGGTGCTTCAATAGTCGCGCTCGCCACGCACTGCGTGCCGTTTATCGGCAAGTTCATCTCGAATGTCACGAACATGTGGATTGTCTACGCCTGCTCAGCTCTCGCGGCGATACTCATCATCCTGATAATCCGGCTCGCGGCGTTCAGCGCGCCGGAGGAGAGCGTTACCGACGGAGTTAAGAGCAAGAAGAGCCGCAAATAACAAAAAATCAAGAGCCGCACGGTTGATCCTGCGGCTTTTGCATTTGGAGGAAACCCAATGTCAATAGAAAGAGTCAGAGAATATTTCAGACAGCTCGGAATCGAGGACCGAGTGATGGAGATAGACGAGTCGAGCGCGACCGTTGCCCTCGCGGCAAAAGCTCTCGGCTGCGAAGAAGGCAGGATAGCAAAAACTATATCATTTTCGCTCGACGGCGAGCCGATACTCATCGTCGCGGCGGGCGACACGAAGATAGACAACGCAAAATACAAGTCCCGCTTCGGCAAGAAGGCAAAGATGCTCTCGCACGAAGAGGCGGCGCAGCTTATCGGCCACGCGGTCGGCGGAGTGTGCCCGTTTGCCGTGAACGACGGCGTGAAGATATATCTCGACGAGTCACTCAAGAGATTCGACACGGTATACCCCGCCTGCGGCAGCAGCAACAGCATGATAGAGCTGACTCCCGCCGAGCTCGAGGAATACTCCAAGCCCGAAAGCTGGGTCGATATCTGCAAGCCGATGGCATAAAAACCGGGGCGGCGAAGAAAAATTTTTCCAAACCGCCTCCGAACACTTGACAAACCGCAAAAAAAATCTTATAATCACATAGCAAACCAATGGGGGCGTAGCTCAGCTGGGAGAGCGTACGGTTCGCATCCGTAAGGTCGAGAGTTCGATCCTCTTCGTCTCCACCAGTAACACGAATACTGCTTTTGCAGTGTTCGTGTTATTTTTTTAGAAGAGGATCGAACAGGACGGTTCTGCAAAGCAGAATTCCGAGCGTCCGGTGGACGGTCGGAAAGTCCGCGTGCGTGTCGGCGCACGGCAGTGTGCCGAGCGATCCTCTTCGTCTCCACCAGTAACACGAATACTGCTTTTGCGGTGTTCGTGTTATTTTTATACCCACGCCCGATTTCCTAATCTTCGTTTAATCTTTACACGCTATGATAAAATTTGTATAATTATACCGGAGGGTGATCCAATGCGTATTCTGCTTGCCGAGGACGAGAAGAGTCTCAACAGGATAATCACAAAGCAGCTCAAGGCTGCCGGCTACAGCGTGGACAGCTGTTTTGACGGCGGCGAGGCATATGATCTGATAACATCGACCGACTATGACGCGGCGGTGTTCGATGTCATGATGCCGATAATGAACGGGTTCGAGCTTGTCAAAAAGATAAGGGCGCACGGCATCGACACGCCGGTGCTGTTCCTGACTGCGCGCGACAGCATCGAAGACAGGGTCACGGGGCTCGACATCGGTGCCGACGACTATCTGATAAAGCCGTTTTCGTTCGACGAGCTCTCGGCGAGACTGCGCGTCATGACGCGCAAAAAATACGGAGAAAAGACGGGCATAATTTCCGTCGGCGACCTAACAGTCGACACGGCAGCGAGGCGCGTTGAACGCGCGGGCAGGGAGATATCGCTCTCGGCAAAGGAATATGAGCTGCTGCAATATCTTGTGATGAACAAGGGCGTTGTACTCAGCCGCGAGAAAATTGAGGATCACATTTGGAACTACGACTACGAGGGTGGCACGAATGTTGTCGACGTATATATCCGATATCTCCGCAAGAAGATAGACGAGGGCGAGGATATCAAACTCATTCACACCGTGAGGGGTGCAGGCTATGTTATCAAATAAAAAAACAAGACCCGCGCGCCGCCGCTCTTCGTTCAAGCTGCGGATAACGGTGTGGATAACGCTGCTCATCGCCGTTGTCAGCTCCCTCGGCATCGGAGGAATACTGATAACAGGCTCGCAGATTGCCGATTCGCGCCTGCAGAATGAGCTGATAAGCACGGTCGAGCGCAATGTTGACGAGATAGAATACAAGAACGGCATTCTCGAAATCGAGAACGATTTTGCCTTCTTCGTCGACGAGGTCTACTGCAATGTCTTTGACTCAAGCGGCAGATATATCGACGGCGAGTCCCCCGCTGCGCTGATAAACAGCGAGAATCGCAAGAACGGCGTGGTCGGAACATTCGAGACAGACGGAAACAAATATTATTATTACGACACCCGTCTCGATTTCAACAAATACGAATACGAAATCGACGCCTTTTCTGGGAAGATAATCAAATATGAGGCAGACACCGCGATGTCCGGGCTCAGCGACCCGGTCTACAAAAGCACCGAGTTCAAGGACGGAATAAACAGCGAAAAGGCGATTGATATCGCGCTCGAGCACGCGGGTCTGACCCGCGACGAAGTCAGCTCGCTGAGCGTTGAACTGCCAGCAAACGCGGACAGGACGGTTTTCAAAGTTGAATTCATATGCAGTAACTCGACCTATCCCCCGGTCTGGGTACGCGGATTCATCAACGCCGACGCCGCCAAGAGCGCGTTCGACGCAATAACCATGACGGTCATATACATTCTCCCGGCGTTTATTATTATCGCCGCCGTCGGGGCATATTTAATATCGCGCAAAACGATGAAGCCGGTCGAGAATATCTGCCGCTCGGCGCACGAGATAACCGACGGGACCGACCTCTCGAAGCGCATCGAGATGGAGAAGAGCGCGGGCGAAATATACACGCTTGCCGAGACCTTCAACGACATGCTCGCAAGGCTTCAAACCTCGTTTGAAAATGAAAAGCAGTTCACCTCCGACGCCTCGCACGAGCTGCGCACGCCGCTCGCCGTGATAAAGGCGGAATGCGAATACGCGCTGTCCGACAACGCGAGCGAAGAAGATATGCTCGAGGCGCTCTCGTCGATAGACGAGCAGACGGACAAGATGACGAAGCTCGTCACGGCTCTGCTGACGCTCTCGCGCACCGAGCAGGGCGACAAGCGCTACAAGCTCGAGGACACAGATTTAAGCGAGCTCGTCAAAAAAACATGCGCCGATTTTGTCCCCGCGAAGAACATCACGCTCACTGCGGACATCGAAGACAATATTATAATCCCCGCGCAGGCGCAGCTGATCTCGCTGATGCTCGAAAATCTGCTCTCGAACGCCGTCAAATACGGCAGAAACGGCGGGCACATTGAAGTCAGGCTCAAGAAAGACAACGGCATCGTGCTCTCGGTGAAGGACGACGGAATCGGGATAAAAGAAGAGGATCTGCCGAAGATATGGGGCAGATTCTACCGCGCGGACGAATCCCGCAGCCGTGAAATCGGATTCGGCTTGGGGCTCTCGCTCGTCAGCCAGATAGCGGCGCTCCACGGCGGAGAAGTCTCCGCATCCTCCGTTTACGGCGAGGGAAGCGAGTTCACCGTAACCTTTTGACGGCGGTATAACAGCATAAACAAATGAACCGGTTGCAGTAGATTTTCTGCGGCCGGTTTTGTTGTTTTATATTGTTTGACATCGGGGATGGACAAATCCCAATTTATCAACATCACAGCACACTGTTTTACGGACTTCAAACTTTCCGAAAAATTTTTGCGCTCTAATCTTTCTTTAATTTTCGCGGGTTATTATATGGGTGTACTAAGGGACACGATCCCGATAAGAAAGGACAGATACTATGTTTGCAAGTATTTTCAAATCCATCGGAGTCGCGCTCATGTCAGTCATTATGGCTATCTTCTCTGCGTTCGCGCCGCCGCAGGATAAGCCCGACACGGGCTCGGGCAACTCCGGACAGATCCAGCAGGAAGTAAAGATAAGCCTTGACGCCGCGATAGACATTGCAGTCGCCGATGCGGGCGTTGCAAGAGCCGACGCGAAGTTCACCGAAGCGAAGCTCGACAGCGACGATCTTGTCGCCCACTACGATATCGAGTTCATCGCCGGGGCGAACGAATACGACTACGAGATAGCGGTAACGGACGGCAGCATTCTTAAAAAAGAAGTCGAGCCCGCTGACCCCTCGAAGCCCTCAAAGCCCCAGCCCGATGTCTCAGGCTATATCAGCATCGACGAGGCGAAGGCAATAGCCCTCAAGAAAGTTTTCCTTGACGCATCAAAGGTCACTTTCAAGAAAGCTGAGCTTGACGCGGACGACCGCACCCCGCACTATGATATAGAATTTGTCTCGGGCGGATATGAATATGAGTTCGAGATAGACGCAAAGAGCGGAAAGATTCTCGAGTTCGACCGCGAGCGCGAGGATAAGAAGCCCTCAGTTGACACATCAAAGTTCATCTCCGTTGAGGAGGCAAAGGCCGCCGCGCTCAAAAGAGCTTCCCTCGACGCATCGAAGGTCACTTTCACCAAAGCTGAGCTTGATATTGACGACCGCACCCCGCACTATGATATAGAATTTGTCTCGGGCGGATACGAGTACGAAGTCGAGGTCAACGCGAAGAACGGCAGAATAATCGACTTCGACCGCGAGCTTGACGATTCCAAGCCCGCCGACCCCTCGGAATATATCTCTGCGGATGCCGCGAAGAAAGCCGCACTCGGCCATGCGGGTCTCACCGAGTCTCAGGTCACGGAGCTCGAAACCGAGCTTGACACCGACTCGCTCACCGCGCACTACGATGTTGAATTCAAATGCGGCGGATTCGAGTATGAGTACAAGATAAACGCAAAGAGCGGAAAAGTTATCTCGTTCGAAAAAGAGAGAGACTAACAGATTTTTATTCAGTCCCGGATGTTAAGTCCGGGGCTGTTTTTATTTGTAAACTTTTTTCGTTTTTCTTTGACTTAAAGCCGACTTCAGGTTCTATAATAAAGTCAAATCAAAGGAGGAATTATCATGAGAAAAGATTTCGGCGCAAAGCCATTCACCTATCCGCAGCCGGTGCTTATCCTCGGTTCCTACGACAAGGACGGCAACCCCGACGCTATGAACGCCGCATGGGGCGGCATCAGCGGCGGCAATGAAATATCCCCATGTGCATAAGCGCGGGCCACAAGTCCACGAAGAATATCCTCGAGAGAAAGGCATTCACCGTGAGCATGGCTGACCTCGAACACACGGCGGCGTGCGACTATGTCGGTCTTGTCTCCGCAGGGAATACGCCCGATAAATTCGAAAAGGCGGGTTTCCACGCCGTCAAATCGAAATTTGTTGACGCACCGCTGATTGAAGAGCTGCCCATCGCCGCAGAGTGCAGGCTCAAGAGCTACGACGCAGGCACCGGGCGCATGGTCGGCGAGATAGTCAACGTCTGCGTTGACGAGCGCGTGCTCGACGAGAACGGAAACGTCGACGTTTCAAAGGCGCAGCCGATAACATTTGACCCGTTCAACAACACATATGTTGTCCTTGGCGAGGCAGTCGCAAAGGCGTTCAGCGCCGGCAACTCGCTCAAATAAAAATATACGCAAAACGCCCCGCACGTTTCCGTGCGGGACATTTTGTTTTTCGGATGTAACTTTTAATATTTTATCGTGAAATCGTTTATTGTTGTCATGCCGACTTTTACTCTCGTGTTTGAGCCGAGCAGGTGCGCCGTCAGTTCAATAATAACGGGATAGTCATAGTGGGCATAGACCATATTGCCGGTGGACTTGCTGAATCTTGCTACTATCGTTCCGTTATAATAGGTGAATTTCTGGTCGGTGAGCGAGAGGCCGGGATAGTCGAAGTTTACCACGTCGGCGGTGAGCACGCCGAACGCCGCGGCATAGCCTTTTTCGCCGGAGGGATTGACCTCAGTGCCGAAGGTCAGGGTTATCTGATATTCGCCGCCCTTGTCCTCGACCTTTGCGCCCTTGACATCTGCGGGAGTGAGCTTGCTGACCCAATCCTTGCCGCCGACGGGGAATACGTTTCTGATATCCTCTTTTGAGGTCAGGACTATCGCCTTATCGTCGCGCTTCATGAAGGTCTTCATCGCGCTCTTGCCTATTGCATCTATCGCCTTGGGCAACTCAGTCTTGTCGGCGTTGTTCTTCGTCTCGGTGTAGTTGCGGGTGACGGACTTCGCCTGATATTTTACTCTGTTCGCGCCGGTGTTGAAATAGGCGATTATCTCAGCTTTATTCCAGTCTTTTGTGCTCTTTGAGGGTGCGGCAGTGACCTGTGCGCTTGTCTCGCCGGGCTTTGCGGGGTCGGCTGACTGAGTCTCGTCCGTCTCGCCCTCCTGCACGGTGCTGTCCTCAGGAAGGGCGGTCGTGTCATCGACAACATCGCCCGCCGCGCTCGTCTGAGCGTCGCCGGTGGTGTCTGCATTTGTTTTTGTGTCGTCCTTTTTGCACGCGCACAGCAGCGACACAAGCAGAACAAGAATCGCCATAACGGCGGCTATCGATCTTTTCATGGATTTTCCTCCTCAGAATTCATATTCACCCGCTCCGACGGTCTGTTTTCTTCCGTCGGGCAGAATTATATCCGCTTGGCAGTTCGACGGGACGGATATTTTATATTTGTATCCCCCGTCAGTTTTGTCCCAGCGCACAAACATTTTTCCGTATACGCTGTCATAGCTCGCTTCGGCGAACTCAAAATGTCCGCCCGGGCGCGGGGATATTTTGAATTTGTTCTCCCCCGTGACATTTATTCCGCACATCGTGCCGAACAGCCACTCGCACACGGCGCCCTTGGAATAGTGATTGAGCGAGGCTATGCCGCCCTGCGCCTTTGTGCCTTCCCAACTCTCCCAAATGGTAGTTGCTCCGTTTTTCGGCATAAACAGCCAGCCGGGCATCTGCTCGTTTTCAAGCAGGCGGTAGGCGTATTCAATATCTATATCCGCCAAAACGCTCAGTATCAGCGGAGTTGAGAGGAATCCCGTGCCGAGCCTCCACGAGTAGTTGTCGAGGGCTTTTATGAGCCGCTTTTTCGCATATTCCGTCTGCTTTTCGTCGAGCAGACCGATATAAAGCGGGCGAACGAGCTTCGCTTGGCGGTCGGTGTCTATTGAAAACTTCTTCGTTGTGACGAGCGCGCTGTAGCCCTTTCTCGCCCTCGCCGCATTCTTTTCGTAGAGCCTTCTGTCGTCGTCTTTGCCCAAAATGCGGGCGATATCCGCCATCGCTTCGAGCATGAACACTATGTACGCAGTCGTCTCCTCCGGGTTAGGGTTGACAAAATCCGTAAATTTAAGAGCCTTGACATCGGCGGGTTCCGCCCATTCGCCGTAGGACTGGCGGTAGTTTGAAATGTTGCGGAAATTTTTCAGCCCGACGCCCGTCGGCAGGGCGGTAGGATACCACTTTCCGAGAGTCTTTATTTTATATTCCGCGAAGGCGCGCATATTCGGATAGAAGCGCTCGAGAATTTTTCTGTCGCCGTACTGCTTATAGAGCCTGTACGGTATGAACACGCCCGCATCCGACCAGCCGGCCGAGCCGTCCATGAAGGTCATATAAAAATCCACACCGCCGCGTGGGGCTATCTGGCGGAAATCGCCGTTTTCGAGCTGTTCGTCGCACATATCGCGCACGTACTTTTCCGCAAACGGGGCGTAGTCGAAAAGATAGCTCGCGGTTTTGCAGAATATCTGCGCGTCGCCCGTCCAGCCGTGGCGTTCGCGAGTCGGGCAGTCTGTCGGCAGATCGGTCGAGTTGCCTTTTGCCGACCACTTTGTCGCTTCGACGAATTTGTTGAGCAATTCGTTTGAGCTGTTGAAGAATCCCGTCTCATCCATATCGGAATAGACGGCTATGGCGGTGAAGTCCTCCGGGCGGACGGTCACATCCGTCTCGACGCTTATATACTGAAAGCCGAATATCGCAAACTTGGTCTTGTAGCGGTTAACTCCCTCTTTGCAGATGTATTCGACTCTCTGCAGAGGCGTTGTCTTATGCTTGTTCTTGCACTGTATGTTTTCGAGCGTCAGCTCGCCGTCACGCAGCAGCTCGCCGAACTCGAGAATAATTTTCTGTCCCTTGCGGGCGGTTACCTCAAACTCGGCATAGCCCGCTATATTCTGTCCGAAGTCGAGCAGCTTTTTCCCGCTCGGGGTGACGGACAGAGTAGGCTTGAAGCGTTCCTTTTCGGCTATCGGGAAATTGTTTGACGCGCTCGGCAAAACCTTGCAGACGGTCTCTTTCGCGTGATTTTTATATGACGGGATATTATTTGCGTTGACCCGTTCGCCGTCCTTGTTGTCGGCGAAGCGTATCGCGCCGTCGTTGCTCCAGAGCCACGAGCCGTCGGAGGTGACGGTCTGCGCCGTGCCGTCGGTATATTTTATCTCAAGCTGAGCGAGCAGTTTAGTCTCGGTGCCGTACTGATTTTTGAGTCCCCATGCGCCTACGCTGCCCCTGTACCAGCCGTCGGCAAGCTCGGCGCAGAGCACGTTGCTCCCCTCATGCAGAAGCGCGGTCACATCGTAGGTCTGATACTGTATGCGCTTTCTGTATTCCGTGATGCCGGGCGCGAGCGGCATCGAGCAATCAGCGCCGTTAATCTCGGCTGAATAGAGTCCGCAGGCAGTCATATAGAGCCGCGCAGATAAAATCGGCTTTTTGCACTCGAACTCTTTTTTGAAGCAGTCGACCGGGTAACGCTGTTTTCTGTTTACATTATAGTTTCCTGTTATCCACTTCGCGCTCCAATCTGAGGCGTTTCTGAGCCCGATCTCGAAGAATGCCGGCTCGCTCCACTCGCCCTCAAGCCCGTTTTCGTCCCAGAGCTTCACTTTCCAGTTCACTCTCAGGCGCGACGGAGTGTCAAGCGGATACGGAATAAAACTCATCTGTGAAGATTCGACCTTGCCGCTGTCCCATAGAATATTGCCGCGCGTGTCGGAAGCGACTATTCTGTATGCGCTCTGAGCTTTTCCGCCCGCGCAGTTCCACATGAAGCGCGGGTTTTTAATATCTATCCCCAGCGGATTTTTGAGATACTCTGTTTTAAGCTTTACGGCTTTCATTCTGTCGTCTCCCCGTTTCTCTGCTTTATCTCCTCCTGCTCCTTGGCGATATTCTTTTCGACATTCAAAAACAGCAGAAGTATCGCAAGGACTATGCCGGTTATCGTCTCAAGCCCTACGAAAGTAAATGTTATCGCGCTCTTGACGCTCTCCGACTGCACGGCGATGAGCTTGCCCGCCGCGTCGAGATAGGGCGCTACATAGCCGGATTTCGAGAGGATGAGGTTGAATATGCCGGTGCAAATTCCGACGCTCGCGACGGCGATTGTGTTATATATAGACATCGCGATGCCGTCGCACCTGAAGCCGTTCTTCCACTCGACATGGTCGAGTACATCCGCGAACAGCGCCATGAACACATAGGAGCACGGCAGACCGCCGATGTTCTTTATAAACTGACCGATGAGGACTATCACCATATTCGTCGGCGCGAGCCAGCATATAGCCGAGCCGACAGCATAGAAAATAAAGCCGATTGCCGTTAAATTGCGTTTACCAAACTTCTTCGCGAGCGGCCAGACGGCAAAAATGCCGATGCCCATCGGGATGCCGCCGATAACGGAGAGCATGGTCTGGGTCTTGCCGTCGTTATATGTACCGAGGACATAGTTCGAGAAATAAACGAGCGAGATGTTTTTGATAGTCGAGCCGACGGTGAAAATGAGAAAATATATGAAAATTATTATCATATATTTGTCGCTGAAAACCGCCTTGAGCTGAGTTACCATTGCGACGCTCTCTTTTTTCTGCTCGCCGCCTTCGAGGGTGATGCGCTCCTTGGTGAAATAATACTCCATAAGCGTCAGCGGCAGCGCGATGCACGAGAGAATACTCATCGTAACTATCCACTTTGATTTGTCAACGCCGAGCTGCGGCATGATGAGCATGGGGAAGATGAGCGCGACGATTATGCCGCTCATCATGATAGTCGATATCTGATTGAAAACCGAGAGCGAACCGCGCTGTTCCGTGTTTCTCGTCGAGAGCGGAACCATAAGATTGTGGCTCATGTTATAAATTGTATAAGCGAACGAATAAAACAGATTATACGAGAGCATGACCCATATCACCTGCACCGTCCGGTTACCCGAGGGGACTGTGAAGAGCAATATGCCGGTCATGGCGACAAGCGGCGCGGAGAGCAGCAGCCAAGGGCGCGCCTTGCCCTGTTTTGTACGCGTGCGGTCGATGATATAGCCCATGACTATATTTGTTATAGCGTCGATTATCTTCGACACTATCGGGAACACCGCTAGGAACGCGCCGCCCCACACGGTGGTGAGGTTTAGGACATCGGTATAATAGACATTGAGGTAGGTCGCGAGCACGGCGTTTAAAAGCAGCGCGCCGGACGGGCCGAGCAGATAGCCCAGCCACTTTTCCTTCGCCGTAACATCGGGCGAGGTCAGGCGCGAATCAAGCGCCCGCTTTTCAAAAAATTTTGCTTTTGCCATCACGAGAACTCCTTCATTTATTTTATCTTATGGATATAAAAATATATTTGCAGCTGCCTTTGCCACAGCTTTATGCGCTTGCGGTGCTTTTTATATGATTTGAGCCGTAAACCGACCCCATAGGGTCGGCGCGGCTAAAATGTTAAAAGGCTGAATGAATTTCTTATATAGTTGTCGCTGCGGTTTCGGCGCGTCCTCGGATTCCGTCTGAAGCTTTCCGTAACGCGCCGTTTTCCGCAGGCGATAAAATCATTGGAGACAGAAAGGTTAAGGTCTCCTTGACAATTGAAAGATTTCATATTACACTACTATTATATCTACACCGTGTCGTATTAACAATCATCAGTTTTGTTAATCGCTGTTATGAAACCGACAAAATCATCTGAAAATGGCGGGATAATATGAACATCAAAAATAACCAGCGCACGAGACTTTCAAAAATATTGCTCAAAAACGCGCTGATGGATCTTCTGGGCGAGAAAGGCTCGGTAGCAAAAATATCAGTAAGAGAGCTGTGCGAGCGCGCCGACCTCAACCGCTCGACTTTTTATGCGCATTATTCCGAGCCGAAAGAGCTGCTCGAAGAGGTCGAAAACGAGCTGCTCGACGCGACTCAGGATCACTTAAAGAAAATAGGCGCGGAAAACGACCTCGGCGCGCACAGATATCTGCTTTCATTTCTAATGTATATCAAAGAAAACGACAAGCCGTTCCGCACGCTGCTTGTCGACTCGGTTGACCCCGCGTTCCGTTCAAAATTCATGCAGCAGTCGATAATTCAGTTTATTGAGAACCTGAACATCGTTTTTCCGAAGGAGCAGGAGCAATATATCTACTCATATATTCTCAACGGCAGCACGGGCGTTATTATCCAATGGATACGCTCGGACTACTGCATTGACGAAAATGAGCTTGTTGATCTGCTGTTTTCGATAAATCAGAGCGCGCTTGTCAATCTCGACATAAAGCCGCGCATATAGTTGAAAGCCTACCAAGCAAGTGATATAATTGTGAAAACTCGCGCAATAATGCGCAAAATGCAAGGAGACGACAAAAATGAGAGAGAGCAAGATCACGAGGGACGAAGCATTTGAGCTTCTGAAAAAATACAACAAAGACCCGTTTCACATTCGCCACGCGCTGACCGTCGAGGGCGTTATGCGCTGGTACGCAAAGGAGCTCGGCTATGCGGACGAGGAGGAATATTGGGGCATAGTCGGTCTGCTGCACGACATCGACTTCGAGCTCTATCCGGAGGAGCACTGCAAGAAAGCTCCAGAGCTGCTCAAGGCGGGCGGAGTCGGCGACGACATGATATATTCAATCTGCTCCCACGGCTACGGCATCTGCGTCGATGTCGAGCCTGTTCACGAGATGGAAAAAGTGCTCTTTGCGGCGGACGAGCTGACAGGGCTTATCTGGTCGGCGGCGCTGATGCGCCCGTCAAAGAGCGTGATGGACATGGAGGTCTCGAGCCTCAAAAAGAAGTTCAAAGATAAAAAGTTCGCCGCGGGCTGCTCGCGCGACGTTATCCGCACGGGTGCGGAGAGGCTCGGCTGGGAGCTTGAAAAGCTCTTCGAGCAGACGATACTCGCCATGCGCTCATGCGAGAGCGATGTCAACAGCTTCATGGAGACTTATCAGGCGTAAAACGGCGGCAGTACCAGCATAAATCGACAGCCATTTATCTTTAAATTCACCTTATTACAGCAACTTTAAACAGCAAAAGACTGCCGCAGAATAATATCTGCGACAGTCTTTTTTATTTGTGCTTTATATTCAGTCCAGTGCGGGCTCGGGAGCGAGCGGTGCTTCCGTTGTCGGCTCGGTCACGGGGACTGCCGGATCCGACGGGATCGGATTTATCGGCTCGTCGGACGGTTTTTCCGTCGGTTTTTCCGTTGGCTTTTCTGTCGGTTTCTCCGTAGGCTTTTCCGTCTGCCTCTCGGTCGGCTTCTCCGTGGGCTTCTCGGTCGGCTCGACTACAGACACGTTTATGAGCATCTTTCCGCTCGCCGTTTCCCCGTCGGAGTCGGTGACGGTGACCTCCACGGTGTACATTCCGCTGACCTTCGGGGTATATGACATGCTTTTTTCCGATTTTTCCGCCACGAGTGCGCCGTTCAAAAATATCTTTATTTTATAAGAAGTATATTTCCCCGTTCCGCCGGAGACGAGCGCCGACGCGTGTATCTGCGGCGCGGCAGTGCCGTTGTTCGACACCTGCGCCGCCGCAACGGCCGCGAGGGTCGGATTCTTGACGGTTACTGTGCATGAAGCGGTCTTGTTTCCGTCCTCAGTCTTTACGGTTATCACGGCGGTGCCCTTCGCCTTTGCCGTGACGCGCCCTGAGCTCGAGACAGATGCTACATTAGCATTGCTGCTCGACCATGTGACCTTCTGATTCGCCGCGTTGCGCGGAGCGACTGTCGCCCGGAGCTGCCTCGAATCGCCGACCGTCAGGCTGAGCGAGGACGAGTTCAGGGTAACGCCCGTGACATGGTCGATATATACCGTCACCTTGCAGACCGCCACGCGGTTGCCGTCCTTTGTGGTAACTCTGATATTTGTCGTGCCCTCTTTTTTCGCCACTACTATGCCGCCCGCGACCTCCGCTATCGACGGATCGTCGCTCGACCAGGTGTAGTCCTTGTCATATGCGTCGGCGGGGATAACAGTGGCGGTGAGCACTTTAGTCTGACCGACTCTGAGTTTGGCTTCCGTTGCGCTGAGCCTGACGCCCGTCACGCTCTGGTATTTTTTCTTGCTGTAAAATGTCCTTGTGCCGTTCTTGTTCTTTATCGTCAGAACGCCGTTAGTGACGGATATTCCGTAGCTGTCCCAGTCGCTCTTTCTGTCCGCATATCCGCCGCCGGTCGATGACTTCGTATAGGTGCTGAGAGTTGCGATGTCGAAATTCGTCGCCTTTATGCCGAAGCGATCGCCCGTCTCGTCGCCGCCCTTCTGCGCGGTGTATATTTCAATTGTAGAGTCGGGATTGTTGAACAGATACCACACTCCGCGCGCCTCTCTGTAGCAGGTGCCGGTGTATCTGTCCTTAGTACCGGGAGCTTTTACGAATTTCTTATTATTGATATAGAAGCAGCTGCTGCCGAGAATTATTTTATTCGCGCTCAGCGAGCTTTCCCATGAGGCGAACGGCACGGAAATTGAGTTGCCCCAGCTGCCGCCCGAGGACGAAAGCGACTTTGAGGGATAGAGAGTATACGCCGCGACGCTCCCCGAAGACGAGGGCAGCGAGAAATTATACGAGCGCAGATTCATTCCGCTCGCGGAGTTCGACACATCGACAAATATATCGGAATAGCCGTCGAGATACCATCTGCCGGAATATTTCGCCGCGGTATTGGAATATTTCTGCGCGGATTCCTCCGCCGCCGCAGGCTGATTTTCGGACCCGCTCTCGGTTTTTCCCGTCGCTTTCCATTTCGCAGTAAGGTTCAAATCGTCGTTTATGGGCGTTGAAAAATCGAACTCGGTGTCGCCGTTGAACCAGCCCTCGAATTTATATCCCTCGCGCTCGGGAGTCGGCGGCGCAAACGCCGCTTCGCCGCGCTTTATCTCGATTATTTCGTTCTCCCTGCCGTCGCCGTAGCAGAGTACGAGCAGGACTATATCCGTACCATCGTCGATGCTGTAGGACGCGACAAGGGTAATGTCCCCAGTTATCGCGGTGTTGAAATCAAACGCCGCGCCGTTATACTGCCACTCGATGAAGGTGAAGCCCTCTTTGTGCGGATCCCACGGCTTTTTGGCGCTCTCGCCGTCGCGGATATGCTGGGTCTTTATCTGCGTTCCGCCCGAGCTGTCGAATGTCACCGTGTGGACTGAGTTTTTGGAGCAGGCGGCAAAAACCGCGAGCGCCGTCAACAGGACCAATAAAACTGCCGTTACCCTCTTCATTGCGATCCCCTTTTCGCTTCGTTATAAGTATCGGTCTGACATAAATATATGCCAAATGTATTTCAAAATAATTCTACTGCAAAATAAATTATTTTTAATCGTTTTTGAGAATTATGCAGTCACTATGAAAAATATTTTTCATATACTGATTTTTGTTCAAAAATAAAACAGCTATTCATAAAAGAGCAACCCCCGGCGAAGAAAAACACCGGGGGCTTGGAATTTTGAGTTGTATCAGAGCTCGCGCTCTATCTTCTCCTGCGCCGCTTTCAGTATCGCAGCCGGATCATTGCCGAGGATATCGAGCCCCTCGGCACTGAAAAAGCTGAAGTTCTCAATACCGAAGAACGACTTCGTGACCGTCTTGATATATTCAAAGCCGAAGTCCGTGCCGCCGATATATCCGCCCGAAGTGGTGATATAAATCAGCTTTTTCGCCCTGCAATAGCTTATCGGGACGCCGTCGCTGCCGTAGAGAAAAGTCAGCCCGCCGACACACAGGGATTCGATATAGATTTTTAAAAACGCCGGGAAACTGTAGTCCCAGAACGGCGCGGCGATAACGACAGTATCGCAGGCGGCGAACTGCTTCGCGCAGTCATAGACCGGGTCGGAAAAGTCGTTCTTTTCCGCGCTTTCGGCGCGCTTCGCGAGTCCCGCCGCGTCGAGCGGCTTCAAATCCGCGTCGGCAAGGCGTATCTCTTCAATATCGCCGTCAAGGCGGCTGAGTGCGGTTTTGGCGAGCGCCAAAGTGCGCGATTCGTTCTCACCGCGCACGCACGAATTGACGAAAAGTATTTTCTCTTTCATTTTTCCTCCTGTTTTCACTCTCTGATTATTTCAAAATTCCCGCTGTGAAGCTCTTCGATGCTGCCGCGCTCGTCTGCGAACGAGTAGCCGTCGGGCAGTCTTATGCGGCCGTGAACCCCGCTGTCTGCGGAGATATCGAGTGCTATGCCCTCGAGCGTTCTGCGCCACTTGACGCTCACCTTGCCGCCGACAGTCTCATACGAAGCCTCGGCGCTGTCGAGCTTTTCAATAAATACGGGCGATATCTCAACCTCCGACGGATCAGCAAGGAAAGGATTGACGCGGATGCCGCCGATATATTCAATGAACCACGCGGAAATATCGCCGAACATATGATGATTGAGCGAATTGGGTCTGTCCTCCTCGCGCAGAAAATCCTCGGGCAGAGCCGTAAGCCCGCGCTCAACGAAGTTGCCGTAGGACGGATAGTCCGGGCGGGTTATCATCTTAAAAGCCAGGTCGGCTTCGCCGAAATCGGAGAGCACCCTGAACAGCACGCGCATACCGAGTATGCCCGCGTCAACGTGGTCGTCGCGCCGTCTGATTATCTCAAGAAGGCGTTTGAACGCCTCGGGCTTTTCTCCGGGATTGAACACATCGTAATATATCGCCATCGCCTGCGAGGTCTGGCAGGAGCCTATCGCAGTCATAGTGCCGAAGTCTATCAGATGCCGTCTGACCGCGTCTCTTATCTCATTATAGAGCTTTTCGCAGAACTCGCGTTCGAGCGAAAGTCCGAGCTGCGAGAAAATATAGGCGGCTTTCTTGAGAATACTCATGCATGTCACGCTGTCCGTAAATTCGAGCGGCGATTTGACCCTCGTCACAGGGCACCAGTCTCCGAGCCCAATAGCTACAAGCCCGCGCTCGTCGCGGCGACGCGAGATATACTCGCAATAGCGGAATATCGCCGTCGCGTTCTCTTCGATTATCTTTCTGTCTCCGCGCAGGACATAACAGAAATACGGAATATACGTCAGCGCAGCGTCCCACGCGGGGCCGTTGCCCCACTCAAATCCCCAGCCGCCCGTCGGCACAATGCCGGGCAGCGCACCGTCCGCACGCTGAGCGGCGCGGATATTGCGCAGCCACTCGCGGTAGCTGTTGACTGCATCGAGATTCATCAATATGTGCTCGGCGGAGAGAGCGGCGTCGCCCGTCCAGCCGTTTTTTTCGCGGTGCGGGCAGTCGGTCGGGAAATAATAGAAATTCGATAGATCGGAGTTTCTCGTCATCGCCTGCAATTTGTTCGTCATCCCGTCGGAGCAGACGAACGAGCCGATCTCGCGCAAAGCCGAGTTCTGCACAACAAAAGTCAGAAGATCGGCAGTCGCCTCCTGCTCGGTTATGCCGAGCACCACGCAGTATCTGAAGCCGTGATAGGTGAACACAGGCTCAAAAGTCTCTTCGCCCTCGCCTCTAAGTATGTACACATCGCGCTGGGAATATCCGGCGGGATAGAAGCAGATGTTGCTCGTGTCCGGCTCGCCGTCGAGCGCAAAATATTCGCCGAACTGCAGATCGATTTGCCGCCCGCGCTCGCCGCTTATCCTGAGCTTTACCGTGCCCGCCGAGTTCACGCCGAAGTCATATAAAAATCCGTCGCGCTCGCCGCTCGCAATTTTTTTCGCCTCTTTGACAACGTCGCCGCGGGTTATGTATTCCTTGAGCCTGCATTTTCTTATCAGAACCGGCTTTATCTCGCGCACGGGCGCTATCGGCTCCGCCTCGCACAGGCGCTTTTCGCCGCGCGGAGTCTCCGCAGGCAGGGCGTTTTTCCACGCGCTGTCGTCAAAGTCCGACTCTGACCAGCCGGGAATTTCAAGGCGCGCGTCGTAGTAGCAGCCGCAGCGCAGGTCATCGAAAATGACCGGGGAGGGCGCAGTTTTGACTGAACTGTCAGCCTCGAAAGTATTTATTTTACCGTCAATATATTCCGTCGAGACGCAGAAAGCCGTGCGCGGCGCGCCCCTGAAGGCGGCGATATCAAAGTCCCAGATCTGACCGCCCGGCGCGTTCTGCATTCCGTTGCCGAGCATGATGCCGAGAACATTTTTGCCCGGCACGAGGCACTCGGTTATGTCATATTCGTCGTAATAGACAAGATCGTCGGGGTTCGAGATATACGGGGCCAAAATGCCTTTAGTCAGCCTCTGCCCGTTGACATAGAGCTCATAAAATCCGAGTCCCGTCAGCGTAATAACGCACTTTTTGACTTCGCCGTCTATCTCAAAAGTCTTTCTGAAATAAGGCGCGGGGACATGGAATGTATAGGTTGTATAATCATAGCCCGCACAGATAAATTTTTCCGAAAACATAACAGCACTCCTTTACGCTAATATCATAACCGAGGACGAAAAAAACTGCAACAGATTTTTTCTTGGCTTTAAGGGGTTCGGTATGATATAATCGACTCAGAAACCGACGGAGGTATTATCATGGCAAAGGCAGGCAGCAAAAAGCGGAAGATAATAATATGCATCGTTTCGATAGTCGCGGTCATTGCGCTGCTTTTCGGAGCGTGCGCCGTCTATCTCGGCGACTACTATCACGCGATAACGCCCGCAGGTGAATCATTCGGGCTTCAGGACGGCAGTTCCCTGACCGAGACAATCAAACTCGACAACGGAAATATAGTCTGCAAGAGCGAAAATGCGACAAAGGGACTGATATTCTATCCCGGCGGAAAAGTCGAATACACTGCATATCTGCCGCTCATGGAGTCGCTCGCCCAAAAGGGCATACTTTGTGTGCTCGTCAGGATGCCGTTTAACCTCGCGGTATTCGATGTCAACGCCGCAGACGGCATACGGGAGATGTTTCCGGAAATTACCGACTGGTACATAGGCGGCCACTCCCTCGGCGGCTCGATGGCGGCGGCGTATCTTGAAAAACATCCTAGCGATTTTAAAGGTCTGCTGCTCCTCGCCGCATATTCAACCGCCGACCTTTCGAACGAAAATATAAAGACGTTGTCAATTTACGGCAGCAATGACGGAGTGCTCAACCGCGAAAAATACGAGCAGTACCGCAGCAACCTCCCCGAGCTTACCGAATATATAATCGACGGCGGATGCCACGCGTATTTCGGCGTTTACGGCAGCCAGGACGGCGACGGCACCCCAACGATAGACAACGCCCGTCAGATAAATCTGACGGCGGATGCGGTTGCGAAGTGGGTTGGGTGAAGCTCACAGCGTGTCCGTTTAGATAAATCCACGATATAAAAATATACCCCGCTATGCATTTTTCAGCACAGCGGGGTTTGTTATTGGAGTTTTGTTCGTGATGTGTGGAGAACCTATGAAGTTATTTTCGTTTTTTCTCACTCGGCGTTTTCATTGGGTCAGGCCAATTAACAACATTGCTTCTGAAAAATATCCGCACAACCTTCGGGCTAAGCTCTTTAACATGCCGCCCGACATAGATACTTGCCAGAATGGTCAGCATTACCAAAAGCCAAACCGCAATCATTACGGAAGCAAAAACAGACAGGGGCTTTTTCTCTTTTGCCCTATTTATGGAAATTGTCTTTTCAAGCGTGACCAGCTCTTTGCCATCGCTTTCAACGGTATATACGGCATAATATCCTACAGAATCTTTATCGGGATCTCCGCTTTCAATAAAGCCGAGCGTCAGTGTACCGCCGTTTCTGTTGTCGTCAAGGAATTTGTCGGCGTCCGGTATCAATTCTTTGTAATATGGTATACAATAATATTTTTCACCACCGTTATACAGCAGGAGCCTTTCGCCGCGAACTTCGCATCGCTCAAAGGTGACGGTAGAAACCCTAAGCTCATTTTCGGTAGGAGCATCGGACTTTGCGCCATATAGACAAAGACCGAGAAGAATCGTCAAACACACCGCTATAATAATATAGCTGCATACAAATTGTTCGGAGTCCTTAATGTTTCCCTTGAATATATCATCTTTCGGTCTCGGGACGATCGGAATATCCGTTTGATGGGCACGGTAATATCCCGCCTCGGCACAGCGAAGAAATTCTTTCCTGCCGACCGCCATGCTGTCAATATTAAACTTTTTCTCGCCCGCAAACAACTTTACATCTTTTTCTATAACTATTCCGGTAAGCTCATCATATCGGCAAGCGCGCTTGATGCCGAAAAAGTTTTTATAGACAAACATTTCATTGGTATAATATATGCGCTGATTAAAATATACGATAACAAGCGCCAGCCCCGCCAACGAAAATACGCCGAATATTACGGCAAAGGCCGGTAAATGGGCGGACAAAAGGCTGAAAAACGTAAGAGCAATCATAACGGCGAACTCAACTGACCCGACAACGAAAAAGACTTTCGGCATCGTCACACGCCCGGCCTTGGCTTTCTCTCTTTGCGCCGCATTCATTATAAGATTTCTCGCTACTTGTTTAACCGCATCATTTTTCAGATATTTTGACATATATTTCATCTCCGCCCGGACAGTACAGTAATTATACAACAGAGATTAGGTTTTGGCAATAAAATGCAGGATACTGTCGGTGATGTAGCTGAACAAGCAAAAAGCAGGGGCTGACAGAATTCTCAGCCCCTGCTGGTCCGAGTGACAGGGTTCGAACCTGCGGCCTGATGGTTCCAAACTTATCGGGAATACTTTTTCCGCTCGTTTATAGCGGTTTTTAGCCGTTTCCTGTTTGTTTTGCTTACTCTTTGGCGCTCTTATCTCCACTGTCTCCACGTCCTCCGGAGGCGGTTGTGGTCAGTTATGTGGTCGTATGGAAATGCTCCCATGGATTGCGGCAGATTCGCCGTCCCCCGGGAGCGTTTGGATTGTAGCGCTCTTCTGCCAGATAGTCAAGGCCGTTTTGGATATTTCTACGCTCACTTTCTGCGTCGCAGTAGACAAAGAAATACGGAATCACGGAACACAGCCTTCGTTTTCTCAAAGTTCTGTTTTTGCTGCTATCGCAAGAATGGATTTCGGCAATTTTTACTTTGGAATAAAAATCTGCCGAAATTCTGTTGACTTTGAGATCGCAATAGGGTATAATATTCATTGGGCAGGTTTGAATCCTTTTGCAGATCACCCCTGCTGATTTTTTGAAATTTTGCACTCACTTTGGAAAAAGAACCAGCAGCATTAAGCCATGGTAACCATCTTACAATCGATTGAGTAGAAACTGATAACAAAAAAGAAGGAGTCAAGAATATGAAGTGGGAATCATACTCTCATCCGATTTCTGATATCCGAGATTGGGATAACAACAATCGACTTGAATTGAAACCTGACTTTCAGAGAAACGAAGTTTGGAGTCGTGCGGCTCAGATAATGCTGATTGACACGATTATTAAAGGAATCCCCATTCCCAAAATCTATATTAAATCAGTGATGCATAATGGAAATACGTATCGTGTCGTAATTGACGGACAGCAACGCTTAACCGCAATTCTTAAGTTTGTAAAGAACAAATTAAGACTGTCTAAGCCGTATTCTGGAGAATATGAAGGGAGCCTTTTCTCCGACCTTCCGGATGAGGTGCAAAACGAAATACTCAGATATAAAATTGATATCAATGAAATTTTCAATCCTTCTGAAGAAGAGATTCGAGATCTTTATTCAAGAGTAAATAAGTATACTGTTCAGCTTAATAAGCAAGAGCTTCGCAGAGCAGACTTCCCTGGCAGGTTTATCAAGCTCGCAGAGGAACTGTCAGAGGCGCAGTTTTTTGAGGACGCAAAAATCTTTTCGACTAAACAACGCAGGAGAATGCTAGACGTTGAGTATGTTGAAGAGCTGCTTACAATATTGACAGATGGCGTTCAAGACAAGAAAGAATACCTTGATGATGTTTGTGAGAAGTATATGGAGATGGATAATGCAGACGAAATAGCAGAGAAATTTACTAGTATCATAACTGATATTCAGACCATATTTGATCCAAGCATTATGCCAATAGGAGAGACAAGATTTAGGCAGAAATCCGACTTTTACTCGTTGTTTGCTTGTATTGCTGATTTGCAGCAGTGCGGCACAATAAAAACAGATCGTTTGCAGACGGTAAGACTATCTCTGCAAGAAATGAATGAGCAAATTGGTCCACAGAGTGAAGATGACGATTATAGAGAGTATGCAACACGCTGTTTAAGCGATGCAAATTCAATAGCCAACAGACAATGGAGGATCAATTTCCTGAAAACAAGGCTGGAAGACTGTTATAAAGAAGAGGCATAAAATGATCGATTTATTTCTTAATAATCCGCAACGGTCTTATAGAATAGACGAGAGGATAATTTCGAAAACCGGCGATGATTATGAGGTGTTAGATCGAATTGGATGTGGAGGAAATGGAGTAGTATACGAATGCATTGATCGAGCAGGCTCTGTTTATGCAGTAAAGTTTCTCCTCTCGTTATCACAAAAAAGCAAAACACGCTTTTCTCAAGAAGTACTCCTGATGCAAAAAGCAAACCACCCTCATCTCATAAGATACATTGCTGATGGTACAGTAGAGGCAGTAGAAAACAATCGGTATAAGAATATCGTGGAAATTGACTTTGTCATAATGGAGAAGGCAGATCGAAATTTACTGGATTACATGAAAAGCAATGAGAAACCAGAGTATGAGGAATATGCCCCTCAATTTAGGGGCTTATGCGAAGCACTAGCAGTATTACATCAATTTGCTATCCATCGAGATATCAAGCCAGAGAATATTCTGATAAAGGGCGAAACTTGGGTGCTAAGTGACTTTGGTTTGTGTTCTTTTTTGTCACCAGAAGATCATCAGGATATCACAAAACTCAATGAGAAAGTCGGGCCAATGTTTTGGATGAGTCCAGAAGCGATTGACTGCTATTATTTTGGTGGTAAAGAGATCGGGAAATACTCTGACGTGTTTCAGATCTGTTTAGTTTTTGTTTTCGTATTAACCCATAAGTATCCTGAAGGAATTTTCTCAGCGGAAAATATTGATACTACTCCTTTGATTAAAGAACTGATACTTGAAGCTATTTCGAACGATTATCATAAACGGCCGCAAGATGGGCTTGAACTAGTCGAAAAGTTTAATAACGCTACATATTACCAATAAGTGTAGATCCCTCGAACCATTGGTACCTTATTTGGAGTCTGTTTCAAGAACTATGCTGTATCCAGTGTCTACACTGAAATCATGCGATGTTTCTTTTGAGGAGCAAGCTCATATAACGCTTTAGGTGGTGCATTATGAAATACATCAGCCGACATATGGAAAATCGTATCTTAGAGTTGAGCAAGTCATACTCTGCGATATTGCTAACGGGACCCCGGCAAGCGGGAAAAACAACCATGCTGCGTGAACTGGCAGAGAAGGAGAATATCGGCCGTCGTTATGTAACGCTAGACAATCTCTCTGAACGAGATTTAGCGAAGAATGACCCCGCGCTGTTCCTGCAGCTTCACAAACCCCCGGTGCTGATCGACGAGGTGCAGTACGCCCCGGAGCTGTTCACCTACGTCAAGATCCACATCGACGAGCATCACAAACCCGGCGACTTCTGGATGACTGGCTCGCAAATCTTCCGACTTATGCGGGGTGTGCAGGAATCTTTGGCAGGACGTGTGGCGTTGCTGCACATGTCTCCCATGTCGCAGCGTGAGATCGTCGGGTCACCCTGTGTTCCGTTTACCACGGATATGGAACGGCTGCTCGACGAGCGAGATCAGATTGCTCCGGTCACCACGCCAGAGCTGTTCGAGCGCCTGTGGCGCGGCTCCATGCCAGGACTTATCAGCGGTCAGACACCAGATCGGAATGTCTTCTATTCGTCCTACCTCTCCACCTACGTAGAGAGGGACGTTCGAGTCCTCTCCGGCAGCGTGGATGCACTGAAATTCAACCGTTTCGTTACCGCTGTTGCTGCCCGCTGCTCGCAGCTTCTGAACTACAATGCGCTAGCAGAGGACGCTGACATTGACATCCAAACCTCCAAGGCATGGATCAACATCCTCGAAACGCTGGGGATCATCTTTCTGCTGCACCCGTATTCCAACAACGTTCTCAAGCGCACCATTAAGACGCCTAAGGTCTATTTCTATGATACCGGCCTCGTCTGTTATCTCACACGATGGTCTTCGCCGGAGGTGGCTGAGAGCGGCGCCATGAGCGGCGCTCTGCTGGAAAACTACACCGTGTCGGAGATCATGAAGAGTTATCAGAACGCGGGACTTGAGCCGTATCTCTACTTCTACCGTGACCGTGACGCCAAGGAAATCGACGTCATTTTGGAGGGCGATGGCAAGCTCTGCCCGCTGGAGATCAAGAAAACCGCCACGCCGGACAAGCGTTTAACCCGCGTTTTCAAAGTAATTGATAAATCCCCGCTCCAGATTGGGACTGGTGCTGTCCTTTGTATGGCAGATGTATTCAGTGTCTTTGACAGCAATAATCTGATTGTTCCTATATGGATGATATAAGTCCGTTTTATAGGACAATACTTTTGCTACAGTAACAGTAAATAATAGTGGCATAGTAAGAACCAAAAACGATGTTGAAGGAGGTGACGATCGTGTGGTGCAAGAATTGTAATATTGAAACTAACGAAAAAGTATGTCCGGTCTGTGGCACTGGAACAGTCGAGGACGTCCCTGTAGAGATTTACTGGTGCAAGGAGTGCGCTACACCGATTATTCATTTATCTTCGGCAGCAGACAAAGGCATATGCCCGATTTGTGGCCAAAAAACTCGATACTTATCCTCTGATCTCAGACCTGTCTTTCCTGAGGAACGGTTACTTCTGGCAATTCTGCTTGATAAAGAGCCGACTTGTTATATGAATTGCTCGGTTTGGGCAGCAAACAGTAGATATTACATCGATGGAAAAGCACTCTCGATTTCCTTGAAAACGTATGCGGAGGCTGATACTGATCGAATTGCGGAACGAGTTACCTCCTTATCGGACTCAATCGACTATAACTTCTTTAACGAGAATGTTGCTTGCTTTGTCAAAGCAAATGAACACAGATTATCGTACCTAAAGGATGAAGCGTATTCCTTTGTGAGGCAAGCAACAGCAAAATATAAGGAAGAGAACATAGTTATTTCCTTTTCCGGCGGCAAAGACTCAACTGTTACAGCCGATGTTGTCACAAAGGCGTTGAGCAATCCGAGCTTAGTTCATATTTTTGGCAATACGACGCTTGAATTCCCTACGACGCTTGAATATGCCAACCGATATCGCGATTCCCATCCGCTAGCAATCTTCCAGATTGCCAAAAATGATGAACAAGTTTTTTATGATGTTTGCGAGGACATTGGCCCTCCAGCGAGAATGATGCGCTGGTGTTGCTCCATGTTCAAAACTGGCCCTATTACTAGGGTAATCAATAGCATGTACCGGAGCCAGCAAATCCTGACCTTTTATGGTATCCGAAAGTCCGAGTCTGTCAGCAGAAGTAAATATAATCGGATTGAAGATGACGCCGAGTCTGTCAAAATCCAGCAACAGACAGTTGCATCGCCGATCTTCTTTTGGAAAGACATCGACATTTGGCTCTATATGTTAGCCGAAGATGTGGATTTCAACTCCGCATATAGACTGGGATATGATCGCGTCGGTTGCTGGTGTTGCCCGAATAACAACCAGCGTGCACAGTTTCTTTCCAGGATCTATATGCCAGACGAGTCCAAAAAATGGCGAGAGTTTCTCATTGGCTTTGCAAAAAAGATCGGCAAACCCGATCCGGAGATTTATGTAGACGACGGGAAATGGAAAGCTCGTCAGGGCGGTAACGGTCTTGCCTCGGCAGGAGATGTAAAGATTCGTTTCACAAACTGCACCACCGAGGATCATGCCAAGATTTATCGCTTGGTGCGTCCATTCGATGACGAACTAGTCGGAATGTTCGTCCCGTTTGGAAAAATTGCCCCAGAGCTTGGTAAGAAGCTCCTTCGGGAAACCATTGTCCTTGAGACTCGGTCTAATGTGCCTATACTGTCAATCCAACCTTTTAATCAAGATGGCTACGATTACGCGGTAAAGGTCAGGACGATGAATGTAGCGAACCATGATGATCTTCAACGGATGGTTGGATACCAAATAAGAAAGTTTAATGCCTGTAGAAAATGTCTCAAATGCGAATCGATCTGTAGACAAGGTGCTATCTCTACTATTGGAGATAACTATTATATTGACCCAGATAAGTGCGTCCACTGTAAAATGTGCATGACTGCTAAGTATCTCGATGGCGGCTGCATGATGGAAAAATATCTGCGGACAAAGTAAAGTTTGGAGGACACAGCAATGCCAATGAAATTTAGGGCTCATGATACATTCTTCATAAGAAAGGGTTGGCTCAGCAAAGGAATGCGCTGTGTCTTCAACAATCCAGTTGTTTTTATTTCCCGTGATGAAAATCCGATGGATGTACTAGGCCTCGGTGCGAACATGGTAAAGGCACTTCGATATTGGCTTCAAGCAGTTGGCCTTACAGAGGAACCGCCTAGAGGGAGAAGGATGCAGCAATTCACCAGGCTTGGTGAAATAATCTATCAGCATGACACCTATATTGAAGAGCTCGGTACGCTTTGCCTTTTGCAGTATTGTCTTGCCTCACAAGAAGATGAGGCCACTGCATGGTATTTCTTCTTCAATGAGTTTTCTATGTCAGAGTTTTCTCGGGAAGATTTCGTTTCTGCATTACAAAAGTACATAAAAATGCGCGACAACGAAACCGACTATGCAATCCGCTCGTTGAATGAAGATTTCCAATGCATAATAAATACATATCTTCCGCGCTATAAATCGAATCCAACTAAGGTATCCCCAGAGAACAATATCGATTGTCCATTTGGTGAGCTTGGATTGGTCGATATTCTCAACAGGAGAAAAAAGACCTATAAAAAGAGCGTTCCTGCTAGTGATATGCTCAATCCCTACGTTATTCTTGCGGTTATCGTAAAAAATGCCGATGGGCGAAGAGAAATCAGCTTGAATGAACTTTTAACAGCACCGAAAAACATCGGGAAAGTATATAATCTCGACTCAATTACAATGCTGGATGTGCTTTACCGTATAGAGAAGCTGGGCTTAATCAAAATCAATCGCACGGCTGGTTTGGATGTGATTACCATACAGGAAGAGCTTGATTTTTATGACTGCGTGGAACGGTTTTATGCATCAATCGATGAGCAGGGTCAGGAGAACGAAAGATGAGAGACATGATTTCTGTCGCATCAGGATTCCAATACTCCGTTAATATAGTGTACGATCTTGGAAGCGACAATAAGCTCAAAAGCTTCATACCGACAAAATCTGCGCTTAGTCTGTTGGAGGACATTCTCCTGAGCGTCAATCCGACCTCATCGGATCGCGCAAGGGTTTTGATTGGTGCATATGGCAAGGGCAAGTCTCATATCGTGCTGACAATCCTCTCTATTTTGATGAAGAGGGACTTGACTTTGTTCGAAAAACTGATGCCGAAGATTGAAGAGAATCCGAGGCTTTATCAGCTTATTCAGAATTACTATGAAAGTGAAAACAAGATTCTTCCAGTGGTAATCAGCGGAAGCAATACTAGCCTTACCCAAGCGTTCCTGCTATCTTTGCAGAGGACCCTTTCTGAGCATGACCTTTTGAGCGCCATGCCAGAGACCAACTATAAAGCTGCAATCAGCGTAATCAAACGTTGGCAAAAGGATTTCCCGGAAACCTTTGAAAAATTTCTGAACGGGATCGACGATCCGGTGGAAGTATTTATAGATCGGTTGGGAAACTATGATGTCGCCGCCTATGGAGCTTTTGAACAGGTTTACCCGTCACTTACGGCTGGAAGTGCTTTCAATCCATTTCTTGGATTTGACGTGGTTGAGCTCTATGAGAGCGTGGCAAAAAGCCTCAAGTCCAAGGGCTATACCGGTCTCTATGTTGTCTACGACGAGTTTAGCAAATTCCTTGAGGCCAATATCGTCGATGCCTCGGTCAGTGACACAAAAATGCTTCAGGATTTTGCGGAGAAATGTTGCCGGAGCGGGTCGCTTCAGCTTCACCTGATGCTGATTTCCCATAAGGAAATTTCAAATTATATTGACAAGCTCCCGAAAGAGAAAACTGATGGATGGCGTGGCGTATCAGAACGCTTTAAGCACATCCATATGAACAATAATTTCTCTCAGACCTATGAGATCATATCCTCTGTCATCCAGCATAAAGAGCCGATCTGGGGGACTTTCTGCGATGAACATGCTCGCGATTTTGAGGCGCTGTTTTCACGCTATCAAAAGCATCAGATGTTTATGGATGCGCAGGGCGAGATTGAGACGGCGATTAGAGGATGCTTTCCCCTCCATCCAGTGTCTACCTTTATCCTGCCCCGGCTTTCCGAACGAGTTGCGCAAAATGAGCGTACGCTTTTCACGTTTCTGTCAGCGGAAGGAACGGCCACTCTCGCGGTGTTTTTGGATGAATACGAGGACAACTTTACTCTCGTAACGCCAGATCTCATCTATGACTATTTTGAGCCATTACTAAAAAAAGAAGTATATGCGGGCGATATCCACGACACCTTTGTTCTCACAAGTACGATTCTTAATCAGATTCCCGAGGATACACTTGGTAGTAAGATTATTAAGACGATCTCCTTGATCTATATCCTCGGACAGTTTGAACGTTTGAATCCGACTAAAGAACAAATCATTGGTATCTACTCGGGAACTTATGAATTGAGTGAGATAGAACAGGCTATCTCTGACCTGATTGAAAAGGAGTTCGTAATCTATATTAAGCGGAGCAATGACTATCTCCGTCTTAAGCAGACATCCGGCGTTGATATCCAGCAGAAGATTCACGATCAAATAGAATCCCAATCCGGAAAGATCACCACAAAAGATGTTCTTAATGGCTCGAACTTTGATAACTACATGTATCCAACTCGTTACAATGACGACCATGAGATGACGAGGTTCTTTGCGTTTCAGTTCATTTCTAGCGCGGAGATCACCGTTGACGTCGATTGGAATCTCAAAAGCGAGTCGATTGATGCTGACGGAATTATCTATGGAATCATCCCGGAAAATGAGACTCAGCTTAAAAAAATCACAAAAATTATAAAAGATACCAGCTTGGGTTACGAAAGATATATATTTGTGCTTCCCAAGCATTATAAGGATGTCGAAGCAGTGGCTCAAGAATATGCTGCCATTGCAAAGTTAAGAGATCACGCTGTTGATGACCCGGTATTGTTTGATGAGTATGAAGTCGTATTTGAGGATTTACAAGAAATCATCAAAGGTTTCATCGGAATGTACACGCATCCGGAGAACTATCGTTCGGTATATATCCATAACGGGAACGAGCTTCATGTATATCGGAAGTCTGGACTGACCGAGGTCATGTCCCAAATCTGCGACGCCGTATATAACATGACTCCGGTCATCAACAATGAGTCTGTCAATAAAAATGACATTACAAGCGTTGCACAGAACAGCCGTAACAAGATCGTAAGTGCCTTGCTTCGAAGCGAGCTCGAGCCGAATCTCGGCCTCTCCGGTACAGGTCAGGAAGTTTCTATTATGCGCAGCACACTTCTGCGTACCGGAATCTGGAGTGAAGACGGAGGTGTTCCTCAGATAAATCTCCATCCCAAAAATGTGAACATGCGCCATATGCTCGAAACAATCGAGGACTTCATTCTTGAAACGCGGCAGAACGGGAAAACCAGCTTTGCAGAGCTTTACGAACGCTTAACTTCGCCGGAATACCATATTGGACTCCGCTATGGTCTGATTCCCATTTATGTAGCTGCAGTTATGCACAACTATCGCCAGCAGATTGTGATCAATGATCATTTCGGGCCAATCCAAACAAACGCAGATGCACTGATCCAGATTAATAGCGATCCGAGTAGCTTTACATTGGAGTATTTAGATTGGAATCCAGAAAAAGAAAACTACATTGCTCGGTTGTCTGATGCGTTTAGAGACTACGTTGTAGATGCTGAAAGGTCCGGCAACTCCTACGACTATGTGGCAAATGCGATGAGACGCTGGTACATGGCGCTTCCGAAGTATTCCAAAGAAAGCACGAAGCGTCCCACAGGGGAAAAACTCGTTCGGCGGCAGCTTGAGATAATGAAGCTCCTCCGCCAGAACACTAGCAGTTCTGATTTGCTGTTCAAAAAGCTACCGGAGGCAGTTGACTACCATGGAGACTATGCTGATGCCGCCACGGACATTATTGATGCGAAAGGCTTTTTCGACGGCCTGTTGACCGAACTTAAGCAAGAGCTGATTAGCAAAACAAAAGCCGCTTTTCTCCCGGAAAACGACAAGAAAGCTAGCAAGAAAACAACACTCACAGATGCAGCGAAAGATTGGTGTAATAGGCTTGATCCGAAGAGCTTCGAGCAGCTTTTCGCAGATGGGACAGATCGTTTTCTTCAGCATCTGAGAAGCATGACGAATGACGAGGATCTTTTCATCACGCGCCTCGCTAAACTGGCAACTGGTCTTCGTCTTGAAGATTGGGATAATAAAACCGTCAAACAGTATATCGATGCGCTTGCTCGTTTTATGAAAACGGCCAAAGACTTTCACAGTAGCGTTGTCGCCGAAACGATTAACGGCACCTCTAGTTATCAGGTGACCTTTGCCGATGAGGAAGGCACCAGTACAACGCGGCGCTTCGACAAGGTTGAGGTATCGGCGCGTGGAAAGCTCTTGTTCAATCAGATTACTGCTTCGCTGGAAGCGATGGGCCACTCGATCTCGGAACAGGAAAAAAGACAAATTCTTATGGAAGTGCTAAAGAAGCTCTGCTGAGGGAGGATATGATATACAATGTCTTACTTTGATAATGCAGCAACTACATATCCAAAGCCCGATGCGGTTTATTCTTTCATGGACAGCTTCTATCGCAATCACGGGGGGAGCGTGGGTCGAGGAGGCTACGCCCTAGCCACCACTGCAAAAGGTCTTGTTGATGAGACTAGAAAACTGATTCAAGAGCTAATGCATTGCCACGCAAAACAGGTGATCTTCACTCCGACGGCAACAATTGCTCTCAACATGATTATCCAAGGAGCGATTGTCAGCGGTGCCAGAAGCGTTTACATTAGCCCGTTCGAGCACAACGCCGTGACCCGCGTCTTACACCACTTTGAACAGCTTGGCCAGATTACGGTGACCGAACTTACCGTGTCCGAATCGCTCGAATATGACATGGTACGTATACGCTATCAGTTCGACGCCATTCGGCCTGATTTGGTAATCGTGAGTCACGCTAGCAATGTTATTGGGCTTGTTGCTCCTGTCGAGGATATCTTTGCGTTGTCAAAAGAGCATGGCGCTGTAACGCTGGTTGATATGGCACAAACAGCAGGACTTGTTGATTTGAATGTCGGACTTGAAACTGTTGATTACGCTGTTTTTGCCGGACACAAAACGCTCCTCGGGCCAACCGGAATATCTGGTTTTTTGATGAGTCCTACGGTGAATCTCCCGCCGATACTATATGGCGGGACGGGATTCGACTCTGCCAATCAGAATATGCCAGATAGCCTCCCCGAAAAGTATGAGATGGGTACCTTGAATATTGCTGGAGTGGCCGGCCTGAACGCCTCTCTCAAGTGGATCAAGGGACAGACAATTGAACGGCTATATCAAGAAGAAACAATAAAACGCCAACGCTTACTGGAATTACTGTCGGGCTATGATTTCCTCAAAGTAGTGGGAAATGTCGATGGGCGAAAGTATGTTGGCATCGTCTCCTGTTTAATTGATGGACTCAGTAGCGATAGTGCAGGCAGCATTTTCGCGGAGCGAGGTATTTCTGTTCGCACAGGATTACAATGTGCGCCTAAAGCTCACAAGTTTCTTGGAACTTATCCAGCTGGAACAGTTCGGTTGAGCGTGAGTGCCCTAACAGGCAATAAGGACTTTGATGAATTGAAGGACGCGCTTGATGATATTGAAGCAGAGATGTAAAGGTGGGGTAGAATGAGTTTTCGAGATATTGAGTTAAAGCCGGAGTATAGATCGCGGCTTGATAACGTTATCCGCGACTTTTATAACCCGGTTCTGAAACAAGCGGTTACATACAAACGAGCAGTGGGATTCTTCTCGTCTTCGGCACTTCTTTCACTCACAGCGGGCATCTGCGGTCTGGTCGAGAATGGCGGCTCGATCCAAATGATTGCCTCGCCCAGACTATTGCCCGAAGATATTGAGGCTATCAACGACGGGATTCGCCGCCGGGATGAAGTAATCAAAGAAGCGTTACTACGTGAGTTAAGAGAACCGAAAGGTAAGTTTGAAGAGGCACGGCTAAACTTGCTCAGTAATTTGATTGCAGCAGGGCGGTTGGACATAAAAATCGCTTTTCTGGAGGACGACAATACCGTAGGTATGTTCCATGAAAAGCTGGGGTTGATGTACGACAGCAATGGCAATATCATCGCATTCTCGGGTTCTATGAATGAGAGCGCCAATGCCTTCACCAGCAATTATGAAGCAATCGACGTCTTCGCTTCATGGACACAGGATGCGGATCGAGTATATAACAAACAGTCTGCATTCAACGCGATGTGGGAGGATTATGAGCCGAGCATCAAGGTGATGGACTTCCCTGATGTAAAGGAAGAGATTCTTCATCGATATAGAGTAAATGATCGCATTGACACTCACCTCGATAATGAGTCCTCTGCGGAGGACATCTTGCCTGCTGAAGAATCAAATACTCCTATCGGTCCAATGGTTCCGGCGTATGTTCATATGCGCCCATATCAGATAGATGCGATTGAAGAATGGGCAAACCGAAATTATGTCGGGATATTCGATATGGCAACCGGTACGGGCAAAACATACACGGCACTAGCCGCTGTATCAAGGCTCTTTGCAGACAAGCATTATAACCTTGCCGTGATTATTATCTGCCCGTATCAGCATTTGGTTGAGCAGTGGAAAGAAGACATCTTAGCTTTCGGTATGAAACCGATTGTATGCTACTCGGCTTCTACGCAACGCAATTGGAGGGAAAGACTGAAGACCGCAGTGAACAGCTTCAACCTTGGCGTTCAAAATCATTTCTGCATGGTATCAACTAACGCCACATTCTCGGTTGATTATGTGCAAGATCTGATAGCAAGGTTGAGTGGTAATGTTGTCTTGGTTGTGGACGAAGCACACAACTTCGGAGCTGAGAATCTCAGTCAGACGCTGTTGCCGCATATCCCATATCGTTTGGCACTTTCGGCGACGATTGACCGACACGGAGACCCCGAGGGAACTCAAAAGCTATATGATTACTTCGGCGAGAAATGCATTGAATACACCTTAAAAGATGCAATCGACAACGATATGCTTACCCCGTACTATTACCATCCGGTTTCCGTATCTTTGAATGAAGAAGAACTTGGCAATTATCTTGACCTTACTAATAAAATCAGAAAAAACGTTCACGCAGATAAAGACGGAAAAGTCAAACTCAGTGAATACGCCAAAATGCTTCTGATTAAGCGGGCTCGCATTGTGGCCGGAGCCACGGAAAAGATTACTACACTTCGGCATTTGATGGAGGACTACAGAGACGACAATCAGATTCTCGTTTACTGCGGTGCCACCACAATGCACGATGTTGACTACCAAGAAGGTAAGCCGCCAATCGATGAAGCTCGACAGATTGACATTGTGGCAGGGATGCTCGGAAATGATCTTGGTATGCGCGTCACCAAATTCACGTCAGAAGAAAATGCAGAGGAACGCGAACGGATCAAGGCAGACTTCGCCGAAGGAACACATCTTCAGGCGTTAGTCGCAATCCGTTGTTTGGATGAAGGCGTTAATATCCCAAGCATCCGAACTGCCTTTATCATGGCCAGTAGCACAAATCCGAAAGAATATGTACAGCGCCGAGGCAGAGTGCTAAGAAAGTTTCCCGGCAAACGTCATGCAGTAATCTTTGATTTCATCACATTGCCGGTGCCACTGAAGGATGTGGGAGATTACGATTCGGATGTAATAGATAGCGTGAAGTCTTTAGCTAAACGTGAAATAATCCGTATGAAAGACTTTGCCGCGATTGCAGAGAATCCGTTCGACTCAGATTCTCTGATTGCATCCATTCAAAGAAGTTACGACATTGAAAGCGATATTATTACGGAGGAGGTCGAGGAGTATGTCTAATGAGCAGGACGTTCAAGAAAAGCGCCTCAACGCTATGAAGTACAAGATACTCAAAGCAGAGCAGGAAAACCTCAAAACGCGAGAAAAGACCACAGATCAAATGGTGGAGACAATTCGGCGCATCATCATGGATGAAGCGAAAAAGAATTATTGAGGTGACTGGATATGCTGATTAAGACATTAAGGATGGAGAACTTCCGTCAGTTTCGAGGAACCACAAAAGTGGATTTTTCCTGTGATCCCAATAAGAATGTCACCATCATCCTCGGTGATAATACGTTCGGTAAAACCACACTTCTTCAGGCGTTCAACTGGTGCTTTTATGGCAAGGTGAATTTTGACCAGCGCCCGGATTTTCTCCTCAATTATGAGCTTTCTGAGGAGATGCGTAATGGGGAGCAGCAGATTGTTGAGGTTGAGATTACTGTCCTGCATGATGGCACTGAATATATCATCACCCGCACCCAAAGGTATAACTGTACAAACGGGAATGTTCGCGGCGAAAGTGTCCCAACCATCAAGGTTTCCTATAAGCAGGAAGATGGTCAGACCGAGTCGGTTAAGGCGACTCAGGTTGATAATGTCATCAATAACATTTTGCCCGAGGATTTGTCCACATACTTCTTCTTCGATACAGAGCGCGTCAGTAGCATTAGTAGTAGAAGAGATGTCGCCGAAGCTGTTAAGGGGTTGCTGGGCTTATCAATCATGGATAGTGCAATTAAGCACCTCGGTGATCGCGGCAAGAAAACCACAGTTATTGGCAAGCTGTATGGAAGCATGGACTTAGATGGCGACGCCAAAGCGCAGGAAGCTCTGAATCGTATTCAGACAGCAGAGGCAAAACGCTCTGCCATCGCGGAGCAACTAGAGGATTGTGATTCTCAGATCAATCAGTATGATGCCCGTAAAGAGCAACTTGATGCCATTTTGCGGGATAACCAGACTACGACAACCCTCCAGAAAAAGAAGGAAGAACTGGAACGCAGGATTGCTACTGAACGCAAAGCGCTTGCCGATGCAACTGCGGCGTATTTCCGTGAATTCAGCGCCGGATCGCTCTCCTTCTTTGCGCAGCCGCTCCTTAGTACGGCGAGCGCATTTCTTAAAGAGGTCAAGGTAGATGATAAGGGTACCCGCGATCTAACGAAGCCCACCATTATGGAGCTCATCAAGCGTGGCCGCTGCATCTGTGGCCAGGAGCTCCATGAGGGCAACGAAGCCTATCAACACCTGATGGCAGAGTTGGCCTATGTGCCGCCTGAATCTATCGGAAATACCGTGCGGCACTACCGGGAAAAGCTCAGTAGTTTCTCTCGTCCAGCAGAGCGTACATATGACAGCTTGGACGAGCGTTACAAGGCAATTCTTCGTTCAAAAGGTCGCATTCAGGATTGGGAGGACGAACTCCATTCTATAAGCGATCAGATCTCCGGAAAAGAAAACATGCGTCAGTATGAATCTGAGCTTGCCGACATCAGAGTCCGTCTCCGCGATCTCCATGCAAAAAAAGATCGCCTGAATCGGGACGACGGTGCGCAGAAGAGCGACATCGAACGTTATAAGAAAATATACGACTCACTTACTGCTGTCTCTGGAAAGAACCGTCAGGCGATGGAGCTTATTGCTTATGCCGAGGCGATCCGGGAATGGCTCGCGGAGACATACAAAGAGAAAGAACTCACTATCCGCGAAGATTTGGAAACGAAGGTCAACGAAATCTTCGAGCGGATGTATCACGGGCATCGCCGCGTCGCCATCGATGCAAAGTATCATGTAGAACTCTTGACCACCATTTCCGATAGAGAGATTGCCGCTGGCGAGTCTGAGGGCTCTAACCGTGTTAAGAACTTCGCTTTTATCGCTGGATTGGTTGCATTGGCTAAAGGCAAAATCGTTACGGATAATTCCGAGAATGGCATCAACCTTTCCTCTGAGCCATATCCGTTGGTAATGGACGCTCCGTTCTCTAACGCAGACGAAACCCACACGGCGAACATCTCCAAGGTTTTGCCGGAGATTGCTGAACAGGTCATCATGTTTGTAATGCAGAAGGACTGGAACTATGCGGAGCCGGTAATGAACGATCGGGTTGGACAGAGGTATCACTTGGATAAGATTAGTGAAACCCTTACCCGTCTTAACTAGGAGGTAGCGTCATGTTTGAAAATGACTACACGATTAATGGCAAGCATGCCACATATCTCAAATTCTTGGCGAAGAAAAATGCTCGGGACGATCAAAGCCCGGACAATCCCACAGCAGCAAGGTTATTTGAACGCTACATTGATGTTTATATGAACGCTGCTGTGTTTGGGCTGCTTTATAATCGCACTGCAAAGCGTGATAACTCCTCAGACGACCGCGCCCGAGTATATGCCGATGCTTTTGCCAATGAGCGGGAAAACTGCATTTTCCTCTACCGCATGGTTATGCTCCTTGACAAGACAATAGAACTATCCCCCGAAGAGCGCGTAGACCGGGCTTTCCGGTACGACACGCTACCCGAGAAAGCTGAAGAGTTTCGCAAGAATCTGGAGCTTTTCCATGACTATGTGCGCGGTGGAATTGAGGTTATGTATGAGCAATTCACCGATGGGTGTCAGACTCAGGACGATTATCTCAGCAAGACTTACGAGGTAATGACAACGTTCAAGAAAGAGCTCGAGGGAGCATCTTATGCTGATGAGATTGCCCATCTGATCAAGTAATAAAGCAGTCAATTCGTGTAGACAGGAGGTGGCGGCGTGTCGACGCAGGATATAGTTGGAGAAAAACTCTATACATATGCAATGGAGCTTTTCTTTAAAACTGGACATGTCGCCACCTTGAAGCCTGAGTTCATCAATCATTCTCCAGAACAGTTTGCTTATTTCGATAACAGGACTGATGTGTCCTTAACTCGTGAACAGCGAAGTCTATTTAAGGCTTTCAATAACGTGTCTCGTCTGTTCTCAGTAAACAGGTGCGTTTTCTTTTCGATTAACCTCCTAACCTCAAAGGTGAACCGTAGTCAGGCAGCTCATGATATCCACACCATGATCCATCCTGTTGTCGAAGCCGACGGCACGATTTGTCTGTTCTGCCATGATGATGAAGTCATGCTTTCTTTTTTAGGGTTCGGGTTGCGGTGCATCCTTTCCGATTGGTATCCGATGGCCGATGAAAATGAGACGCTTCTTGAAAAACTTGATATTGCAAACTTCTCCATTGTGCGAGGCACTGACTATTTCAGCGATATGATATACTTGCTGGCGAGAAATTATTATCAGTCTGGCCAGCCGTCTACCTATGAGCTCATCCCAATTGATTTCATTTCTAGGGCCGGCGTTGATGAAATAGACCGTGAAGCGTTAAATCAGTATGTTCAAGATCAACTCAATGCTCCTTTGTATGAATATGGCGACGATTACGTGGAGTATGATGAGTCCGCTCAGATTCAGAATACCGATATTGGCGCCGATCTAGATCTTATGCTTCTCGAGATGGATGACGAGGATGATAATCCCTTTGGGGAAGATATAGAGCCTGAGGACGATCTTGACGATGACGACGAGTTCTTTGATGAAGATGCGGAATCCGAGAACAAGGATGAGTATGAGTTTGATGATATTGATCCAGAGATATTTAGGGATCCGTTACTAATGGTGAAGTGGCTAAATCGTCATACTCAGAATCAAAGCTAAAGTGTTATTGTTTTTTCGCTGGACTTTCGTCCTCCTTTGTGGTATGTGTTTGTGCTGCAAAGGAGGTGCGGAAATGGCACGGATAAACATTGAGGAACTGTACTGCGGCGAGGGCGGCGGTGCGAAGTACGGCGTCGGCGGGATCATGGGGGCCGTTATGCAGGAAATCATGATCCACGGCGTACCGAAGGAATACGACGATCGGACGTATATCGAGCTGCTGATCATCAAGCACACGCTGAAGGTGGCGGAGCAAATGAAAACCGAGGGCGACTTTGTGTCGGGAATGACCGACGCGGAGCCGCCCTCTTGCTATGCGGAGGTATAAGATGAAGATTCTGGAAGAACTGTGGTATGGGAACGTGACGCCCGGTGAGCGGGGCGTGGAGAAGGACGGCCGCCTGTGGAACCTGGGCAGGCTGATCCTGCAGAACGAAGAGGAGCTGGCGCCGCTGCTCTCGGAGAAAGCGAAGGAGGTGCTGGAAAAGCTGCGGGACAATCAGTCAGAGCTGAACGATCTGGGCGAGTGCGAGGTGTTCGTCTGCGGATTCCGCCTTGGAGCCAGGATCATGCTGGAAGTGCTGGACGGCAGCGACAAGTGGGGCGAATTTGAAGAATAAGCAGTGTCCCAAGAGTTCGACTCCGTACCAATCCGCCATTAAAGCAAACCTATCGACCGACAGAAAAGAGGTTTGCCCCAAAATGTAGGGCAAACCTCGGAAAACACAGGAGCGCGGCTTCAAGCCAAAGATGAAATTACCGCCTGCGGTGCAGATGACCGCAGGCAGTATGCTGATCTTTCTTATTATATCAAAGAAACGTCGCCATGTAAAGCGGCAGACGCCAGACGCCGTCTTTCTGCATCACATCTTTAAAATCGGGCTTCAGAGTGGTCGATCGGCTCCTTCAGGGCCCTTTTTTATGTCCAGAGGCAGAATGTAAACGCCGGTGTGTTTTTTGCGTTTCTTTACAGCCGGGAGAACAAGAACCGAAGCAACGTTTTCCACCTTGAATTCTGTAGAAAGCGCAGTTTTGAGGCAGAAATCAGTGAAATACTTCAAAGACAGTCGAAAGAATAATTACCTCAAAGGCTTGATTATTCTCGCCATATATGATATAATTGACGAGAATAAAGACGGGGGTGAGTAAAATGCGGAGATTTGATTATAGCTTTCTGAAAGAAAAGGCCTGGGACAATGAGATTGTAGGATATCTTTCCCAGATCCATGAGCTGAAGGGAAAGCAGATGTTATACCTGCGTCAAAAACCAGCCGATGTTGAGAAGCTGGTTGAAATTGCAAAGATTCAGAGTACAGAATCCTCCAACGGGATTGAGGGAATCCGCACGACGGATACGCGCCTGCGGCAGCTCATGAGCGAGAAGACGACGCCGCGCACCCGCGACGAGAAAGAAATCGCAGGCTACCGTGACGCGCTGAACACGGTACATGAGAACTTTGAGTATATCCCGCTGACGCCCAACTATATCCTTCAGCTTCACAAGATCATGTTCGCTCACACCGACAGCGCCTTCGGCGGTTCCTTCAAGAACGTGCAGAACTATATCAGCGCAACAACGGCAGACGGAAGGACCTATGCGCTGTTTACGCCTCTGGCACCGTATGAAACGCAGGAGGCGATGCGCGAGCTGTGCGATGCGTACAACTTTGCCGTCGGTGAAGGTAAGGTGGACCCACTGCTGATCATCCCGTGCTTTATCCACGATTTCCTCTGCATTCATCCGTTCATTGACGGAAACGGCAGAATGTCGCGTCTGTTGACAACGCTGCTGCTCTATCGCTGCGGGTATGAAATTGGCAAATATATTTCTCTGGAAGCCAAGATCGCACGGACGAAGGTGAGCTATTATGACGCCCTGGAAGCCTCGCAGACCGGCTGGCACGAGGGTAAGGACGATCCAACTGCGTTTATCAAATATCAGCTTGGTACGGTCATCGCGGCATACCGTGATTTTGAAGAACGGATGGAGCTCGTTGCCGTTTCTCCGCTTGATACCGTGCGCAACGCCGTAAAAACGAGAATTGGAAAGTTCACGAAATCCGAAATCGCCGAGCTTGTCACTTCCATGAGCGCCACGTCGGTTGAACGCCATCTCCGGGCGCTCTGCGCCAGCGGCGAGATCGAAAAGCGCGGCGGTGGACGATCCACTTACTATATCCGAAAGACAATCTAATCCATCATTGGTTTTCCATCACGCTGTACCGCCAAGACAAAATCACGAAAAAGCAAGTTGACAAGTGCCGAATCAGCACGAAAAGGCAAGAAACACTATCTTTAAGCGAGGTCGTCCCTATATTTTAGGGATGACCTCACAGCAGATGACCAGCCTCAGGCAGCGAAAAAACTGCGGGACAATAGACAAAAAAATGGAGTTTGTAAGCCCTCGCGACGATTGACGTCGTGAGGGCTTCATTGCGTAAGAAGCTATTTCCTTATGGCAGCATAATACTGCTCAAACGGTATCTCTTCAGCGATGGCCTTGTCCCGAAGCTCAGAAGCAAAGCGCGACCATTCCTCAAATTCGGAAACGGTCATTTTCTTTTTCATATATCTGGCGTAGTGCGCTTTATATGCGCGGTTATAGGTTTGCCATACGGGATCGGTTTTGCATTTGTCATCGTAGCGTTTTCTGGCGCCAACATCGCGGCAAGTTTTGTCCGGTTCGTCCGGCAATGGGGTGTCACAGTAGCTGTAGTACTTTCCTCCACGGATCAAAAAGAATCTGCCGCATTGCTTGCATTGGTTGGGGAGGTAGTTGTGCTTGATCCCATTGAAGAGGTCAAAGAATAGGAAGGATTGCAAATCAGTAAAGGAGATTTCTTCACAGAGGATCGGCTGGCGCCTTTCATCCTTCAAAACCTTGTAACCAAAGGACTGCATTTGACAGATTGTTTTTCGGAAGCCCTGACCTTCAGATTTGTTGAACTCCTCAAAACATTGCGCCACATCGTTCGCGCTGGGAAAAGAATTGTTTCTGTGCAAATACTCTGCAACAAACGGCTTGAATACAGTGTGTACCGCTATATATGATTTTAGAAAATCAATATAATCGTCAAAGAAAGCGGTAATATCATTGTTAAATTCCAGGAGCGATTGCAGCATGTCTGCATCATATTCCTTCATGTGTTCCGGATCATCCGGGATAAAGCTGGTACGTCGGATAAAGAAATTCCCGTTGTCCATTTGATCTCCGAAGCCGACAGGAGTAATCGTATCCCAGGTGATCGGAGAATCATCTCTGGGGTCACGCCCGTCATAAAAGAAGAGTGTGTGTTCGTTCAGCAGATCGTCAAAGGTCTTGAGGGGAAAATGAATAATCTGATTGTAAGGAGGCAGCTTCTCAAGTAAAGCATTCAGCTTTGTAAAGATGCGAATGGCGGCATATACATAATCATTGTAGCGCGTGTATTCTTCGAAGTTCATTCCATTAGAGAGGATCAATTTCCGCTTCAACGAATTCAGGTCATAGAACAGGTTGCCGGGCGTCTCAGGGTTCTCCAGTTCATCAGTGTCCATATCTTCATAAAGATCGTTTGCGTTTAGGTACGCTGTCAGGATTTCATTGGCAGCGTATTTATATTTTTCATTGATATAAACGTCGCTCATCCAAAAGCAAGCACGAAAAGAAAACATGACGCCCTCCAAAAAAGTTTAGAATAATAGATAATGTGCGTGCAGAAATAGAGAATGTATTTTAATTATACAACATCTATTGCAAAAGCACAAGAGGTAAGTTAAAATAGATAACGTGATCACAAGATGAATTATCTACCGCAAATGAAAGGACTGTTCAGATGAAGGAATCATCCTACAAATCCTACGATGAGCTGCCGCTGTTCCTCAACGCGGAAACAACGGCCAAGCTGCTGGGGATCTCCATCTCCGGGATGTACGAGCTGATGCACGAGAAGGGCTTTCCGGTTCTGAAAATCGGATCCCGTCTCGTTGTGCCGAGGGACAAGCTCCTCGCTTGGGTGGAGCAGAACGTTGGAAAGTGAGGGAACCCATGAGCGACTACTATCCTTACCCCAAGCGCGATCCGATCAAAAACTATTTCCCGCTGCCCAACGAAATCTTTATGCTGGGCCTCACGCCGGGCGAGTTGGCGGTGTACAGTTACCTGATGCGCTGCGAGGATCGCAAGACACACCAGTGCCACCCAAGCTACAGAACCATCGGCAGAGCCGTGCATCTCTCGCAGAACACGGTGGCGAAGCATGTGAACGGTCTGCGGGAAAAGCTGCTGATTGTCACGGAGAACACCGAGATCGTCACCAGGCGCGGCGAGAAGCGAAACGGCACGCTACTCTACACGATCCGCCCGGTGGAGAAAGCGCTCCGGCACTTCTACGAGCAACAGATGCATCAGCTCGAAACAGTCAAAGACCAGGAGACGATCCGAAAAAAGCTCGCCGAGCTCGACCGCAAACGGGAGCGAGCGGGTTAGGGTCGAAAATCAAGCAGGAGAAAGCGACGGCGTTGCAAGCAGCGCCGTCGCGGACTCACAACAGCCGGCAATGCCGACCGTTAGGCGGTTTTTGCGGGTTCGGTGATCGGTGCCACCCTGGGGGTTGCTCACAGCCCTTTGGTGTCAAATTCGGCGCCGCAGTGCGGCGCCTATCCCCGAATTACCGCAGTTTTTACAAGGGAAACTACGGTGCCACCGCTTGGTGTATTGCCTAAATACAGGAGGTTTTTATGGATTCACCCGATATGCAGCGCGTCAGCCTGTATCTGCCCAGAAAGCTGGTTCAGGAGGCGGACCGCACGAAAGAAAAATGCGGCTTCTCTTCCCGCAACGAGTTCTATGCCAAAGCCGTCGAGAGCTTCATCGCCGAACAGCTTCTGGAGGATGACGTGATAAACAGCGCGCTTACCGACAAGCTGGCGTGGGCGGTACATGCGCTTTCAGAAGACAACGCCAGAGCAATTTCAAAAGGACTGTTCCGTTACGCGGTGCAACTTGAAATCCTGATGCGCATGTTCGCGCAGGTCAGTGAGTTCAGTGGTGACGAGCTCAAGGAGATGCGCCGTGAGGCGGTCAACAACGTCCGTCGCACGAGAGGAAAGACCCCGCTGGAGGAAATCATGAGGGGCTACTACAACGAGGAATAAAGTTCGATTCTCGCTGGATATTCCGAAAGCGTTGTGGTATGTGTTTGTGTTGCAAAGGAAGTGAGAAACATGGCAAGGAAAAGACCAGACGGCGACGGGCTCGTCCACAAGCGCAAGGACGGACGCTGGGAAGGCCGTATCGTCATCGGACACAAGGAAGACGGAACGCCAATCTACAAATCCGTCTTCGCCAAAACACAAAAAGAGTTGATGCCAAAGCTCCACGGCGCCATCGATTGCTACCGGGACGCGGATCTGAGCGAGCAGGGCAACATGACGCTTTCTGAATGGATCGAGAAGTGGCTCACAAGCTACGCCGAACCGACGCTGCGCGAGAGTACCGTCCGCGGGTATCGCAGCGACGTGCGTCATCACATCAAGCCTGCGCTGGGCAACAAGATGCTTCGCTCCATCACGCAGCGGGACGTGCAGAAATTCTATAACGCGCTGGGCCGAAAGACATACAAAGCCAGCGACGGAAACGAGCGTCGACTTGCAGATGCAACGGTGCGCGGCGTTCACATGCTGCTCCACGAGATCATGGAAGCGGAAGTGCGCTCCCGGCTCATCGTGATGAATCCTACGGACGGAACCGTGATCCCCAAGCTCAATCGTCCGCCCATGAAGATTCTCAACGAAGAGCAGCTGGACAAGTTCATGAAGGCGATCCGTGCCGAGCCGCTGTGGTATGATTTCTTCTACACGGAGATCACCACGGGTCTGCGCTGCGGCGAGATCTGCGGGCTCAAGTGGTGCGACCTCGACGAGACGAACGGAACGCTGAAGATATGCCGCTACATCCACTCGGCGCCAGGCGGCGCGCTGGAGGTAGGCAATCCGAAAACCGAAAAAGGAACGCGCACGATCCTGCTGCCGCCCAGTACACTCCACGTGCTGAAGGAGCGGCGCAAGATGGCGCTGACCGAGTGGATCTTCCCGAGCCTGCTGGAGCCGGAGAAGCCGACAGCGCCCAGCGCGGCGTACCATCGGCTGAAGGTGATCCTCAAGGCCGCAGGTCTGCCGGACATTCGCTTCCATGATCTGCGCCACACCTTCGCCACCCATGCCATGCGCAGCGGCGTAGACGCAAAAACTCTCTCGAGTATCCTCGGTCACACCAACGCCAGCTTCACGCTGGACACCTATACCCACGTCACCACGGACATGCAGAAGAATGCCTCGGTCATTGTGGGAGATTTCATGAAAGAACTATTCGGGAAGGAGTTGAAACCGTGGGAAAGAAGCGAAAGTCCGGAGAAGGAACGCTCCGATTAAGAAAAGACGGGCGCTGGGAAGGGCGCATCGTTGTTGGCTACGACGAGAAGGGCGCTCCCATCACGAAAAGTGTCACCGCCGTGTCCAAGGCCGTCTGTCAGGAAAAGCTGGAAGAACTCAAAGTAAAATGCGGTGTCGTCACCGGCAGGGCGAAGTCGGACATGCCCTTCGGCGAGTGGATCGACCTGTGGTATCAGACCTGGCCCAATCCCGGCCTGCGGATCACGACGCAGCAGTGCTATGAGGATCGGATCTACAATCACATCATTCCGCACGTCGATAAAATCCCTCTGAACAAGCTGACGCAGAGCGACCTCCAGCAGTTCTACGCGGAGCTGAAACGGAACGGGCGGCGCATCCGCCGCGATCTCTACGGCCCCGGCCTGTCGGATCGCATGGTACGCTCCTGTCACACCACCTGCCGGATCGCGCTGGAGAAGGCGAAGACCGAGGGGCTGATCCGCGTGAATCCCGCCATCGGCTGCAAGCTGCCGCCGAAGAAGGCGCGGGAGATGCAGGTGCTCTCCCACGAGGAGATGCAGCGGTTTCTGATCCAGGCGAAGGAGGACGGCTTCTACGAGATGATGCTGCTGGAGCTGGCGACCGACATGCGGCGCGGTGAGCTCTGCGCGCTGCAGTGGGACGATCTGAATCTGCGCACCGGCGAGCTCCATATTCAGCGGCAGGTGATCCACGTGGCAGGTGCTCTGCACGAGTCGGCGCCGAAGACGAAAAGCTCCGACCGGGTTGTGATTCTGCCACCGGCGGTGCTGGCCGTGCTGCGGGAGCTGAAGGAGCAGACGGAGTCGCGGTGGATGTTCCCCTCTCCGGTAAAAGAAGACGCTCCGCTGGATCCGCAGAGCGTCTATCGGAAGATGAAAAAGGTGCTGGTGCGGGCGCAGTGCAAGGACATCCGCTTCCACGATCTGCGCCACACCTTCGCCACGACCGCCTTGGAGCACGGCATGGACGTGAAAACGCTCTCCGCCATCATCGGCCACATCTCGTCGGCTACGACGATTGACATCTACAGCCACATCACCGGCGCCATGCAGCGGCAAGCCGCGCAGAAGATCGAGCGCGGGATCGGCCACAGCGAGGCGTATGAGCCCCACGAAACGCTGGACGACCAAACTTCCCACCGAAGGCGGAAAACCGCCTGTAAGCCCGCCGTTTGCCACGTACAAGGGCAAGGTGCGCAAGCCCGGCACCGGCGGGATCTATGAGCTCAACGACCACCTCTTTGAGGGTCGCTATTCACCCACCAACGCTCAGGGCAAACGCGAGGTCCACACCGTCTATGCCAAGACGAAGGAGGAGTGCGAAGTGCTGTTAGAGCAGATGATCGCCGAGGTGCGGGAACAGATCAAGGAGGAAAAGCGGCAGATGAAATTGCTGACAACTGCTGGGAGATAAGATGTCCAGCAAAGGAGGTCATCCCTACAAAATGGGGATGACCTCATAACATTGGAGCCGCAAAATCTGCGTCACAGAAGACAAAGAAATACGGTTTCTTTTTTCTTAATGACTGTTGACAAACTATCGTTGGAATGATATAATACAGATGTATCATCCCAATGATAGGAGAAAAACGCCATGGAAAATATCACTCTGTTTCACGGAAGCAATCAAATTGTTGAAACGCCAGAGCTTTCACAGGGAAATATTCATAATGATTACGGGCGGGGATTCTATTGCACCCGGATCGAGGATATGGCAAAGGAATGGGCATGTAAGAACCAAAAGGACGGTTTTGTAAATCGTTATGAGTTAGATACGGATGAACTCCGTATCTTGAATCTGTCTGACGGCAACCATACTGTTCTGAACTGGATCGCAATTCTGCTGAAAAACAGGACCTTCCGTCTGCGCTCTCCGATTGCCATTGACGCCAGAGAATACTTGATAGAGCATTTTGCAATCGACACCACCGTATACGATGTCATCGTAGGTTACCGTGCAAACGATTCCTATTTCCAGTATGCAGAATCCTTCGTGGAAAACACCTTGCCGCTACGCAGTCTGAACCGGGCATTGACGCTGGGCAAACTCGGACTGCAAACTGTCCTTGTATCTGAAAAGGCATTCAAACAGATCCGTTTCATTGACGCAGAGCCGGTAGATAAAACGGTTTATTATCCAAAGTTTTTCGAGCGAGATACGAACGCGAGGCAGACCTACGTGACCGAGATTGCGAAGAGCAGATCCTACCGGAACGATATCTTCGTGCTGGATATTTTGAGAGAGGAGATGGCAAACGATGACCCGCGCATACAGCGAATCCTATTTGAGTGACGCCAAGGATCGGCTGTCACAGTTTTTCGATTATCTGATTAAAGACTGTGGCATGAAAGCGGATTGGGTAGCGTCGATCTTTCTCTCCTCCGGGTATGCCGAACAGTTTGAGCGGGGCAACCCGGCAATCCTCGCAGGCATGTCCGGCATTGAGCTGGCAAGGGTCATCGTGGAAGCGACCTATAAAAAGAAAAAGCTGCCGGAGCCGCGTTATTCCGAAGGGCTTTCTCCTGAGTATTGGGCTGGCTGGGCGTTGGCAGAGTATCAGTGGTACAGCGGAATGCGCTTCAAGGATATCTTCGAGCGCGTAAAGCTGTCTGAAATCATCCCTATGTACTCGGTCTACCACGAGATGGACATCTCAAAATTCATCGAGACAATGGACGAAAGGTGTTCAACGGCGCTGTCGGAGTGCAGGCTGAAAAAGCTGCGGGAAAGCCGCGGACTCTCCCAAGCGGAGCTTGCGAAGATTTCCGGCGTCAGCCTTCGATCCATCCAAATGTACGAGCAGCGTGTCAACGACATTGACAAAGCCCAGGCGCAGACGATCTACAAACTGTCGCGTGTGATTGGGTGCTCGATGGAGGATTTGCTGGAAAAACCGATGGAATAAGGAAAAATGAGAATAGCGGAGGATACTATGGTTATTATTGCTTGCTTAATTAGCAATGGTTATGATGTTCTGGTCTGTAATAGTTTAGATCCGTTTGAAAAGACTCCGTATATGTTGCCGGAGTCTTCTGCCGAATCAATAGAAGTGGCACAAAAAAATATCACAGAAAGATTAGGCAGTAAACAAATCCTCTTTGATTTTGATGAGATTCTCTATGAAACCAATGAGGATGGACTCTGTCATCAAGTTCTCTATCTATGCCATGCATATCAATGGACAAATCAAGCAGAAGACAATTCGTATGGATGGATTGAGGTACGTAAATTAACGAGCAATCCTTTCTCCTCCGCATATAAAGAGCTTTCCAATGCTGCCAACGACTACCTTACTCGGAGAGAGAAAATACTATCTAAAATAAGATCTGAAATAGAAACAATCCACGATCAAAGTCAAGTAAAAATAGAGATAGGCGAACAGGTTGACATAATTGTCTTTTGGCTTCGCCATTCAAAAATTTATGTACCATTCTGCCTAGAAGTAGAATATTTTTTAAAGAGAGATGAAAGCGTTGATTTTCATATACGGTGGAAGGCAAGCCGGCAGTATGCTCCAGGCGACAAATCTGATCTTTATATGCTGTTTACTGAAACAATGGCATTATTGCTCAAATTATTCAATGAGCCTGTTTATGTAAGTACATACAACTTTTTAGGTTTGGAGCCGGAAATCAACGGAGCCGAAATAATATTTGAAGGCAACAATTATTCTGGAACAATTGCTGAATCAGAGTTTGCAGAAAAGATTATTGACTCGTTTGAATTTTTTAACTTTCTTCTTGGCGTACATGGAAGAATATTTGGTTCAATTTCCAATGACCTTATCGATGAGAAAGATATATCAATTATCGAACACCTTGGTGAGGACTCAAATTACGTCATCCGAAAGGAAAGTGGTTGTTACTATAATTCAAGTATAGGATATATATCATTGCTCAACAACTACTATGACTGCAACTATCTCATTCAGCCCTATTCTTATGAACTGTTAACCGGAGTTACCGGAGCGCTTTTGTTTTCATCATTTTCAGATCAGACCTTATGCACCAATTATATTGAAAAGGAAATCCTTGATATAGTTAACGAAGTGGTTGACCGTTTTTCGATTAATCAATACACACTGGTATGTCAAAGCAACAGATTATATTTGTTGTCGAGTAATTATATTTGGGTTTTTGCTGGAGATTACCATCATTCATATGTTGCTGAAGAGGAGAAATTAATTTTTGACAGGCAAGCAAAAGAGAATGCACTACTTCATGTAAACAGAGACTTTAAATGGATTTTCCCTGTCAACCCATCTAGATTTGAGCAATTAATTGCTGATATCATTGAATATCAGCAACCTGACACAACAGTACGTCTTGTCGGACGAACAAATAATCCAGATGGAGGTCGAGATATTATTATCCGTAGAAAAGAGGGAGAAAACCGTAAACTTACCATCTGTCAGTGCAAGGCATATCAAAACAGCGTAAATAAATCTCATGTAACAGACATACGAGATACGCTTGATTATTACGAAGCGACGGGATTCCTTTTAGCGGTTACTTCTGATATTACGGCTCCACTAATAGATCATTTGACATCACTAGAAAAGAAGTATGATGTGGATTGGTGGACAAGACGAGAATTATTTAAAATAATGCGACAATATCCATCGCTTGTTAATGCGTATCAAGACATTATTAAGGTTGTTGACAATAAAGAGGGACAATCCTGATTGCTGAAATCAAACTCAAAAAATGCGCCGCAATAAACAATGAAATAGCAAAAAACCTCTGAAATCAGCGATTTCAGAGGTTTTTTGGTCCGAGTGACTGGTTTCGAACCAGCGGCCTCGTGGTCCCAAACCACGCGCTCTACCATCTGAGCTACACCCGGATATTCATTTTTCTGTTTCTGCCGTTGTGGTCAAAGATGTGGTCAAACGGCGATTTTCGGAGATTTTGCGGAAGGGATAAAGTGCCAAAACCCCAGCGTTTTCAAGGCTTACGGAGATTTCGGATTTCTCCGTCTTGCCGGGGGTGTTACACGCTCCCAAATGTCGCGCGCTACCAACTACGCCACACCCCGATAGTTATTTAATTGTGGTCGTGTAGGTGGTCAAATCTGTGGTCAAACACAGTTTTGACTGCCTTTTTTCATTTGCCAAACCGCCCAAAATCCGCACGGTTGAAGGGCTTTCGGCGGTTGTCGTTGTCATACAGAGCGAACACCGTCTATGCTCCCAAACCACCCGCGCTACCAACTGCGCCACACCCGGTTATATTTATATTTTAGTTTGCTTCCTGCTTATTATCTTTCCGCTGTCCGTCCGCGGCGCTTCCCTCAGAAACATAGTCGCATAATACAGGGGTTCCAAAAAGGCTTGCCTTTTTGGGGAGAGGACGAGGCGCGCAATGAATGAGTTTTCGCCAAAGGCGGAAACGAATGATATGGAGCTGCCGAAGACGATGGTGCGCTCGCTCCGCTCCTTGTTTCTTCACCTCGGAGCAATGCCTTCTTCCGCCTCCGGCGGCGGCATTTCTCCTCGCCCAACTGCGTCTGAATCACTCGTGATATTTTACCTTTTTTAGCTTCGTTTGTCAATATAACCGCTTGCCGTCGGGTTCATTTTCGGCAAATGTTGCCGTTCGTTCCATAAAATATGCCTTTCATACCGCTCTTATTTATTTTTTAGAAAAGCGTGCTATAATTTAGCTCATATGAAAGGAGAATGACAATGAACGAAAAAATCGCAAAAATATTTGCAGCGGTGTGCGTCGTGTGTGCGATGATTGCCATGGCAGCTTGTAACTCCGGCGGCTCCGATCTGCCCGCCGACGAACCTGACAGCGCACAAAGTTCGGAATATGTCGGCGAAATTTCCGAAAGCAATTCGGTCAGCAACGCACAAACTACTGTAAACGATACAACGCAAAAGGCAAATGCGGCAACCGTCAAAAACACAGTCGACGACCGCGCGCTGTATGAAGCCTTTCTGAAAACCAAGTCGTGGCAGACCTCCGTTTCACGCCGCGTCGAAACCGCGAGCGAATATGAGTATGACTACAACAACTTCAAGTGCGGAAAATATTACTATGACCTCGACGGCGACGGCAGGCTTGAGCTGTTCATTTGCCTGAGCTATCAACGGGGCGAGCTTCAGTACAGCTTTCCGTACATTCTCGACATAAAGGGAACTACGGTCTTTTGCGCATATGAATTTCAATCCACCTGCCCGGTAAGATATTCCGATCACATAACTCTTCTTCAAGGCACTGATAAAAACTACTATTTCATCATCGACTCGAACGACGGCGGAATATACGATGCGGCGGGAAAATACCGTTACTGTGATGGCAAGCTTATACATATAGACAGCGTACACGCCTATAACACCACCGGCTCCCTCGAATCGGGTTATCCCGCCGTATATTATGTCAGCGGCGGCGCAGACCTGTATTTGAACAATGTCATTAAGGACTGGAAATCAGGCAGCGGAGACGCGGTCGAAAGCGTTGACGAAAACACATATGAGACCTGCAAAGATGCCCTCTATAAAGGAACCGAAATAGTATACTACTACAGTTAATATTTTTCCGTAACCTGACAAGCGGGCGGTGAATACTCTGTAATATGACTTTTCGGGAGGCGTATTATGGGTAGCATAAAATATTTTCTCGGGAGCAGCTCGCCCGAGGGGTTTCACTCATTTTTCGGCGAGCTTTGTCCGACTCATTCGGGCGGGTATACATATATAATAAAGGGCGGTCCGGGCACGGGCAAATCAAGCCTGATGAAACGGATAAACTCCGCCCTGACAGACGCGGGGATAGAGACGGAGCTGATATATTGCTCATCCGACCCAGCTTCGCTCGACGGCGTATACGCGCCCGCGCTCAACTGCTGGATAGCGGACGGCACTTCTCCGCACACGCTCGAGCCGAAATATCCGGGCGCCGCGCAGGAGACAGTTGACCTTGGCAGGTTCTGGAATAAAAATATTCTGCGTTCGCGCGCGGATGAGGTCATCGCGCTGACCGACGAAAACGCCGTGTGCCACCGCAGATGCAGGCGCTTTCTCGAAGCCTCCGCTCTGCTGCGCGAGGATATATTGCGCCTGACGCTCGGCTGCACGGACACGGCAAAAATCAAGCGCGCGGCTTCGCGCATTGCGTCGCGCGAGTTCGGCAGGCCGACCGGGCGCATCGGCGAAGAGAATCACAGAATGATATCCGCCGTCACTCCGGACGGGATAACTTTCTTCGGTGAGACCGTAAGACAACTCTGCGAGCGCATATATATCATCGAGGACGACAACATCGCGAGCTCCGCAGCCCTGCTGTCACTGCTTCGCGGATACGCCCTCTCCGGCGGTCATGACATAATCACGAGCCCGTCTCCCCTTTCACCGGACGGCGAGCCCGAGCATCTGCTCATCCCCGACCTGTCGCTCGGCTTCGTGACCTCAAACAGGCTGCATCCTGCGGAGTTTGACGGCGCGGTGAAGATAAACTCCTCACGCTTCACCGACCGCGCCGCGCTGAGCCGGCATATGTCGCGGCTGAACTTCACAAAAAAAGCCTACGGCGAGTTTATCGGCGAGGCCGTAAATTCCCTCGCGAGCGCAAAGAGTATACACGACGACCTCGAGAGCATATATATCTCCGCCATGGACTTTTCGCACATGGATGAGCTCGCGAAAAGCATTGCGGAGGATATGTTGAAGAGAAAAATATAAAAAAACGGGCGTCCGCATAACGGACGCCCGCGTCAACTCTGGAGAAAATTATTCGCCGACAACGTTGACAGCTCTGAGCTTGCTGGAATCCTTGGGATCCGGCTCGACCTCGAAGGTGACCTTCTGACCCTCGGTGAGAGTTCTGTAGCCGTCTGCAACGATAGCGGAGAAATGTACGAAAACATCGTCGCCGCCCTCATCGTTAGCGATGAAGCCAAAACCTTTTTCTGCGTTGAACCATTTGACTGTACCCTTCATTGTGGTACCTCCGTGAAAAAATTTGCATTCTATATTATATGTTGTGCAATGGACTCGCACATTTTTGTGAACCATCAAACGGTCAATGGCTTACAAAAACATGCGAGTCCACAGAAACATTTGTCAGAATACGCATTAATTATATATTCACATTGCGCTTTTGTCAAGAGCGATTTTGTCGAATAAAATAAAAAGAATAATAGATAAAAATTTATAAATTTTTAATTGACATTTCCTCTTTTGCGGAGTATGATAAATGCATATCCATTGGGGAGTAGCTATGGGCAAAAGCCCATCTCGCTGTCACCAACCGTCGTGCAGGTCGCGATAACCGACCGAGCCCGGCTGGCAGCAGACATATGCGTTGAATGCGTTTGAGGCAAGACCTTTGGCAGACATGGTCTGTCGAAGGTCTTTTTTGTTTAACCGAAAGGGAGGCATAAAAATTGAAGTACTATCTTGAAGACGTCCGCGAGGTGTTTAAGCGGACGGAGAGCTCGGAAAACGGACTTTCGCAGTCCGAGGCCGAACGCCGTCTTGAGAAATACGGCAAAAACAAATTGGCACAGGCAAAGCAGAAATCGCTCGTCAGGCGGTTTTTTGAGCAGCTTGCCGACCCGATGATAATCATCCTTATCGTCGCCGCGGTCATATCCGCCGTGACGACAGTCTACGAGGGCAAGGTCTCCGGCTCGCCGTCCTTCCCTACGGACACCGTGATAATCCTCGCCGTTGTGCTCATAAACGCGGTGCTCGGCGTTTTGCAGGAGAGTAAGGCGGAAAAGGCTATCGAGGCGCTTCAGGAGATGAGCGCGGCGACCTCAAAGGTCATTCGCGAGGGCAGGATAATGACTGTCAAGAGCGAAGATCTGACCGTCGGCGATATCGTGGTACTTGAGGCGGGCGACGCCGTTCCCGCGGACTGCCGCATATTCGAGAGCGCCAGCCTTAAAATAGAGGAGGCCGCGCTGACCGGCGAGAGCGTGCCCGTGAGCAAGATTATCTCCGTTCTCGGCGCGGGCGACGGCGGCGATATTCCGCTGGGCGACAGAAAGAACATGGCGTATATGGGCAGCGCCGTTGTCTACGGACGCGGCAAGGCCGTTGTCACCGACACGGGCATGAATACCGAGATGGGCAAGATAGCCGACGCCATAACAAAGGCAGAGGACGGACAGACCCCGCTCCAGAAAAAGCTTGCGGGACTCTCTAAGACTCTCACCTTCCTCGTGCTTGGAATCTGCGTTTTCATCTTCGCGTTCTCGTTGTTCATGGAGCGCTCCACTCTCGCGGGCGGCGATCCCGCGCTGATATTCAAGAGCGTTATCGACGTGTTTATGGTAGCCGTCAGCCTCGCCGTTGCCGCCGTTCCCGAGGGACTTGCGGCGGTGGTCACTATCGTGCTGTCAATAGGCGTTACGAACATGTCGAAGAAAAATGCGGTTATCCGCAAGCTCACCGCTGTTGAGACGCTCGGCTGCGCGCAGATAATCTGCTCTGACAAGACAGGCACTCTCACGCAGAATAAGATGACCGTCGTCGATCATTACGGCGACGAAAAGCTGCTCGCAAGAGCCATGTCCCTCTGCTCGGACGCGGAGGAGGATGCGGATGGAGCAGTCACGGGAGAACCCACCGAAGCGGCTCTCGTAAACTTTGCGATAAGCCTCGGGATGCACAAGGGCGATTTGAAAGCAGACAGCCCGAGAATCGGCGAAGCTCCGTTCGACTCCGGCAGAAAGATGATGTCCACCGTCCACAAGACACCGGACGGCATTATTCAATACACAAAGGGTGCTCCCGATGTTGTCGTCGATCTCTGCACCCACGCTTTTATTGACGGAAAAATCGTTCCGATGACAGACGAGATAAAGGCGACAATAGCCTCGGAAAACAAGAGGATGGCGGATAAGGCTCTGCGCGTGCTCGCGGCGGCGATGAGAAAATACGACTCCGCGCCCGACGATTTTTCGCCCGAGGCGCTCGAGCATGACCTGATATTCATCGGCCTTACCGGCATGATAGACCCCGTTCGCCCGGAGGTCAAGGCAGCTATAGAGGAGTGCCGCGGCGCGGGTATAACCCCCGTTATGATAACCGGCGACCATAAGGACACCGCCGTTGCGATAGCCTCGGAGCTCGGCATACTCACCGATCCGTCACAGGCAATAACCGGCGCGGAGCTCTCCGCGATGAGCGACGAAGAGTTCGCGGACAGAGTCGAGAATATATATGTATACGCGCGCGTGCAGCCGGAGCACAAGACGAGAATAGTCAACGCCTGGCGCTCAAAGGGCAAGATAACCGCCATGACGGGCGACGGCGTCAACGACGCGCCGTCGATAAAGAGCGCGGATATCGGAATAGGCATGGGCATAACCGGCACGGACGTCACAAAGAATGTTGCAGACATGGTGCTCACGGACGACAACTTTGCAACTATCGTCAACGCCGTTGAAGAGGGCCGCCGGATATATGACAATATCCGAAAGGCTATTCAATTCCTGCTCGGCTCGAACCTTGCTGAGGTGCTCGCGATATTCACCGCAACGCTTCTCGGCTTCACGATTCTCGAAGCGCCGCATCTGCTGTTCATAAACCTCGTCACCGACTGCTTCCCGGCGCTCGCGCTCGGACTCGAAAAGGCGGAGAGCGATATCATGCGCCGCCGCCCGCGCGATCCGTCGGACGGAATATTTGCAGGCGGGCTCGGCTTTGATGTGCTCTATCAGGGCCTGCTGGTCACCGCACTGACCCTCGCGGCGTTCTTCATAGGCGAACGCTTCGAGACGGGACACTGGGCATTTATGAACATCGCCGAGTGCGAGCAGGGCATGACGATGGCATTCCTCACCATGTCGATGTGCGAGATATTCCACTCGTTCAACATGCGCTCGCAGCGCGGCTCGGTCATAAAGATGAGCCTTCGCGGCAGTCACAACATGCCGCTGTTCGGCGCGATGGTAGCGTCTCTCGTGCTGACTACGGCGGTTATTGAGATACCGTTCCTCGCAAACGCCTTCGGCTTCACTCCGATAGGCTTCGCCGAATATGCGACATCGCTCGCCCTCGCGTTTTCGATAATCCCGATAGTCGAGATAATCAAGGTCGTTCAGCGTGCCGCAGCGAAAAGAAAAGTCTCCAGATAATATAATAATTTGACATCGCGCCCGGCACATTCCAGCTCAATGAGCTGCTCATTTCCGCAGGTCTCTCGGTCTCCACTATCCCGGTGTTCGAGATAGGCAAGGCTATCAGACGCGCGGCAGAGCGCAGAAAAGAAAAGAAAGCTGCGTAAAAATTGATATAATGCATCCCCTGCACTGAGAGGTGCGGGGGATGTTTTTTGCGGTTGATTTCTGCAGATCGGAGCGCTGAGGTGTCTGTACTTTCAACGCAGCTGCATCGTGTGACCGTTTTATTGGACTCTGCTCTTGCGGAAAGTGTATATTTCCCAGAAATCATTGTGCGCATTCAAACAGGTGCTATACTGAACTCGAGATAGGCGTTACAGCTGTATCTCGGGGAGGCGTACCATGACAATTCTTAGGATACTTTTGTTAGCCGCTATAATTATTGCAGTAGATGTTTTGATAACTGCCGTTCCTCTCAGCATATGGGTCAGGCGGAACGGATGCAAGACGGCAACAAAGGTTTATTTTCTCAAATCCAATGTTTCGAGCGACGAAACTTTTCAATATGTACTGTCGGCTCTTCGGCGCATTGATTGCATTAAAATAAAAAGAGTGCGTGAAAACCGCGGCTATATAAAAGTAAAGCTCCGGCACAAAAAGCCGCGCTGCAAGTGCAGAATTAAATTTTGTATCACAAGCGGCGGATTGGTCGCACTGTTTCCTACTTTATCCTGTCCGCCCGTTACCGACAAAATATGGGATATTTTCTTAACAGAGTTTTTATCTTCCGGAGTAGTTTTTCGCAATGTTCAAAAGGCTTGCGACTGTGTCAAAATGATATATGCTTCGTTCAAATCTCCGGAATATGTCACTGAGACTGTATACGAAACGGAATATTATCCGAAAGTCATCGGTTGGGAAAGCCGGACGACGGAGAGGCATATAACGAGCAAAGCGAGCAGCCGTGATGTAATAATACTGTTCAGCAACGGACGAATCTACTCCGGATTGCTTGAAACCAAGAGCAAGCTGTATAAAGACGCTGTGAAGTTTTCAAATCAGCAGCGGCTGTCAAAATAATATAAACAGGACTGTGAACCGCCGCAGTCCTTATTTTTATTTTGAGATAAACAGCACCGATGTGACTAAAACATACTATTTTTATATCCTTTTACAAGTGCAAACTGCGCTCAATTTGTTTATATAACGTTAATGAATATATTTTTATTTTTTTGTTGAAATCTATAGTAATGTATGCTATAATTTCTTCAAAACTGTGGTTAATTTTTATGCAGTAAATCTAAACGCGCAGCGGCGCTTTGATAAGGAGGACTTTTTTTGAAAGCCTATAACGCGAAAGACATCAGAAATATCGCCATAGCAGGTCATGGCGGCAGAGGAAAAACAACCCTTGCGGAAGCAATGCTCTACACCGCGAAGGCTACCGACAGACTCGGCAGAGTCGCCGACGGCACCACCGTGCTCGACTTCGACGCCGAGGAGAAGAAGAGAAAGGCCACGGTTTCAACCGCTGTTGCCGCTATCGAGTGGAACGGCGCGAAGATAAATATAATCGACACTCCCGGTCTTTTTGACTTTGCGGGCGGCATGAGCGAAGGCATCCGCGCGGCGGACAGCGTGCTCATCGTCACTGCGGCGGGCTCCGGCTTTGACGTCGGCGCAGAGAAAGCTCTCAAGGCGGCGAACGCCAGAGGCATTTCGAGAATGTTCGCCATCACCCGCTGCGACGCGGACAATACAGATTTCTATAAAACATTTGCAGCTATAAAAGACGCAGTCGGCGGTGCTATCTGCCCCGTTATCGTCCCCTATATGGACGGCGGCAAGGTTGCGGCATATGTCAACCTCGCGTCCCGCAAGGCTTTTGACTACAGCAGCGGCGAGAAGAAAGAGGTCGCAATGCCCTCCGACCCGCAGCTTGACGAGATGCTCGATATACTTACAGAAGCAGTCGCTTCGAGCGACGACGAGCTGATGGAGAAGTTCTTTGCAGGCGAGACTTTCACCCGCGAAGAGATAATCAAGGCTCTCAACTCCGGCGTCAGCGACGGCTCCGTTATTCCCGTATACGCCTGCGCGGGCTACACCTGCGAAGCTATCGATATGCTCCTTGACGAGATAGTCTATTCCGCTCCCTCCGCAGCCGACAAAGCAGGCGAGAACGGTCTTCCCTGCGACGAAAACGGCCCGCTTACGGCTATCTGCTTCAAGACTATCGCCGACCCGTTCGTCGGCAAGATGTCCTTCTTCAAGGTCGTTTCCGGCAAGATAACCTCGGACACCCCCGCTTATAACTCCCGCACCGAAGAGAGCGAGAGAATGGGCAAGATAATCACCCTCAAGGGCAGCAAGCAGGAGGACGCATCCTGCATCCCCGCAGGTGACATCGGCGTTGTCACAAAGCTTGCGGGCATCAAGACCGGAGACACTGTCTGCTCGGCAAAGAACCCGATAACCCTCGAGGGCATCAAGTTCCCGACCCCCTGCCTTTCAATGGCAGTCAAGGTTCGCAAAAAGGGCGACGAGGAGAAGGTCGCGGCGAGCTTGCTCAGGCTCCTCGAAGAGGATCCGACAATTTCGTTCGTCATCAACAAAGAGACCCGCGAGCAGGTGCTCTCCGGTCTGGGCGAACAGCACCTTGACGTTATCGTTTCCAAGCTCAAGAACAAGTTCGGCGTTGAGGTCGATCTCAGCGTGCCGAAGGTCGCATATAGAGAGTCCATCCGCAAGAAGGTCGAGGTTCAGGGCAGACACAAGAAGCAGTCCGGCGGACACGGTCAGTTCGGCGATGTGTTCATCCGCTTCGAGCCCTGTGAGAGCGACGATCTCGTTTTCGCCGAGGAAGTTGTCGGCGGCTCCGTGCCGAAGAACTTCTTCCCCGCAGTTGAAAAGGGTCTGCGCGACAGCGTCAAGAAGGGCGTGCTTGCAGGCTATCCGATGGTCGGCATAAAGGCAACCCTTTACGACGGCTCTTATCATCCGGTCGACTCGTCCGAAATGGCGTTCAAGACCGCCGCGAACATAGCATACAAGAACGGTATCCCGCAGGCGAACCCCGTTATCCTTGAGCCTATCGGCACTCTGAAGGCTTATATGCCCGACGAGAATCTCGGCGACATCATGGGCGATGTCACAAAGCGCCGCGGCCGCGTGCTCGGCATGGGTCCGTCCGACGAGCCGAAGATCCAGGAGCTCATCGCGGAAGTTCCCATGGGCGAGATGGGCGATTTCTCGACCGTCCTTCGCTCCGTGACCGCCGGCAGAGGCTGGTTCACCCTTGAGTTCACCCGCTATGAGGATGCGCCGCCCGTCGTTGCACAGAAGGTTATCGAAGAGGCAAAGGCAAACGACGCCGAAGCAGATAAATAAAAACATAAAGAGAGAGCTGTCAAAAGGCAGCTCTCTTCCTAATTTAATATCAAAAACCCGCCCGGCATCGCGCCGTGCGGGTCAGTTTTATTTTGAATTGCGGCTTTGAAGCGAGATTCCGTCATTCGTCTTTATAACAAATCCGACCGCGCCGCCTGTGTTCGTTATCAGCAGCTCGTCGCTGCCCGCGATGCTCGCATATATATTGTCGACATCGATATCAACAGTATAGCTCCATGTGCCGCTGACTATCATTCCGCTGCCGTTGTCTATTTTGACAACGACCTTGCAGTCGTCATACTTGAGCGTAATGCTGCCCTTTGAGCAGTTCACCTTGACGCTCGGCATGGCTTCAAAAACTCTGTCGAGGTTCCCGACCGTTCCGACAGTCCTGCCGACCGGACCCTGATGCGCGTCCTTAGTATTCTGATCGTCCTGCTGCATCCTAACGTTGAGCGTCACTATGGTGTAGTTGCCGTAAGCGACGGCGTTCGCGGAGATAAGGTCGCTCGACTTAATTTCATCGGGCACTCCGGGCACTTCGTTCACAGGCGTGCTGTTCGCCGCGAGCGCCGCAGAGGCTATGCCCGTAAACAGGGAGAGCATTCCCTTTTGGAAACTGTTGCGCGGAGTGTAATCAACGCGCTTCATGGACATATACTGCGTGGCGTCGATGCTCTTGGTGTTCGCCGCCGCAGCTTTGTAATACTTGAGCACCCGCGAAGTGTTTGTGGAGTTGAGCCCCTTGTAGACGTTGACAGTCTCGGTCTTTGTTCCGCCGGAAACATTGGAGCGCGTCACGGTTCTTGAGTCGGTCGTCGGCTCGTCAGTTGTCAGCTCCGCAGAGTCGGTGGACTCCTCATGAATATTCCCCGCATCAGTGACCGAGGGTTCGTCCGTAGAAGACTCCGAACCGTCATCGTTCGTTCTGCACGCCGAAAAGGAAAAGAGCATAGCCGCCGCAAGCAAAAGCGCGGCAAATCTCATAAGCTTTTTGTTCATTCTTCTCCCTCCCGACAGATTTTATCTAAGTGTTGCACTTGATTAGGCTTATATTTTAAGATATTGAAGCAGACAGGTCAAGAAAAATCTTATAAAAAAACATGGCAAAAAATTAATTTTTAATAAAGCCGCAGTTTATCCGACGCATATCCCCGACAGCCGACAAAAAACCGCCCGCCTGGAAAAGACGGACGGCTTCGATTTTTTTCAGATATCAGCCCTTAGCGGTGTAAGAGAAAGCGACGATACCCTTGAGGTTATTGACGGAGACGATGGAGACCTTGATGCCGTTTGCATAGACATTGACATCATATGCCCAGCTGCCTTCGACGATCTTGCCGGTGGTGTTGTCAATCTTGACGACGACCTTGCAGTTGGTGTAGGTCAGCTCAATCTTGCCGTCCTTGTAGTCGACGCTGAGTCCGAGCTCTCTGATAGCGTTATCGACATCGCCGAGAGTACCGACTGCGCAGCCGACGGAACCGCTGTGGTTATCAGCCTTCGCGCCCTGAGTCTGATCCTTGACGTTGAAGGTGATTGTGGTGTAGTTGCCGCTGGTCACCGCGCTGGCGCTCTTCATGTGGCTCGCCTGCATGCCCGAGGGTTTGCCGGGGATATCGGTACGATCCTTGGAGTTCTTGTTGAGTGCGTTTGCAACGGGCTTCTGAGCTATCTTGAGCAGAGCGCCGAGGCTGCCGTCAGCAGTGATGCTGCCCTTGAGAGCCATGTTCTGTCTGCCGCTCTTGAACTGCTTTGTAGCGTTGACCGCCGCCTGATAAGTTTTGATGCAAGCTGCTGCGTCGTTGGTGTTGAGACCCTTGGAGGGAGTCGTGCTGCCCTTGGTCGTGTTCTTTGTATCGGAGGACTGAGAAGCCTTAGTCTCGATAACGGTGTGACCCTCTTTATCGGTGACTACCTCGGTCTCGACCTCGGAGGAAGCCTCTTCGGAAGAAGCGGTATCATCGGAAGCGGAAACATCCGCCGCCTGACCGGAGGTCTGCGCGTCACCGGCAGTGGTGTCGTTGTTTGTGTCATTCTTCTTGCACGCCGCGAACGAGAGAACGAGGACAGCGGCAAGGATTATTGCCAGAATCTTTTTCATCTTATTTCACTCCTTATTGATTTATATATAATTGTATAATCGTTGTTCCAAGCATTCAATAGACAAAAGATAAAATTTCGTTTAACGGGGGTAGTCCAAATTGTGTAAATGCGTCATTAGTGAAACACATCAGGGAAAAGTGTTTTGATTTTTGCGGCGGTTTCGCGTAAGTATCCGGAAATAAGAATTTGCCTGTTGATAAACCGAGGACAACCACGACAATTTTTATCCGGACGCAATCCCTCAGTCTCGGCTTCGCCGATCCAGCTCCCTTTACACAAGGGAGCCGACAATAATTTTATATGTGAGAATAAAAATGCCGTTATATTGCCTGAAGAGCTCCGCCGCTATTGGCACATAAGTGCGTCTGCTCATCCTCCCCGACCGCAAGCGAAAAGCCCTCCGCACTCAGAGTGCAGAGGACTGAATTTCGTTTTTTTGTTACGCAAGTATCTCGCCCATGAGACCGGGAGTTGCGCCTGCGGCGTTGGACTCATCGGTATCGATGTGCATTGCCAGCGCATACTTCGGGCTGACTCTGACGACGACATCGCCGAAAACGAGCGAACGGCCGTTGGAGTCGATCTTGACGCTGACTATCTGCTTGTCCTGAAGACCGTATTTTTCGGCATCCTCGGGAGTTGCGTGGATGTGTCTCTGCGCTGCGATAACGCCGCACTCAAGCTCTATTTCGCCCTTGGGGCCGACAAGCTTGCAGGCGCCGCTGCCCGCAACGTCGCCGCTCTCTCTAACAGGAGCAGTCACGCCTATCGAACGGGCGTCGGTGAGCGAAATCTCAACCTGATTCTCGGGACGCACGGGGCCGAGAATGGAGACCGCCGGGAAGCTACCCTTCGGTCCGATAACGGCAACGCGCTCGTTGCTCGCAAACTGGCCGGGCTGAGAGAGCTCCTTCTTGACGGTCAGCTCATAGCCCTCGCCGAAGAGGATATCGAGAGCTTCTCTGGTGACATGTACATGGCGCGCGGAAGTTTCAACAAGAACTTTCTTTTCCATTTTAAATATCCTTCTTTTTCACTTGATATGTTTGTAAATGCATTTTGAGGCAGGAAACTCCTGCCTCAAAACAGTCATTTTGTTTAATTAGTAAGCGATGTTGTAAATGGTCTTTGTGCCGAAAGGAAGCACTACCATTTCGTCGCCAAGAGGAAGGTGAATTGTCCATTTGGCATCATATGTAGCATTGATAACACGGCTGGTCTTAGCGTCAACCTTAACGGTAACTGTGCCGGAGGGATACTCCATCTGAGCGGTGCCGATTTTAAAGGCTTTAGCGACAGACTTAAGCACGCCGCCGCTAAACTGATCGTTGATAACGGACGGGAGAACCACGCTGAAAACCTTCGGGGCATGACCCGAGCCGTGATGAACGTTGGAGGAAGCCTTGTCGGCAACCGTCTTTATAGTGATGGTGTAAACTCCGCCCGCCTCGGTGCAAGTTGCGCTTGCGACATCATTCGCAGTAAGCTTGCTCGACCAGGACTCGTTCTCAACAGGGAAGTTAGCCTTTATAGCCGCAGAATTGGAGAATGTTTCGGAGCCCTTGCTGTTCTTCTTGAGCTGACCGTCAACAAAGCTGTCTATACCGCCGACAAGCTTATCGACGATGGAGGGCACTCCGGTGATTTTGCCGCTTCTGTAGTTCGTCTCAGAAACTCTTGTAACGCTCTTCGCGCTGGGCTTAACGCCGTTAATGGCCTTGTTGAAATACGCAACTATCTCAGCCTTTGTCGCGGGCTTGGAAGCAGTGGTGCTGCCGCCATGGTTGCCGTGGCTGCCGCTGCCCTGAGTGTTCTTCTCGGTCGCGGGAGCTACGGTGTTGCCGGAAGCGTCGGTCTGAGCCTCGGTGGACTCGTCGCCGCTGACGGACTCAGCTTCGCTGGACTCGTCGTTTGCAATCGTCTCGCCGTTTGCGGAAGTGTTGGGCTCGCCTGTGGTTGTGTCGCCGTTGTCCTTATCCTTCTTGCAGGCTGCAAAAGCAAAAACGAAGCAGAGAGCAAGGACAAGAGCTATGATCTTCTTTGTCATTTCTGTTACCTCCGAATATGAAATCTTCATTCAGTCGCGCTTTTTTTGCGGTTTTCTCTCCCGAGCGAATGAGCACGAAAAATCAATTCACTGCTTGCGCGGTCGTATTCATTATAAAATAAAAGAGTGCAAAAATCAATGGAAAATTAAAGATTTATGAAATTTTTATCGATTAACCTCTTTTGATTTGAGAAATTGTTCTTTGGCTCTTGATTGACGGGCGTTTTTCTGCAATAATATAGTGTATATATTTACCTACAGAAACGGAGTGCGGTTTAATGACTGATAACGAAAGACTCGCCGATCTCCTGTTCGGCTCAAACGGGCTGACGCCGGAGGACTGCGAGCTGAGATTTCCCCCGCGCGAGCTGCCCGAGGGCGCGCGCGTGACCCGATTCTCACCGAGTCCGACGGGGTATCTCCATATAGGCGGCCTGTTCGGCGCGCTCGTCGATTTTCTTACGGCGAGAGTCAGCGGCGGACTTACTTATCTGAGAATCGAGGACACGGACAAGAAGCGCGAGGTCGCCGACGGCGTGTCCGCGATAATCAACGGATTCAAAAATTTCGGTCTCGAATTTGATGAGGGCGTGACCGGATTCGACACGGAGAAGGGCGCTTACGGTCCTTATACCCAGAGCAAGCGCGTTGAGATTTATCACGCGGTCGCCAAGCGTCTCGTGCAGGAGGGCAAGGCATACCCCTGCTTCTGCACTGCGGACGAGCTCGCCGCTATCCGCGAAGAGCAGGAAAACGGCGGCGCGGCGATAACCGGATATTTCGGCAAATGGGCGAAGTGCCGCGACCTGAGCTTTGACGAGCAGAAGAGACGCATCGAAGCGGGCGAGCCCTATGTTCTTCGCTTCCGCTCCGAGGGCGACGAGAACAAGAGAATAGTCTTTGACGACATGATCCGCGGCAAAATTGAAATGCCGGAGAATATAATCGATGAGGTGCTTTTGAAGAGCGACGGCGTGCCGACTTATCATTTCGCGCACGTCTGCGACGACCACTTCATGCGCACGACCCACGTTATTCGCGGCGAGGAGTGGATATCCTCCGTCCCGAAGCACATCGCGCTGTTCAAGGCGTGCGGCTACAGAGTGCCGAAATACGCGCACACTCCGCAGGTCATGAAGATAGACGAGGAGACGGGCGCCAAGCGCAAGCTCTCGAAGAGAAAAGACCCCGAGGCGGCGGTCAGCTACTTCGTTGAGCAGGGATATCCCAAGGAGAGCGTTATCGAATATATCATGACGCTGCTCAACTCGAACTTCGAGGACTGGCGCAGGGCGAATCCCACGGAGGACTGCTGGAAGTTCCCGTTCAATCTCAAGAAGATGAGCGTGAGCGGATGCCTGTTTGACATGGCGAAGCTCAACGACGTGAGCAAGAATATTATTTCGCACATGACGGCGGACGAGGTGCTCGGCAATATACTGAACTGGGCGAAAGAATATGACGAGGAGCTCTACAAACTTCTCGACTCTAACCGCGATTTTGCGCGCGGCATATTCTCGATAGACCGCGACTGCCCGAAGCCGCGAAAGGATATCGCAAACTGGGAGCAGGTCAAGGACTTCGTCTCGTATTTCTACGATGAAATCTACACCCCCGACTACACCCTGCCCGAGAATATCAGCGCAGGCGATGCGGCGGCGATACTTCAAAAATACATCGGCGAGTTTGACATAAACGACGACAAGGACGCATGGTTTGCGCGCATCAAGGCGATGTGCGAGCCGCTCGGCTACACGCCCAACGTCAAGGAATACAAGAAAGATCCCACGGCGTTCAAGGGTCATGTCGGCGACCTTTCGACCGTTATCAGAATCGCCGTGACTTCGCGCCGCAACACGCCCGATCTTCATTCGATAATCAGGCTGCTCGGCGAGGACAGAGTCAGAGCGAGACTCGCTGCGGCGCTCGCACACTACAAGGAGGAGAACTAAATGGCGGACAGCACCAATCTCAATTCAAATTTTATCACTGATTTTATAGACGAGGATCTTGCAAACGGTGTCAACACCCGCGTGCAGACGAGATTCCCTCCGGAGCCCAACGGCTATCTGCACATCGGTCACGCAAAGGCAATATGCATCGACTTCAGCATCGCGGAAAAATACGGCGGAGTGTGCAATCTCCGTCTTGACGACACGAATCCCTCGAAAGAGGATGTCGAATATGTCGACGCGATAAAAGAGGACATTGAGTGGCTCGGCTACAAATGGAACGAGGTCTACTATGCATCGAGCTATTTCGATTTTCTCTATGAGTGCGCGATAAAGCTCATCAAGGAGGGCAAGGCGTATGTCTGCGACCTGTCGCCCGAGGAAATACGCGAATACCGCGGCACTCTTACAGAACCCGGCAAAAACAGCCCCTACCGCGACCGCTCGGTTGAAGAGAACCTCGACCTCTTCCGCCGCATGACCGAGGGCGAATTTGCAAACGGCGAAAAAGTTCTGCGCGCCAAGATAGACATGGCAAGCCCGAACATCAATATGCGCGACCCGGTCATCTACAGAATCGCGCATGTCTCCCACCATCAGACGGGCGACAAGTGGTGCGTCTATCCGATGTATGACTTTGCCCATCCCCTCTCCGACGCTGCGGAGAAGGTCACATATTCCCTGTGCTCGCTTGAGTTTGAGAACCACAGACCGCTCTACAACTGGTTCATCGACGCTATCGGCTTTGAAGAGCCGCCGCGCCAGATCGAGTTCGCACGTCTGAACCTCAACTACTGCGTGACGAGCAAGAGAAAGTGCCTCGAAATGGTTCAGACCGGCGTTGTCAACGGCTGGGACGACCCGAGAATGGTCACTCTCTGCGGTATGCGCCGCAGGGGCTATCCCGCCGCCGCAATACGCGATTTCATAAGCCGCGTCGGCGTTGCAAAGGCGTACAGCGTGGTTGACTACGGTCTGCTCGAAGCGTGCGTCAGAGACAATCTCAATCAGAACGCCCCGCGCGCCATGGCGGTTCTCAATCCCCTCAAGCTCGTTATCGACAACTACCCCGAGGACAAGACCGAGGAAATCGAAGTCGAGATAAATCCCGACAAGCCCGAGCTCGGTCGCCGCAAGGTCACATTCTCCCGCGAGCTCTATGTTGAGCGCGAGGACTTTATGGCAGAGCCCGTGAAGAAATATTTCAGGCTCTTCCCCGGCAACGAAGTGCGTCTCAAGAGCGCATATTATGTGACCTGCAACTCATATGATACCGATGAAAACGGCGAAGTCACCTGCCTGCACTGCACCTACGACCCCGAGAGCCGCGGCGGCGAGACGCCCGACGGCAGAAAGGTTCGCGGCACCCTGCACTGGGTCAGCGCGGCGGACAACGTGAAAGCTCAGGTGCGCCTCTATGACCGCCTGTTCAACACCGAGAACCCCGCAGGCGAGGACGGAAACGGCGACTATCTTCAGAACATCAACCCCGATTCACTCAAAATTATCGACGGGTGCCTGCTCGAGGGCGGACTCCGCGACGCAAAGCCGGGCGACACATTCCAGTTCATGCGCCAGGGCTACTTCTGCGTCGACAAGGACAGCACTCCGGGCAATCTTATCATAAACCGCACCGTTGCGCTCAATTCCTCGTGGGACAAAAAGAAGAAATAATCAAGTAAGAAAGGTCGGTCAGGATGAAAGCTCTCAACAGAATTGTGACTGCGCTGCTCGCGGTGGCAATTTTTCCCGTCGCATATTTCACGGATCTCATAACCGTCTATATGCACGCGACTATCTACGATTCAAATATTGTAGAGAATCTGAGCGTCAAACGCATCATCGAGCTTTTCACGGGAGATGGTCTTTTCGCCGACCTCGTCAAAGGCGGCGCATCCGAGCTCCCGGACGGACTTTTGAAATTCAAGGGCAATTTTATCGCCTTTGTCGTATTCTTTGCCATCGCCCTGCTCGTCGCGCTCGCGACAATTATAGTCGCTGCGGCGACCAATTCGAGAAAGACGACCGCTTCGCTCGGCGCGGCAGGTCTTTTGAGCATTATAGGCATGAGGATAGCGTTTTCCGCCGTCTCTTCGGCGGTCAAAGCGGGCACGCTGACCCTCGGTTCGCTGACCGACATGTCGTTCATGAATCTCTTCGGCAAGATAGTGCTCGTCACGATGAGCACGGCGCCTGCGGTGATGACGGTTTTGTTTTTGGCGATACTCATCTGGAACGTCGCGTTTATCGTAATCGACCTCGGCGAGGAACAGCCGAAGAAAAAAGCCAAGCACGCGAAGAAAAAATAAAAAACGAGGGAGTCGGATTTCCGGCTCCCTTTTTTTCGGCAAAACAAGTTATCATCAATTTGAATTTTATCGGCTATTGCCGATTGCGGACAGCCGCAAGGGCTGTCTATACGAAGTGCGTTGTTCGAAAACTACAGAAAATTTAAAGGCGAACGAAGTTCGCCCCTACGGTCGGTAAGATAAACTTTTGCGAAGATTTCGTGCCGCTTACGCGGCAGCAATGCATCGAGTCGGCTCACCTATATGGGCGCCCAAATAGATTCTGTTAAAAATCCAAGCTCGCTCTTTATGCTACACGCCGCCAAAAGATTTTATCATCTTAATCAAAAAATCCGCTGTATCAATTATTTGATACAGCGGATAATTTTTTATATTTTACACTCCGAACTGGCTGG
>UMGV01000950.1_pt1 | contig 102174 bp, 82 predicted proteins | sample 1965361 | NCBI WGS metagenome assembly UMGV01 (sample SAMEA4836081, study PRJEB28245) | human gut metagenome | biome: gut microbiome; material: fecal sample | place: Denmark | collected 2008
AAACTTTTGGAGACGAACGCATTTTGATGCGTCCGCCCTGTGTAGTTTAACGATTTTTAGTCCGCAAAACAGAACAAAGACAAGGCTTTGAATAGAACTTTTATAGGCTAAATAGAACATTTACGGCAATAGATGAAAATTACTATTATTATGATTTTTCGGCAAAAAATGCACATTTTAAATATGTAGGAAGGAATGGAAGCCTGTAAGCGAAGTACTCAGAAACAAAAGCAAAGAGTGGAAGAACAACAACTTGGATTAACAGTAGTTCTTCCGCTCTTGATATTTTCTTCAAGACAATCTATTCTTTTCCCAAGAGGAAATCGGAGAGGCTCATCATCAGAATGCCCTCTTCATTATAACCCGAACGATACCTATCCCCAATGATAATCAGTTTGCGAAAGCCATCGTTTACATTTAAAAGAGAAGCCTGCTCCTGTTCTACCTTCTCCTTATCTGGCAAGGCGTAAGCCGACTGGATATAGAGGCGTTCATCATGACGGTTCACCACGAAATCTATCTCAAGATTCCTACGCTGCAACTTGCCATTCTCATCCCGCTTGAAGCTCTCCACTGATCCCACATCCACAATATAACCCTGCTTCCGCAACTCGTTATAAACCACGTTTTCCATGATATGGGTGAATTCTATCTGTCGGAAATCTACCACGGCATTTCTGATACCGATGTCCTCGAAGTAATACTTGGTACCAGCACCAATGTATTTGCGACCTTTTACATCATAGCGCAAAGCCTCGCTGATGATAAAGGAATCCTGAAGGTTCTCCAGATACCTGCCAATGGTTTTAGTACCGATTTCCACTCCTCCAACAGATTTGAATGTATTAGAAATTCTCTGCACATTCGTACAGGAACCAATCGTAGAAGCCAGAAGGCGCACCAACTCGCGCATTCCATCAGAATTCTTCAGCCGATTACGCTCCAAAACATCCTTCAGATAAACCGTCTCGTAAATCTCACGAAGATAATTCTGTTTCGCTTCAGGAGTTTCTATCTGCGCCACAGCAGGCAATCCACCATAAAGATAATAGGTTTCCAGGGCTTGATGCTCCTCGCCTCCTACTACTTCATAATATTCAGAAAAACTCAGCGGATGGATTCGGATTTCCCATCCTCGACCACGAAATTCTGTTATCACATCCTTCGATAAAAATCGGGCATTGGAACCTGTAACATACACTTCGGCATTCTCCACATGGAGATAAGAGTTGAGCACATCCTCAAACTCTTTTACCATCTGAACCTCATCCAAGAGAATATAATACCTATCCTTATCTTTCATCAAAGCATCGATATGCTCCAGCAAAGCATCTGGGTCACGAAGCTTCTTGTTTCTGCGGTCTTCAAGATTTACCTGTATGATATGATCTTCCGCAACACCTCTTTCAAGCAAATGCTTACAAAAAAAGATGTTGAAGAGAAGGAAGGATTTACCACAACGGCGAATGCCGGTGATACTCTTTATCATCCCATTGCCTTCTGCCGAGATGAGTTCTTTCAAGTATGCTTTACGTTCAAAATATTTAGTTTATGACGTTTTTTTGTGTCAAGACACTGTTTTTGGTCGCAAATATATGCTTTTTACTCGATTTCACCAAGTTTTATCGGAATTACACGGATTTTTTAAAAGAATTTAAACAAAGAAAGAGCGGAAAAACAACTGTTAACTGTTAACTCTGTTAACCCCAGTTGTTCTTCCGCTCTTAATCATTCTAAAATCTTATCTATTATCTCCAATAAGAAATCTCCAATAAGCATACTATACTATTGAACAACAACTTTCTTCACGCAGCCATCGCTATACTTCACGATGTTCAAGCCCTTGGCAGGCACTTCCAATCGCTGACCATCCGCTGCATAGCGAGAGATTTCCTTAGCATCGCCAGAGGTCATAATATGATTGATGCCAGTTGCATCATACTCTACGATATTTGCAAATATACCCCAATTTGAAAGCCAATAATCATCATAAGTCCCTTTTGGAACATACAAGATGCATTTTTCCGTATTTGCATCCTTAAAAGTAGAAGCAAAAATTGATAAAGGAGATTTCCAACTTACATATACGCTGGTCAAGCCGCTGCAACCTTCAAAAGCAGAACTACCTATTGAGGTGACACTGGAAGGAAGGGTCAAGCTAGTCAAGTTTACACCTTTATAAAAAGAATAACTGCCAATTTTATCCACACCAGAAGGTATTTCTAACTTTGTAAGTTCCTGCCCATTGTGATAGTATTTAATTTCATCAACGGGAATCTTTGTCCAATCGTCGTGACTATAAGCAAGGCAGGTTTCTAAATCAGAATCTAAGAGACAATTACACTCTTTTAAATTATTGCACTTCTCAAAAGCAGACCAATCTATCTCGGTGACACTAGAAGGAAGGGTGAGGCTGGTCAAGCCGCTGCACGACTCAAAAGCATGACCACCTATCGAAGTGACACGGGAAGGAAGGGTGAGGCTGGTCAAGCCGCTGCACGACTCAAAAGCATGACCACCTATCGAAGTGACACGGGAAGGAAGGGTGAGGCTGGTCAAGCCGCTGCACCACGCAAAAGCATGACCACCTATCGAAGTGACACTGGAAGGAATGGTGAGGCTAGTCAAGCCTCTGCAATCTGCAAAAGCATAATAATCTATCGTGGTGACACCGGAAGGAATGGTGAGGCTAGTCAAGCCGCTGCAGTTCCTAAAAGCATAATCACCTATCGAGGTGACACTGGAAGGAAGGGTGAGACTGGTCAAGCCGCTGCACGACTCAAAAGCATGATCACCTATCGAAGTGACACTGGATGGAAGGGTGAGGCTGGTCAAGCTGCTGCAACCACTAAAAGCATAATCACCGATGACATCATCCGTTGTATAATAATAATAATCATGATGATCATAATAATCATTATAACCATAATAAAAATCTCCTCCCTCCACTATTTTAGCCTCTGAGAGATCCAAAGTCGTCAACTTACCCTCAGTGCCCCATCCTTTATAGTCACGCCCCGCCATTTCGCGTATGAAACTAAGATCAGTTCCATTAATCTCACCCATAATCTTAAGATTGGTAATCTTATATTTCTTTGTATCCCCAATCTTACTTGGCAAAGTTCCTGCCTTTTCCAATTTGATAGTGATTTGCTTTGTTATTAAATCACCATCAGCTGCATGGATTGCCAAGCAACCCAACACCATAAATACTACTGTTACAAACAGACCTTTTAATGTAAATGTTCTCATATATATCTTTTCTTAAATTATTATTCTTTTGTTGCTGATATTGCTGTAACAAAATCCTTAAAATCTTTTCTTTTTACTTTTCCACAAATCTGACATTTAGGATTCATCTGTGAATTTATGACATAATAGTCACCTTCACGCTCAATACAAGCATGAGCAAAGCTATTGCGCAAATGCTTAAGCAACGGCGCACAAACCTCCTTCCCCTTGTAACACAGAGTATTTGGTGTTTCAGGAAAACTCAACTTTATTTTATTTTTGCCTGTATCATGAATCAAAGAAACTTTGTTTTTAATCTCAAGTGGCACTTTCTTATAGGAATAACCCTTATGATTATCCTTCCCCTCATTTTCATACTGATACAGAACGTCATAAAAAAGCTTGAGGTCATCAGGCTTCAAAGAAGTTTTAAATTGTTCCATACACAAAAAGTTTATTGATTTTTATTGCGCTCTGTGATGATTCTATCGTATTCATTTTTAGTAAAATCCTGTCCACATTGCGTGCAAACATAATCACCTGTTTTCTCCTCTACATAGCCCCACCCCAAATGAGTTTCTTTCTCAAATTTAGGATGTGAACAAGGTTTGCTCCCCCATAATTTACGAAGTTCTTCCGCTTTAAAAAAATCCATATCATTTCCTTTCCAAACCAACCCAATCACCCAAGGCTAGCAGCTAAAAAAAAACGGAAAGCGTGGGATCTCCTCGTTACTCGTCCCACGAACTGAGGCCTTCGCATTGCCCTGAATAGTTGAACGAGCAACATCGAAGCCCACGCCGATATGTGTACACTTTTCCCTATACGGATATAAGACTTATCACTTGACGCAATAAGCCATACCAGTAAAGGGATGTGGCTAAAACACATCCCGAGGGCATCTACCGTTGCATTGTTCGTGACTATTCATGAAGTTTGCGAAGTTTCAGTCCGTCAAGAACAAAGCGTCGAGTAAACGCCTTATATGTCACGACACCAATTCCCTCCTAAGTCCTCGTCTCAATAATCTCTCTTTTGAGAAAGAAAGCATCAACTCGGCGTGAGCAGAATGGGTATCTGCGTGCAAAGGTATATAAAATATTTGAAATGCCACTCCTTTTCCGGGAACTTTTAGTGAGAAAAACAAAAAAGATAGATGTGGGGGCACACAAGAAAGGAAAATGAATGCTCGAAAACAAAGAAAGGGCGGAAAAACAACTGTTAACTGTTAACTCTGTTAACCCCAGCTGTTCTTCCGCCCTTAAAATTTATTCTATCACCTTCCCGCTAAAAGAAAATTACTTCAGCATCCATTCCCAAGCAGGAATTATATGCACCGTCTTACCATCCACGGTAAGCTCCTCTTTCTCATTCAGCGTAATGATGTAACCCTCAGACAAATCATAGATTTCCATCGCCTCCTGCAGGCCCTCTATCTCACGCTTGCGGGTTTTCTCATCATCCATCTTCACCGTAACCTGGTAAGCCTGGGTAATCCTTACACCTTCTCTCACCACAAAGTCACACTCTTTCTTGTCGGCATGGTAGAACAAGTCGTAACCCCTTCGCAGCAACTCGATGAAAACGGCATTCTCCAGCTTTACACCCTGGTTATCCGTGACATTGAACCCCATCCTGCTGATGATGGCATTATCTATAAAATACACCTTCTTCGGACTCAACATCTGGGTCTTTACCGATGGAGCATACTTCAGCAACTGGAATATCATGTAGGTTTGCTGAATATATTCCAGATAGTTCTTGATAGTTTCGGGATGGCGGATGCCCACTATCTTTCCCAGCGAGTTATAGGTAACACGCTTGGTGGCATTGCTGGCAAGATAAAATGCAAGTTCTTTAATTTCCTTGTCGTTCGTAAGACCATTGCGAGCCATCACATCCCGGAAGATAATACTCTCATAAAGTGAGGACAGGTAACTGACGGAACCCGTCTGAAGATATTTCGGGAAACCACCCCTCTCCAGGAAATCACGGAAATGCCCCAACAGTTTGGAACGGCTCGCCATCAGATAGAAATCCTTCTGCGAAGGCTCAATATGCTCCAGCTGCAGATATTCGGCAAAAGAGAAAGGATAAATCTCTACTGAGATATAACGCCCTGTGAGATGAGTGCCCATCTCCTTGCTCAGCATCCGGGCATTGGAGCCAGTCACCACCACCTTATTGCCTTCATTGTAAAGACGCCTCACAAAGGTTTCCCAACCCGTGATGTTTTGAATCTCATCAAAGTAATAGGTGTGTTGCTCACCGAAAAGCTCAAAGAAGCATTCCTGCAAGGTTGCAAAATCTTCAAGCTTAAAGTTTACGAGACGCTCATCGTCAAAATTGAAGAAGAAATCTTTCTCCTCCAACTTATCACGCAGTTGCTGCAGCAACACCGACTTTCCACATCGTCTTACACCAGTTATGATAAGGATTTCCGAGGTGGTAAGCCATTCCTCTTCTATGTGTCGAGGGATGGCATCCTGCATAAGATGCCTGCAGTTGTCCTGCTGCTCAAATATAATTTGTTTTAACAGTTCTTTCATTGCTCCACTATTTTATGATTCGTGGGCAAAAATAAGAAAAATATCTGAAAGCAGCAAGAGAAAATTCAAAAATCTTTCATTCTGAATGAATACTTTTATAAAAAACTTTCACTCAGAACGAATACTTTTGCCTAAAATCTTTCATTCATAATGAATGGATTCTGGTTTTGTTCCGCCAGCAGCTTCTCTGCCATTGCCTTACCCTGAGCGACATCTTCGTAGCCCTTCCTGGCGGCATCGGCACCCTGGACGAAATCTTCACCATCACCGCCGCGCACACCATCAGCTACCATCACAAGATGGTGATTCCTACAACATGAAAGGCTTCTGGAACTCCACATCACCCTGTTGGATGACATGGCAGAGAAAGGCGTGATTCGTGGCGATGGCACGACTATATCGAAGTGGCGAATGACTTCGAGGAGGTGAAGAAGGAAATAGAAGAACTGGGATAAAAAACATAATATATTGTTATAACTAAGATTTTCTATGGAATATTTATCATTTATGAACCTGTTTTTCGTTTGTTTTTGCTGTTTAACTTTCTGATAGATAGTGCTCTGACTTTTTCAATTTGACTCAGTGATAATATAGGCTGGAATGAACTTTTTTAGGGAAATGCAAGGTTATCTTAATATTTTGTTGTATCTTTGCCATTGGATTTGGTGCAAGCCATCTCCAAGACATCGTTGGTAAACAAAGCATTCGCTATTATTTCGCGTTCAGCCAAAAGCCTCGGAAACTTATTGGTATAAGATTGGTGGTACCTCGTCAATTCAAGTAAACTTGATTGCACTCGGTTTGCACAATCTTTGGAAATAAACGTAACAAGGAATAATTGTGATAAGGCATTCGGTATGGGATGCCTTAATCAACCGTATATTTAGCAATGCATCTACGCATAGGCGTGGTGCATTCTTATGGGTTGATTGAGGTTTCCATTCCGAGGCTGCCTCATAGCTGAACGCAATAAGAGCATCACGCCATTATTGCGTCTTGGCGTGATTGATAGTTGTATGCACATATTGTATCGTATAACTAACAATCAAGCATTATGGCAAACAAGAATTTGAATGCCGCTAAGGTGGCAAAGAAAGATGAATTTTATACCCCGCTTTCTGATATAGAACGAGAGTTGCAGCATTATTGGCAGCACTTCCGTGGTAAGGTGGTGCTCTGCAACTGTGACGATCCTTACGAAAGCAACTTCTTCAAATATTTCGCTCTTCGATTCAACCAACTTGGATTGGGCGAAATTCTATGACGAATATCATGAGAAGGTGCTTGATATCAAGGCGATGGAAAAGCAAATCAACGACTTGATAGGAGATGATGAAATTCAAAAACAGCAAGGTGTCATCCCGTACGTTTTGACAGGTGATGAGCATAACCTCGACCTCCGTGCTTTTCCCGACAAGATTAAGCTTGCCGTATGGGAAAAGCAGAACCATAAGTGTGCCATTTGTGGCAAAGTATACGACTACCAATTCATGGAGGGCGACCATATTACGCCTTGGCGTGATGGTGGAAGAACGGAGGTTAAGAATTGCCAGATGCTTTGCAGGGAATGCAACCGAAGAAAGGGAAGTAAATAGAAAGGAAGTTTTGACTTCTAAGCAAATCATCCTGCTATATTCTTTAGTCATTCTTTGCTGTGTCATCTAAGGTGGCAAGATTTCGCTTACGATGTATAAGCACGGCAAGAGCCTCGCCTTCGAAACGATAAAATCCTACGCACCCAAAAAGGGAAGGTATCTATTCTCAATTACGCCTTGTTGACCAATGGCGCAGCCTGGGTATAGACTCTTGCACCAAGCTCCTTGTCGAGCATGTAGAGACCATAGCCGTTGTCTTTGATCATGCGAAGGTTGTCGATGATGTTTTGGGCGTTCTCCTCTTCCTCAACCTGCTCATCTACAAACCATTTGAGCATGCTTTGTGTGGCATAGTCATTCTCCTGGGTAGTGAGTGCGAAGAGATTATTGATGAGGGAGGTAACCTTCTGCTCGTGTGCCAAGGTTGACTCGAAAACATCCAATGGATTTTCCCATGTGGTAGGAACTGCATCTATCGCCTTTAATTCTACGTGACCGCCACGCTGGATGATGTAATTGAACATTATCTTGGCATGGTCTTGCTCCTCCTGGAATTGAACCTGGAACCAGTTGCCCATGCCTGGATTGCCGTTGGCATGGCAATATGCTGCCATAGATAAATATAGGTAAGCTGACCACATCTCTGCATTAATCTGGGCGTTGAGCGCCTCTTCTACTTTCTTATTTAGCATGATTTTCTAAATTTAAATGACGGTTGAACTTGTTGTTAGTGCCACATATGGAGAAAAGCTGTTTGATGCCTTTTCTTTCAAGCACATTGCAAAAATACGGCTTTTATTTGAAACGACAAAAAATATTACGAAAATTTTATTCTTGGGATTTTCTCTTTGACGTTCTTAATTGGTTTGCTTGTTGTGGATTAATTTGAATGTTAGAAGTGAGAAGAAGTATTTCTATTTGCCTTTGCTGATTTTTCTGATTAAACTTGCCGATATTTCTATTAAAATTTGTAATTTTGCAACTCAATAGATCGAGATCGGAAAATAGTTGTTTTAAACAAGCAGAAAGTTAGTATAATATATGAAGTCTTTACGCGAACTTTATAGGATAGGTAAAGGACCATCGAGTAGTCATACGATGGGGCCGCAGCGTGCTGCCCAACTCTTTTTGGAGCGCTGTAGCAATGCCTCTTCGTATGAGGTGACTCTGTATGGAAGTCTGGCAGCTACAGGCAAGGGACACATGACGGATGTAGCTATAGAGGAGGTGCTGCATCCACATCACACTGTCAGTATTATCTGGAAACCACAGGTGTTTTTGCCCTTTCATCCCAATGGAATGAAGTTTGTGGGTAAGGATGTGAATGGGGACATTATAGATGAGTGGACGGTCTACAGCATTGGTGGTGGAGCCCTCTCGGATGGTACAGATGGTCATGAAGAACTTGGAGCTACCGAAGTATACGACCTCAACAAGATGAGCGATATACAAAGTTGGTGTTATGCCAATGGTCGCTCTTTCTGGGAGTATGTGGAGAAATGCGAAGATAAGGAAATATGGGATTATCTCAAGATGATATGGCAGACCATGAAGGAAGCCATCCTGCGTGGTCTTGACCATGAGGGCGTGTTGCCTGGTCCGCTGAATCTACCCCGCAAGGCTGCCACTTATTATACCAAGGCCAAAGGATATCGTGCCTCACTGCAATCGAGAGGTTTGGTATATGCCTATGCCCTGGCGGTGAGCGAGGAGAATGCATCGGGTGGAACCATCGTTACGGCTCCTACATGTGGTGCTTGTGGTGTGTTGCCAGCAGTGCTCTATCATATGCAAGAATCTCATGGTATGAGTGAGCAGCGCATTTTGCGAGCTTTGGCAACTGCCGGTCTTGTGGGAAACATCGTCAAGCACAATGCTTCGATAAGTGGTGCTGATGTAGGATGCCAGGGTGAGGTGGGTGTAGCCTGTGCGATGGCTTCGGCTGCAGCCTGCCAGTTGTTTGGAGGAAGTCCTGCCCAGGTGGAGTATGCTGCCGAGATGGGGTTGGAACATCACTTGGGTATGACCTGCGACCCAGTATGTGGACTGGTTCAGATACCTTGTATAGAGCGTAATGCCTTTGCTGCTGCACGTGCCTTAGATGCCGACTTGTATGCCTCTTTCTCTGATGGTCATCACAGTGTGTCGTTTGACAAGGTTGTGGAGGTAATGCGCCAGACGGGGCATGATCTTCCTTCGCTTTATAAGGAGACCAGTGAGGGTGGACTCGCCAAGGGACTTGGAAAGCAATATGCCAAATAATAAGATTTTTTAAAAAAATAAAATAACTCAACTTTCGCAAATGGGGAAGTTAAAGAATTTAAAGAAGTTAGAGAAGCTTAAGCCATATGCTTTATAACTAAATATACAACCAAAAAGCTATTGGCTATAACTTCTAACGACCGAAGGGAGAGATAAGTTCTTTAACTACTATAACTTCCGTACATGTGAAACTTCAGCAAAAAAATATAAACAACATCATGACGAGAAAAACAAGAATTCATGAGATACGCGATTATATAGTGATAGCGTTTGCTATGATTATCGGCAGTATCGGTCTTAACGTGTTTCTGCTTCCCAACCATATCACGATGGGTGGTGTAGGTGGTATCGCTTCTATCCTGTATTGGGGGTTCGGTATACCCGTGTCAGTCTCTTATTTCGGTCTCAATATTTTTCTATTGATATTGGCCTATAGGGCATTGGGATGGCGCTTCTGTCTGAAAACGGTGTATGCAGTGGCGGTCTTTGCCATAGTAACTCGTTTGATAGAGAGTTGTGGCGGAAACGAGATCACCCTCTTGCACGACCAGCCTTTCATGGCTACAGTGGTGGGCGCTTTCTTTATGGGATGTAGTGCAGGTTTAGGCCTGTCGAGCAATGGATCGACGGGAGGCTCTGATACGGTGGCTGCAATGGTGAACAAGTATTATAATATTTCGTTAGGCCATGCTATCATGATCTGTGATATGTGCATCGTGACGAGTTCATATTTGGTACTTAATGACTGGGAGATGGTTATCTATGGTTATGTGTGCCTCTTTGTGTGCTCCATGTGTGTAGATCATGTTGTCAACACGTTGCGCCGCTCTGTGCAGTTCTTTATCATTTCAGAAAAGTATTTGGAACTGAGTGCAGCCATTAATACGACTGCCGACAGAGGGTGTACGGTGATGGATGGTCATGGATGCTATAGTGGCAAGGACGTACACATGCTCTTTGTGCTGGCACGTCAGCGTGAGTCGCAGAAGATTTTCCGACTGATTGATGAAATAGACCCTTCGGCATTTGTCAGTCAGAGTGCTGTTATCGGTGTCTATGGATTGGGCTTCGACCGATTCAAAGTTAATAAGAAACTGATAGGTAAGAAAAACTGAGTAATAAACAGGAGGTGATATATTCAGATAAAATAAAAAAAAGTTGAATCCATTTACGGATTCAACTTTTTTAGTCTTCTATTGGCTTCAGGATGTTCTGGACATAGCTTGAGTGCCTTTTGGTAGTTGGCGATGGCAGCGGATGGCATGCCTTCTTTCTCACATTCCTTGCCCAACAACGTATATTCGGTAGCCAGTTGTTTTAGGAATTTCTCTTGTTTCTTTTTCTCTTCCTCCTTCTGCTTGATGATTTCGCGTAGCTGCTCGTTTTCAGCTATCAGGGAATTAACCTTTCCCAACTTTCTACGTATCAGTCGTTTGGCACTTGGCTTCTCGATGTCGTATCTGCTATGTATGGCAAGGAAGAAATTGTCGAGTGCTCCCTGCATGTCGCCTTGGTCGAATGCTGTGGCAGCATCGTGATATTGTTTGTCGGCTTTGCTCTGAATGAGAGCCGTATCGATGGTCGACTGATCGTTGTAATGACGGGCAAACTGCTTTACCTCGTTGCGCACAAATACCTCGTTCTGTCTGATGGGTTCCTGCAAGCTGATGCCTTCCAAACTGGTGCATCTGGAAAGGGCCACATAGGTCTGACCACCAGCAAAGACGCCCCCAGTGAAATCTATCTTCACCTGATTGAAGGTAAGGCCTTGGCTTTTGTGGACAGTAATCGCCCATGCCAGTCGTAAGGGATATTGTTCGTAACGACCAATCTCTTCCTCTTCTATCTTTTTCTCTACCTCGTTGAAGTGATATTTCATGTTGCTCCATGCAGCAGGTTCTACCATCACATCTTGTCCGTCTTCTGTACGTACATATATCTTGCCATTATCATCTTCATCGAAGCCAATGATGGTTCCAAGGGTTCCATTCACCCATTGGTGCTCTATATCATTTTTGATGAAGATGACTTGTGCGCCCGTCTTCAGATAGAGTTCGATAGGGGTTGGGAGACTGCTTTCAGGAAACTCCCCCTGAATATTACCTCGGAAGATAGTTGGTTCGCCAGGAAGGAGTTTGAGCTGACTGTCGTTGATATAGTCTACTGTGTCGCGGCGAGTAGAAAGTGTGATGGCGAGTTTGCTGTCGCTCTCGTCGAGACAAGCTCCCACGCGCTGGTTGAGTTTCTGAAGGTCGCTCATGGGTACTTGGCTGGTACGTATGTGGTCGAGTATGGTAATGAATGTCGGGTCGCTCTGTCGATAAACCTTTCTCAGTTCGATACTTACCAATTTGAAATAGTCGAAGACCTTGGCGTCAAAGAAAAAGTTGCTGCGATAGAATGGTGCAAGGAGTCGTCGGTCGTCTTCTTTTACTACAGGTTCCAGCTGGTAGATATCGCCTACGAGGAGTAGTTGTTTTCCACCGAAAGGTTCCCGCATGTTGCGACTATATATGCGTAGAACCTTATCTATGAAATCGATGATGTCGGCACGTACCATACTGATCTCATCAATGATGATGAGTTCTACTTCGCGTATGATCTTTATCTTCTCGGAATTGTATTTCAGGGTGTTGCGGATATTGCGCACACTGAACATGCTGTCGTTGGGAAGCAACGGATGGAATGGTAACTTAAAGAAACTATGCAGGGTGCTTCCTCCAGCATTGATGGCAGCAATACCTGTGGGTGCAAGAATGATGTGCTTCTTTTTGGTGTGGGCTGCAATATAGCGTAGAAAAGTAGACTTTCCGGTACCAGCCTTTCCTGTGAGGAAAAGCGAGCGTCGGGTGTACTGTATAATCTGTAGTGCATTTTGCAGTTCTGGATTATTCAGATCGATAGGGTTGTCTGCTGCCTGACTTTTTGGGTGGTCTTGGTTTTCTGCCATTCCTGTTGCGTTGAAATAGGAATCGGCGATTCCCATCTTGCTGAAAATCGCCGATTCGTGATAGTTTTTATTGTTTTTTTTGCTTTGTGACTCAGAAAAACTGGGGCTTATAAGTCGTCAAACTTAATGGCCTTTTCTGTGGGGCGTGACTTATTCTTTTCTTTCTTTTCTTTCTTTTCTTTCTTTTCACCTTGCTCCTCATTGCTCTTTTTCTCTATGGTGCCATTAGCTTCTACATTCTCGGCAGGTATTTCCTTGATGACAGGGTTGCCGTTTTCGTCGAGAATGATCTCTTCGTTGAGGGCAGTGCTGTCTACCTGAGTCGTGTCGACTTTTGCCTTGGGCACATAGCTGGCGCAAGTGTACATGTCGCGAGTGATGTCTTCATCGTGCGGCTTGTCGAACTTGCCATGATATTTCTGGAAAGCAGGGTCGCTAAAGACTGATTGCCAGAAATAGCCACATATCGGCAGTGCTGTGCGAGAACCTTGACCAAGAGCACCAGTTCTAAAGTGGATGCATCGGTATTCGCCACCTACCCATGCGCCTACAACGAGGTTAGGACTAACGCCCATGAACCATGCGTCGGAGTGATTGTTGGAGGTACCGGTCTTTCCTCCAAACTCTGTGTCGCGGAAGTTGCCTACATATCCCCAGAGGCTCTGTGATGTACCTCCAGGTTCGCGCATACCACCCTGGAGTAACTGCTGCATGAGGAATGCAGACTTATAGGGGATTACTTGTTCCTCTTGGGTAGGTGCTGTATATACTTCTTTTCCATCGCGGTCTACAATTCTGGTAACGAGTACAGGGGCGTGGTGCTTACCATTGTTGGCAACGGTGCAATAGGCTGATGCCATCTCCAACAAGTTGACATCGCTTGAACCAAGTGCTAAAGAAGGTGCATCGTCCAGTGGGCTCTCAATTCCCATTTTATGTGCTGTCTCTATGATTCTCTTAATGCCCATCTCCTGACCTAAGCGAACAGCTACCGAGTTGATACTCTTGGCAAATGCACCCTTCAGAGGGATAGAATCGCCTGAGAAAGAACCATTAGCATTCGATGGAGTCCACTTCACCATCTCATGTTTCTTCTTGTCGTACACATCCATGGTGATGTATTCGTCGCGGCGCTTGTCGCAAGGAGTAAGTCCCTGATTCATAGCCTCGGTATAAACAAAGAGCTTGAAGGTAGAACCTGGTTGGCGTTGTGCTGTAACCTTATCGTACTTCCAGTGGTTGAAGTCTATGTCGCCTACCCATGCCTTGACGGCACCCGTCTGAGGCTCCATTGCTACAAAGGCACAGTGCATAAAGGTCGTCATGTACTTGATGGAGTCTTCTGAGGTCATCATCTTGGTAATGGTGCCTTTGTCGTAATCAAATACCTTGACGGGGTGTACCCACTCTTTGTAGTAATAGCTTACAGAGTCTGGGTTGTTGGGGAAGCGAGCTACCAAAGCTTTATAGAAAGGCTGTCGCTCTGCAATGCCTTGTATGAAGTTAGGGATTACCTTGTGATTCTCGTCCTGCCATGGCTCTTGGCGAAGCCAGTTGGTGTCTTGTTTGCGGTAGATATCCCAGTGATTGTTGAAGTTTTGCTGTACTTGTCGCATCTGTTTGTGAGCAGCTTCTTCAGCATATTTCTGCATGCGTGTATCAATCGTTGTGTATATCTTCAAACCACTTGTGTACAGGTCATAACCCTCATCTTTACACCAGTCTGACAGGTAATCGGCTACAGCCTCACGGAAATACTTAGCTTGTCCGTCGTAGTTTTCTTCTACTTTGAAGTCGAGCTTGATAGGCTCCTGGCTGAGTGTATTGTACTCCTCGCGACTGAGGTGTCCATGGCGTACCATGTTGTTCAATACTACGTTACGACGTTGTAAACTGTGCTCTGGATTGGAGCGTGGGTTATAGTATGTCGTAGCTTTAAGCATGCCCACAAGTACTGCAGCCTGATTGATGCTTAGGTCCTTAGGGCTTACATTGAAGTAGGTCTTAGCCGCAGTCTTGATGCCATATGAATTGGAACCAAAATCGACGGTGTTGGCATACATGGTTATAATTTCTTTCTTGGAATAAATCGCTTCCAATTTAGCTGCGATAATCCATTCTTTGCTCTTGATGATGAGGATTCGGAGGCCAGGAACCTTGCCCAGCAAACCTGTGGAGTACTGAGAACGTACTCGGAACATGTTTTTAGCCAACTGCTGGGTGATAGTAGATGCGCCACGAGCATCGTGGTGAAGGACGGCATCCTTCATAGCGCCAAACAAACCGATGGGGTCAATACCTAAATGCTTATAGAAGCGTTCGTCTTCGGTATCAACCAATGCTTTGAAGAAAGCAGGATTTACTTCTTCGTATTTTACAGGTGTTCGGTTCTCGTTGAAATACTTACCGATCATCTTTCCGTCTGCACTATAAATCTCGGACGCCTCGCTGGTTTGAGGATTTCTAATGCCAGAGAAGAAACCTGGTGACTTACCGAAAAGCCAGAAAAGGTTGATGTCTACTGCACCTAAATACAGAATGAAGGCAATGATGCAACTAACTATTCCAACAAGTGTTTTGGTATACCATGCTCTGCCTTGATACAGATTCTTGTACCATGGCCAAAAGGCGCAAAGCTTTCGCCATAACCATGTAGCTAAGTTCTTGATTTTGTTCATTGTTATTATCTGTTGAATGCTCTTTTAATCTTTATGCAAAAGTAGTAAAAATTATTCCATCTTCAAGCAGGTATCTACATATTTTATGATTTCTTTAATATTATCGGGATGAAACCATTGTATGTTTGTATCGCGCTTGAACCATGTAAGCTGTTTGCGCATATACTCTCTGCTATGTGACTGTACTTGTCTGATAGCTTCAGGTAGGTCTATTTGACCATCGAAATAAGCAAACATCTCTTTGTAACCGACTGTGCGTAGTGCTGTCAGTTCGCGATAGGGGTACAAGCTTCGTGCTTCTGCCTCCAACCCTTCGTCTATCATGGCGAGAACACGTTGGTTGATGCGTTCGTAAAGTTCTGCGCGCTCTCTGTTCAGCCCAATCTTGATGATTCGGAAAGGACGTTTCTTTTTCTCGTTGGTACGGAATGAGGTGTAGGTCTTACCCGTTTGGTGGCAAATCTCTAAAGCATGGACTACGCGGCGTGGATTTTTTTTATCAACAATGGCCCAATGTTCAGGATCGAGTCTTTTTAGTTCTTCTACTAAAGTTTCAAGTCCCTCGTTGGCTAATCGTTGCTTCATATTTTCTCTGATGTCATCGCGGATTGTGGGGATGTTGTCAATGCCATTGCATACAGCATCAATATACATCATGCTACCACCCGTGAGTAGGGCTACATCTTGCTTTACAAAGAGTTCGGAGAGTGTTTGCATCACATCTTCTTCGTACGTTGCTGCACTATAATAGTCTTGGATGTGATGGTTACCTACAAAATAGTGAAACACGCGTTGTCGTTGTTCTTCTGTAGGGGCTGCTGTACCAATGGGCAGCTCTGCAAAAATTTGTCGTGAGTCAGCATTAATGATAGGGGTGTGAAGGTGCTCTGCCAAAGTGAGGCACAATTCAGTCTTGCCTACACCTGTAGGACCGAGAACAACAAAGAGTGTCTTCATTAACTGGTGTTTTGTAGTTAATAATAAGGCATTCTTGCTTCTGTAATCAGGAAGCAGGAATGCCTATCTGTTTTTATTTTCTTTTCTTTTTCAGAGATTTCTGTAGACTATCGAATGATACCTCGCTTAGAGTTCTCTACGAAGTCGATGATATACTGTATCTCTGGGGTAATCTGCAAGTTCTTCTTGATTTCCTCAATACCTTCTTTCAGCACGCCCTTAGAGTAGAGTAGGCGATATGCCTCATGAATCTGCTGAATGAGCTCGTTGCTGAATCCGCGGCGACGAAGACCTACCAAGTTGAGTGCACAATATCTTGTAGGTTCCTTACCTGCGATGATGTATGGAGGAATGTCCTGTGAGAAACGGCAGCCACCCTGTATCATTACATATCCTGCAATGTGGCAGAATTGGTGAACAAGGACATTGGCGCTTACGATAGCGTTGTCGTCTACGACTACTTCACCTGCAAATTTTGTGGCATTGCCAATAATCAAACCGCTTCCCAACTCGCAGTCGTGTGCCACGTGTACACACTCCATGAGGAGGTTGTTGCTTCCTACTACTGTCTTGCCCTTAGAGGCAGTACCACGAGATATGGTAACATTCTCTCGGATACTGTTATTATCGCCTACCTCGCAAGTAGTCTGTTCGCCACGGAACTTCAAATCCTGTGGTTTGGTAGAGATGCTGGCACCAGGGAAGAACTCGTTGTTGTTGCCAATTCTTGCTCCCACATGAATGGTTACAGAGTTCTGCATCACGTTGTTATCACCCAGCACGGTGTCTTTGTCAATATAGCAGAAAGGACCGATGATATTGTTGTCGCCGAGTTTTGCCTCAGGATGAACAAATGCTAAAGGACTAATCTGGTTCATTTTTTATTTCAATTTATAATTAAGTATTCTTGACTGAAATCTCACATGCAGAGAGGTATTGCAAATAGATTGCTCTCTTGCCTGTCCTGCATGTGAAAGTATAGTTGCTTACTTGTTCTTAACTATTTGTGCAGTGAAGGTGGCCTCTGCTACGACTTGGTCGCCCACAAACATATAGCCTCTCATCGAACTAATGCCATGGCGTACAGGAGCTAACAATTCTACACGGAATAGAAGCGTATCGCCAGGAACAACCTTCTTGCGGAATTTTACATCGTCTATCTTCATGAAATAGGTGCTCCAACGTTCAGGTTCTTCCAATTGGTTGAGAATGAGAAGACCACCGCATTGTGCCATAGCCTCTACCTGTAATACACCTGGCATGACAGGTTCTTCGGGGAAGTGCCCCTGGAAGAAAGGCTCATTGCTCGTAACGCTCTTTACACCAACAATGCTGGTAGGACCCATAGCGATCACTTTGTCTACCAACTGCATGGGGTAGCGGTGAGGAAGGAGCTGACGGATGCGGATGTTATCCATGATAGGCTCTTCGTTGGGGTCGTATATAGGAGCCTGAATCTCATGCTTGCGAATCTCTTTGCGCATGAGACGAGCAAACTTATTGTTCACGGTGTGTCCAGGACGTGTAGCAATGATGCGTCCCTTGATAGGTTTACCAATCAGTGCTACGTCACCGATGATGTCGAGAAGCTTGTGGCGAGTACATTCATTTTCCCACTGCAAAGGACGATGCTGGATGTAACCCAGTTTGTTGGCATCCATATGTGGTACCTTGAGATGGTCGGCAAGTTGGTCGAGCTGTGCTTGTTCCACTTGGCGTTCATAGATTACGATAGCGTTGTCCAAGTCGCCACCCTTGATGAGATTGGCTTGCAGCAATGGCATGATGTCGCGAACGAAAACGAATGTGCGGGCAGAGGCAATCTCTTCTTGGTATGTCTCCATCTTGTCGAGGGTAGCAAATTGGCTGTTGATGAATTTGCTTTCAAAAGAACACATCGCAGTGATACTGAAATCCTCGTCAGGAAGAATGGTTATGACAGAACCGCTTTCGTCTTTTACCTCTATCTTGTGACGGATAATGTAGTAGTCTTTCTCTGCATTCTGCTCCTGTATGCCTACACTTTGAATCTTTTCTACATATAAGGCTGCAGAACCATCAAGAATAGGAAATTCAGGGCCATTTACCTGGATAAGACAGTTGTCGATACCGAGAGCGTAAAGGGCTGACATCCCATGTTCGATGGTGCTAACGCGAACGTCGCCTTTACCGAGTACCGTACCACGTTGTGTCTCTACAACATTCTCTGCCACTGCCTGAATGATAGGTTGGTCTTCGAGGTCGATACGCTGTATTTTATAACCTGTATTCTCTGGTGCAGGATTGAAAGTTACAGTGAGGCTTAATCCTGTGTGCAAGCCTTTTCCACAAAGAGAAAAACTGCCCTTCAGAGTCTTCTGTTTTGACATAATCTTTGTTTTTTTATGTTTGATGTTGAATGCCCAAAGGACTTGTAGTTTAATACTTCAGAACCCTTATTATATAAATTTGGTATTCAACGTGTATAATTTACTTTTTCTTCAGTTCTTCAACTTGTTTCTTCAACTCGTTGAGCTCCTTGTACATGTCAGGAAGACGACGGAAAACTGCCTGTGACTTGAAGTATGCACGCTGTTCCATAGGAGGAGTTCCGATGAGTTGCTGACCGCTCTTGAGGCTGCCAGGTACGCCACTCTGTGCACCGAGGAATACCTTGTCGCCGATGGTGATGTGGCCTGCGATACCTACCTGTCCGCCAAACATACACCACTGACCTACCTTTGTGCTTCCTGCGATACCTACTTGTGATGACATTACCGTGTTTTCTCCGATATCTGTATTGTGAGCAATCTGCACTAAGTTGTCGAGCTTAACACCCTTACGAACGTATGTGCTACCCATTGTAGAGCGGTCGATACAGGTGTTAGCACCTATCTCTACGTCGTCTTCGATGGTAACGATGCCTATCTGAGGAATCTTGTCATAGCCATCAGGACCTGGAGCAAAACCAAAACCATCAGAACCTACGACGCTACCTGCGTGAAGGGTGACATTGTCGCCCAGTTTGCAACCATGATAAACAGTAACGTTGGGGTAGATAAGAGCGTTCTTGCCAACTTTTACCCCTTCACCGATATAGGCATGAGGATAAATTTGGCTTCCTTCGCCTATCTCTGCACCATCGCTGATATATGCAAAAGCACCTACATATACTCCCTCGGCTACTTTTGCCTTAGGTGAAATAAAAGCTAAAGGATCTATACCTGTCTTCTTGGGCTTCATAGATTCGTACATCTGCAATAGTTTAGCTACGCATTCGTAGGCATTTTTTACTCGAATCAATGTGCAAGAAACAGGCTTTTCAAGTTCTACATTTTCATCAATCAATACGATTGATGACTGGGTGTCATATACATAATGTGTATATTTGGGATTTGAGAGGAAAGAAATGGCACCTTTCTTTCCTTCTTCTATCTTTGCAAAGGAATTGACGGTAGCATTCTCGTCACCTTCTATGCGCCCTTGTATTAATTGGGCTATCTGTTTTGCGGTAAAATTCATATTCGTTTGTTTTCTATGATGTTATTAGCCAGTTAGCTTAATATTGCTTGCAAATATAGCAAAAAAGATTCATATACTTGTAATTATCTTGTAATATTTTGCATTTTCGCTCGCAATCATACATTTTTTAGGCGCAAAGCTCTCTAATAGAAGATGCTTTGCGCCATAAAAGATCATGTTTTTATGAAAGTTTGGCTAATTCTTCTGCCATCTCTTCTTGCAACTCCTTAGCTTTCATACCAGCTACTTCTGCAAAGTCCTCACCATTGCTGGCATAGATAATGCCACGTGAAGAGTTGACGAGCAGACCACAGTCTTTGATGATGCCATATTTGCATACTTCCTGCAGACTTCCCCCCTGTGCGCCAACACCAGGAACGAGGAGGAAGTGGTTAGGAGCGCACTTACGTATGTCGGTGAACATGCTACCTTGAGTGGCACCTACTACATACATCATGTTTTCGTCATTGCCCCATTCCTGACTTTTAGTCAGCACTTTCTCGAAGAGGCGCTGTCCATTCTTGTCTTCTGTGAGTTGGAAGTCATGGCTTCCCTTATTGCTTGTAAGTGCCAAGAGTATGACCCATTTACCCTCATACTCTAAGAATGGTTTTACGGAGTCTTCTCCCATGTAAGGAGCTACGGTAAGTGCATCCAGTTTGTACTCTTCAAAGAAGGTACGTGCGTACATCTTTGATGTGTTTCCGATATCACCACGTTTAGCATCTGCAATGATGAAGTGGTGAGGATAGTGCTCGTTGAGATAGCGTATAGTCTTTTCGAAGGCTATCATACCAGCAAGTCCCATGCTTTCATAGAAAGCGAGGTTGGGTTTATATGACACGCAGTAGGGTGCTGTAGCATCGATAATGGCCTTGTTAAAGGCGAAGATGATGTCTTCTGTCTTTTCATACTGCTTAGTAAGGTGCTCAGGCACTTTCTTGATGTCGGTGTCGAGGCCTACGCACAAGAAACTCTTCTTGGCAAATATCTGTTCTACAAGTTCTTTTCTGTTCATAATCTTACAATTCTGTTTCTTTTAATTTTTCTGCATTCTCTGCAACGGTAAGAGCGTCTATCATGCCTTGTATGTCACCAGCGAGGAAACCACTCAAGTCGTGGGTGGTGTAGCCTATACGGTGGTCGGTGACACGTCCCTGTGGGAAGTTGTATGTGCGAATCTTTGCACTACGGTCGCCTGTAGATACCAAGCTCTTGCGACGGCTGGCAATGTCGTCGATGTACTTTTGGTGTTCACGGTCGTGGATGAAAGTGTACAGACGGCTCAAGGCACGCTCTTTATTCTTGGGCTGGTCTCGAGTCTCAGTACATTCGATTAAGATTTCTTCCACTTCACCAGTGTTAGGGTTCTTCCAGGGATAGCGGAGGCGTACACCCGATTCAACCTTGTTGACGTTCTGTCCACCAGCTCCACTTGAACGGAATGTATCCCACTTGATGTCGCCTTCGTTGATGTTTACCTCAAACTTGTCGGCTTCGGGCAGGACGGCTACAGTGGCTGCACTGGTATGCATACGACCTTGAGTTTCTGTGGCAGGTACACGTTGTACACGATGTACGCCTGACTCGTATTTCAGAGTACCATATACATCAACACCGCTGACAGCAAAGTCGATTTCCTTAAAACCGCCTACTGCACCCTCAGATACAGCTGTAACGCTTACTGTCCAGCCTTTTGACTCGCAGTATTTCTTGTACATATTAAACAAGTCGCCAGCAAAGAGCGCAGCTTCATCACCACCGGCTCCTCCGCGAATCTCCATCTGTACATTTTTAGCGTCTTCTGGGTCTTTTGGTACGAGGGCAATTTTGATTTCTTCCTCTAATTTGGGCTGAAGTGCTTCGTTTTCGTTGAGCTCCTCTCGAGCCATTTCTTTCATGTCAGGATCGCTCTCGTTAGCGAGAATATCCTTTGCTTCCTTGATGGCGTTAAGACAATCAATGTAACGTTTACGAGCATTCATGATGTCGCCCAAGTCTTTATATTCTTTGGTAAGCTTAACATATCGGCTCTGATCTGCAATCACTTCAGGGTCGGTAATGAGGGTGCTTACTTCCTCGTATCGGCTCTCTAAGCCTTCTAATTTCTGTAATATGTTATTATTATCCATAAATCTATTTTTTGTTAAGAATTCGAAAACTCAAGAATTTTTAGCTTGTCAAATTTTAGAAAGAGGAGAATTTCAAAGTGAGCTCTACTAACGCATTTCTACTTCATTCATTCATCTCATTCTCTCTATTCCTTCTCAGATTCTTCATTTTATGACTATCTGCTTTAGAAAAGAAAAATCTTTGATTCTCTAATTCTTGACTAATAAAATCTTAGTATTCGAAAGTTCCGAATTCGCTCTTAATGGTCAGGCTGCGCTTGCCTTCTTCGATGTGTCCCACAACCTGAGCATCGATATTAAAGCTCTTGCTGATGGCGATGACTTTCTCGGCAACTTCTGGTCGAACGTAGATTTCCATACGGTGCCCCATGTTGAATACTTGATACATTTCTTTCCAGTCTGTGCCTGAGCAATCGTGGATGGCCTTGAAGAGAGGTGGTACGGGGAACATGTTGTCCTTGACAACCTTGCAATTGTCGTTTACAAAGTGAAGTACCTTGGTCTGTGCTCCACCAGTACAATGTACCATACCATGTATCTCAGGACGCAACTCGTCGAGCAATTTCTTGATGACAGGAGCATAGGTGCGGGTAGGTGAAAGAACCAGTTCGCCTGCGTTGATAGGAGCACCTTCTACCTCATCGGTCAGTTTGTATTTACCGCTATAAACCAACTCGTCTGGTACGGCGTGGTCGTAGCTTTCTGGGTAGTTCTCCGCTAAATATTTAGCGAATACATCGTGGCGTGCAGAGGTGAGTCCGTTACTACCCATACCGCCATTATACTTTTTCTCATAGGTAGCTTGACCAGTAGATGAGAGTCCAACGATGACATCACCAGGGCGAATGTTAGCGTTGTCAATGACATCGCTACGCTTCATGCGACAAGTAACGGTAGAGTCGACGATGATGGTGCGTACCAAGTCGCCAACGTCAGCAGTCTCGCCACCTGTAGGATAAATGCCGATGCCCATGTTGCGCATTTCTTTCAGGAGTTCGTCTGTACCATTGATGATGGCAGAGATGACATCGCCAGGAACGAGCATTTTGTTACGGCCAATGGTAGAAGAAACCAAGATGTTGTCTACCGCTCCTACGCAGAGCAGGTCGTCTGTGTTCATGACGACAGCATCCTGTGCGATGCCTTTCCATACAGAGAGGTCGCCTGTCTCTTTCCAGTACATATAGGCCAAACTTGATTTGGTACCAGCACCATCAGCGTGCATAATGTTGCAATACTCTGGGTCTCCGCCCAAAATGTCAGGAATAATCTTACAGAAAGCCTGTGGGAAGATTCCTTTGTCTATGTTCTTGATGGCATTATGCACATCTTCTTTGGCGGCACTCACTCCGCGCATCATATATCTATTGTTGCTCATTTTTATTAATATACTTTGAGGGTTGAATCTTGAATGATCTTTGATAGTTAAGCCTTGGTTATTCCTGGTGCCAGAAATCCCAAGAGGCAAAAGCCTGAAGTAGCAACATTTCCAGTCCGTTCTTTACGGTAGCTCCATGTTGCTTTCCTTTTTTCATGAAGAGCGTTTCATCAGGATTGTAGATGAGGTCGTAGAGTAGGGTGTGGCTATCCATAGCCTCGTATGGTAGTTCTGGACACTCGTCTGTATGTGGATACATACCCACTGGAGTGCAGTTAACTATCACATTGTATTCTTTGATGACCTCAGGTGTTATCTTGTCATACTGTATGGTGCCAGGACGCTCGAAACGACTTACATATATGGTTTCCAGTCCGAGAGATTTCAAACCATAGTTGATGGCTTTAGATGCACCTCCTGTACCTAAGATTAGGGCTTTCTTATGGCAAGGTTCCAGAAATGGCTCAATGCTTCGTGTGAAACCAATGACATCGCTGTTGAATCCCTTTAGCTTGACATCGTTTCCTTTGTGCTCTACCTTGATGACATTGACAGCCCCGATGGCAGTAGCTTCAGGACTGATGAAGTCGAGGTAGCTGATGACTTTCTCCTTGTAGGGGATCGTTACATTCAAACCTTTTAGCTCGGGTGTTGTGTCTAAGATTTCAGTCAGGTCTTCGATATGTGGTATCTCGAAGTTGATGTACTCAGCGTCAATTCCTTCGTTCTCAAATTTCTCGTTGAAGTAGTTCATTGAGAAGGAATGTCCTAACGGATAACCTATAAGTCCATATTTGTCCATAAAATCTTTGTTTAGAATGGTTCTTTATCGTTGCGCTCTTGTTTATTTTGTAGCAAAATACATGGTACAGATTCCAAAAGTTAGTCTCTTGAATTCGGTTTTAGCAAAACCAGCTTTCTTGAGAATATCCATCATGGTCTCTCCTTGTGGAAATGCTTCTATGGTGGCTGTAAGATAGCTATACGCACTTTGATCTTTTGAAATCAGTTTGCCGTAAACGGGCAGTACTGTGTGCGAATAGATGTGGAAGAGCTGTTTCATAGGGAAATGTACGGGTGTTGTAAGTTCCACAATGCTCAAGTGCCCTCCTTTCTTTAGTACGCGATACATTTCTTTGAGTCCTTGGTCAAGGCTTTGAAAGTTGCGGATACCGAAAGCGGCTGTGACAGCATCGAATGTGTTGTCAGGGAATGAGAGGTTCAGGCAGTCTTCTTTTTGGAAAGAGATGATGTGTTCTAATTTCTCTCTTGCAACCTTTTCTTTACCTATTTTCATCATGCCTTCAGAAATGTCGGTTCCGATGAGTTGTGTTGGTTTCAGCATCTTGGCCGAGAGAATGGCAAAGTCGCCAGTACCTGTGGCTATGTCAAGAACCTTCTTTGGGTTAAAGGGAGCTAACTTCTTGATAGCTTTCTTTCTCCACCCCTTGTCTATATCCCACGAGAGCCTGTGGTTAAGGGTGTCGTAGGTGGGGGCGATGTTGTCGAACATTTCCTCTACCAGTTTCCCTTTGTCACCTGTTCCTTCGTATGGCTTTATTTTCTCTTGTTTGTACATGGCTCGCGCGTACATTATATTATATATAGTATAGCATGAGTTACGGAATGACAGTCTATGACTTTTGTTCCGTAACTCGTAGCTTATTATTGTCGGATTACTTCTTGTGAGAAGCAAGCCAGTTGCTTACATTCTTCTCGATGCGTGCAGCGATATCACCTTCCTCTGTGGCTTTGTCGAACTTCTCGCCTGTGATGTGCTCGTAGAGTTCGATGTAGCGTTCGCTTACACTCTCTGCGTATTTGTCAGTAATTTCTGGCATGGTCTGACCAGGCTCGTTCATGAAGTTGTGCTCGATGAGCCATTGACGTACAAACTCCTTAGAGAGCTGGCGTTGAGGCTCGCCTTTCTCGAACTTCTCCTCATAGCCATCGGCATAGAAGTAACGGCTTGAGTCAGGTGTGTGAATCTCGTCGATGAGATATACCTTACCATCGTGTTTACCAAACTCGTATTTGGTGTCGACAAGGATGAGGCCTTGCTTTGCTGCGATTTCCTGACCACGCTGGAAGATGCGGCGTGTGTAGTCTTCCATGACAGCATAGTCTTCAGCACTAACGATACCCTGTGCGATGATTTCTTCCTTTGAAATGTTCATGTCGTGACCCTCATCGGCTTTGGTTGTAGGAGTGATGATAGGCTCAGGGAAGCGCTCATTCTCGCGCATGCCATCAGGCAGTTTTACACCACAAATCTCGCGACAACCTTTCTGGTAATCTCTCCATGCGCTACCTGTGAGGATGGAACGGATGATCATCTCTACGCGGAAGCCTTCACACTTCAAACCTACTGTTACCATAGGGTCTGGGGTGGCCAGTTTCCAGTTAGGGCAGATGTCTGTTGTTGTGTCCAAAAACTTAGCTGCAATCTGGTTGAGAACCTGTCCCTTGAATGGGATGCCCTTAGGCAGCACAACGTCGAATGCTGAGATTCTGTCGGTAGCGACCATCACGAGGATGTCGTCGTTAATGTCATACACATCACGTACTTTACCGTGGTAAACACTCTTCTGTCCATCAAAATGGAAATCTGTCTTTGTTAATGCTTTCATTTTACGTTGAAATTTGAACTTTGAAATTTGAGCATCATGATAGTCCTATGGTTTGTCATTCTGCTCATTTTTAAATTCTAATTATTTTGTATTTTCTTTTTCTGCATTTTTAGCTTCTCGTGCTTCTATCCTCTCTTTGTCATACTTTTCGTAAGCGTTGACGATGCGAGTTACAAGTTTGTGGCGCACGATGTCTTTCTGTCCTAAGTTTACCACTCCGATACCTTCTACACCTTCCAGTATCTTCAGGGCTTCTTTCAGTCCGCTTCGTTGGTCACGAGGTAAGTCAATCTGAGTCATGTCGCCCGTGATAATCATCTTAGTGTTGGTGCCCATGCGGGTGAGGAACATACGAATCTGTTGGGAAGTGGTGTTTTGTGCTTCGTCGAGGATGACGATAGCATCGCTGAGCGTGCGGCCACGCATGAAAGCCAATGGTGCTATCTGTATGATGTGCTTCTCCATCATATCCTGCAGTTTTACGGCAGGTATCATGTCTTCAAGAGAATCGTAGAGGGGTTGCAAGTAAGGGTCGATTTTGTCTTTCATGTCGCCTGGTAGAAAGCCGAGCTTCTCGCCAGCTTCGACAGCAGGTCTTGATAAGATGATTTTCTTGGCCATCTTATCTTTTAGGGCTCTTACTGCAAGAGCGATGCTGAGGTAGGTCTTACCTGTTCCGGCTGGTCCTACGGCAAAAACCATGTCGTTCTTCTCGTAAGCATCAATAAGTTTTTGCTGATTCTCGCTTCGGCTCTTGATGGGCCTTCCGCTGATGCTATATACTAATACACCTTTCACCGTGTCGGCTTTGGTCTGCTTTCCCTTAACGATGTCAAGAATGTCTTCTTCGTTAAGGGTGTTGTACTTGAGTAGATGAACTCTCATGCGTTCTATTTCTTCTTCGGCTTTAGCCATTTCTTCTTCGTCGCCGAGCACGCGCAACACATTGTCACGTGCAACGATACGTAACTTAGGGTACAGCGACTTGATTATTTGCAGGTGAGCATTGTTCACCCCATAGAACATCACTGGGTCTATATCTTCGAGTACTATATGCTTCTCTATCAAAACCTTTTATAACAATTATTTAGTTGAAAGATATGTAATATATAACACGGTGCAAAAGTAATACTTTTCCACGACATGAGCAAATTAATGTTCCCAAAATCCAATCTTTTGTGTCAAAAAAGCATATGACTAAATGATAAATATTTTAAAAAATGTATCGTGGAGCCTTTTTTGTAGAAAAGCACATGCTTTAATTCGTTTATTTTTGCTAACTTTGCATGATAAAAAAGAACGATACATAAAATGAAAATATCCAAAAATAAGTTTTTAAAAGGTTTTGTAGTTGTGACTTTGTTGCTTGCTTTATGGCGTCTTGTCTTCCCCGGTGTGGCGAAGCCTTTAGGTCATCATGCAGAGGCGACGGATGATACTCTCCTTGTAGAACGTATAGATACCATGACGATAGATAGTCAGAAGCCTTCGGTCTTTTATGATGCAAAAGGTGAGATAGTGAAGCATCGCATCTTCTCGGTGCCTCATTTCGGCAATACATTTCCCGATCAGAATGATGTGCAACTACAATCTGCTAATAAGTATGGTGTAAGTCCTGTGCAGAATCGTGAGGAGGCTGAACATAGTAAAGGTGCTTTGGTGTATGTGGGTAGTAATCCTTATTTTTACGTAGATAAGTTGAATAATAGTATTCCCTATTTGGTGCCCCGTGCTTCGGTGCTTCTACAGGATATCGGACGAGCCTATTTTGACTCTTTGCAGATTAAGGGCATTCCGCTGCATAAGATCATTGTGACAAGTATCCTTCGTACTAAGGATGATGTGGTGAAGTTGCGCACTCGTAATAGTAATGCTACGGAGAACTCATGTCATCTCTATGGTACAACTTTTGATGTTTGCTATAACAGATATAAGACCGTTCAGACGACCAGCGAGCCACGTCGAGAGGTGCGTAATGATTCGCTAAAATGGGTGTTGAGCGAAGTGTTGCGCGATATGAGGCAAAATGGTCGTTGTCTGGTGAAGTACGAAGTGAAGCAAGGTTGTTTTCATATTACAGTAAATTGACTCTTGACGGAGGTGCTCTTGTCTCCCTATAAATGATGATTTTTGGGGTAGGAGAGTATATAGGATAAGAAATATTTGATGCTTTTCATTGTCAATTCGGAAAATATGCGTAACTTTGCATCCGAATTCTTCAGGAAGGTATTTGAAATCCTCCTGAAGACAAGAAAAAGTATTCATTTATAATAAAAAAGGAAAAGAAAAAAGAATGATAAAACAAAAATTCAATAAGCGTATCGTTTTAGGCTTCATGCAAGGCGGTTTTGCGACTTGTTGGATATAAACCCGGGCACTTTTGTGTTCGGGCTTTTTTGTTTATTTGTTAATTAATTTTTTAATATTTTACCGAATTATGAGAAAAGAATGGAGAGGTTTCAAAGGAAACAAGTGGCAAACTGAAGTCAATCTTCGTGACTTCATTCAGAATAACTACACCAGCTATGACGGCGATGAGTCGTTCTTGGCAGAACCTACCCAAGCTACAGACACCCTTTGGGGAATATTGAAGGAACTCCAGAAGCAGGAGCGTGCCAAGGGTGGTGTGCTTGATATGGAGACAGAGGTAGTTTCAGGATTGACAGCATATGGTGCAGCTTATATCGGCGAGGGCACTAAGGACTTGGAGAAGGTGGTAGGTCTACAGACCGACAAACCGCTGAAGCGTGCATTCATGCCTTATGGTGGTATCAAGATGGCAGAGCAGGCTTGTACTACATATGGCTATGAACCATCAGAGAAGCTCCATGAGATTTTCCACAAATATTGCAAGACCCACAATGATGGTGTCTTCGATGCTTACACTCCTGAGATGAAACTCGTTCGTCATAATCATATTCTTACAGGTCTGCCTGATACATATGGTCGTGGTCGTATCGTAGGTGACTATCGTCGTGTGGCTCTTTATGGTATTGACTTCTTGATTCAGGAGAAGCAGAACGATTTGGCTAACATGGGCGACCATGAGATGATTGATGAGGTGATTCGTCTTCGTGAGGAGGTTTCTATGCAGATTAGAGCTCTCAAGGGCTTGAAGGATATGGCTGCCAGCTATGGTTTTGATATCAGCCAGCCAGCTCAGAATGCACGTGAGGCTGTTCAGTGGCTTTACTTCGGTTACCTCGGTGCTGTGAAGACCCAGAATGGTGCTGCCATGTCGGTAGGTCGTATTTCTACTTTCCTTGACATCTACTTCGAGCGTGATTTCCAGGAGGGTACTCTTACCGAGGCTGATGCGCAGGAGTTGATTGACCACTTGGTGATGAAGTTCCGTATGGTGAAGTTCGCTCGTATTCCTTCTTATAACCAGCTCTTCTCAGGTGACCCTGTATGGGCAACTCTTGAAGTAGGCGGTATGGGACAGGATGGTCGTTCTATGGTTACCAAGAATGACTTCCGTTTCCTCCACACACTTGAGAATATGGGTCCTTCGCCAGAACCTAACCTGACAGTATTGTACAGCTCTCGTTTGCCTAAGGGCTTCAAGCACTATGCTTCTTTGATTTCTGTAAAGACCAGCTCTATACAGTATGAGAACGATGACGTGATGCGTCCTGTATGGGGTGATGATTATAGTATCTGCTGCTGTGTTTCTGCTACACAGACTGGTAAGGAAATGCAGTTCTTTGGTGCTCGTGCCAACTTGGCTAAGTGCCTGACTTATGCTGTCTCTGGTGGTGTTGACTCTAAAACCCGTGAGCAGTGTGGTCCTAAGTATCGTGCCGTAGAGGGTGATGTTCTTACTTATGAGGAGTTTATGCCTCGCTTTATGGACATGATGGACTGGCTGGCTTCTGTTTACGTGAAGACATTGAATCTGATTCACTACATGCACGACAAGTACTTCTACGAGGCTGCCGAGATGGCGCTTATTGATACCGACGTACGTCGTACATTCGCAACAGGTATAGCTGGTTTCAGTCATGTAGTAGACTCTATCTCGGCTATCAAGTATGCCAAGGTAAATATTGTTCGTGATGAGACTGGATTCCCACTCAGCTTCAAGACCGAGGGTGACTTCCCACGTTATGGTAATGATGATGAGCGTGCCGACGAGATTGCAGTATGGCTCTTGAAGACCTTTATGAATATGATTAAGAAGTATCATACTTATCGTGATTCTGAGCCTACAACTTCTATTCTTACCATCACCTCAAATGTGGTTTATGGCAAGTTTACCAGCAATATGCCTGATGGTCGCCCAGCAGGAGCACCTTTGGCTCCTGGTGCCAACCCATCTTACGGTGCTGAAAAGAACGGCTTGTTGGCTTCGCTCAACTCTGTGGCTAAGTTGCCTTACGAGTATGCTCTCGATGGTATTTCTAATACTCAGACCATCAGTCCTGGTGCTCTCGGTCATAACGACGAGGAGCGTGCGCAGACTTTGGTTGGTGTGATGGATGGTTACTTCAACCAGGGGGCTCATCACTTGAATGTCAACGTATTTGGCGTAGACAAGTTGATGGATGCGATGGAACATCCTGAGAAGGAAGAGTATCAGAACTTTACCATCCGTGTGAGCGGTTATGCAGTTAAGTTCATCGACTTGACTCGCGAGCAACAGCTCGACGTGATTGCTCGTCAGGCTCACGAGAAACTCTAAAGAATAGTTTCTTTGTAATAAATAATCAGATCAGCCCAGGCTCTCAGAGTCTGGGCTGTTTGTTTATTATGTTTATTGAAAAAATATATTAATGCAGTGTTTTTATGCAAAAGCTTTTCGGCTACCTTTTCATGTTTATCGTAATCGAACTTACGGTGGTTGGTAACAACTCAGCACCCTCTATAGAAAACTTCACGTTACTAAAGCATAAACTTGATTAAAAGTTCTGTTCGAAAGTTTTGAATATGTATTCAGAGCCTTTGAACAGATATTCAGAGCCTTTGAATATATATTCAGAGCTTTTGAATAGAGATTTATACTGTGGTTTAACGATTTTAGTTGACCACTTTACGCTTTATTGATAATACGAGTTGACTCAGTTATTACTTATTTATAATTCACGTTGACTCACAGTATTGACATAACAACTCATGACAATATGGGTGCTGAGTAGTTACGGTGGTTGAGTATAATTATAAATATCCTAAAAATTATAAAATCACTGCATAAAAGTTGCATAAATGGAAATAATGCACTAACTTTGCATAAAATTGAAAAGGCATGACAAAAGGTTTTGTACATAGTGTGGAGAGTTTTGGCTCTGTAGATGGTCCGGGAATTAGATTCTTGATATTCCTACAGGGATGTCCTATGCGCTGTCAGTTCTGTCATAATCCTGATTCCTGGAAAACGGGAATAGGAGAGGAGCGTACGGCTGATGAGTTGCTTGACCAAGCTGAGCGCTTTCGTACATATTGGGGTGACAAAGGTGGCATTACCGTAAGTGGAGGTGAGGCCTTGATGCAGATAGACTTTTTGTTGGAGCTTTTTGAGAAGGCTAAACGTCGGGGTATTGGAACCTGCTTGGACACTTCGGCTCAGCTCTTTACACGCAAGGCACCTTTCTTTGAAAAGTTTGAGCGTCTGATGGAGCTTACCGATACGGTTTTGCTTGATATTAAGCATATAGATGATGAAGAACATCGCAAACTGACACGCCATAGCAATGCCAATATTCTGGATTGTGCCAGATATCTTAGTGAGATAGCCAAGCCTGTATGGATCAGGCATGTGCTTATTCCCGGTATTACTGATAAGGACGAATACCTAATAAGGTTGCGCGATTTTCTGTCTACACTTCATAATATAGAGCGTATAGAAGTGCTTCCTTATCACACATTGGGTGTGTTTAAATATGAGAAATTGGGTATTGATTATCCCTTAAAGGGAGTAGAAACTCCCAATGCGGAGCGTGTTTCACATGCTCATAATATTTTACAGCAGGCTTTGTCGCTTCGGTAGGTTGTCGCATATCAAACTGTTGCATATCTATGGTAGGTGTATTGGCTTTTACTGTTTTTTTTAAAATGTAAAGTGTAAATTGTATATAAATGGTGATGGAAAAGAAAAACAAAGAATCAGAATTTAATAGCTTTTGGGAGCAGCATCAGAAGCAGCTCATATTAAACGCACCCAAGGAATTGAGGGACGAATATGTGGAGTCTACTCAACTCAATTCTCCTTTAGACTGGTTGTGTTTCATACTCCCTTTGGGTGTAGGTATTATGGTCTTATCTTCCCTACGGTTGGAGAGTGAAATCTTGTCTTGGTTTATCATGGTGGTTGTTGTAATTGTGCTGTTTGTCTTGATGCAGATGATAAAGCCGATGTTCTCAAAAAAGAAATCGACCTCGCAAGTTGTTGAGCGCATCAAGGAACATTACTATGCTGTTTATCTGCAACAAGGTGGCCTGGAGGCTTTTCATGCCTGGTTGGGTTAAACCAGCATGAAGTCGCTCATGATGTCGTCAGAAACGTACAAACCTTTCCGGGTAAGCATCAGGCGTCCTTCTTTTATTTGCATTTGATGCCGTTCGATATGTTTGTCGGCTTCAGTAAGTAGGGTTCGGTAGAGTGAGTCTCCGAACTCTTCTTTTATTTTTGTTAGTGTGATACCATCGCTGGTGCGTAGGGCTGTGGCAATCAGATCATTATATCTGGTGTTTATGTCGAGTGTTTCACTTTCTTGAACAACTCTTCCTTGTTTGATAGAATGGATATACTCGTTGATATCGGCTATATTCCAACTGCGCATGACTTTAGGACTACGTATGTAGGAATGGGCGGCTGCTCCCAAACCTATGTATGGCACTTCATGCCAGTAACTGCTGTTGTGGCGCGAACGGTAACCTGGGAGTGCAAAGTTGCTAATCTCATAGTGTTCATATCCCGCTGCTGTCAGTTCGTCGATGAGTATCTCGTACATTTGGAGATAGGTCTCCTCGTCTATTTCTTTTATTTTTTCTTGTTGCAATAAGCGGTAAAGTGTTGTGCCTTCTTCGTACATCAGGCTATAGGCTGACAGGTGTTCTACGTTTAGTGACAGAGCTTCTCTGATGTCATGGGTCCATTCGGTGATGGTTTCGTTCGGAAATCCGAACATTAGGTCTATGCTGATGTTGCCGACACCAGCTTTGCGCAATAGCTTAATGGCTTGCTTGGCTTCGATGGCATTGTGTCTTCTGTGTAAGAATCTCAATCTCTCATCCGAGAAAGTTTGTATTCCCATGCTGATGCGATTGATAGGCAACTGGGCTATCGCTTGGCATAGAGTGGGGGTGATGTCGTCAGGGTTACACTCCATCGTGATTTCTATATGTTCTGTAAGCGAGGAACCATAGTTCTTGTTGATGCCTTCAAACAGACGAACGAGTTGTTCGCTGGTGAGTTGACTGGGTGTTCCACCACCCAGATAGATGGTTTCTATCTTAGCAGGTTCCCCTAAAGTATCGTTAATCTGGCGTAAAGCCATCTCTTGACAGAGGGCTTCAATGTATGCATCTCTCTCTCTTAGGGATGTGGTGCTGTAGAAACCGCAATAGATGCAGCGGCTCTCGCAGAAGGGTATGTGTATGTAAAGTCCTGCCATGATTGTCTATATATAATAAGGTGTATGCTTGTTTTTTTGCTTTAATAAGGTGCAAAATTACTAATATGTTTTAAAAGAAGAGAGTTTTGAAAGGTAAACTTTTTGTTTTTTGAGAATAATTCACTATCTTAGTAGCCATAAAGCGGAGAAGAAAACCCTTCGCCCTTTTGACAACTTAATGTATAACCCTTATTAAATCTATAGCGTCATGAGAGTATATCAGACAAATGAGATCAAAAACATCGCGTTGCTGGGCAGTGCGGGTAGCGGCAAGACTACACTTGCCGAAAGTATGTTGTTCGAAGCAGGCATTATCAAGCGTAGAGGCTCTGTAGAAGCGAAGAATACGGTGAGTGACTACTTCCCAGTAGAGTTGGAATACGGCTATTCGGTATTCCCTACTGTTTTTCATGTAGAATGGAATAATAAGAAACTTAATATCATTGATTGTCCAGGAAGTGATGACTTTGTGGGCGGAGCTATTACTTCACTCAATGTTACCGATCAGGCTGTGATTCTTATTAATGGTCAGTACGGTCCTGAAGTAGGTACACAGAATAATTTCCGCTATACAGAGAAACTTGGCAAACCTGTTATCTTCTTGGTTAATCAGCTTGATTCTGATAAGTGCGACTTTGACAACATCGTCGCTACAATGCAGGAAATCTATGGTTCTAAATGTATTCAGATACAATATCCTATAGAGACTGGTTCTGGCTTTAATGCTCTCATAGACGTGTTATTGATGAAGAAATATTCTTGGAAGCCAGAAGGTGGTGCTCCTGTCATCGAGGAGATTCCTGAAGAGGAGATGGATAAGGCTATGGAACTGCACAAGGCTCTAGTGGAGGCAGCTGCAGAGAATGATGAGGGCTTGATGGAGAAATTCTTCGAGAGCGAGAGCCTTACTGAGGACGAGTTGCGTGAAGGTATCCGAAAGGGATTGGTTACTCGTAGCATCTTCCCTGTGTTCTGTGTTTGTGCAGGCAAAGATATGGGTGTGCGTCGCTTGATGGAGTTCTTGGGTAATGTAGTTCCTTTTGTAAGCGAGATGCCTAAATTGCATAATACTCGTGGTGAGGAGATAACTCCTGATGCTGCCGGCAAGGAGAGTGTTTATTTCTTCAAGACAGGTATGGAGCCTCATATCGGTGAAGTAAGCTATTTCAAGGTGATGAGCGGTACCATTAAGACTGGTGACGATCTTACCAATGCTGATAGAGGTAGCAAGGAACGTATTGGTCAGTTGTACGCTTGCGCTGGTGCTAATCGTGTTCCTGTAGAGAAGCTGGAGGCTGGTGATATCGGCTGTACAGTGAAACTCAAGGATGTGAAGACAGGTAATACGCTGAATGGCAAGGATACAGAATGGCGCTTTGATTTTATCAAATATCCTAATTCTAAGTATTCTCGTGCAGTGAAGGCTGTTAACGCTCAAGATACAGAGAAGTTGATGGCAGCTCTTCTGAAGATGCGTCAGGAAGATCCTACATGGGTAGTAGAACAGAGTAAGGAGTTGCGTCAGGTTATTGTTCATGGTCAGGGTGAGTTCCATCTACGTACATTGAAATGGCGTTTGGAAAACAATGAAAAGTTGAACATTGTGTATGGTGAGCCTCGTATTCCTTATCGCGAAACTATCACCAAGAAAGCGCGTGCAGAATACCGTCATAAGAAACAGAGTGGTGGAGCAGGTCAGTTTGGTGAGGTTCATTTGATTGTGGAGCCTTATGCTGAGGGTATGCCTGATCCAACATCATTTACCTTCAATGGACAGGAGTTCAAGATGAACATTAAGAGCCGTGAAGAGGTAACATTAGATTGGGGTGGAAAGTTGGTTTTCCTTAACTCAGTAGTTGGTGGTGCCATTGATGCTCGCTTTATGCCAGCTATCCTCAAGGGTATTATGGACTGTATAGAACATGGACCTCTTACAGGTAGCTATGCTCGTGATGTGCGAGTTATTGTTTATGATGGTAAGATGCACCCAGTAGATAGCAATGAGTTGTCGTTCATGTTGGCTGCTCGTCATGCATTCAGTGATGCATTCAAGTTGGCTGGTCCTAAGATTTTGGAGCCTATCTATGACTTAGAGGTATATGTACCTGCTGACTTTATGGGTGATGTGATGAGTGATTTGCAAGGTCGTCGTGCGCTCATTATGGGTATGGATAGCGAGGCTGGATATCAGAAACTTAGTGCAAAGATTCCTTTGAAGGAACTTTCTAACTATTCTATATCTCTCAGTTCGCTTACTGGTGGTCGTGCATCTTTCACTACAAAGTTTGCAAGTTATGAGCTTGTTCCTAATGACATTCAAGGCAAGTTGATAGCAGAGCATGAGGCTGAGTTAGCTAAAGAGGCTGAGTAAATAAGAAGTAAGAAGGAAACTTATTGAATGATAGAATGATATAGAGGGCATGCCTAAAAGCATGCTCTCTTTTTTTGTAGTTAAGGGTTTAGCGTCATTCTTTTTCTGTTCTATGGGTGCTGTATATATCCGTTATATGTTTATATGTAATTAGTATATGTTTGTAATGTTAATAATGGTGAATAATAGAGAAATTATTAACTGCAATCTGTTAAGCGTTTAAGAATTTTATCTATCTTTGCTGTCATGAAGAAGAAAACAATTTGGACAATAGCTTTCATCATGGGCTTTTCGTTCTTGGCTTTACTTTTCCTTCAACTGGGATATATCCAGGAAATGGTAAATATGAAGAAAGAACAGTTTGATGAATCAGTCAATAGAGCCTTATATCAAGCTTCAAGAAATTTGGAGCTCAATGAGACTTTGCGCTATTTAGAAAAAGATGTGAATGAAACAGAACGCAGGGCCATCCGCCAAGATTCTGTCGGTACAAGGAGTGGACAGGTGGATGGTACGGTGCAGCAGTCACATCAGTATTCGGTAGTAGGTAAGGATGGTACGGTTTATTCTTCTTTTGAGTTGAAGACTATAGCCAGCAATCCTGCACAGATGCCAAAGGCAATGATACTTCGTAGCGATAAAAACTCGTTGCATGAGGCTCAGAAGTCTTTGCAGGAAATTGTTAAGAATAGATATGTTTATCAGAAAGCGTTGCTTGATGAGGTGGTATATTCTATATTGTATTCAGCCTCGGATAAGCCTTTGAAAGAGCGTATCAATTTCAAATTGCTTGATCAGGATCTCAAGGCCGAGATGATGAATAATGGTATCAATATCCCTTATCATTTTACGGTGAGTACGCAGGATGGTCGTGAAGTGTATCGTTGTCCTGATTTTACCGAAGAGGGTGAGGATTATAGTTATTCGCAAGTGTTGTTTCGTAATGATCCTCAATCGAAAATGGGAGTTGTTAAGGTTCACTTCCCTGACATGAATAGCTACATTTTCTCCAGTGTGCGTTTCATGATTCCGAGTGTTATCTTTACCTTGGTATTGTTGGTTACCTTCATCTTTACCATTGTTGTAATTTTCCGACAGAAACGCTATACGGAAATAAAGAACGACTTCATCAACAATATGACCCATGAATTGAAAACGCCTATTGCAAGTATCAGCTTGGCTGCTCAGATGCTCAATGATTCCTCTGTTTCAAAGAGTGAGCAAATGCAGAAACACTTAGGTGGTGTCATTAACGATGAATCTAAACGTTTGCGCTTTTTGGTAGAAAAAGTACTGCAGATGAGTATGTTTGACCGAAAGAAGGCTGTGTTCAAGAAGAAGCATCTCGACCTGAATGAAATGGTGGAAAATATAGCTCATTCGTTCTCTCTACGAGTAGAGCATACTGGTGGAAAGGTCTATACCGACATTGAGGCTGTTGATTCCTCTATCTATGTTGATGAGGTTCACTTCCAAAATGTAATCTTCAATTTGATGGACAACGCAGTGAAATATCGCAAACCAGGCGAGGCGCTTAACATTACGATGAAGACTTGGAATGACGATCAATATCTCTATCTTTCTATTAAGGATACAGGCTTAGGCATTAAGAAAGATAATTTGAAGAAGATATTTGATAAGTTCTATAGGGTTCATACAGGTAATGTTCATGATGTCAAGGGGTTTGGCTTGGGTCTGGCATATGTCAAGAAGATTGTCGACCTGCATGATGGAGAAATCAAGGTTGACAGTGAGTATGGCAAGGGTACTACTTTTGTAATAAAACTGCCTGTAATTCTTGATTAGTCGAGTATGATAAGAGTGTAAATAATAGAATATTAATCAATAAAACGATAAGATTATGGAAGAGACAATTAAGATTTTGCTTTGCGAAGACGATGAGAACTTGGGTATGTTGCTTCGTGAGTATTTATTGGCAAAGGGATATGATACCACATTGTGTCCAGACGGTGAGGCTGGCTATCGAGAATTTACAAAGGGTAAATTTGATATTGCAGTGCTTGATGTGATGATGCCAAAGAAGGATGGATTCACATTGGCACAAGAGATTCGTCAGGCCAATGCTGATATTCCAATCATCTTCTTGACAGCTAAGACTCTGAAAGAGGATATTCTTGAAGGATTCAAGATTGGTGCTGATGATTATATCACCAAGCCTTTCTCTATGGAAGAGTTAGTACTTCGTGTAGAGGCTATCCTTCGTCGAGTACGTGGTAAGAAGAATAAAGAATCTACTTTGTATCACATCGGAAAGTTTACCTTCGATACTCAGAAGCAGTTGCTCTCAGCTGGTGAGAAGCAGACTAAGTTGACCACAAAAGAGAACGAGTTGTTGTCTTTGCTCTGTTCTCATGCCAACGAGATTCTTCAGCGTGATTATGCACTCAAGACAATCTGGATAGATGATAACTACTTCAATGCTCGCTCTATGGATGTCTACATCACTAAGTTGCGTAAGCATCTAAAGGACGATCCTCAGATTGAAATTATCAACATCCACGGCAAGGGTTATAAGTTGATTACTCCAGCAGAGGAATAATCTATGGCTTTTGCTTGATAGAATATACATATCCTATTGTTCCCAAGACGATGAAAAGAAGTCCGGCGAACAATAGGATATTATTTTTGATATTCCATATATAACTCGATGCAAGCATGAGAACGCCTAAAACAATAAACGTCATGCCCATTGATAAAAGTGCGGGTAAGAGTTGCTTGAAATGATTTTTTTTCATGATTTCCACCTTCTTTTTATAGTTTAACGACCAATGAATTAAATATTTACTGCAAAAGTACATAAAATATTTGGTTAATTGGATAAAAAGTAGTAATTTTGCACCGCATTTCGTGGAAGAGGCGCATTTATGGGCCAAAATTACAGATGCATCATATTTATTTAATAACATTTTAATTATCAAAAGTAGTATGAATCAATACGAAACCGTTTTCATTTTGACTCCCGTTTTGTCTGATGAACAGATGAAGGAAACGGTCGCTAAGTTCAAGAAGCTGCTCACCGATAACGGTGCTGAGATTTTGAACGAAGAGGCTTGGGGTTTGAAGAAGTTGGCTTACAACATTGAGAAGAAGACATCAGGCTTCTACAACTTGATTGAGTTCAAGGCTGAACCAACTTTGATTAACAAGCTCGAGACTGGCTATCGCCGCGACGAGAAAGTTATTCGTTACATGACTGTTAAACTTGAAAAGTATGCAGCACAGTACGCAGAGAAGCGTCGTGCTAAGCTTGGTAAAAAAGAGGAGGCTTAATCATGGCAGATCAGAAATCAGAAATCCGTTATTTGACCGCTCCTTCTATCGACACAAAGAAGAAGAAGTATTGCCGTTTCAAGAAGAGCGGTATTAAGTATATCGACTATAAGGATCCAGAGTTCTTGAAGAGATTCTTGAACGAGCAGGGTAAGATTCTCCCACGTCGTATTACAGGTACATCTTTGAAGTATCAGCGCCGTGTAGCACAGGCTGTTAAGCGTGCTCGCCAGATCGCTTTGCTTCCTTACGTAACCGATTTGATGAAGTAATTTAAGGAGGATAAAGACTAATGGAAATTATACTTAAGCAAGATATTATCGGTCTTGGATACAAGAACGATATCGTGAATGTAAAGAGTGGTTACGGTCGTAACTTCCTCATTCCTACAGGTAAGGCTGTTATCGCTTCTCCATCTGCAAAGAAGCAGTTGGCTGAGGATTTGAAGCAGCAGGCTCACAAGCTCGAGGCTATCAAGGCTGAGGCTGTTAAGAAGGGTGAGGCTCTTAATGATGTAGTTCTTACTATTGCTGCTAAGGTAAGCGCAACAGGTCAGCTCTATGGTTCTGTTAACGCTGCTACTGTAGCTGAGGAGCTCGCAAAGAAAGGTATCGAGGTTGATCGTAAGATCATCACTATGAAGGATGCCAAGAAGATTGGTGAGTATGAGGCAACTGTTCACTTCCACAAGGAGGTTGAAATCAAGGTTCCTGTTATCGTTGTAGCAGAGAATGCTCCTGTTGCTGCTCCTGCAGCTGAGGCAGCTCCTGCAGTTGAGGCAACTCCTGCAGAGGAGGAGGCTCCAGCAGCTGAGTAATCTCACAATTTTTTTTAGAGTACGATATTTTTTCGCACTGTAAAGCAAATTGATATAAAGATCCCATTTGCCGTAAGGCATTTGGGATTTTTTTGTTTTTTCTCTTTATAGTATCGTTTTTTTGTTGTATCTTTGCACCCGATTATTATTCAGCTTATTTCTGGATATTAACATCGTAATATTTGTAACAAACTAAATAAACAAACAAGTAATGAAAGCATTTGTTTTCCCTGGTCAGGGTTCTCAATTCGTAGGTATGGGTAAGGACCTCTACGACAACAACGCGTTAGCAAAAGAACTTTTCGATAAGGCTGATGAGATTCTCGGTTTCAAGATTACCGATATCATGTTTGCCGGTACAGATGAGCAGTTGAAAGAAACTAAGGTTACACAGCCTGCTGTATTCTTGCATTCTGTTATTTCTGCTCTTTGCTTAGGTGAAGATTTCAACCCCTCAATGGTAGCAGGTCACTCTCTTGGTGAGTTCTCTGCTTTGGTTGCAGCAGGAGCTATGGCATTCGAGGATGGTTTGAAACTTGTTGCAGCTCGTGCCAATGCGATGCAAAAGGCTTGCGAGGCTAATCCTGGTACAATGGCTGCTATTATCGGTTTGTCTGATGAGCAGGTAGAAGCTATTTGTGCAGAGGTTAGCACTGAGGGCAATGTGGTAGTAGCAGCTAACTACAACTGTCCTGGTCAGTTGGTAATTTCTGGTAATGTAGATGCTATCAATGCTGCTTGCGAGAAGTTGAAGGCTGCAGGTGCGAAGCGTGCATTGCCTCTGAAGGTAGGAGGTGCATTCCACTCTCCATTGATGCAGCCTGCAAAGGACGAGCTTCAGGCCGCTATTGAGAAGACCACATTCACAGCACCTAAATGCCCTGTTTATCAGAATGTAGATGGTAAGCCTCATACAGACCCAGCCGAGATTCAGCAGAATTTGATTGCTCAGTTGACAAGTTCAGTTCGCTGGACATCATCTGTACAGGCTATGATTGCTGATGGTGCAGACGACTTTACAGAGTGTGGTCCAGGCAAGGCCCTTCAGGGTATGATAGGCCGCATCGATAAGAATGTTGCTTCTCATGGTATTGCTTAATATCTGGTAATTACCGCGAGATGAAAGAGAAAGTCGTAATTTATCAAGTTCTTCCACGTCTGTTTCGCAATTCCAATACGACCCGTAAGGCAAATGGAACTATAGAGGAAAATGGATGTGGAAAACTTAATTATTTTAATGACACAGTATTAGCCCGTATCCATGATATGGGCTTTACTCATATTTGGTATACCGGCGTTATTCGGCATGCCACACAAACAGATTACTCATCTTATGGCATTCCTGTACAGCATGCAGAAGTCGTGAAAGGTAAGGCAGGTTCCTCCTATGCCATTACTGACTACTATGATATCGATCCTGATTTAGCAGAGAATGTAAGTTTGAGAATGACAGAGTGGGAGAGTCTTATAGAGCGCACTCATAAGGCTGGTATGAAAGTCATCATGGACTTTGTACCCAATCATGTGGCGCGTGAATATCATTCCATTCGCAAACCAGCAGGTGTACGAGATCTTGGGGAAGATGATGATGTGAATATGCACTTCTCCACCCGCAACAATTTTTATTATACATGGGGTGACTTGGATTTGAACGACGTGCGTTGTTCTAAACCAGAGTTTAAGGCTTATTCTGAGAAGGAGGCCAAGATATATGAAAGTTACCATGAGAGCCCAGCTAAAGCTACAGGTAACGATCGCTTTGATAATCGTCCTGGGCGAAACGACTGGTATGAAACCGTCAAACTCAACTATGGTGTAGATTACTGTGATGCAGGTGGTAGAAGTTATCACTACGAGCCAGTACCCAGTACATGGGGCAAGATGACCGATATTTTGCTATACTGGGCCAGCAAGGGAGTTGATGGATTCCGTTGTGATATGGCTGAGATGGTGCCTTGCGCTTTCTGGTCGTATGCCACACAGATATTAAAAGCTCGTTACCCTGATGTTGTAGTTATTGGCGAAGTATATGATCCTAACCAGTATCGCAATTATGTCAAAGCTGGTTTTGATTATCTTTATGATAAGGTAGGCATGTATGATTGTCTGCGTGCAGTAATCCGTGGTGAACGTCCTGCTGCCAGTATTACTCACGAATGGCAAGTGGTAGATGACATACACGAGCACATGCTCTATTTCTTGGAGAATCATGACGAACAGCGTATAGCCAGCGATTTCTTCTGTGGCGATGCTCGTAAGGCACTGCCAGCAGTGGCCATGAGTCTCTTCTTCCAAAAAAATCCTTTCATGCTCTATAGTGGTCAGGAGTTTGGAGAAAAAGGTATGGACAAAGAAGGCTTCAGCGGTATAGATGGCAGAACAACCATCTTTGACTATTGGTCGCCCGTGACCTTGTCGCATGCCTATGATACGCTGGTAGCTTCTAAGCCAAGAGGACGCAAACCTGCTATGCCACATAAGGAATGGTGTACAGCAGAACAGAAAGAGCTTGCTGTGCAGTATCGCAAGATGCTGAGACTTGCCAACGAGGAACGTGCCATCCGTGAGGGAGATACATTCGACCTGATGTATGTTAATGCCATTTCCGAGTATTTTGATCCACGTTCTCAGTTTGCCTTTCTTCGTAAGAAGGATGAAGACGTATTCTTAGTGGTGCTCAACTTTGGGACAGAGCCATGTCAATTGGGCGTTACCATACCAGCCCATGCTTTCGACTTCTTCCACATCACAGAGGAAGAGGTGATGGCTACAGAACTCTGGACTGGTGACAAAAAGAAGGTAGAACTTAAGAAAGACGGACGTTTCCCAGTGGCTGTTGAGCCTTATGGAGTAAGAATCTATAAATTCAATGTCAAGATGGAAGAGAGTGAGTTTATTTTGAATGAGCATCACAAGGAAGAGTTTCCTCCTGCTCATACGGCCGAGCATCTGCTCAATCAGTTGATGGTTCGTATGTTCTCATGCGGGCGCAGTCGCAATGCTCATATTGAGCGAAAGAAAAGCAAGATGACCTTTGTCGTTGACCACAAACCTTCGCGTCAGGAAGAAAAGGCGATAGAAACCGAGATGAATCGGTTGATAGCGCTTGATATGCCAGTGACCTATGAGTTTGTTGATCGCGACCATATTCCTGCAGATGTGAAACTCGACCGATTGCCAGAGGATGCCAGCGAGACTTTGCGTCTGGTGCGTATAGGCGATTACGATGTGTGTCCTTGCATAGGCAAGCATGTACGCTCAACGGCACAGATAGGTAAGTTTGTGATGCTCGGTACCAATTGGGACGAGGCATCTCATTCCTTGCGTATCCGCTTCAAGATTGTACAGTAATCCAGAGTGTGATAAAATACATTGGCCTGTGTGTAGAAACGTAATAGGCTTCGTTGCCAAACGCAATGGGCTTCGTTGTCCAACGAAGGTACTTACGTTTTTGGGGAGTATAAGTCCGTGCAGGTACCGGCACTCATTTTACAAAAAGCAAATAAAAAAAAGTTGCGAGAATAATCTCGCAACTTTTTATCTTTCAGTATATTTGATTCTTTGATTAGTATGCAAACAGAGGATAGTCCTTCATGGTTGCATTTACCTTCTCGCGTACACGAGCAATTACCTTCTCGTCCTCAGGAGCATTCAGAACCTCTTCGATGAGCTCGGCAATGAGGTGCATCATATCCTCTTTGGCGCCACGGGTTGTCATGGCTGCAGTACCCAGACGGATACCACTTGTCTGGAAGGCAGAGCGAGTGTCGAATGGTACCATGTTCTTGTTGACAGTAATATCGGCAGCAACGAGAGCGTTTTCAGCCACCTTACCAGTCAGGTCGGGATACTTACTTCTCAAGTCTACGAGCATGGAGTGATTGTCGGTACCACCGCTTACGATACCAAAGCCACGACCGATGAGGTCGTCTGCCAATACGGCTGCGTTTTTCTTTACCTGCATGGCATATTCTTTCCATGATGGCTGGAGGTTCTCGTTGAAGGCTACAGCCTTGGCAGCGATAACGTGCTCCAAAGGACCACCCTGCTGACCTGGGAATACTGCAGAGTTGAGCAACATACTCATCTTCTTTACCTCACCCTTCTTGGTGGTATAACCCCAAGGATTGTCGAAGTCTTTACCCATGAGGATGATACCTCCACGAGGACCACGCAGAGTCTTGTGGGTAGTAGAAGTTACGATGTGCGCATACTTCAATGGGTTGTCGAGCAGTCCTGCTGCGATAAGACCAGCAGGGTGCGCCATGTCGATCATCAGGAGGGCACCCACCTCATCGGCAATTTTGCGCATGCGAGCATAGTCCCACTCACGGCTGTATGCGCTACCACCACCGATAATCAACTTAGGTTTGTTTTCGAGAGCTAACTTCTCCATCTCGTCGTAATCCACACGACCAGTTTCCTTGTTCAGGTTATAACCAATGGGGTTATAGAGGAGACCAGATGTGTTGACATGGCTACCATGTGAGAGGTGTCCACCGTGGTCGAGGTTCAATCCCATGAAGGTGTCGCCTGGTTTGAGCACTGCGAGTAGCACGGCAGCATTAGCTTGTGCTCCAGAGTGAGGTTGAACGTTGGCATACTCAGCACCGAAGACCTTCTTGACGCGCTCAATGGCCAGGTTTTCTACGATGTCTACCACTTGACAACCGCCATAGTAACGTTTGCCTGGGAGTCCTTCTGCATACTTGTTAGTAAGGTAAGAACCCATAGCGTTCATTACCTCGTCACTCACGAAGTTCTCTGAAGCAATCAGCTCCATACCTTTCAGCTGACGCTGATGTTCTCTTTCGATCAAGTCGAAAATCTCTTGGTCTTTTTCCATTGAATCTTTTATTTATTGAATCTCTTAATTATTAGTCGTTGGTTGTTATTCCACTCATCTTTTGATATTGTTCTGCAAAATTAAACAATATAGTTGTAATAACCAAATAAAAAATACTATTTTGAGTGGTTTTACTTTCTTTTTGTTGTTTTTATAGCAAAACAGGCTTCTAACTGTTATGTTAGAAGCCTGTTTAGTTTTATTTGCAAAGTTCCACCTTTCCGAGTTGCTGTTCTTTGTCGCAGTAGTGGCATCGTATCACGCCCAAGACAGGATCTACCGTGTGGAAGACAGTAGCCATAGGCTCGTTGTTGGTAATACACTTTGGGTTATTGCATTTCACGATACCCTTCAGTGTATCTGGAGTCTTAACAGTTTTCTTCTCTACGATTTCGTAGTCTTTGATGATACTCAGTCCGATGTTAGGGGCTACTACCGAGAGGCGGTTAATCTCTTCGTCGGTGAAGAATTTGTTGGCCACCTTGATGATACCCTTCTTACCGATTTTCTTCGAAGGGAGGTTGTAACCAATAGTTACGGGTGTGTCCATCTTTTCGAGTTGCAAGAGGTTTACCACCTGGTAAGTTTTCTCTGCAGGAATATGGTCTATAACGGTTCCGTTCTCGATGGCGGCAACCACAAGTTGATTCTTATTATTTCCCATTTTGTTTTATTCTATTGATGAGTGTTGTGTTGCCTTACGATCATACGATGTCAGCCGATTTCATATGCAGCGTCCAACACTCAGCATTCAACATTATTCAATGATTGTTTTATCGTTTTTGATATCATCGAGCGTAATGCCGAGACAGTGGCAGAAGATAGCCTCGCGTGCATAAAGACCATTTTGAGCCTGCTGTATGTAGTAGGCGTGTGGGTCGTCGTCGACATCGTAGGCTATTTCGTTGACACGTGGCAGCGGGTGCATAATTTTCATGTTGTCTTTCGCCTTTACTAACATATCTCTCTTCAGGATATATACATTCTTGACGTGCTCATATTCCATCAGGTCGCTGAAGCGTTCTTTCTGCACACGAGTCATATAGAGAATGTCTGCACCTGCTATGACATCCTCATTGAAGTCCTCATGCTCCACATATTTGATGCCATGGTGATCGCAGTAGAGTTTATATTCCTGTGGCATGGCCAATTCCTTGGGAGCTATGAAATGGAAAGTAGGATTGAAGTGACGCATAGCAGTGATAAGCGAGTGAACGGTTCTGCCATACTTGAGGTCACCCACAAGATAGATATTAAGATTCTCGAGAGTACCCTGTGTCTTGTAGATGGAGTAGAGGTCGAGTAGGCACTGCGAAGGGTGCATGTGAGCACCATCTCCAGCATTGACAATAGGCACAGGAGCCACCTCGCTGGCATACTGTGCAGCACCCTCTATATGGTGGCGCATGGCTATGATATCGGCATAGTTGCTTACCATGAGGATGGTGTCTTTGAGGGTTTCTCCCTTAGTGGTGCTGGATGTCTTGGCATCAGAGAAGCCTATGACACGAGCACCGAGACGGTTGGCTGCAGTTTGAAAACTAAGTTGTGTACGGGTTGATGGCTCGAAGAAAAGGGTAGCAACGACCTTTCCTTTCAGCAATTCCCTGTTGGGATGCTTTTCGAACTCTTGCGCCATCTTTAGGAGGTATTCTATCTTCTCCTTAGATAGGTCAGCAATTGTCACAAAATTATGTTTTTCCATTTGAATTTTGATTGATTGTTCTGAAATTGCCTCCAAAGTTACATATATTTTTTTATTTTCTTGTTAATCACCTAAAAAGTTTTAAGTTATTTTGCATAATAAACCCCGAAAGCTTTTTGTCTAACTTTCGGGGTTCACTTCAATCTCGCACCTCTGTTTTTTTATTCTATCACCATTTTCTTTCCGTGATGGATATAGATACCTTTCTGTGTAGGGCATTTATAGCCTACTTTCTGTCCGTTCAGGTTGTACCAGCCTTTAGGATAGATAGGTTCTGTCTCAAATTCGATGAATGGAATGCTCGATACACCCTGATAGTTGTCATACGAGAATGCCATGTTCTGCATGCTTCCCCAGATGTATTCCTCCAGTCCAGGATAGTCCACGAAGGGGTTGCGGTTGTTTTGCTGTTGCTGGATACCTCTGTTGCGATCTATTTCCTTCTGGCTTACTGGGTCTTTCTTCGCCCATTCCATCAACATGTTCATTTGCCAGTCCTTGTAAGGTTTGTAGGAATTGTGTGAGGCGATAGGTGCAAATTCTCCAGCATTCCAATTTGCAATCTTATCTTCGTAAGCTGTTGCCATATAGAAGTAGATGCGGGCGAAGTCTCCTTTGTATAGATCGTTGGGCTCAAAAACGGTACCTGTATAGCCGGGATAGGTGCAGGAGCCTAATTTAGAAAAAACCTTGTTAGAACTATATTTTTCTCCTTTGTTTTCGCCAAAGGGATAGTTGCCCCTGCGATTGTTTACATATCCGTCTGTTGGTACAAGGTGGACGAGGTCGGTGTACATGGGTGGGATTTTACCACCAAACCAACTTTTAGGAAAAGAATGTTCACGGTTGTAAACATCGCCTTCTTTTTTATATTTTCCAGCCTGATCAGTTCCGAATCTGAAGTTCGTAGTGCATGAATACATATCCCACACTTTACCATCTTCTCTTTTGTCGGTTGTTTTGAAAGCTGTCCACAGGCCGTCATACGACAATTGGTTATGCTTACTGATGATTTCAAACATCGCTGTTTTCAGCGCTTTTCCTTTCAAGCCGTTGGCACTCTGATAGTAAGTACCCGTGTTGTTTGGACCCTGTGCAAAGAGACTTAAAGTGATGAGTTGCAGGGCAATGAAAAGGCTCCAGTGCTTAAAGTTTTTTCTTTTCATGTTTGTGTGAATTTTTTCAGACTTAATGTTGTTAGATACTTATAGCAATTATCAATGCTGATGATTATATCCGTTTAATGAGATGTTCGCCTCATTCCATTTGTCTTTAGGGACGGGTTGACTCTTGGGATAACCTATAATGATTGTGTTCAGCGGTATCAAGTTGCTGGGCAGTCCCAACAGTTTTTGCATTCCCTTGTAGCGGTCCTCAAGAGGGTAGAGGGCAGTCCATACAGCGCCCAGGTCGAGGGCATGAGCCATCAAGAGAATATTCTCTGTGGCAGCCGCACAATCTTGAATCCAAAATTCCTGTTCTATACCATTGAGAGTCTTGTTCATATCGCCGCATACCACAATGGCGAGTGGCGCCTCCTTTACCATACTTGCGTAAGGACTGAAGTGTGGAATTTGGTCGAGTAGTTTTCTGTCATCTATTACGGCTAAGTGCCAAGGCTGTTTGTTGCAAGCCGATGGGGCTGCCATGCCAGCATGCAGTAGCATATCGACCTTCTTGTGCTCTACAGGTTGATCTAAAAAGCTTCGCACAGAAGTACGGCTCATGATCATGTCGTATATCTCTTTTTGATTCATGATTCTATAACTTAGTAATCTTTCTACAAAGTTACATATAATATATGATATAAATAGGTGTTTCTAATAGTTTTTCTGCATAAATACGTTAAAAAAATGCTTTTTAGCTTATTATAACTGTGTGAATGGAAGGCGTATCAAAACTTTTGTGTAGTTTTGTGATTGATAAGAGTGTGTTTCAAGAGAAGACAATTCTTCTTCTTGGAATGGATAAACAGTAAGTATAACTTCATAACAGAGTAAGGATGAATATCAATGCAGGAATCAAGCAAGCTGCAATCTTAGCCATCGGCATCATTGCACTTGGATTTTGTATTAAGTCTGGTTTGGAAGGCTTAGCAGGTAAAGACCGTAAGGTAGTGGTAAAAGGCTTGGCTGAAAAGGAGGTGGAAGCCGACAAGGTGACATGGCCTATCCTGTCTAAGGAGATAGGTAATGATTTGCCACAGCTTTATCAGACCATCAACCGCACAACAAGTACGATTCGTCAGTTCTTGTTGGCCAATGGTGTGAAGGCAGACGAAATCAATGTCAACGCCCCTGTTGTCATCGACCTCAACGCAGAGCGTTATGGAGAAAACCGAAATCCGTATCGTTATAACATCACTTCCATTATTACCGTCACTTCTAACAATGTGAAACTTATTCGCAGTCTCATAGCTCGTCAGGGGGAGTTGCTTCAGAAGGGTATAGCTATCGTAGACGGAGGTTATGATAACCCTGTGAAATATGAGTATGTAGCATTCCGCAAGATGAAGCCTAAGATGATGCAAGAGGCTATAGAAAATGCGGAGCAGACAGCTGAGCAGTTTGCCAAGAACAGCAAGAGTAAGATAGACAAGATTTTGAATGCCGATCAGGGGCAGTTCTCTATAGACGATCGCGATTCTAACACACCTTATATTAAGAAAGTAAGAGTAGTGACTACAGTCACCTATTCGCTGAAAGACTAATGACAGAAAGCGCATTGACCACTGCAGGCTAATGCGCTTTCTTTGTAGTACGCTGGGCACTTTTCTACTATTTTCTTTTGTGCTACAATATTTTTTGTGTACTTTTGCAAAATTAACTGATAAAAGAAAAAATGAGAAAACGATTCATTCATATATTATGGGCATTATTGGCTTCGGGCATCGTGGTCTGTATTGCTGGTTTTATAGCTGTCTGGAAAGGTTTGATAGGCTATATGCCTGAAATAGAAGACTTACAGAATCCTATCAACCGCTTTGCCACACAGGTGTATTCATCGGATGGCAAGGTGTTGGGAACTTGGAATCTGAATAAGGAAAACAGAATCGTTATTCCCTACGACAAGATGTCACCGCATCTTATTAAAGCTCTTGTAGCGACAGAGGATGAACGTTTCTACGACCATTCTGGTATCGACTTTCGTGCCTTAGGACGTGCCATCGTGAAGAGAGGACTCATGGGACAAGCCAATGCGGGTGGTGGCTCTACGATTACCCAGCAGCTGGCAAAGCAATTGTATAGTGAAACAGCCAATAGCACCATTGAGCGATTCTTCCAAAAGCCTATAGAGTGGGTGATAGCGGTCAAGTTGGAACGCTATTATACCAAAGAAGAAATCTTAGCTCTATATCTCAATTATTTTGATTTTCTTCACAACGCTGTTGGTATCAAGACAGCGGCAAATACCTATTTCAATAAGGAACCCAAGGACCTCACAATTTGTGAGGCAGCTACCCTTGTCGGTCTTTGCAAGAATCCTTCGCTCTTCAATCCTGTGCGCTATCCGGAACGTTGTCGTGAGCGTCGAAACGTGGTGCTTCAACAGATGGTGAAATCAGGATATATAGACCGAACAGAATATGCCAAGTATTCTGCCGAACCTCTCACTCTTGATTTCCATCGCTCAGACCATAAGGACGGAACCGCCACCTATCTTCGTGAGTTCCTACGTAAGTATATGACAGCGAAGCGCCCAGTACGTTCCGACTATCCTTCCTGGAACAAGGTGCAGTTTGTTATCGATTCTATCGCTTGGGATACCGATCCTCTCTATGGATGGTGTAACAAGAACTATAAGAAAGATGGTTCGCCCTATAATGTTTATGCCGACGGTTTGAGAGTGTTTACCACAATAGATAGTCGTATGCAGAAGTATGCCGAAGATGCTGTATATAAGCATGTAGCAGGTTATCTGCAACCCGCTTTCGATCGCGAGAATAAACCTAAGCCCAGTGCTCCTTTCTCAGATAAGTTGACACCCAAGCAAATACGGTCTATCCTTAATCGTTCCATTACGCAGAGCGAGCGTTATCGCGCCATGAAGACAGCAGGCTATTCATCCGAGGAAATACACGATGCTTTCAGAAAGAAGACCGAAATGACCGTCTTCACCTATCATGGCGACATAGACACCCTGATGTCACCTCTCGACTCCATACGCTACTATAAGGGATTTCTGCGTAGTGGCTTCATGAGTATGGATCCCAAGACCGGTGCGGTGAAAGCCTATGTGGGTGGACTCGACTATACGCATTTCATGTACGATATGGTGAGTTTAGGACGTCGACAGGTTGGTTCTACCATCAAGCCTTTCCTCTATAGTTTGGCTATGGAGAATGGTTTTACACCTTGCGATTTGGCACCTAACCGCCAGCAGACCTATATCGTGGCAGGTAAGCCTTGGACTCCTCGCAATGCCAACCACTCTCGTTATGGACAAATGGTACCGTTGAAGTGGGGCTTGGCGCAAAGTAATAACTGGATAAGTGCTTATCTGATGAGTAAGTTGAACCCCTCGCAGTTTGTTCAACTTTTGCACGATTATGGTATCAATAATCCGGAAATTCATGCATCCATGAGTCTATGTCTCGGTCCTTGCGAAGTGAGCGTAGCCGAAATGGTGAGCGCCTATACGGCCTTTGCCAACCATGGTATCCGTACATCGCCTCTCTTTGTGAGTCGCATTGAGGATAACGAAGGTAATACGATAGCCACCTTCCAACCCCGAATGAATGAGGTGATAAGTGCCGATAATGCCATGAAGATGTTGACGATGCTGATGGGAGTGGTAGATCAGGGTACTGCTGGAAGACTGAGATATCGTTACAACATGGAGGGTCAGATAGGTGCCAAGACGGGTACCACTAACAATAATAGCGATGGCTGGTTTATCGGCTTCACGCCACAGTTGGTTACAGGTTGTTGGGTTGGTGGTGAAGATAGAGACATCCACTTCGACTCCATGAGTATGGGCCAAGGAGCCACCATGGCGTTGCCCATCTGGGCAATCTTTATGAAGAAAGTCTATTCAGACCCCTCGTTGGGCTTTAGTCCGATGGTGAAGTTTGATATTCCTCTCGATTACGATCCGTGCGAATCTCAGTCGCAAGATGAATTTGGTGCTGATGGCATAGAAGAAGTTTTTGAATAAGTATACATCCTGCAATGATGGCAATATAGACGAGGCCACATTGCAGGATGCTTATTTTTATACCATCAAAATTGGCTCCAGGAAGCATGGCGATTCCTTGCAAAGCTTGTTGAGTTGTAGAAATCGTAATACTCAGAAGACGAACAGAGAGGTCTTGTATGAACGTTAGGAAAGGTAAAAGAGTCGTTGTAAGAAGCAGAAGCATACTGACATAAATAATGATTGTGGCAGCGGGAATCGCAACAAACGAACTGAGTACAGAGTAACAAGAGATATTACCAAAATAATAACAAATCAAGGGCATGGTGCTGATCTGTGCTGCTGTAGAAACTGCCACCATTGCCCAAGCCCATCGAATGGGTAAACAACGGGTGAGTCGGGTTGGTAATATTTGGTATATGGGCTTGTAGAGAAGTAGGATGGATAGCACAGCAGCAAAAGATAGCTGAAAGCTGATGTCAAACAAGTTGAGTGGATTGATGGTGAGCATCACGATAGCTGTCAATGCTAAGTTCCCCAAGGGTTTAGAATTGCGGCGTGTGAGCAAGACGAAGCAGTAGATGCTAATCATTGAGGCTGCTCTGACAGCACTCGAAGGGAGACCGATGAAAAACACATACGACCAGATGGCTATGATGCTGATAGGAATAGAGAACAATCTTCTGCGTTTCTTGCCACCAGAGAGCAGAAGGAACAACTGAAAGATGATGCCGATATGTAGTCCACTGATGGCTAATATATGACTTGCTCCCGAAGCCGAAAAAGCGTGGCGAGTATCTTGGTTGATGCTGTTTTTGTCACCTAAGGTCATGGCAGAAATGATGGCTTTTTCTTGTGAAGAAAGGTGCTGGCACGCCATGCCTTGTATGAGTTGTGTTCTGAATTCTTGGGCTTTCAGTTTGGTGCGGTCTAACGAAGATAAATCGTTATAGGCATACACTTTTTGAGGTTGTTGAAGGCGCATTTCTTGCATCGTTGTAAGTAGGGCTCCCGTCATTGCGATGGCACCGAAGAGTAGTAGCGATTTAGCCAAAAGACTTCTGATAATCAGCGATAGGGCTATCAGGCAGAGTGTGGTTATCATCCAATAGAAAGGCGGAATGTCAACGATATGAAGATGCGCCACGACAATCCCCGATACAAGCATCAAGCAGATGGCTTGTGTGGGGCACGAATTGAAGTGTGTCCTTCTTCGTAGGACTGTCTTTGTGCCAGAAATGCTCATTTATATTTTATTTTCTGCAAATATAGGATTTTTTTTTCGTCTAAATGTAGTTTTTTTTGTAATTTTGCAAAGTTTTATAGAATACAATAAAAATCATTATAATGAACGTTTCATACAAATGGCTTAAAGAATACGTCGATTTCGACCTTACTCCTCAGGAGACAGCGGACGCGCTGACATCATGTGGTCTCGAAGTCGATGCTTTGGAAGAAGTTCAGTCTGTCAAGGGTGGACTGAAAGGTTTGTACGTAGGTAAGGTGTTGACTTGCGAGATGCATCCTAACAGCGATCACCTGCATGTTACTACTGTAGACTTGGGCAAGGGTGAGCCTCAACAAATCGTTTGTGGTGCTCCCAATGTTGCAGCCGGTCAGAAGGTTATCGTAGCCGATTTAGGTTGCGTGCTTTACGATGGCGATCAGAGCTTTACCATCAAGAGAAGTAAGCTGCGTGGCGTGGAGAGTCTTGGTATGATTTGTGCCGAAGATGAGATTGGTGTAGGTACCTCTCACGACGGCATCATCGTATTGCCAGAGGATGCTCCTGTAGGTCAGCCTGCCGCAGAATATTATCATTTGGAGAGTGACTGGCTCATAGAGATCGATATTACAGCCAACCGTGCAGATGCTCTTGGTCATTGGGGTGTGGCTCGCGACCTCTATGCGTGGCTGAAGCAGAATGGTTATCAGACCAGCCTGCATCGTCCTTCTTGTGATGAGTTTGTTGTCGATAATGAGGAACTACCTATCGAGGTGGAGATTCAGAATACAGATGCTTGCAAGCGTTACGCTTGTGTAAGTATCACCGGCTGCGAGGTAAAGGAAAGTCCTAAATGGTTGCAGGATAAGCTGAATATCATCGGTTTGCGTCCTATCAACAATATCGTCGATATCACCAATTATATCATGATGGCTTATGGACAGCCCCTCCACTGCTTTGATGCGGATATGGTGACTGGTCATAAGATTGTGGTTCGTACTCAGCCAGAGGGTACCAAGTTTGTTACCCTTGATGGTGTAGAGCACGTCTTAGGCGAGCACGACTTGAGCATCTGCAATGCAGAGGAGCCTATGTGTATTGCAGGTATCTTTGGTGGCAAAGGTTCGGGTACTTATGACACGACAAAGAATGTGGTCCTGGAGAGTGCTTATTTCCACCCCACATGGATTCGTAAGAGTGCCCGACGTCATGGTTTGAGTACTGATTCCAGCTATCGTTTTGAGCGTGGTGTAGACCCCAATGGACAAATCTATGCTCTCAAGCAGGCTGCCATCCTCTGCAAGCAGTTGGCTGGAGGTAAAATCAGTATGCAGGTAAAGGATGTTTATCCTGAACCCATACAAGACTTCCCTGTTCGTTTGAACTATGAGTATGCTCATCGCTTGATAGGTAAAGAGATCGGTGCTGACACCATCAAGAATATTGCCACATCTCTGGATATGAAGATTGTTAAGGAAGATACTGAGGGTATTGACCTATTGGTTCCTCCTTTCCGTGTTGACGTTCAGCGTCCTTGCGATGTAGTAGAGGATATTCTACGTATCTATGGTTATAATAATGTAGAGATACCTACCCAGCTAAAAAGTTCTCTGACCGTTCAGGGTGAAGAAGACAAGCATCATCACACTCAGAATATTGTGGCAGAACAGTTGGTTGGCGAAGGCTTCATGGAGATTTTGAACAACTCGCTCACGAAGGCAAGTTACTATACCGACTTAGAACTCAGCGCTTATCCTGATGAGCATACCGTGAAGGTGATGAACCCATTGAGTGCAGACTTGGGTGTGATGCGTCAGACGATGCTCTTTGGTGGATTGGAGAGTATTTCTCGCAATATCAACCACAAAAGTCAAAACTTGAAGTTCTTTGAGGTTGGTAACACCTATATATATAATAAGGAGAAGTGGAATGCTGAAGATCCCATCAAGGGTTACAATCAAGAAGCTCATGTGTCCCTCTTTATCACAGGTAAGCGAGTAGAAGGCAACTGGGCTCATGCCGATGAGCAGAGCAGTATCTACGAGTTGAAAGCCGTGGTAGAGAATATTCTTCGTCGTGTGGGCATGCCACAAAACAACGTGGTGGTTAAGCACAGCGATAATAATATCTTCTCTAAGGGTGTGCAATATGAGACTCGTGCAGGAAAAGTCTTGGTAGAGTTGGGTGTCTTGAGTAACAAACTCAAGAAAGCCTTTGATATCGAACAGGATGTGTTCTATGCTGATGTACATTGGGACAATCTGATGAAGGCCATCAAGAAGGTAAGCCTCACTTATACAGATATCAGCAAGTATCCTTCTGTAAGCCGCGACTTGGCTCTGCTGGTCGACAAGAATGTGGAATTTGAGCAGATTGAGCAGATTGCTCGTCAGACAGAGAAGAAACTCCTTAAGAGTGTGATCCTCTTCGACGTCTATGAGGGCAAGAACCTCCCTGCTGGTAAGAAGAGCTATGCTGTCAACTTCATTCTGCAGGATGAGGAGAAGACTCTGAATGATAAGCAGATAGATGCTATCATGAAGAAACTTATAGCCAACCTTACTAATAAGCTCCAAGCAGAACTGAGATAAGGAGAACTGAGAGAGAACTTAGAGAAGTCGGGGGCTCTGTCTATCTCGTAAGAGATGCTGTTGCTGTCTCTTTACTTCTATAAATTCCTCATACAAAAGAAATAAGTATAACAAACAAAAATAAAATTTTATTCCAATGGGAAGAGCATTTGAATATCGTAAAGCTACAAAGCTGAAAAGATGGGGCCACATGGCCAAGACATTTACTAAGTTGGGTAAGCAGATTGCCATCGCTGTAAAGGCAGGCGGTCCAGAGCCAGAGAACAACCCAACCTTGCGTGCTATCATCGCCAACTGTAAGCGCGAGAACATGCCTAAGGATAATATCGCACGTGCCATCAAGAATGCTTGTGGCAAGGATACGAGCGATTACAAGGAGGTAACTTATGAGGGATATGGTCCTCACGGAGTGGCTGTGTTCGTTGATACACTGACCGATAATACCACTCGTACTGTGGGTGATGTTCGCTCGGTATTCAACAAGTTCAATGGTAACATGGGTACTACAGGTTCTCTTTCTTTCCTCTTCGACCACAAGTCTGTATTTACTTTCAAGAAGAAAGAGGGTATGGATATGGACGAGATGATTCTCGATTTGATCGACTATGGTGTAGAGGATGAGTTCGATGAGGATGAGGAGAACAACGAAATCACTATCTATGGTGCTCCTACCAGCTTTGGTGATATCCAGAAGCACTTGGAGGCTGAGGGCTTCGAGGTTACAGGTGCAGAGTTTACCTATATTCCTAACGATCTGAAGGATGTTACTCCTGAGGAGCGTGAGACTATCGACAAGATGGTTGAGAGATTGGAAGAGTTTGACGATGTTCAGACTGTCTATACCAACATGAAGCCTGAGGTTTCTGAGGAGGCTTAATCAGCTTTATAGAATATGAAATATTGAGGAAGTTTTTCTGTAGAGGAAGACTTCCTCTTTTTTTGTTTTGACTTCTTGGTGTGTTTCTACTTAGAAACTGCCTCAAAAAACGCAAGTACTTGCGATGACCAATGCAAGTACTTTCGTTGCCCATCGCAAGTACTTTCATCGGGCATCGTAAGTATGTTCATTTTTTGGGGGTATTTTACTATGAATATCTTCTGTGTGCGAAATATTCAGTAGATGATATGTGTTTTTCGGATTTTATTTGTATTTTTGCATAATAATGACTGCATCTCAGCAGTATTTTTAGAATTACGACATTCAATTAAAATAAGGAAAACATTATGATTCATTCTGAAAACGACAATCAGGATAAGTTGCATAAGGTGACTTATCAGACCCATGGCACTTGTTCTAAGTACATCTGTATCAGCGTAGACGACGAAGGAGTGGTTAAGAATGCAGAGTTTATCGGTGGTTGCGATGGCAACACCAAGGGCATCTGTTCTTTGATAAGAGATATGAAGGCTAAGGATGTAATAGCCCGACTGAAAGGCATCACCTGTGGCAATAAGCCAACAAGTTGTCCAGACCAGTTGGCTACCGCCCTTGAACAAATGGGATACTAAATGCTGAAACCATCAAGCATTAGTACTTGAACGTATCATCCAGAAGAATCTTTTCTGGTTGGGAAGCCGAACGATAGATAAATCGGAAGGCGAAGTGGGCTTCTTGATAATTCTTGATGCCAGGATTGTTGTCGAGCGATTGCTTCTGTAGGTCGTGAAGCTCTTTTTTGTGAAGCGCTATCGCCTCAGCATTGTCAGCCTTGCCCCTTAAGGTAAGGTAGTAGGTGTATGTACGCGAGGTCTTGTCGAAAACGGCACTGTCTGTGCGGCTGTCGTTAATGTATGGAGTGGGGCATACCTTCTCTGTATATTCGCGTGCCTCGCGTACAGCTCTATCTTCCAAGCTCTCTGTGCACGAAGCCAATAGGGTTAGTGCTATGATGCAGCGTAATGTCTTCTTCATCTTTTTCATCTTTTTCTGTGTTTCTTTAATTTTATCGCAAAGTTACAGAAAAATCATAAGCAAGCAAAATTTAAAATAGGATTTTTCTATAAAGTGACGAAAAAGATGAAAACTATCTATAAGCAACGATTTTTGTTGCACTATAGTTGCACAGTAGAATGAAAAAAGAGTACAAAAAAATTGGTATTCTGCTAAAAATAAGGTAATTTTGCAGTCTAAAGTTTAATAATTTTATGGAGAATATCAACAAAATACGAAATTTCTGTATTATTGCACATATTGACCATGGTAAAAGTACCTTGGCCGACCGATTGTTGGAGAAGACTCAGACCATCAAAATTACTGAGGGGCAGATGCTCGACAACATGGACTTGGAGCGTGAACGTGGTATCACGATTAAAAGCCATGCCATCCAGATGGAGTATAAAGCAAAAGATGGACAGACCTATATCCTCAACTTGATTGATACACCGGGACACGTCGACTTCTCTTATGAGGTCTCTCGTTCTATTGCTGCATGTGAAGGAGCGCTCTTGGTTGTTGATGCCACACAGGGTGTGCAGGCACAGACCATCTCTAACCTGTATATGGCAATAGAGCATGATCTGGAGATTATCCCTGTTATCAACAAGATAGATATGCCTTCAGCTATGCCTGAGGAAGTGGAAGACGAGATTGTAGAACTCATTGGCTGTAAGCGTGAGGAGATACTGCGTGCTTCAGGAAAGACAGGCGAAGGTGTAGAAGACGTGTTGGAGGCTGTAGTTGCTCGTATTCCTCATCCTATGGGTGATGACAAGGCACCTTTGCAGGCTTTGATTTTCGATTCAGTATTTAACTCATTCCGTGGTATTATTGCTTATTTCAAGATTGAGAATGGTGTTATCCGAAAGGGTGACAAGGTGAAGTTCTTTAATACGGGCATGGAATATGATGCTGATGAGATAGGTGTATTGAAGATGGATATGATCTCTCGCTCTGAGTTAGGCACAGGCGAGGTAGGCTATATTATCTCTGGTATTAAGAATGCTACGGAGGTAAAAGTGGGTGATACGATAACCCATATCGCGCGTCCGTGCGAAAAGGCCATTGCTGGTTTCCAGGAAGTGAAGCCTATGGTGTTTGCAGGTGTTTACCCCATAGATCCCAACGACTATGAGAACCTTCGTGCTTCTCTCGAAAAGCTTCAGCTCAATGACGCCAGTCTTACCTTCTCACCTGAAAGTTCGGTAGCTCTGGGCTTCGGTTTCCGTTGTGGCTTCTTGGGATTGCTCCACATGGAGATCATTCAAGAGCGACTCGACCGTGAGTTCAATATGGATGTTATCACTACAGTGCCCAATGTTTCCTATATGGTATACGACAAGCAGGGAGGTGAGAAAGAGGTTCACAATCCATCCGGATTACCCGACCCAACGATGATCGACCATATCGAGGAGCCTTATATACGTGCCACCATCATTACATCGTGCGATTATATCGGTCCTATCATGAAGCTTTGTCTCGATAAGCGAGGCGAACTCATCAAGCAGGAGTATGTCAGTGGCAACCGTGTGGAGCTGCATTTTATGCTTCCTCTTGGAGAAATCGTTATCGACTTCTATGACAAGTTGAAGAGTATCTCTAAGGGGTATGCTTCCTTCGATTATCATATAGATAGCTTCCGACCTTCCGACTTGGTGAAGCTCGACATTCTGCTCAATGGTGAGCCTGTCGACGCTCTGAGTACGCTGACCCACCGCGAGAATGCGGTGACCTTTGGTCGCAGAATGTGCGAGAAGTTGAAAGACTTGATTCCTCGACAGCAGTTTGATATTGCTATTCAGGCTGCCATAGGTGCTAAGATTGTGGCGCGCGAAACCATTAAGCAGGTGCGTAAAGACGTTACTGCCAAGTGTTATGGTGGTGATGTTAGCCGTAAGCGCAAATTGCTGGAGAAGCAGAAGAAGGGTAAGAAGCGTATGAAGCAGATTGGTAATGTGGAAGTGCCACAGAAGGCTTTCCTCGCTGTGCTGAAACTCGACTAATTTTTTTGTAGATTCATGCTGTAAAGCGATATAAAATAAAGGAGGTAGAATTTATGAATGATTTGAGAACAATCGTTTCCAAACGTGATATAGCACGTGAGTTGGCTCGTAAGTATAGTACGATGACTCACGACGAACTTGACATATTGGAAGGCATCCTTGAGCCAGTGAAATATGGCAAGGGAGAAATGATTCTTGAAGAGGGTGAAATCTGTCGAGGCATCTCTTACATAGAGAAAGGTCTTGTGCGCCAATTCTATAACAAGAATGGCAAGGAAGTGACAGAGCACCTTGGTGTAGACCACACCATCTTTATGTGCATAGAGAGCCTATTCAAGGAAGAACCTACACGACTGCAAGTGGAGGCTCTCGAATCCACTTTGGTTTATATCTTGCCCAAAGCTAAGCTTGAGGCGGCAGCTATTCGCAATGTCAACATACAGATGTTGTATCGTAAGATTTTGGAAGAGAGTCTCATTCTTTCTCAGATACATGCTGATTTGATGCGTTTTGAGACGGCTCCTAATAAGTATAAGCGTATGTGCGAATTGAGTCCGCAGGTAGTGTTGCGTGCGCCGCTTACATATATTGCAAGTTATCTGCAGATGACCCCCGAAACATTGTCTCGTATCCGTTCGGGTGTTCTGCTATAAAAAGATATAGATTTATGCTATACGATATGTATCATAACTTAATAGGTAAAGTATCATATCTTACTTGAAAAAGTATTATATGATACTTTTTTTGTATGCTGCTCTTCCAAATCTTTGGTTTTGCGCAACCTACTTATTGAAACATTGACGTAAAATACATTTCTGAGGTGATTATCTATCAAGAAAATAGGCTTCTATGCCCAACTAAAAAAGTCGTTGGATATAGAAGCCTTTGATGGAGTGAGCTAATTTATGTATTCATCAACGCTCACTACTATGAGATTCTCTATTTGAGTCTCCTACCTTATACATTCGTATAAAGGTATCGTTTAATACTCTTTTTAGGAGTCTTCTCAAACTCCTCTTGGTGGATTCTGATTTCAGAAACCTTGCTGTAGGCAGGAATCATGGTGTTCAGTTCTTGGCGATTTTGCTCCATGATGTCTTCCAATTCTTTCTCACCTAAGTTGAGGGTCTGTGCCTCATCATAGTCGGGATGAACTAAGCCTATCAGCTTATTGCCTTTCTGTACAACAACACTTTCGCTCACGAGCGCCAAAGAGTTGAGTTTATCCTCTATCTCCTCTGGATAGATGTTTTGTCCGCTGGCGCCGAGCAGCATGTTCTTGCTACGTCCCTTGATGAAGACATTGCCGTCACCATCCATGGTGCCTAAGTCGCCTGTGTGGTACCATCCATCTTTGTCTATCGTGTCTCGTGTGGCTTCCTCGTTCTTGTAGTAGCCAAGCATCACGTTAGGACCTTTTGCTAAGATTTCGCCTGGTACATTCTCTGGGTCGGAACTGTTGATTTTCACCATCATGTTCTTGGCAGACTTACCGCACGAACCTGGTACGAAATACTTGTAGTCTTCGTAGCAGATGATAGGTGCACATTCTGTTGCACCATATCCTACGGTATATTTGAAACCAATGCTCTTCAAGAAACTCTCCACTTCTTGGTTGAAGGCTGCTCCTCCCACGATGATTTCGTAGAAGTTTCCACCAAAGGCTTCTGTCACTTGTTCGCATATCTTCTCGCGCACCTTTTTGCTGATGACAGGCATGTGGAGAAGCATACGCATACGGTTGTTCTGTATCTTAGGGAATACCTTCTTGCGAATAATCTTTTCGATAATCAGAGGTACTGCGATAATGATAGCCGGTTTGATGCGACTGAAAGCCTCTGCGATGATAGCTGGGCTTGGGATGCGAGTAAGGTAGAAGATGTGGCAACCTGTGATAAACTCAAACAGGAACTCAAACGACATACCATACATGTGGGCCATGGGGAGAATGCTGATGACTGAGTCGCCAGCCTTAATGTCCTTGGGTAGTACATGATTAGCAAAGTCTATGTTACTCCAAAGTGCGCGATAAGGAACCATGACACCTTTAGAGAACCCTGTGGTACCGCTGGTATAATTGATAAGCGCCATTTCCTCTGGATTCTCGTCAATATAGTAATGTACGTGCTCCTTGCGGAAATATTTTGGGAACTTGATACCGAACATCTCGTTGAGATGCTCGCGAGCATAAGTCAACTTGTCGGTGCGTGAAACTACCAGTGAGTAGTCGGGAATGTAGATGATGCCCTCAAGACCTGGCATCTTAGTAGCATCAATCTGTGTGGCAACAACATCACCTACAAACAGCAATTTGGCATCGCTGTGGTTTACGATGTTGTGAATCTGGTCTGGCATAAACTCGTGTAAGATAGGTACGGCTATAGCGCCGTAGGTGAGGGTCGCTAAGAATGCAACAGCCCAGTTGGCACTATTTCTACCGCATAGCGCTATCTTGTCACCTTTTACAACGCCAGAATTCTCGAACATGATGTGCAATTTTTCTATTTTACGTGCAACATCGTGATACTGCAAGGTAGCTCCCTTGTAGTCTGTAAGAGCGTCCATGTCCCAATGGTCTATGATGCTCTTTTGGATAAGTGCATTAAAGCTTGGTATCTCCATATGCTTGTATAATAATAGAATTGTCTAAGTTTTTTATGAAGCAGCTCCTTGATATAGGTAGCGCTTAATAGATTTTTTTGCAGTTTTCTCAAACTCGTTCTCGTATATCTGGATGCAAGAGATCTTTGCAAATGATGGCATTTGTGCATTAAGATCCTTACGGTTTTGTTCCATGATATGCTCCAGGTCTTCATTGCTGAATCCCATAGAGGCAGCTTCCTCCAATTCGGGATGAATGAGGGCAATGAGTCTGTCTTCTTTTTGGATGATGAGGCTCTCGTTGACCATAGGCATGGAGTTGAGCTTGTCTTCAATTTCTTCGGGGTAGATATTCTGTCCGTTGGGACCTAAGAGCATGTTCTTGCTGCGACCCTTGATATAGAAATGTCCATCTGCACTCATAGTGGCTAAATCGCCTGTATGGAACCAGCCATCCTTGTCGAGTACAGCGTTGGTGGCTTCTTGGTTCTTGTAGTATCCTTTCATCACATTGACACCACGACACACCAATTCACCAGGTACGTTTTCTGGGTCTTCGCTTAATACTTTTACCTCCATGTGCTTTACTGCAATGCCACAACTTCCTGCAATGTAGTTGTCCTGGTGAGCAAAGGTAATGAGAGGTGCTGTTTCTGTTGTTCCATAACCCATAGCGATGGGGAAGCCTACGCTGACAAAGAAGTTTTCGATTTCTTTGTTGAGAGGTGCGCCTCCTACTACTACTTCGTATGGTCTTTCGCCAAACTCACGCATCACAAACTCACGGATTTTCTCCTTGATACGTTTGCTAACCACGGGCATACTTGTCAATAGTCTTACCCAGTTGTTCTGGATGCGAGGGAATACGTGCTTTCTCACAATTTTGTCTATTACCAAAGGCACTGCGTAGATGATGTCTGGCTTTATTTCGGTGAAAGCTTCAGAGATCAATGTAGGGCTTGGTTGACGAGTAAGAAAGAAGATATGATTGCCCAAGACGATGTTGAAGATAAACTCTGTCATCAGTCCGTACATGTGAGCCATGGGGAGTGTTGACAGAATGTTGCAATTCTTGCTAATCTTGGGTTTGACGCTGTCTATCAAATAGTCTAAGTTTCCCCATAACGCACGATAGGGGAGCATAACACCTTTAGAGAATCCTGTTGTGCCACTGGTATAATTGATCATGGCCAACTCCTCTGGATCGTCTACATGATATTTGATATGTTCTTTACGAAAATATTTGGGAAACTTATGACAGAAAATTTCGTTAAGATGCTCACGAGCATAAGTTAGTTTCTCTGAGCGTGACTCGACAAGTGAAAAGTCGGGAAGGTAAACAATACCTTCTAATAAAGGCATTTCGCTTGATTCTATTTCGGTTGCTACTACATCACCTACAAAGAGCAACTTACTCTCACTATGATTTACGATATTGTGTATCTGTTCGGGCTTAAACTCATTCTGTATAGGAACTACAATGGCTCCATACGTAATAGTGGCCAGAAAGGCTACGGCCCACTGGCTGCTATTTCGTCCACAAACAGCTATCTTGTCGCCCTTCTTTACATCACTGTTCTCGAACAGGATGTGGAGCTTCTCTATCTTTCTGGCTACATCATGATATTGCAACGTAGCTCCCCTGTAGTCAGTGAGGGCATCCAGATGCCAATTATTGATGATGCTTTGCTCAATATACGAGTTAAAACTTGGTATTGAATTCATTGCACAGTTTACAAAATTTTGTGCAAAGGTACATTAAATTCTGCACACAACAAAAAAATATGTGCACAAAATGTCTAAAATAGTAAAAAAAGTAAGATTTATTCCATTATAGCCCATAAAAGTGGGCTATAATGGTATCAGATTTATTCATATCGCATCGATTTAGCTGGATGGATATGAGAGATGAGATAGCTTGGTGCAACAAGCATAAAAATGCTGATGAAGAGCGTTGCTACGTTGAGAGCCAAGATATACCATCCATTAAACTCTACGGGTACCGTACTGACATAGTATGTCTGTGCATCGAGTTTGATGAAGCCAAACATCTGCTGTAGGGATAGTACGCCCAAAGCTACAATGTTTCCTATTATCATTCCTTTGCCAATGATGAATATGGCAAACCATAAGAAAGTATGTCGGATGGTTTTGTTGCGCGCTCCCAAAGCTTTCATAACGCCAATCATAGAGGTGCGTTCTAAAATAATAATGAGTAGACCGCTAATCATAGTCACCCCTGCAACGATGAGCATCAAGGCTAAGATTATCCATACGTTGAGGTCCATCAAGTCGAGCCATTGAAAGATTTGCGGATTCAGTTCTTTGATGGTAGCGCTACTATAGGTCTCACCATAATGGTCTACCGTGCGATTTACTTTGGCAATGATACGGTTTTCTACCTGGTATAAATCTTCAAAGTTCTTTACCGTGAGTTCAGCTCCGCTGGCTTGGTCGTGTTCCCACCCATTGAGTTTTATTGCCGAATAGAGGTCTGTAAAGACTATTGATTCGTCATATTTCCTCAAGTTGGTCTGGTATATGCCCGAGATCGTAAAGCGGCGAGTGCGTACTCCATTATGATCGAAGAAATAAGCAAAAATGCGTTCGCCTGTTTTCAATCGCAATTTGTCGGCCATCAATTTGGAAATCAATATCTTGTTTTGGCTGATACTGTCGGAGAAGTGTGGTATGCTACCTTCCACCATATTGCTGTGTATGAAGGTAGAGTCGAAGTCTTGACCCACTCCTTTGAATAAGACTCCGAGAAAGTCGTTGTCCGTCTTGAGGATTCCTTCTTTCATGGCAAAGCGTTGTACATGGTTTACACCAGGAATCTGTTTTAAAACATGCACCATGGAGTCATCCATGACGATGGGGTATTGCTCCAATTGCTGGAGCGTAAGGAAGTCGGCCACCTGGATGTGACTTCCAAAGCCGATGACTTTGTCGCGGATGGTGTGTTTAAATCCCAATACCACGCATACAGACATAATCATGACGGCCAATCCGATGGCTACGCCAGCTGTGGCAATATGTATGGCAGGGCGAGAAACCTTTCGTTTGTCGCCCTGCTCGTTGTATAGTCTTTTTGCTATAAATAGTGGAAAATGCATATTATATTCCTTCGTCCTCGATGCGACCTGGGTAGGCTTCCAAAGCCTTAGCAAGCACTAACAATGAGCGTTCCAGGTCGTCTTTTTTCAATACGTAAGCCATACGTACTTGGTTCTTTCCTGCACCTGGAGTGGTATAGAAGCCAGAGGCAGGAGCCATCATGATGGTTTCGCCTTCGTAGTTGAACTCTTCTAAGCACCAACGGCAGAATTTTTCAGAGTCGTCGATGGGCAGTTTTGCTACCGTATAGAATGCTCCCATAGGGATAGGGGAGTATACTCCTGGTATGCGGTTTAGACCATCTATCAAGCATTTACGGCGCTCTACATATTCGTCGTATACATCGCGGTAGTATTCTTCAGGAGCGTCGAGTGAAGCCTCGGCAACAATCTGTCCGATAAGAGGAGGAGAAAGACGTGCCTGGCAGAACTTCATCACGGCTTTGCGAATTTCTGCATTCTTGGTGATAAGGGCACCTACACGGATGCCACACTCACTATATCGTTTAGATACAGAGTCGATAAGTACAGTGTTTTGCTCGATGCCATCCAGGTGCATGGCACTGATATAGGGGCTACCCGTATAGATATATTCGCGATACACCTCATCAGAGAAGAGATAGAGGTCGTACTTCTTTACAAGGTCGCGAATCTGATTCATCTCTCGGCGGGTATAGAGATAACCAGTCGGGTTGTTGGGGTTACAAATCAAAATGGCACGAGTACGCTCGTTGATAAGTTCTTCAAACTTCTCAACCTTAGGTAATGAGAACCCTTCCTCTATGGTAGTTGCTATGGTGCGAATCTTGGCACCTGCAGAAATGGCAAAGGCCATGTAGTTGGCATACGCAGGTTCTGGCACGATGATTTCATCTCCAGGGTTAAGACAGCTCATGAAGGAAAAGAGTACCGCTTCAGAACCGCCCGCAGTGATGATAATATCATCGGCAGTGATGTTGATATTGAATTTCTTGTAGTAATCAACAAGCTTCTCGCGATAGCTGAGATAGCCTTGGCTGGGTGAATACTCCAAAATAGTGCGGTCTATATGCTTTAAAGCGTCAAGTCCACACTGGGGGGTAGGAAGGTCTGGCTGTCCAATGTTCAGATGATAAACCTTGATTCCACGTTTTTTTGCTGCGGCTGCGAGAGGTGCCAACTTTCTGATTGGCGACTCTGGCATTTCAAGCCCACGTACTGATATTTCAGGCATCTTTAATACTTTCTATATTAATTGTTTTGCAAACACAAAAAGGGTTGTTTTGCTTTCGCATGCAAAGGTAAGAAATTTCAGTGATATTTGAGAAAAGATATGGTAGTTTTTTTATTTTTTATAAAAATCTGTAGCATTATGTTGCTCTTATGCTTTCTTTTTTATAACTTTGCATCTCGAAAAAAAAAGAAATTATAGACAAATTTAAAACAAACTGTTATGAGATCAAGAATGGCAACATGGTTTGAAACCAAAGTGAGATACACCAAGGCACAGGAGGATGGTTCTGAGAAGCCCGTTACAGAGGCTTACGTTGTTGATGCTTTAAGTTTTACTGAGGCAGAAAGCCGTATTATTGATGAAATGGCTGTCTATGTGAGTGGTGAATTTAATGTTTCTGGAATCAGCAAAGCTGCCTATGGTGAAGTTTTCTTCAGCGATTTGGATGGCGATGACAAATGGTATAAAGCCAAGTTGCAGTTTATCACAATTGACGAAAAGACAGAGAAGGAAAAGCGTACTAATGTCAACTACTTAGTCCAGGCCAAATCGTTAGCACGTGCTTTGCGTTATATTGACGAGGTGATGGGCAAGACCATGAATGACTATGATGTTGTGGCTTTGGCAGAAACAAAGGTGATGGACGTTTTCGAGCACACAGTGCCTGGTTCTGAGAAAGAAGAGAAGAACGACGTTCCTGAGTACGAAGCATAATCGTGGAATATAGAATGTAGGGTGTTTGTGTGTAGGGTACCTTTTTATATAAAGGTGGATTCATTCTTCACAAACACCTTGCATGAGAACATAATCAATTATTTAAACCCCAAGAAGATGTATGATGTAGCAAAGAATTTGCATGAGGTGTTAAATCAACTGCCCTCTGGTGTACGTCTTGTAGCTATCAGTAAGTTTCATCCTAAAGAGTATTTAGCTGCGGCTTATGCTGAAGGTCAGCGTGTTTTTGGTGAGAGTCATGAACAAGAACTTGCCAAAAAAGTAGTAGAATTGCCTCAAGACATAGAGTGGCATTTCATAGGTCATCTTCAGACTAATAAGGTGAAATATATAGCACCTTACATCAGTATGATAGAGGCTGTAGACAGTTTGAAGTTGCTGAAGGAAATCAACAAGCAAGCAGCCAAACATGACCGTGTAGTAAAAGTCTTACTGGAGTTGCATATTGCAGCGGAAGAGACAAAATATGGTTTAACTTTGGATGCTTGTCGTGCTTTGTTGGAAGAAGGAGAATGGCGCACTATGGAGCATGTTCAGATCTGTGGTTTGATGATGATGGCCTCCAATACGGATGATACCGAACAGATAGCTCGTGAGTTTGATACTGCTTCTCTGTTCTTTGATGAGGTAAAAGCTCGCTACTTTGCTGCTGATGATGCGTTTTGCGAGCGTAGTTGGGGGATGAGTCACGATTATCCTATTGCAGTGAAGCATGGAGCCACATTGGTTCGTGTCGGCACAGCTATATTTGGGCCACGCATTTATTGATGCGTGGCTTATTTTTTTTGTTTGTTTTTTGTTTATTTTTTTGTCTAATTTTTGCTTAGTATTTTCTGTAGTGCAGACTCTTCGCCCACTATCCAGATAATGTCGCCTTTACGGAAAGTATAAGAAGGAGATATTTTAGTAAGGCTTTCTAATCCTTCTTCCAGGCCGACAACCATGCAGTCGTATTTATCTCTGATACCACTCTCGCCTAAGGTCTTATTACAAAATTCACTCTTTCCGCTGATGACCAATTGTCTTAGCTTCATTTCTCTTTTTTCTATATCCATGTCTTCGGGCACCAGTTCTGTTTGCAGGGCTGTACTGAATTTCTGTGTCTGCTCGTCGTTGCCGATAATCTGTAACTTGTCGCATGGGAATATAGTTGTGTCTCCATTGGGAATGTTGATGCGGTGCGAACCGCGATAGATGCTACTCATGTCTATTCCGAATCGTTGGCGAAGATTCAACTCTCTGAGTGAAAGTCCACACCAAGTGGAGTCCATTGGTACTTCAAACTCACTGATATGGATGTCTCGATCGAGTAGATGACCTTCATACAAAGGGCGCTTAGTGCCCTTTACCTGTGCTTCTATGTCGCGTGAGCGAAGGTTGCGTATGAATAGGCGTTCCATCTTGATACTTCTTTTCTTTGTTCTTCTGGATACAATTATCAGTAGTACGGCTACTGTTCCTATACATATTATTAAAGCATTGGTAAATCGACTTAGGAAATTACAGATGTAGAAGATGAATCCTAAGGCTATCATAAATCTTACAACGATGGTCGACAACAAGGGTATGCGATTAATGCTACTCTCTACCCATAGACGTTTCCACTCGTTGCTGTGGTTCTTTTTCATCACGATAGCACGTAGGAAAGGGGCGATGATTATAATTGTCAGTATGCCTGTGATGGCGTTGGCATACCAGTGAAGACGCCATCCAGGTAGCAGATTGCGCATCAGAGGCAGAACAAATGTAAACATCAATGCAATGACGGCAGCGCTCAAGATAGAGTAAGCTATGGTGTTGATGGTCATTTGCTTGATGAGCGCTCTCCATTTGCTTTGTTGCGTGGTTGAGGGACGGTTTGTTGCCAAGTGGTTGAGCGCTGTAATCAACTTGTTGGGCAAATGTTTTTCCATGACCTGATAGGTAGGTGTCGCCAGTCTGATCATATAGGGAGTGAGGAAGGTGGTGATGACTGAAACCGCCACTACAACAGGATATAGGAACTTACTGATGACACCCAAAGACAGACCTAATGAGGCGATGATGAAAGAAAACTCACCTATCTGTGCCATAGAGAAACCGCATCGCATCGCCGACTTGAGCGACTCTCCTCCCAGCATAAAACCAAAAGTTCCCAATACGGCTTGTCCTATCAGTATGGTTAAGACTAAGGTAAGAATAGGGAAGGCGTAGTCTATCAATATTTGCGGATCTACGAGCATGCCGACAGATACAAAGAAGATAGCGCCAAAGAGATTTTTAACAGGCTCTACCAACTTGATAATCTTTTCTGCCTCAATGGTCTCTGCCAGGATGCTACCCATGACAAAAGCTCCGAAGGCACTTGAAAAGCCCACCTTGGTAGATAGGACAGCCATTCCGCAACATAGTCCTAACGATACAATAAGCAATGTCTCATTGTTGATGAGCTTGCGCATGGAACGCAAGAAGAGCGGGATGGCAAAGATGCCTACGATGAACCAAAGGATGAGGAAGAAGGCTATTTTAACTATCGATTCAAGCATCTGCTCACCATCGGGGGTGCTTCCGCCTGCAATAGCCGATAGCATCACCATCATGACAATGGCTAAGATGTCTTCCAGGATAAGGACACTCATGACCATGCCAGCAAATTTCTGCTGGCGTAGCCCCATGTCGTCGAATGCCTTGTAGATGATGGTCGTAGAACTCATGGCAAGCATACCGCCAAGGAAGATGCAGTCCATCTTGTTCCAGCCAAAACCATGTCCAACACAGATGCCCAGCATCATCATGCAGAACACGATGACTACTGTGGATATGATGGGAGAAGCTCCCATCTTGACGATTTTCTTGAAGGAGAAATCGAGTCCGAGTGAGAAAAGGGTGAAGATGACACCAATGTCCGCCCAAGTGCGGATGTCGTTATCGTCGACAACCGACATGGTGTATGGCATGTGTGGTGACACCAAGAAACCTGCCACGATATAGCCCAACACAAGTGGTTGCTTAAGCTTCTTGAATAAGAGGGTAACGATGCCAGCTACCATCAAGATGAGTGCAAGGTCTTTTACAAGGAACGGGATTTCTGCCATGAAACTTGATTTTATTGAAAATTGAAAGAAGTTAAGGAGTTCATGAGCCATAACCCTTTTTTCTGGTTGTTGACATCTTGAAACTCCTTAACTTCTTGTGATTAATCGTTATATTCAGCTGTTATTTCTGCTATTTTGACGATGGTCTTAACAACTTTCTCCATGACCTGAACGCTGACAAATTCGTGAGGACCATGGAAGTTTACTCCACCTGCAAAGATGTTGGGGCAGGGTAGACCTTTAAAACTGAGTTGTGCTCCGTCGGTACCACCGCGAATGGGCTCGACACGTGGAGGAACTCCGCTCTCCTGCATAGCTCTCAGTACGATGTCGATAACATGCATGTTAGGATCTATCTTTTCTTTCATGTTATAGTACTGATCGTTGATCTCTGCCGTGCAAGTTCCTTCTCCGTATTTGTCGTTGAGGCTCTGGGCGCAACTGGCGATGAATGCCTTGCGGTCTTCAAACTTGCTACGGTCGTGGTCGCGGATGATATAGCTCAACTTAGCTTCCTCGCAACGGCTCTCGATGCCAAGCAGATGATAGAAACCCTGGTAGCCTTCTGTGGCTTCTGGTGTCTCGGCCTCTGGTATCATGTTTTGGAATTCCACTGCCAGTCTGCTTGCATTGACCATTTTGCCTTTAGCGTAACCCGTATGTACGCTCACGCCCTTAATCTTGATCTTGGCGCCTGCAGCATTGAAGTTTTCGTATTCCAAATCGCCCAAATCGCCACCATCAATGGTGTATGCCCAATCACATGCAAACTTGTCTACGTCGAAGTGGTGAGCTCCCATACCTATTTCCTCATCGGGGTTGAAGCCTACACGGATGTCGCCATGCTTGATTTCGTTATGGTCACGGAGATAGCACATAGCCTGAACGATTTCAGCAATGCCTGCCTTATCATCGGCTCCTAATAAGGTGGTGCCATCTGTTACGATAATATCTTCTCCTTTGTGAGCTTTTAGCTCTGGAAATTTGCTTACGCTTGATATGATGCCAGGACTTAGTTCGATGTCGTTGCCATCGTAGTTGCGGATAACGCGTGCTTTTACATCTTTACCACTGGCGTCAGGGCTGGTGTCCATGTGTGAAATAAAACCAATGGTAGGTGTATTCTTTTTGGTATTGCCTTTCAGGGTGGCATAGATATAGCCCATGTCGTCCATTTCTACGTCACTAAGACCTTCGTTTTCCAACTCTTGTTTCAAGTACTTGGCAAAGTCTAATTGTTTTGCAGTGCTCGGCACGCTATCTGAGTCTTCGCTCGATTGTGTGTCGAATTTTGTGTAATTGATAAATCTTTCTATTAGGTCCATAATTCTTAATGATAAACAATAGTGACTCCGCTGGGATTCAAACCCAGGACCTTCAGAACCGGAATCTGACGCTCTATTCAGCTAAGCTACGGAGCCTTATATTATAATAAGGTATAGGTTAAACCAGCTTTTGTTTAACTATACGTTTGCAAAAATACAGCTTTTATTTGAAATGACCAAATTTTAGTTAGACAAAGTGTGCATAGTTCAACTTCCTGTTTTTTAAAGCTTTTATCGCTTTTTTGACTATTAAGAGTTTGATGTCATGAGGAATCGTTTGTCTTTTTTATCTATTCTGACATGAGAAATCAAGAAAATGCAGTCGAGGTTAGTAAAAAGAGGTATTATTGTATACAAAAAGTAAGGGAAACGGATAAAATAGCTAACGTTTTATAAAAAAAATCATTATTATAGTTGCAGTGTGATAATATTTTTGTATCTTTGCAGCAATATTATAAAAACAAAGAAAAATGAGTAAGATTATTAAGCCTGTAGGTTATCATGCATTGTTAGATATGCGCCAGACCGAAATGGGTATCAAGTTAATAAAAGAGTTTTTCCAGCAGAATCTGGCTACAGAGTTGCGTCTTCGTCGTGTGACAGCACCTCTTTTTGTGTTGAAAGGATTGGGTATCAATGATGATCTGAATGGTGTGGAGCGTCCTGTGACATTCCCTATCAAGGATCTGGGTGATGCACAAGCCGAGGTTGTTCATTCGTTAGCTAAGTGGAAGCGCCTTACACTTGCAGAATATCAGATTGAACCTGGATATGGAGTCTATACTGATATGAATGCTATACGTGCCGATGAAGAGTTGGATAATCTTCATTCTCTTTATGTAGACCAGTGGGACTGGGAGGCTGTCATAGAGAAAAAGGACCGCACGTTGGCTTTCTTGCGCGATGTGGTACGCCGTATTTACGCAGCCATTTTGCGTACTGAATATCTTACTTGTGAACACTACCCCCAGATAAAACCGTTCTTGTCCAAAGACATACATTTCATTCATGCTCAGGAACTATTGGACATGTATCCTGATAAGACACCTAAGGAGCGTGAGGATGCCATTTGCGAGAAATATGGAGCCGTATTTATTGAGGGTATCGGTTGTAAGTTGAGTGATGGCAAGAAGCATGATGGACGTGCTCCTGACTATGATGACTGGAGTACTATTGCCGAAAATGGTTTGGCAGGACTTAATGGTGATATCCTTATTTGGAACCCTGTGTTGAGTCGTAGCTTTGAGTTAAGTTCTATGGGCATTCGTGTGGACAAAGAAAGTTTGTTGCGCCAGTTGAAGCTGGAAGGTAAAGAAGATCGCGAAAAACTTTATTTCCACCAGCAGTTGCTTGGCGATAAGTTGCCATTGAGTATAGGTGGTGGTATCGGTCAGAGTCGTCTTTGCATGGTATTATTGCATAAGGCGCATATAGGAGAGATACAGGCCAGTATTTGGCCAGAAGAAATGCGCACCGAGTGTGAGAAAGCAGGCATGACATTGATTTGATTAAATCATGTCATGACCAGCTTAAATGTATTGCATAGTTTATCCAGTGCGGGGTTTGCCTTACGCATATTTTCTAACACCTCTCTCTTGTTGAGAATCTTTTTCACCTCTTCTTTGTGAGAAAGTCGATAAGTGATGTTGATATTATGGTTTTGCAAACCCTGTATGAGGGTGTTCCTTATTCTGTTTTTAATGTTTTGCATCTCATCAAGCAATAGTTGGTTGTCGGCAACGACTTCTATGTTGGGACAATCTATCAACTTGGGCTTGATGGCCTGCATGCGGTGCGATAGTCCTATTAAGTCTTTATTCTGAGCCATACGCACGCACATACCAGTCCATTGATGTAGGAGGGCTTCTTCGCTAAAGTCTTTTTGCTCGATGTTCTCGGTATTTTTGATGGCTTTCACATCGGCAGTAGGGTTTTGTTGTTGCTTCGCTAACTCCAAGTTTTTCTTTAGGTTATTGAAGGTCATGCCAATGGTACCCAACTTAACGGTAGCTGTCGTTGGTTTGGATGGCTGTGGATTAGAAGCAGCCTCATGGTTTGTTACATTCTCTGAGGTACGAAGGGGTGTGGCAGCAGTTTGAGGATTATGGTTCTCTTTACTGTTGCCTGTTAACTCAGCACCTGCACCCTGAATGGCAGGCTTCAGCTGGGTTATGATTTTCTGAAACAGGGATTTTAATCTTTTGGGCGTACGCCCCGCGCTTGGGATGTCTTTATCCTCGGGCTGAGTGATTTGGCCTATCTCTATCAAGGTGAGTTCCACCAAGAGACGCTTGTTGGAACTTTGTCTGTAGTTTATGTCACACTTGTTGGTAATTTGAAGAGCCTTATACAGAAATGCTGTTGGTGCTTTTTGAGCTTGTTGTTGGTATTTGGCTTTCTGTGTGTCGCTGGTCTCCAGCAGAGATAAGGTCTTTGTGTCTTTAGCCATCAGTACGTTTCTGACATGCTGTGCAAGACCTTGTATCATGTTTCCTCCATCGAAACCTTTATCCAAGATTCCGTTGAGCAGAAGCATCATCTCTGTCACCTTGTTTTCTAAGGCAAAGTCTATTAAGTTGAAGTAATTATCGCTGTCGAGCACGTTTAGGTCTTCGGTCACCTTTTGATAGGTGAGGTTGCCCTGACAGAAACTCACTGCCTGGTCGAAGATGGAGAGTGCGTCGCGCATACCACCATCAGCCTTTTCGGCGATGACAGCGAGAGCCTGTTCCTCGTAGTTGATGCCCTCCTTCTCTGCTACCATCTTGAGATGGTTGATAGTATTGGGCACAGTCATGCGCTCAAAGTCGTATATTTGGCATCGGCTCAAGATGGTGGGCAGAATCTTATGTTTCTCGGTTGTAGCAAGAATAAAGATGACATGCGAAGGCGGCTCTTCCAATGTCTTGAGGAAGGCATTGAAAGCAGCAGAACTGAGCATGTGTACCTCGTCGATGATGAAAACCTTGTATTTGCCTATCTGTGGCGGTATGCGAGTCTTCTCCATCAACTCCTTGATGTGTTCTACGCCATTGTTGCTGGCAGCATCAAGTTCAAAGATATTATATGAGCGTTGCTCGTTAAACGATTTGCAACTCTCGCATGCATTGCAGGCTTCTCCGTCCTCTAAGGGGTGCTCGCAATTAATGGCCTTAGCGAAGATACGTGCACACGTGGTCTTGCCTACGCCTCGTGGACCGCAAAACAGGTAGGCATGAGCCAGCTTACCGCTCTTTACCGCATTCTTGAGTGTTGTGGTCAAAGCGCTCTGTCCTACAACCGAATCGAAGGTCATAGGACGGTACTTTCTTGCAGAAACAATATATTCTTCCATTTTTTTCTTAAATGATGATGCAAAGATAACAAAAAAATATTATCTTTGCAAACAAAATAATAAATTAATGAGTAGACGTTTGGGTATCATATGGAACTACCTTTCTCATTATAAGTATCTTATAGTGGTTGTGGTAGGTGTGTTGGTGGTCGGTTTTATCGATGACAACAGTATCATGCAGCACATAAAATATAAGGTTCAGATTCATAATCTGCATTTAGAGATAGATAAGTACACCACGCGTTATCTGAATGACACCAAGCAGTGGAATGAGATGAACCATGGTGGAAGGGCTTATGAGAAGATAGCTCGTGAGCGCTATTTTATGAAAGCGGATGATGAGGATATATTTGTACTAAGTACTGATTTACCAAATAATCAAAACGAACAAGACAATGAAACAACTGAGTAAGTTACAGGCTAATATTTTTATTTTAGGAGGAGTGTTGATGGTGATAGGCGCAGGCTGTTTCGCCTTTGGAAAAATGATTTATCCCCAATTGGTGCTTTATACCAGTTGGTTTTTTCTGTTAGGCACCGTGCTGTTCAGTGTGATGCAGTCAATGCAACTTTATGAAGGTGCCTCGCAGGTTATCCATCGCTTGAAACGCATTCAGGCAGTGGCAGATATTTGTTTTGTGCTCTCAGGTATCTCCATGGTAGATACAGTTTATGCTTTTGCACGCAATTGGTTTTCCAACTATGAAACCTACATTACCTATTTTTATAACAAGTGGGTGGTGTTCTTGTTGATGGCTGCTTTGATAGAATTGTATACTACACATCGAATTTCACACGAATTGAAAAAGGAAGAATGCAAATAAAACCTAAATACATGCAATAATCAATTAAATTGCATAAATTTATTTTCGTACTTCAATATTACATTGTACTTTTGTTACTCGAAACAGAAAAACAGCTTATGAACAAAATACTTTACGCATTCATTTCGTTAATGGCCTTGGCTTCATGTGCCAATAGTTATGATATTACAGGTACTTCCAATGTGAGCACGTTGGATGGTAGAATGCTTTACCTTAAAATATTGCGGGATGCAGAATTCAAGAGTATCGATTCTTGTGATGTGGTTCACGGACAATTTCATTTCAATGGCTCCATCGATTCTGTTAAAATGGCCAGTATCTTTATGGATGATGAGCCGGTATTGCCTCTTGTCTTAGAGAACGGAAGTCTCTCAGTGAAGCTTGATGATACACAGCAAGTAGTGAGCGGAGGTCCTCTCAATGATAAACTTTTTGGCTTCTTCAAGAAGTATCAACAGTTGCAGAATCAGCAGCGTGAGTTGGTTCATAAGCACGATCAAGCTATAATGAATGGTAGCGACATGGAGGTGGTTACACGTAAGTTGACAGCAGAGGCCAACCTCTTGGCGGAGCAGGAGGATAAGTTGGTGACAAGTTTTGTTACCGAGAACTTTGACAACGTCTTGGGTGCTGGTGTCTTCTTCCTCGTTACCATGGGTAATCAGTATCCTATGCTCACTCCTTGGATAGAGGATATTATGAGTAAGGCTACCGAACGATTCAAGAATGACTCTTATGTAAAGGACTACTATCAGAAGGCTCAGGAGAATGAACAAATCATGAATGGAACTCGTGATCTTCAGCCGGGTACTCCGTCAGTAACAGGACAACCTTTGCCTGAGGCAGCTCCTGCACCAACTCCTAATGATTTGGCGCGTCCTACAATCCCAGAAAAAAATAAGTAATATGAAGACTTTGATTCAAGGTGGAACCATCGTCAACGAAGGCAAGACATTCCGTGGTGACCTCGTTGTCGATGGAGAACAAATAGTACATATTTATCAAGAAGATGAGGCACCTCGTGGCAGTTACGATCGTATCGTTGATGCCTCGGGGTGTTTTGTTTTGCCAGGAGTGATAGACGACCATGTGCACTTCCGTGAGCCAGGTCTGACGTCTAAAGCCGACATCGCGAGCGAGAGCCGTGCTGCTGCCTTTGGAGGTGTTACCTCTTACTTTGAAATGCCCAACACGGTGCCTCAGACGACCACACTCGATGCTTTGCATGACAAGATGAAGTTGGGGGCAGAGAAGAGCCATGTCAATTATGCTTTCTTCTATGGTGCCACCAATGATAATGTGGAGACCTTTGCTCAGTTGGACCGCCATCAAGTGCCTGGCATCAAATTGTTTATGGGCTCCAGTACAGGCAATATGCTTGTAGATAAGGCAGAATCGTTGCGGAGAATCTTTCAGGAGGCTAAGCGACTTGACTTGCCTCTGATGGCACATTGCGAAGATACCGACATCATCAATCGTAACATGGCAGCTTACAAACAGCAGTATGGCGATGATCCTTCTGTGGAGTTTCATCCGCAGATACGCAGTGAAGAGGCTTGCTATGAGAGTAGTCGTCAGGCAGTGGCGTTGGCTCACGAGTTTGGTACACGTCTGCATATCGCCCATGTAACGACAGCTCGCGAATTGGAACTGTTTACTCCCGAATCCTCTGTCACTGCAGAGGCGGTAATAGCTCATCTGTATTTCACGGAGGCTGATTATGCTACCAAGAAGGCGCTCATCAAGTGCAATCCTGCCATCAAGTCAGTTGCCGACCGCACTGCATTGCGATTGGCTTTAAGCAATGGGCGCATAGCCACCATAGGCACCGACCATGCTCCTCATGAATGGAAAGTCAAGCAGGGCGGTTGCGCTAAAGCAGCATCGGGTATGCCTATGATTCAGCTTTCTTTGGTCACCATGCTCGAATTGGTGGATGAAGGTGTGCTGAGTATAGAGCGTATGGTAGAATTGATGTCGCATCGTCCTGCCCAACTTTTTGAGGTGCGCCAGCGTGGTTTCTTGCGTGAGGGTTATCAGGCCGACATCGTCGTGGTTCGTCCTCATGCTCCTTGGCAACTGACTCAGGATGTCATACAGAGTAAATGCAAGTGGAGTCCTTTGGAGGGACATGTATTCAATTGGTGTGTAGTACAGACCTATTGTAATGGGCATTTGGTCTATGATAGAGGCCTTTTTGATGCTTCTTGTCAAGGACAACCCATTCTTTTCAGATAATATAATCGTCATTGCCAGATCGAAAAAATCATGACAAAAAAGGTGTTGACATATAATATCGACGAAGTAGTACCTTACATCAACTGGCTATATTTTTATCATGCTTGGGGCATGAATGGTAAGCCCGAAGAGGAGAAGTTGCGACTTCGCGATGAGGCTTCTGTCATGTTACATTCCTGGCAGGGCAACTATCGAGTGCATACTATTTTTGCACTTTTTCCAGCTAATGCTGATATGGACGATTTGTTGCTCTTTCATGATGCCACGGATGCTGACTCTTACACGCGCCTTCCCATGCTTCGGCAACAGCATGCCATAGCCGAAGGTCATCCCAATCTTTGTCTTACCGATTTTGTGCGCCCTCTTTCTGGTGGCATACGCGATGCTGTCGGGGTGTTTTGTGCATCGGTCGAGGCAGGTGTGCTGGAGGCTTATCGGGGTGATGACTATTCGGCGATGATGGCCCAGGTGCTGAGCGACAGGTTGGTGGAGGCTGCGGTAGAAAAGATGCACCAACTGGTGCGTACGCAGTTGTGGGGCTATGCTCCTAAAGAGCATCTCTCTATGGATGAGTTGCATCGTGAGGACTATCAGGGCATACGTCCTGCCGTGGGTTACCCTTCGTTGCCCGATGTAAGTGTGAATTTTGAGCTCGACGAGTTACTTCATATGTCGCAGATAGGTATTCGTCTTACGGAGAGTGGTATGATGATGCCCCATTCCAGTGTGTCGGGATTTATGTTTGCTCATCCTCAGGCTCATTATTTCGACTTGGGTAAGATCGACGAGGAGCAGCTGTGCGACTATGCTCGGCGTCGTGGCATCCCTGTCGTGCTGATGCGCAGGTATTTACAGAATAGTTTGATTAAGAAATGATAACACGCATATATATATGGATTCTTTTAGGCACCGTCTTACCTTATTTGTGGTGCTTCTGCCATGAACTTCGTCATCGACCATTGGTGTGGCGATTGTTGCACTGGATTCCCGCATTGATAGTGATAGGTTACAGTAGCTATCTTGCCATACTTCCCAACTTTGTGCCCGACCATTCTTTCTTAGTAGATATCTGGTTTGTTATCATGGCCTTTTTTGCTGTACCCGTCTTTGTGTATGCCTTTTTCAGTTTTGGTGGTTGGTGTATCATGAAGAGTGTTAACGGCCGGCATAACTGGGGTAAGCTCATTGGGCTTGTCTTGGGCTTTCTGTCTATAGGTGTTTTTCTTTATGGTTTTACCTATGGCTTTCGTCGTTTGGAGGTGAAGCATGTCACAATAGTTCTGCCTCAACTTCCTTCTCAGTTTGATGGTTATCGCATTGTTCTTTTCAGTGATTTCCATTTAGGCTCGTATTATGGTTGGCGTAGTGATCTGCCTCAGCGTGATGTCGATAGCATCAATGCGCAGCATCCCGATATGATTTGTTTTACGGGCGACCTACAGAATACGAAGCCTTCGGAGGTACGTCCCTATGTACGTATGCTGTCTTCCTTGCGTGCCAAAGATGGTGTGTATAGTGTGCTTGGCAATCACGATTATAGTTACTATGTAGATGCAGACTCGCTGACCTGTGTGAAGCAAGAAGCAGAAATGCGTAGCTTGCAATGGCAGATGGGCTGGCACTTACTTTGCAATCAGCATGCTGTGGTGCATCGTGGAGCAGACTCGATTTTTGTGGCTGGCACCGAAAACTTTAAGAAACCAGCTCACGCAGATGTGGCCAAGGCTCTTCAAGGTATTCGGCCAGGCAACTTCGTGCTGATGCTTCAGCATATACCTACTCAATGGGAGAATATGATGCCTTCGCGCATCAACGAGGTGTATGGTGCGAAGGGGAAGCCCCTGGTAGCTCCACAACTCACGTTTAGTGGTCATACCCATGCTGGGCAGGTGTCGGTTTTCGGTTTGCGCCCAACGATGTTTGCGCCTTACGACTATGGACTTTATGAGCGTGAAGGTTGTCGGTTGTTTACTACTGCTGGCTTAGGGGGCGTAGTTCCTGTGCGTGTCAACTCTACGGCTGAGATCGTGGTAGTCACACTCAGGTGTAAATAAAATATATAACTTCATAAGAGCGTTTGAGTCCGTGATAACGTTATATTGAGCATAGGGACTGACGCTTGACTATTAATACTAAAAACATGAAGATAATGAAGTATCTGTATCGCATTTATCAGTTGTTAATCTGTCTGCCAATTCTCTTGGTGGCAAGTATTCTGACAAGTCTATTCACTGTAGTGGGTTGCATGTTGGGCAATGGACATTTCTGGGGATATTATCCAGGAAAGCTCTGGTCACTGCTGTGGATTCGCATACTTCTTTTGCCCGTCAAGGTAGAAGGTAGGGAACATCTGCAGAAGAATCAGAGTTATGTGTTTGTGGCTAATCATCAGGGGGCTTTTGATATCTTCTTGATTTATGGTTTCTTGGGTCGTAACTTCAAGTGGATGATGAAGAAAGCGCTTCGCAAGGTTCCGCTGATAGGAATAGCTTGTGAGTATGCTCATCACATCTTTGTTGATAAGAGCGGTCCTTCTAAGATACGTGCTTCTTATGATAAGGCTCGTGAAGAGCTGAAGGAAGGCATGTCTTTAGTGGTTTTCCCTGAAGGTGCTCGCACCTTTACGGGTCACATGGGTGTTTTCCGTCGTGGTGCTTTCATGTTGGCTGACGACTTGCAGTTGCCTGTCTGTCCTCTTACTATCAATGGTAGTTTTGATGTGAAGCCACGCATGAAAGACATATACTGGATATTCTGGCATCCTCTTCGTCTCACCATTCATGAGCCTATCATGCCTATTGGTAAGGGAGCAGAGAACATCAAGAACCAGATGACAAAGAGTTATGACGCCATCATGTCGGGACTTGTTGACGAGTATCAGGGCTTTGTGGAAAATCCTGATCAGTAATCCCTATTTTTGTACTCAAATAGCTGTAAAAAATGAAAGTACTTTCGATGGCCAACGCAAGTACTTTCGATGACCAACGCAAGTACTTGCGTTGGCACATGAAGCCTACTGCGTTTTTGAGGGATGTGAATTTATTCTAAAACGGCATGGAGAAAGTGAAAATAATATTGCTTTCTTTTCGCTAAATCAGAAAAATGCACTATCTTTGCATAAGATCGGCTGCACTCGGCAATTTGAAAACCCGTTTTCATTTCGCTCGTTTGCACTATCTTTGCATAAGACAGGCTGCACTCGGCAATTTGAAAACCCGTTTTCATTGCGCTCGTTTGCACTATCTTTGTAAAAGAATTATTTAAACCTATATAATATCTATATGAGCGATAGCGTTGTTATAATTCCTACTTATAATGAGAAGGAGAATATCGAGAAGATTATCCGAGCTGTTTTTGGCTTGGAGAAGGAGTTTGATATCCTTGTTATCGACGACGGAAGTCCTGATGGAACAGCTGCCATAGTGAAGGAACTGATAGCTGGCGAGTTTGCTTCTCGTCTGCACATTTTGGAACGAAAGGGCAAGCTGGGATTAGGAACGGCCTATATTACAGGTTTTAAATGGGCTCTTGAGCACGGCTATGAGTTCATCTTCGAGATGGATGCAGACTTTAGTCATGACCCCAACGACTTGCCACGTCTTTATGCTGCCACACATGATGAAGGCTATGATGTTGCAGTCGGTTCTCGTTATGTATCGGGAGTCAATGTCGTGAATTGGCCAATAGGTCGTGTACTGATGAGCTATTTTGCATCCAAGTATGTTAGAATGGTAACAGGCTTCAAGGTCAACGATACGACGGCAGGTTTTGTGTGCTATCGACGTAAGGTGCTTGAGACGATTCGTCTTGACGAGATACGTTTCAAGGGTTACGCATTCCAAATCGAAATGAAGTTTACCGCTTATAAGATAGGTTATAAGATTAAGGAAGTGCCCGTCATCTTTGTCAACCGTCGTGAGGGAACGAGTAAGATGAGTGGTGGAATCTTTGGTGAGGCTTTCTTTGGTGTGATGCGCCTACGCTGGGATGGATGGTTTAAGAAATATCCTAAGAAGGAGTAGTGCAGAAGGCTGAAGAAAAGTGGAAATAAAGGAAATAGTACATATTTATGAGCGCTCACAACAGGCAAAGGCGCTCTTGCAATTATTAGATAGAAAAACGCAGAAGGCCGTTTTCCTTAGTGGATTGGTGTGCTCTTCTGCGCCTTTGTTTTTTGCTGCTGTCAAGGAGCGCTTAGCGCGTACGGTGCTTTTTGTACTTGACGATGCAGATGAGGCTGGCTACTTCTATCATGACCTTGTGCAGATATTAGGCCAGGAACAGGCTTTTTTCTTTCCGTCCAGTTATCGACGCGCTGTGAAGTATGGACAGAAAGATGCTGCCAACGAGATTTTACGTACAGAGGTATTGGCTCGTCTTTCGTCAGAGCAACCTTTATTTATAGTTTCTTATCCTGATGCTTTGGCCGAGTTGGTAGTCTCAAAGCAGAATCTCGATGAGCGTATCATAAAACTTTCGGTGGGCGAGCAAGTTTCGCAAGTGCAAATCTCTCATCAGTTGCGAGATTTCGGATTTGTAGAGACCGATTATGTATACGAGCCAGGGCAGTTTGCTGTTCGTGGAAGCATCCTCGATATTTATTCCTATAGTTGTGAATATCCCTTCCGCATCGACTTCTTTGGCGATGAGATAGATACCATACGTACTTTCAATATCGAAGACCAGTTGTCGCGCGATCGTCGTGAGGCTATAGAGATTGTACCCGAGTTGTCGAATCTTGAAACTCTCAAGCAACCTTTCCTTCATTTTCTCAACGAAGAGGCCTTGGTGGCGATGAAGGATTTTTCCTTTATATACGATAGGATAGATCAAATATACAAGGAGGGGTTCTCCTCACAGAGTATGGTGGAACAGATGGAAGGAGCCACCGAGATAGAGGCAGAACGCATACAGCGTGCCATGAAAAAGGAACTCTCTCTGTCCTCCGCCTTGCAGTTTCAGCAAGGTGTGGCGCTACGTCAGCGCGTGGAGTTTGGCAAAGCAGAACAGAGCAATGCCTCTCATCGAAAGGAAGATGCCTCAGCTGTTGTTCCCTTCCACATCGCTCCGCAACCTTTGTTTCATAAGAATTTTGAACTGCTGGGTAAGATGTTGGAAGATTATATGCTACAGCAGTACACCTTATATATATTAGCCGATAGCAGCAAGCAGCAACAGCGTCTCAAAGATATTTTTGAGAGCGACGAGCTGAAGCGCTATCAAGTGCGTTTCATGTCTGTAGACAAAACCCTGCACGAGGGATTCGTTGACACGGATAAGAAATGCTGTTTCTTTACCGACCATCAGATATTCGATCGTTTCCACAAGTACAGCCTGCGCTCTGACTCGGCCCGCGCAGGAAAGATGGCGCTCACCATGAAAGAGTTGCAAGAGATGGAACCAGGCGACTACATCGTGCATGTGGATTTTGGTATAGGTAAATTTGGTGGTTTGGTGCGTGTCCCTGTGGGCAATAGCTATCAGGAGATGATACGCATCGTCTACAAGAACAATGACAAGGTGGATGTTTCCATCCACTCACTCTATAAGATAAGTAAGTATCGCAGTAGCGATACGGGTGAACCTCCACGTCTGTCGACATTAGGAACTGGAGCATGGGACCGACTGAAAGAGAAGGCCAAGAAGCGAATCAAGGATATAGCTCGCGACTTAATCAAGCTTTATGCAAGACGCCGCAGGGAGAAAGGATTTGCTTATAGTGCAGACTCTTATCTGCAGCATGAGTTGGAGGCTTCGTTTCTCTATGAGGATACTCCCGATCAGAATAAGGCCACCCAGGAGGTAAAGGCCGATATGGAGAGTGCACGGCCCATGGACCGCCTCGTCTGTGGTGATGTGGGATTTGGAAAAACCGAAGTTGCGATTCGTGCTGCCTTCAAGGCCGCTTGCGATAGCAAGCAGGTTGCTGTTTTGGTGCCTACCACGGTGTTGGCTTTCCAGCACTATCAGACTTTTAAGAGTCGCTTGGATGGAATGCCAGTAAGGGTTGATTACCTGAGTAGGGCACGCTCAGCCAAGGAGACCAAACTTGTACTCGAAGACCTCAAGGAGGGTCGTATAGACATCCTGGTGGGTACACACAAACTGATATCCAAGACCGTGAAATGGCACGACTTGGGACTTCTGATTATCGATGAAGAACAGAAGTTTGGTGTGAGCACGAAGGAGAAACTGCGTCAACTCAAAGTCAATGTCGATACCCTTACCATGAGCGCTACTCCTATTCCTCGTACCTTGCAGTTCTCGTTGATGGGAGCCCGCGATATGAGTATCATGCGTACTCCGCCACCCAACCGTTATCCCATTCATACAGAGTTGGTGACCTTTAGTGGTGAAACCATTGCTGATGCTATTAACTTTGAGATGAGTCGAAACGGACAAGTGTATTTTGTCAACGATCGTATCTCTAAACTGATGGAGCTGAAACTCCTGATAGAGAAACGTATACCAGACTGTAGGGTGGCGATAGGACATGGACAGATGAATCCTGAGGAACTGGAGAAAATCATCATGGGATTTATCAACTACGACTTTGATGTATTGCTCTCAACGACTATCGTAGAGAATGGAATCGACATCTCTAATGCCAATACCATTATCATCAATGATGCACATCATTTCGGACTTAGTGACCTGCACCAGATGCGTGGAAGAGTGGGACGTAGTAATAAGAAGGCGTTCTGCTATCTCATCGCTCCTCCCAAGAGTGTGCTGACACCTGATGCACGTCGCCGACTGGAGGCATTGGAAACCTTTAGCGACTTAGGGAGCGGTTTCAATCTGGCTATGCAAGACTTGGATATACGAGGAGCAGGCAACCTCTTAGGCTCTGAGCAGAGCGGATTTATGGAAGACTTAGGCTATGAAACCTATCAGAAAATCCTTTCGCAGGCTGTTACCGAGTTGAAGAATGAGGAGTTTGGCGAACTCTACCAGGAAGAGATGAATCAAGGACAGGTTCTTACGGGCGATGATTTCGTTGATGATTGTTCTGTGGAGAGCGACTTGGAAATGTACTTCCCTGATACCTACGTGCCAGGAAGCAGTGAGCGTATGTTGCTCTACAGAGAGTTAGATCGTATAGAACGTGATGAAGACCTTGCTGCTTATCGACAGCGACTCATCGACCGTTTTGGTGTCGTACCTCATGAGGGTGAGGAACTGATGCATGTGGTGAGTCTACGACGTTTGGGCAAACGTTTGGGCTGCGAGAAAATCATTCTCAAGCAGGGTACAATGCAGATGCAGTTTGTGAACAATGTGCAAAGTCCGTTCTATCGAAGTGCCATGTTCTCGAAGGTTCTCAATTATGCTACGACCCATATTCAGCAATGTGCACTCAAGGAGAAGAACAACAAGCGTTTCCTTCGTATAGCTCGTGTTGCGAGTGTGGAACAGGCTGTCGACATTCTCCAGGAAATACAAAAGTAAAATCAAGAATACAACTAAGTGCAAGAATAAGACTAATAATCACAATCAATATCAACTTAAAAATTATGAGACAGAAAAAGTTTATCCTACAGGAAAAGGACATTCCTACGCAATGGTACAACATCCAGGCTGATATGCCCAACAAACCTTTGCCACCCCTCAATCCTCAAACTCACAAGCCAATGAATGCCGACGACTTGTCGCACGTCTTCAACAAGGAGTGTGCTAAGCAGGAACTCGACACAGAACATGCTTGGATAGACATCCCAGAGGATGTACAGGAGAAATACACCTACTATCGTTCTACTCCGCTGGTGAGAGCCTATGGCTTGGAGGAGGCTCTGGGTACGACTGCACACATCTATTTCAAGAACGAGAGTGTTAATCCTTTGGGGTCTCATAAGATTAATTCGGCTTTGCCACAATGCTATTATTGTAAGCAGGAAGGCGACACCAACGTGACTACAGAGACGGGAGCAGGACAGTGGGGAGCTGCGCTTTCGTATGCTGCTAAGCTCTATGGACTGGAGGCTGCTGTTTACCAGGTGAAGATTACCATGCGTCAAAAGCCTTACCGTTCCAGCATCATGCGTACCTTTGGTGCTACCGTAGAAGGCTCACCATCAATGAGTACACGTGCAGGAAAGAATGTCATTACTCGCGACCCACATCATCCTGGCTCGTTGGGTACTGCCATTAGTGAGGCTATCGAGTTGGCTACTACTACTCCAGGATGTAAGTATACCTTAGGTTCTGTGCTCAATCATGTGGCACTGCATCAAACTATCATAGGTTTGGAGGCAGAAAAGCAGATGGAGATGGCTGGCGAATACCCTGATCAAGTGATTGCTTGCTTTGGTGGTGGTAGTAACTTTGGTGGTTTGGCATTCCCATTCATGCGTCACAACCTGAAAGGTGAGAAGAATACCGAGTTTATAGCGGCCGAGCCTGAGAGTTGTCCTAAGTTGACAAGAGGAAAATTTGAGTACGATTTTGGTGATGAGGCTGGTTATACTCCGCTCTTGCCTATGTTTACTTTAGGTCATGATTTCAAACCCGCTAATATCCATGCTGGTGGTTTGCGCTATCATGGTGCTGGTATGATTATCTCGCAGCTGCTGAAGGATGGTTATTTGCATGGTGTAGATATTCCACAGTTGGAGTCTTTCAAGGCTGGTATGCTCTTTGCCCGCACCGAGGGTATCATACCTGCTCCTGAGAGTTGCCATGCCATCGCTGCAACTATTCGCGAGGCGCTCAAGGCAAAGGAGAAGGGCGAGGAGAAGGTTATTCTCTTCTGTCTGTCAGGACATGGTCTTATAGATATGCCTTCATATGATAGCTATATCAATGGTGATTTACAGAACTACTCTGTTAGCGATGAAGAGATTGAACAGTTCCTTAAGGATGTTCCTAAGGTGTAATTACTGTAGTTAAGAAGATTTTCAGGAGTTAAGGCAATTGTCCAGTTTTCTGAAGCTAAGTAAAAGACCGTCTGAATTCAGACGAACTTTCTTCAGCAATAGGGTGGCTTTAGCCACCCTCCTGTAAATCTTTTACATCTAAAATCTCTAATTCTCTAATTCTTGAAATAAAAGACTTGATGTCTTTCACGCTTAAGTTGATTTTATGTCAAGAATTAGAGAATTATAGAATTTTACTTTTTCATTCTTGCTGTTTTGAATCATTCCGAATTACTGGAATTTCCATCTTAACATCTCTAATTCTCTAATTCTTGAAATAAAAGACTTGAAGTCCTTCACGCTTAAGTTGATTTTTTGTCAAGAATTAGAGAATTATAGAATTTTACTTTTTCATTCTTGCTGTTTTGAATCATTCCGAATTACTGGAATTTTTTTTGTCAAGAATTAGAGAATTTTAGAATTATAGAATTTTATTTTTTTTATTCTTGCTGTTTTGAATTATTCCGAATTACCGGAATCATAGTGTTTGATAAATAAACCTCCAGCATGACGATTATAGCTCATGATGGTGGCCTTTAGCCGCATATACAAAAATCCCTGCAAGTCAAAACTTGCAGGGATTTTGATTTATGCTTTCAGCCATTCTTCAATGGCAGCAGAAATAACTTCAAAACTGGCGGTTGGCTCAAAGCGGGCAACAACCTGACCTTTCTTGTTGACGAGAAACTTGGTGAAGTTCCACTTAATGTCAGCGCTATCCTTATAATTAGGATCGGCCTCACTGAGCATTTTGTCGAGAACGGGGTAGAGAGGGTGTGACTCATCCCAGCCAGCAAATCCTTTTACTTCTTTCATAAATTTATATAGGGGAGCTGCATCATCACCGTTTACCTTAATCTTTTTGAAGCGAGAAAACTCAGTGCCGTAGGTCAACTTACAGAATTTGTGAATGCTCTCGTCGGTTCCAGGAGCCTGTTGGCCAAACTGGTTGCAAGGGAAGTCGAGGACTTCGAAGCCTTGTGAGTGGTATTTCTCATAGAGTTTTTCCAGTTCTTCATACTGGGGTGTGAAGCCACACTTGGTAGCTGTGTTGACAATGAGTAGCACTTCGTTAGCATACTCCTTGAGGGAAACTTCCTTTCCCTTTCTGTCCTTGACAGAGAATTCGTAAACGGTTCTCATTTTCTTTTTATGTATCTTTTTTATAGTTTAAATCTCAGTTATCGTAGATATAACTGAGTGCAAAGATACGATTTTTCTTTCATATGTAGTCATACTTACTGATAATTTTTCTAAAAAATAAATCCGGGAATTTCACAATCCCCGGATTACTTTGAATACTCCTTTCTGATGTAAAGGAGAGGAGTATTCAAGAATTAAACTATCATTTAACTTTTCTAAGAACTATGTGCAAAGTTACGTGTTATATCGTATAACAAGGTGTAAATTCTTGTTTATTTCTTTACACATGGTATAAAAAAGTGTTCGTTACTTAGAATTTTCCCTATATTCGCTCGGAATGATACCCATTTCTTTCTTGAAGACTTTCGAGAAATACTTAGGGTCGCTAAAGCCCACAGAGTAGGCTATGCTACTGAGCGTATCGTCGGTGTTGCAGAGTAACTCTGTGGCGTGCATGATACGGATATGACGCACGAAGTCGATAGGTTTCATGCCTACAGCATTCTTAATCTTGCCGTAGAGAACACTTCTACTCATACCCATTGCTGAGGCAATGTCGTCGATCTTTAGATCTGGGTTTGACATGTTCTCGTTGATGAAGTGTACTATCTTCTCGGTCAGAGCATCCTCTTCTGAGATGCGCTTGTTTGTTGCAGCACTTCTCTCTGCTTGTCCTGTTGCAGTCTGTGGATATTCGTGCGTGATATGGAACTCAGAGCCTTCTGCTCGTTGTATCTGTTTCAACATGTCTTGTTGCAAGGCGTGTCGCTGATTGATGACAGCTTCTATACGTCCCTTGAGGTAGGTTGCAGAGAAGGGCTTGGTGAGATAACCATCTACACCTTCTTCGAATCCTCTCAGGTGATCTTCCACACTGGCTTTGGCCGACAGAACGATGATAGGTATATGTGCCGTGTTGGTGTCTTGCTTGATGTAGTGTACCATCGTGAAGCCATCCATCACGGGCATGGTGACATCGGTAAGTATGAAGTCGGGCATCATGCTTCGTGCTTTTACAAGTCCTTCCTTGCCGTTCTCTGCAAGTAGTACGTTGTAGTCAGACTTTAAGATTGTATGAAGGAACTGGCGCAGGTCTGAGTTGTCTTCAACGACAAGGATTGTGATATCCTTCTCTCCCTTCTCTCCCTTGTCTGTTTCTTCTGTTTCTTCTTTACTGATCGTATTGAGGTAATTTTTGGCAGTAACATCGCTGATATTACCATTATTCTCGCTTCCAACGAATACTTGGTCGCTACCCTCGTCGAGATAGAAATCGCTTCCGTTGTCAAATTTCAACATCTTGTTGAGCATGTTGAGCATTTCCTTGGTGTTTCGTTGTACCATCTGCAACAGACTTCGGCTATCATCGGAAAGGTTTGGCTCGTTCTCTAACACTTCGTTTACTGGTCCTCCGATGAGTGAGAGCGGAGTGCGCAGTTTGTGAGAGGCCTTGCTGAAGAACTTATTCTTCATCTCGTTCATTTCCTGATTGATGCGCTGTTTCTGTTGCTTGTTGTATGAGATGAAGCACAGAGTTACGATGCCCACAACGATAAGGAATAGCATAAGTTTTCCCCAGATACTCTCCCAGAAGGTAGGTCTTACATCGAGTTCGAGGGCAGCTACATGTTTGCTCCACTTGCCATGGGTATTGGTGGCTATCACCTTGAGTACGTAGTGACCATGCGAGATGCGGTTGAAGCCGATGCGGTTCTGTCCGCGGAGGTCTATCCAAACACCTTCAGGGGTATGTCCATCGATGCGATACTTATAGAATTGCTGATATTTGCGTGTATAATCGAGTGCAGCAAAGCTAATGGTCAGGTTGCGCTTGTTGGCAGGTATAACCACCTTGTTTTGATGCAGGATAGGGATGTTCTCGTTGCTTCCATTGTAATGCAGTTCGGTGAAGATCACACGAGGCTGGTAGTCGGTCTGCTTGAGGGTTGCGGGGTTGAAGGTGAGGGTGCCCATAGGTGTTCCAACCGAGATGTTGTCTGTGGATGGATCGTGGATGGGGCGTGCCTCAGTGAAGGTCATGTTGAGGTCGAAATCATTGGGACCAAACACGGTAAGCGTCTTGGTCTTAGGGTCGTACCTGTCAATGCTCGACTCTCTTATGAGCCACATATTGCCGCTATTGTCCTCTATCAAGCTCTGTACGTTTCCCTCACTGGTGTTGATGAAGTTACAGAACTTTACTTTCAGTTTGTCTTGCAGCAGGTTCTCACTCGTGATTTTGTCGAGTGTTCCACCCATACTTGATAGATAGGTATCGCCATTCGAACGTACCAGGATATAGTTTATGTCGGCAGCAGTGAGTGAAGACGTGTCGTCTTTTCTGTAGGAAGTTGTGTAGAATCGTATATTTGATGCTGGTCGTTTTTCTTCCTTGAATGTGACGAGACCTCCTGTAGTTCCGATGAGGATTTCTCCACTGGTGGTGCAGGTGATTCTACGAACTTTCTCAAAACCGTCTTTTGGCCATTTCAGACCATTGCGATGGGTTAAGAAAGAGATGTTTCCCTGTTGGCTTTCTTGCACAAGGGCCAAGCCTCCTCCGTAGGTAGCTATCCAGATGTTACCCTGTCGGTCGCAGACAACGTCGTATATGCTATTGCCAGATATAGAACTGGGGTCAGCCGCATTGTAGGTGAAGTGATGCATCGTGGACTGGTCATACATATATAGACCATCTCCATCTGTACCTATCCACATTCTTCCTTTGGTATCTTGATAGATGGCGTAGATGCCTTGAGACGAGAAAGGTATCTGCTTAGATGTGATTTGCCCATTGGCTTGTAGATATCCCACTTTATTGAAGTTGTTGTCGCTTATCTTGAGATGTCCCGACTTGAAACCATCCCAGTGATAACCATTGGTGGTATTGACCATGGCTCTTACTTCCGACTCACCTTCATCGAGCTTACTCATGGTGTAGTTATGGAACTTGAAGTTTACCTGTGTCAAATCGTGTACACCTGTCAACCAAAGTATACCTTGATCTGAAACTACAAACTTAGAGATGCGTGGTACATAGAAATTGCCTGCTGTGTTGCTTCTCAATATATAAGGTACAAGTTTTCCGCTCTTGCGGTCATAGTAACAGAAGGTGCCGTAGTTTGGTATAGTCCACAGAGTATTGTGTTCGTCTTCCATGATGAAGAAGTTATCGCTCTGGGTTCTGTCGGCAGGGGTGGGGGCGTCAGCATAGAGCCATTGAGCCTTCATCGTCTTAGGATTGATGACGGTCACTCCCTGGCCTTCGGTAAATGCCCATACCAAATTGTGTGCATCAACATAGGTCTTCTTGATTTCTGCAACAGGCTGATTGGGGTTTTGTACGTTGATGACATCAGTCTTAAAAGTTCGTGGGTTATAGATGACGAGTCCGATGTTGGTAGCTATAATCAGTTGATAGCCCGTATTTTTGAGTTCGTTGATACGGGTTACTCCTGCAGGCATAGGCACCATGGATAGATGATTCTGCTCATCGTAGACAGCCACTCTGCCGTCGGTGGTGGCGAGGAAGATGGTGTTGCCCACCTCTCTAAACCACTTGAATGGGATAGGGGTATTGATATGGGTTCCGTAGACCATGGTCCCTTTGTCTGTGAGAATCCATTCGCGGCCTTTCTTGTCTTGCTTGATAAACCATATTTTACCACTTCTGAGTCCTTTCTGGCCCACCTTGATGAGCTCGGGCTTCATGCTGTCGAGGTCATCACCTTGTCTTATACGGATAAGGTATTTATCGTTTTGTGTAGTAATCCAGGTGTGTCCATTCTTGAGAGTGTAGATTTGACTCGCCTTCAACTGTATGTTAAATCGCTCGTTGAGCTTCTTTCCCGTGTTGAGAAATTGACATCTGTGAGTATCAAAGATGTATAGTTTACGGTCGAAGGTGACTACCCACACATTATTGTCTGGGCTTGGGAAAATGGCAAGAATTCGGTTGGTGCTCATGACGTCGATGCTGTCTGGCTCATCACGGAATGTCTTGAAATGATAACCATCGTAATAGGATAGTCCATTCCAGGTTCCAAACCACATCATTTTATCGTAGCCTTGCGCCAAATCTGAGATGGAGTTGGCTGCAAGTCCATCGAGAATAGAAAACTTTCTGACGTCGCAATAAGGTTCAGCAGAAGAAAAGAAAGTTATAAATGATAGTATTATTATTAAAATATGTAAGCGTTTCATGTTTTTTGATAAAGTTTGGTACAAAGTTAGATATTATACTTGATATTTCCAAACATTTTAGGGAAAATCCGCTTTCTTGTAGGGATTTTTCCCTTAAAAAAACTACTATTCCCTTTGCCCTAAGAAAAGAATAAGGTATCTTTGCACCAGAATTTAACGAAAATATTAACTTATAAACAAAACGATATGAAAAAGATTACTTATTACTTCTCAATGATATTCATGGTTGTTGCTTCTCTCTCGCTCACTTCATGCGATGAGGATGCTGATATTGCTTATGCTCTCCATGGAAGTTGGAAGGGATATATGCAGACGCAGCTGGGTTATCAAGGACGTTATTATCTGTCAAACAGGTCTGAGGTAACCTTCAATTCGGGGTACGATTCTGGTGATGGCTATTGGATAGACTATTATAGCAATGCGCCCTGGGACTATGTAGCCAACCGCATCACCTGGCGTGTGAGTGGCACGACCATTTATATTAATTTCCTTGATACTCAAGAAAAGGCTGTCATTCGTGATTATTCTCTCGATGATAATGGTTACTTCTATGGTGATATAGATTTTAATAGTACGAATAGATGGATCAGCTTCCAGTTTGTGAAGGTAGATACGCCTAATTGGAATAAATATTATTGGTATGATACAGATGAATGGTATGATTCATGGGGATATTATTCTAACTACGCCAAGACTCGCGCCGATAATAGGGAAGAGCAAAAGGGAACTATAGAGCAAGAAAACAATATCTTATTGCCGAAGCGCTTCTTTCCTGAAAATAAATAACGAGGCTTGCTTTGTGAATGTAAATAAAGAGACATAAAAAACTACTATTGATATGAAAAAAGTATATTCTTTGTTGACAATGGCTGTGATAGCAGCCTTGTCGCTTACCTTCACCAGCTGCGACAGTGACGATTATTGGAACGGGCATTATGGTTGGAATGACCCTTATGGTTGGTACGACCATTATGATGATTGGGGATGGAACAACAATGATTGGAATAATGGTTGGCAAGGAGGTTCGCAGAATAATGGACTTGTGGAAGAGGCACAGATGCTCACAGGCGAATGGTATGGACCAGTAACCTATTCTTATCTTTCAGATGATGGGCAGTCACGACAGACTAATGAGTTCTATGCCGATATGAAGTTCTTCCAATATGCTAACACTCGTGATGCTTTGAGTGGAGAGGGCGTGGAGACTGACTATAAGTATAACGATGATGGTTCTGTAGCGAATCAACAGACCTTGGAGTTTAAATGGTATATTGATGATAATTACGATATTTATATCCAGTATAAGAACTTTGGGGCTACGTTTGTCATGGACCATGGCTCTTCACAGGCAGGCTTCCACTTAGGGGCAGAAAAGGGATATGATGTGGATACTTTCTGGGGCTATATGATAGGTACGGGAAGCGTGAAAGGCGACGTGATTCATATCGACTTAAAGCGTGTCAACCAGACAAGCCAAGCCAAGGCCTTTGGTACTTCCAAGACCAATGAGAAGACCATGAAGAAGTCGTTTGGCATGGGTGCGACTATCAAGCCTCTCAAGGCTGACTCTTCCCGACTGAATAATCGGAGATAACGAAGGATGTTACGATAAATACAAAGTTGCCAAATAAAAAATCGCATGTTTCGACAGTTCTGTAATGAACTTTAGAAACATGCGATTTCTTTTTTTGTCTTACTGAAGTATTACGTGTGGTTTGAAAGCCTGGCTATAAGTCTGTTGTTCCTTAACTTCCCTACCTCTTTACCTCCTTAGCGACTGGAGTAATCTGTATTTTCTTATTTATACTGGTATGTTTCTATATTGTTCCAGTCGCTTAGGTTTTTTTTGCTTTCTACATCCCGCTCGATATCGTCGGGAAGATTGCAGAAGAAGTCGATGCCGGTCTTTGCTTCCAGATCCTTGATGCTCATGGCGTAATCAGACAGTTTGTCGTCTCCATGATATACATTGGTGTGTGGGAACCACATGCCGATAGACTTGTAGTAAGCTTGTCCTTTGACCATCTTCTTGACGAGGACAGCCACAAAGAAATACTTGGGGACAATCAGTTTCTTTTGAATACGCATCAAGATATTTTCTTCTTTGTCAATGGTACCACCCTTGCATACGTACATGGTGTCTGTATCATCGAGTTTGAATCCGTTCAGGTAGTTCTCCATCTTGATCCAAAGCCCTTTATACTTATGGTCGGGATGACTTCCATTAAAGACGCTATATTGTGGCTGCATATTGGTGAGATAGAAAGTTTGATAGTTGGCATTGGCACTATACAAACGATCGTTGGAGTTGCAGATGTGTCCGTGGTCGAAGCCTGAACGATAAATATAGTCTTTCTCCCATCTTTGTGCAGAGGTAAGAGCAGGGTCGTCGGGGTATTGGTTATCCTTGTCGTAATAACGATTAGTATTCTTGGCTCTGTTCTTTTTGGTGATGATATAGCATGACCAGCGTTGTGATTTCAAGTCGCAGTCCCACTCTGTAGAGAAGTTGACATTGTCGGGGTCGTAGGCAAAGTTGTTGCCATCGCGATGAACGATGACGATGCTGTTTCCGCCTTTCAGTTTAGGAAACTCCAATCGAGTGACAGCCTTGTCGGTTGTTACCTCGTTCTTGTTGGTGTTGATTTCATTCGAACCATTTCCGTCTCCGTCGTCGCTGCTGCAGGCTGCCATAGAGAGCACAGCGAGGAGAGCGAATAAATAAATCTTGATTTGTTTCATAACATAATGAATGTTAGATGATAAAATAGATAATAAGATGTTAGGATGAATCTTATAAGAAGAGTGGGGTGATAAAGAAAAGGTAAAAGGTGCGCACTAACGCATATGCAACTACGTTAGAACGCACCTTCTATCTCGTATTGATAATATATCCTTATATATAAAAAGGTATATTACTTCTTCAACTTGCCGTAACGGTTCATGAAGCGGTCTACGCGACCTGCTGTATCGACGAGCTTGCTCTTACCTGTATAGAATGGGTGAGAGGTGCTTGAGATTTCAATCTTTACTACTGGGTAAGTTTCGCCTTCAAACTCAACAGTGTCGTTGGTCTTGCAAGTTGACTGTGAGAGGAACATGTCGCCATTAGACATATCCTTGAATACTACTGGACGATAGTTCTCTGGATGAATACCTTTTTTCATTTTGTTTTTACTTTTATTTGGGTTATTAAAATTAGACGTCATGGGGATGTTGCCATCATTTCATGTCCTTGCGGTGCATGCCCATTATAGCCTTTTGACTTAACAGGGTGCAAAGTTACGACTTTTTCTCCTTACTGCCAAATATTTCCAGATGTTTTTCTCTCTTTCCCTCTCTTTTCCTGTTCTTTAGCGTTTTGATGATACAAAAATCCCCATTGCCTGTGTAGAGAGGCAATGGGGATAGTTAAAGTTATTTGTAATTGAGTGGATTACTTGGCATAAACAATTTCGATTGACTTGATGCGAAGTTGTACACCACCACCTGTTGTACCTGTAAACACATTGGTGTAGGTTGCAGTCTTGCCCGAGAAGTTTATGGTTGCAGTTTCGTTACCAACACAGTCTGTGTTCTTGTTGTTGTCATGAGTGCAAGTCAAGATGATTTTAGCAATGTTTTTGGAGCCTGTTATGGTCATTATGTTGTTGGCATAAATGCGAAGTTCTTTTGCTTTTTCGTTGTAAGCAGGCTTTGTCTTGTTGCCATTTTGAATCCAATTTGAAAATAGTGCCGTCAGAGAGGGTGAACTCTGTTGGGTTTGCATCTAACTTCAATGTACTAAGATCTTCTACTTTTAAGCTTTCTCCAGCTGTGGCTCCACTATTCGTCAATGTAACAGTAAGTCCATTTACTGAGATACCTTCGGTTGTAGAAGGTGTATCTGGAGTTCCAGGCTCTACAGTAGGAGTACCTTCCTTAGCAGTCAATTCCTTTATCTGCCATGTACCAGATTTAGCCTCACATGCATAGTGTAAAGCGATAACGATGTTCTTCTTTCCTTTATAAGGAGCGAGGTCGAAGGTATATGTAGACCATGTCTTCCAGTCTGTTCCTTCAGTCAAAGTACCAGTGATGTCGGTCCATTTTGTTGTTGTAGGATCGCCAGTGTAGTTCTCTGTAATGAGCACCTGGTTCTTCACACCTTCTGTAGGAACACCATTGAAGGTTGCATAACGCAAGATATAAGAGAATTTCAAGGTTGCGCCCTTTGAAGTAGAGAGGTCAATAGCCTTTGAAACAAGGTAGCTCTCTGAAGGTGTTGTTACCTTACTTGTGTTTTCATAACCTGTAGCCTTAGCATAGCCATAAGAATCAATGATCCATGGAGTACCCTTAATGGTCTTCAAGGTAAATGTACCGAAGCTCTTGCTGAATGTCTCGTTGATATAACCATCAGCTGGAGTATCAGGAGTGGTTGTTCCGCCCTGACCATTGAGAGATACTACATAGTTGCCAGTGGTAAACTCCTTGGTGCCGTTTACGATAGTAAGGCTACCGCAGATAACCACTTCATCACCAGCCTTGAGGGCATCCTCGCCAGAAAACTTGGTGCGGTTAGGACCAGCGTAGCCATTGTATACTCTGAACTGATTTTTTGTGGTGCCATCATCAGAGATGTAATATTTCAAACTGCCATAGTTGGGGTCATAGCTACCTGCGTCTACAGACACAACCTTACCTTTAACATACTTATTGGTAGCTGCATCACCGCCCTCGTCGATATACTTAACGGCAGCAGCCACGTTGAATGGGTCGGCTGCAGTACCAGTACCTGAAGGCAGAACTTCTTGAGATTCGTCCTCTGTAGGCATATTGTAAGGTGCTGGAACGTCCTCGCAGCTGCTGAATGTTATGGCTGCCATAGCCAAGAACAAGCATGAATAAATGAACTTTTTCATATTGGTTATTCTTTTTTAGTTTACTACTTAAGTTAGTTTTATTTGATGGAAACGATATAGTTTCCACTGTTGATTTCCGGTGTTACACCATTGTAGAGCAAGAGCTTACCGCAGATAACAACTTTCTGTCCCTTCTTGATCAAGTCCTTGTTGGCATCGGTGTACTTATCCTTGTTGAGATAGTAGTTGCGGAATACCTTGATGGTCTTGGCAGGATTGCCAGTTCCGTCAGCATTCATACCCTTGCCGTCTACAGAGATGTAGAAATCAGCATTACCATACTGTACACTTACACTTGGCTCAGAACAGATGATACCTTCGGTATAAACATTGGTCTCGGTAGTCTTTCCGTCGTTAATCAACTGGATGGCTTCCGCTACGGTGTATGGACACTGTTCTGTTCCCTTGGCTACCTTCACGTCGTCTGCTGTGCGGATAAGAATCTGCCATGTGTCGTAATTCTTTTTTTCATTATAATAACGGGTAAAGATACCTGTTACGTTTTGTACACCTTCTGGCATAGTAGAGTTTGCAAACTTGGCGTAGGCAGAAGTGCGAACCACCATGTTGTCTTTGCTGATGCCAGAGAATTCGCGGTTTACACAGTTGGCTTTATCTTTGTCTTCTTCTGCAGCATATACCTTCTTACCAGCATCGGCAAAGGTTACACCTTCTATTCTCATCAACTTGCCTGAGCAAGCCTTCAGATATTCAGCATCCTTAATCTTGGTCTGGTCGAATACTTCAACCATTGCCTCAGCCTTGGCCTCATCAGCCTCACCGATAATCTTGTAGTGTTTCTCCCACACGTAGCGGTCTACCTTACCAATAGACTGTGAACCCTTGTTAGTGTTGGTATAGATACCACCCAACTCAGCCTGTTTACAATAGCCACCGATGTAGAGACCCTTGCAGTCGATAAGTACTTGCTGACCTACTGGCAACTCGCCATAGAGACCGCTCTTACCGATGCAAACCAAGATACCGCCCGTCTGGTCCTGCAGGCAAATCTGGTTGTAGAGGTTGCCTCCGAGGTCGTTACCTGTGACGATACCCAATATCTTGATGTCCTCGTCCACCTGTTTGTACAGGCCACGGTCTATCTGTGTGGCATATTTCTCCTTCAGTTCGGAGATGGTGATGACATTGGTAGCCTCCAGTTTGTTGTTGCCGATGGCTGGACCCGAATAGTCCTTAGTGCCCTCGCTATCAGCATAACTGTCGCCCATGCAAGATGCAAGGAGCAGTGCTGCGAATGCCATTGCGATATATTTTAACTTTTTCATATCTTTCTCTTCTTTTAGAATCTGTATGATACCTGGAACATTCCGTTGGTTCCGAATACGTAATACTTCTTAGGGTTCTTAGAGAACTTGTAGACGCGATCCTTAACGTTGTTATCCTTGTCAAGGGTGTAGTCGCTTCGGCTCTGCTCGTAACCACCTGAAACAATCTTGCGGTTGTTGAGGATGTTGGTTACCATGAGGTTGAAGTTCAAGCTACCATGCTTGAGGCGGATACTCTTGCCGATGCTTCCGTCTACCATCCATCCACCATGACCCTTGGCCTGGTCAACAGAACCAGGGAGAGGCTCGTCGTTGAAGAGCATGCCGCGGTTCTTCAGAGAAGACTTGTAGCGATAGCTTGGTGAGTATGACAAATAGATGCGGTCGTACCAGTTAGCATTGAGGTTGATGAACCAGCCGCTCTTGTGGAAGTCGAGTGCAAGGCTACCAATGGTAAGAGGTGTGCCGCTCTCGCGCATATCCTTAATGTAAGCGTAGTCTTTTACGACATCAGCAGACTTAGAGCGCATATAGTACACATCAGTGTTGTTGATGTTCTTGGCATCACTAATGGTTCCGATAGCCTTGAAGTTAAGGAACGAAGCCAACTTGAAGTCGAGACCAGCCTCGATACCATAGTATTCTTTCTCCAATCCTGTCATGCTGAGGTAGGTGAAAGAGTTCTCGTCATCGTTGTAGAAGTTTTGCCACTCTGTAACGTGGTCGAGACGGCTGTAGTATGCGTTGATGTTAGCGTGCATCCAAGCATTCTGATACTGATAGCTGAACTCGCTACTGAATACATGCTCATCACCGAGGTTGAGAACGTAGTCGTTGCAGATCTCAGGAGAGATGAATGCTGTGTTAGCCATTGGTGGACGCCACTCGTAGCCTACACCAATCTTGAAGACGTGACCCTTGCCAGCATCAAAGTTGATGCTACCCTTGGCACCGCCCTCACCGAAACGTGCGATGCGGCTGTTACCCTCAGAGTTGTTGGCAGCCATACCATTGCGCATATAGCCATGACGACGCATATTGGTCTGTCCGAGCTTAGCGCTTATCATGGTCTGGAAACGTCCCATCTCAGCAGTGTAGGAAGTCCAGAGCAAGCCCTTCATTACCTCTATCTTATAGTCGTAACCAAACTTGTCGCCTTCGTAAACGAGAGAGCCGAGGTTGTTAGGTCCAGCAGTGTTGAGGTCGTACTGTACTCTTGGGTCATTGGCAGGATAGGTGCCGAGCGCGTAAGTATTGATGTTATGGAAAAAAGAAGCACCCAGCAGGTCGTCCATGGTCTGATAGTGACGGTTGCTGTTGCTACCCAAAACAAGTCCTCCTACGAGCGTAGAGCGCTTGGTGACCTTTGCCGACAAGGTGGAAGCCATATTGAACATCAGGTTGTCGTTGTGCTTAGCCTGAATGAAATAGAGCGCATCCTTGCTCTGGTTGGCAGCCTGAGTGTTGGCATAATAGAGGCGTTCCCAGTCTATCTGACGGTTGGCCTTACTTGCTGTCCAGTAGTTGTAAGAGTTGTACCAGCTCTGGAGTGTAGCCGAATTATTGCCGAGTGCATCTGCGTTCCAGATATCATAGTAGCTACTTGGCAGATTCTTCCAGTAGTCTGGCTGTGGATTCTCTGCGTTGGCATAGTTGAGCTTAGTGCTCTTATACATAGAGTACTTGCCAAAGACAGATGTAGTGAGCTTCATCTTGTCGTTGATGTTCCAGTCCCATGTGGCGATAGCTGATGGTGCAAAATCGTTTACTACGCGTGAGTTGCGCTTATGACCATTATAGTATCCCCAGTATGGGTTGTAATAGTAATCGTTGGCGAGCCAGTATGTCTCGTCGGTAGCTGCTCCCTGTGTAGAGCGCTCTGTAGGATTGCCCCATGTGGTGAAGCTCAGGGAGTGACCGTTGTCCCACTTCTTCTGCACACCGAAGTAGTAAGACAGCGCATTGTAGAAGGTTCCCTCTACATAACCACGGTTAGCCCAACGATAGGTGAGACCTGCTGAGATAGCCCAACCCTTGTCGTTGAAACCGCTGCTATAGGTATAAAGGCCACGAAGCGTGTAGTTGCGGTTGGCAACTCCCACAGATGCATAGTGACCTGTCTGCATGCTTCCTGCTCGGAAGTCATAGTTGTTACTTCCTCCCATACCCGTCATAGAGTAATTGTTGCCCTCGAAAGGCAAGGCAAAGTCAACGTTTCTTGAGAATCGGTTCAGACCTCCGATGTTAGAGAAGCGGAACTGACCAGACTCCATGTCGTTCATAGGAGCACCATTGATGTACACATCATTGTACTTCTGATTGAAGGCACGATAACGGAAACGCACAGGTGAGAACAGGTAGCCTGCCTCTGATGCGTATACATTTGAGTTAGAATTTAGGATGGTGACGTTCTGTGACATATCGTCATCCTCACCCAACTGTGCTTCGGTGAATGTGAATGCATTCTCGTCCAATCCATTTGCTATCTTCTGCTCTGTGGTACTCTGAGCGAAGAGCAATGGGCTGTAGCAGAGTGCAATCATTGCTAATTTTACCTTTTGTTGCATAGTCAATTGTTTAATTAATATAATGTCAGTGCAAAGTAAATAAATAAATTTTAAAAAAGAAAGTTTTTTTGATTAAATTTTCATTAAAAATGCAGTTTTTCCAGTTTTATTACTGATAATTCCGATTTAATCGCTACTTTTGCAGTAAACATAATTTAAAACTTAAAACAATGAAACGACATTTGCTATTCATTGCGGCCCTTTTGATAGTCAATTTGGCTGCCTCTGCCCAGAAGAAGTTTTCGGTTTACGCCGTAGGTTTTTACAATCAGGAGAATCTCTTTGATACCTGTCATGACGAGGGAAAGAAGGATTATGAATATCTTCCTAACAAGGGATGGAACGGCATGAAATATACCAATAAGTTGCGTAATATGTCGAAGGCTTTGGCGGATATGGGAACAGACGTGCTTCCTAATGTGGGGTGTGCCTTCATCGGACTTTCCGAGGTGGAGAACCATAAGGTGCTTGATGCTTTGGTAGACCAGGCACCTCTTAAGGCCCGCAATATGAAATATGTACATATCGAGGGTCCCGACCGTCGAGGCATCGACTGTGCGCTGCTCTATAATCCTTCGCTCTTCAGTGTGAAGAATGTGAAGCTGTTGCCTTATGTGCAGGAGTTGGCAAAGGACAGCGCCTTCTTCACCCGTGGCTTCCTTACTGTGAGAGGAGAGATGGCTGGTGATGATGTGGCGGTGATCGTATGCCACTGGCCAAGCCGTTTCTCAGGTTCTTTCTATCGTGAGTCGGCTGCACGCCAGGTGAAGGTTATCAAGGATAGTCTGCTGAATGTGAACCAAGAGATGAAGATCTTTGTGATGGGCGATATGAACGACGACCCAGTGAACAAGAGTATGCACGTCTACTTACAGGCAAAGCCAGAGATCAGCCAGGTGGGCCCTGATGATATGTACAACCCTTGGTACAACGTTCTGGCAAAGGAAGGAAAGGGTACCTTATTCTATAGTGGTAACTGGAATCTCTTCGACCAGATTGTGATAACACCTAATTTGCTCAACAAGGATGCCAAGAACAAAGACTACTCTTCGCTGAAATACTGGAAGAGCCACATCTTCCGTCGTGACTACCTCATCCAGCAGGAAGGTCAGTATAAGGGTGCTCCTCTGCGTACCACAGCAGGCGGACGCTGGCTCAATGGTTATAGCGACCACTTACCAGTAGTGATGTATCTGGTAAAGGAAAAGAAGTGATTTTAAAAGTAAAAAAGTAAAAAAGTAAAAAGGTAAAAAAGGTAAAAAAAGTAAAAAAGTTACTATGTTTGCAAACGCTAACGCA